>C687J29039_10001229_pt1 | contig 10788 bp, 11 predicted proteins | sample RifCSP16_2_FD_29039 | JGI IMG/M metagenome (IMG submission 29039)
ATCTCAAGGCGCGCCCGCTGCGGGGTGCTTTCGCACGGCTAAGGGCTCCCGGATCAACCCCCACATCCAACGCCTTCTCCGGTTTCGATCGGCGCGCCCTGGCTTCCCTTCCACGCCGCTCGACTTCGCTCGGCCTGCGCTCAGCCCTCGCTCCGCTCCGCGAAGCGCCCCTATGGGGCAGGGGGCCGGGGGCAACGCCATGAGATGAGGCCGCCCTTCAAGCTCGCAAGCGAGCTATCTGCCCGCGGCCGCAGTCGAAGGGTGCAATAACCATCGGGGTGCACCCCAGGCGGACGGGGCAACAGGTGATATCTGAGCGCCGGCGCGGGCCTCAGCCCTGGTTTTTCCGATCCGTTCGTCGCCGGCGGGGGACGTAGCGCGGGGTGCGCCGGAGGTAGTCTCTGATCTCAGGCAGGCGGAGGCGCAGCTCCCAATCGCCGAGCTCGAGCAAACCATGGATGAGCAGGGCGGCGACGATCAGGCAGGCGTAGGCGGGCACGGTGTCGAAGATCAACGTGACCCCCAAGAGCACGAGAAAGAGCGCCGCGGCGACGGGGCGGCGGATGTGGCGATAGGGGGCACGACCCTCCAGCCTGGCCATTGTCCAGGAGCGGAGAAACCCCGTTCCCCGCACATAGGCGGACTGGATTCCCAGGGCAAGCCCCCCGAGAACGAAGATCCATCCCAGGGCGGCCAACACAGGGAAGCCCGCGTTCTGGCTCGGCCTGACAACCGTCCACGACCAGTAGAACGACCACCCGAACGCCAAGGCAGCGGCCACTTGCAGAAGGAACGAGAGGCCCAGGAGCCAGCGCCCGAAAGAGGCGGAGGCTCTTCGAGCCAGGACCGCGCTCGCCCCAGCCAGAGCACCGGCCGCCAGGGTGAGAGAGAACGGGTAGAAGAGGAGAAAGAGACCCGGGTCGGGCATGCTTGGCGTGTATCCTCGAGCTCTCGGTGATCGCTGGTCAGTGATCGGTGAACAGTAATCGGTCAGTAGGGCTACCAGGCGCCCCGCAGCCGATCAACCTCCGCCTCTTCATCCGAATGGCCTCGGTTGGAGAGGGGGCTCGGGCGCCTACGAGCCGCTTGAGGCTCCGGGGATCATTCTCTTGCAGGAGGCCATAGGGCGCAAGCGCGCCCGCAGGTCGAGGCGCGGGAGCTAACGCAAGAAAGCCAGGATTGCAGCCCCCAGCAGTCCGACTCCAGCAAGCCCGGTGAGGGTTAGCCCCCCCGCCAGAATGAGTACGCCCAGTCTGCTCCGGGCATCGGAGGAGACCGAAGGCGGCCTGAAGGATCGGCCGCTTGAGTTGAGATAGAGCAAAGCAAGCAGCACGACAGCGAAGAGCGCCACCGGCGCCAGCGCCAGGACCAGACGGATAAATCCCTCGCCCGTGAGAGCTGCGAGCCAGCCTTCGAGCTGGTCGGGCGCGAAGTAGAGGAGGGCGAGCCCGGCCAGGGAGGCGATCAGCATGGGCACGGTGGGAACCAGCACCATGCCGACAGAGAGCCGGGCAGCTTTCCAGGGCACCTCCGCCGGGCGGTCTGCCGTGCCTCTGGCGATAACGGCGACATAAAGCGCCGGCAACGCGAGCGCGGCCAGAACCACGGGCGCGAATCGCACACCGGAGAGGAGCAGGAAAGTGCCGGGCAGCGGGTCGATGATTTGATGGAACCGATCCGGCGAGACGAAGGAGAGCCCCAGGGCGGCGACGGAGATCACCAGAAGGGGCACGACAAGGGTGAGGACAGCCACGGCGATGGGGCGTGCCTTCCCATCCCGGGCGGGATGGGCGGGTGCGGCGCGGGCGGGCACGCCCGTGCCCGCGTCGCGGGCATAGAGGAAGGCGAGGACGACGATGGCAAAGAGCGTCGCCGGCGCGAAGGCCAGCACGATCCGAATGGCCTCCTCGCCCGGGAGGCGCGCGATCCATTGGCTGAAGCGCGCCGGCGAGGCGTAGTGCAGCGCGAGCGCAACGACCGAGGCCACCAAGAGCGGCACGGCCGGGATGAGGATCAGGGTGGCCGCGAGGCGTGTGGCAGCGGACGAGCCCGTGGAGCGCCCCGGCCCCCTGGGTGGTGTGGATGACGCCATGCGGCCTCTCGTCGCGCCGGCCTCAGGGCGCGAGACGGACCTCCACGCTGGCAATATGGTTGTCGCCCAGGAAGGCCACGCTCGGGTCGCTCACGGTGATCCGGCCGGGCTGCTCACGGGCCACCATGTAGGGGACGTCGATGCGGAAGGTGCCGGGGAGGCCAAAGTCCGGAGCGGCGACGATCAAGGGGAGGCTGGCGATGCTTATGCCCTCGTCGTTATAGACGGTGACGACCAACGTCTGCTCGAAGGAGGCAATTCCGATGCCTTCGACGTGGACAACGCCACCGCTGATCGTTGCGCCGCCTGCGGGAAGATGGATGTTGATATCTTCCGGATGCGGGCTGGTCGTGACCACGTTCACCGGCCCGGCCTCGGCCAGAGTGACCCCGACGGAGTTCAGGTGTGTGATCCCGCCGTCGCGCGGGCTCGCGGAGAAGACTTGGACGAAAGCGTTTCTCTCCCCGGCGATGGTGAAGGAGATGTCGGCCGCGAAGGGGCCACGGGTTCCGAGCTCGGAGTTGATGATGGTCGAAGTCTGCGCCAGGAGGGTGCCATCATCGAGCAGGACGCGGATGCCAAGATTCTGTTCGAAGGTGGAGTCAGCGAGACCGGCTATGTGAATGCTGCCCACGAGGCGCGAGCCGGGCCCGGGTTCGAGGATGATGATCGCCTCCTCGGGCAGCGCCGGAGGCGAGGGGAAGGGCGACGGCTCCGAGGTGGCCGGCGACGTTCCGGCTGGCGGGAGGGTCGCCGGCGGGGGCGTGGACGGAACGGCGGAAGGCGACCCCGGCCCAGGGAAGTTGCATCCCGCCAGGAGAAATACACTTGCCAGAACGGTGAGCGCACGCGCTTTCTGCACGGCAGTCTCCTTGCTCGGCGGGCAGTGTAATCGGCACCCGGTGATTTGACATTAGAACGTTTGTTCTATATAATGAGGGCAGCGATCAAAGCGTGAAGTATGGAGGGCCCCGTGTGGTTCCGCCGCAGGCCCTTTGCTCCCCGGCCGGCGCTCCGGCGCAGCCTCCCTTCCTCTCGTGAGGCGGCGGGAATGCCGTCCAGGTGGCAGGAGAGGGCCTGGCCTGAGGCGTCGCCCGGTGATGACGGGCGGCTCGTATTCGAGACCGATGTGGAGCTGGGGCAGGAGCTCCGCCAGGCGGCGCGCGCCCGGGGCCAGTTGCCCGAAGCTCTGGCCGCCGACCTGATCGCCCGAGGGCTCGAGCACGAGGCCCGGCGGTCGCGGGCCGAGGCCGTCCTGGGCGCCCTCACCCGGCGTGAGCTTCAGGTCGCCTCGTTAGCCGCAGACGGCCGCACCAACCGCCAGATCGCCGAAGCACTCGTCGTCTCCCCCGAGACGGTCAAGACGCACATTGCCCACGTGCTGCAGAAGCTCGGCGTCCGCAGCAAGGCGGATCTGCGCGTTTTCGTCCTCGATCTCGAGCTGCGGGAGCCCGAGTCGCTTCCAGGGAGCGAAGGGGAGATGCTGCCCGGGGGAAACGGCGGGCGGTGAGGCGGATACAAGTCCCAGAGCCTTTCCGGGCTCGGGCCCTGCACCCTACTGACCACCCAATCTTAGGGATAACCAAGGTACTGTTCTAGTAAGCAACAAAGGCCGCCGTCATCTGAGGGCACCTGCTTGACCCAACACAGGAACTGCCCTAACATAAGAGATGCTCAGGAGGAGGGCCAGTGGAGTTCAGGCCGCGGTTCGAGCCTCTCAAGGCAATCGAGGTGCTTCTTCACATAACCAAGAGTTGTCCCGACATGTATAACGCGCTCAAGGTGCTCTACTTTGCCGACAAGGATCACCTAGCCAAGTACGGGCGACTTATCTGCGGAGATCGTTACGTTGCGATGAGCCACGGGCCTGTTCCCAGCGGCGTCTATGACCTCATAAAGATCGCGAGGGGAGACTGGCCCATAGCCACAGATCACCCAGTGCGTGACGCGCTCAAAGTTGACGGTTACACCCTCGTCCCGATGCGTCCGCCAAAGCGTGAACTGTTATCAGACTCCGAAATCCAATGCCTGGATGCGTCGATTGAAGAGTACGGCAATCTGCCCTTCGGACGACTGAAGGCCATTAGCCACGCTGATCCCGCGTTTAAGGCCGCGGACGAGAATGACTTCATCCCCATGGAGGCTCTTGTGAAGAGCCTCCCCGATGGTGAGGCACTTTGGGACTATCTCGTCTCTGACTGACGTAGTGCCAAGCATCGGTGCCCCATTCCCGGAAACCGAAAGATATGACTACACCAGAAGGTCGCTAGTCGCGGGAATTGTCCTTTACCTTTCTTGCCCATTCATTGATCCTCCCAAAGAGAAATACGTGATCGCCGCGGCCATAGGCGATCCCCCTCTCCTCATCCTCGTCAACAGCCGGATCCATCCCTTCATTCAGAGCCGTCCGCTCCTCCTTGAGTGCCAGGTGTCTCTTGCTGTTTCCAAGTACCCGTTTCTCCGCCACGACTCATACGCCAACTGCGCCCGCGTCTTTGATGAAATGCCCGAGAAGGAAGTCCTCGAACAGCTAGCTACTGACCCTAAGCGCATCATTATGCGACTCGACCCCGAGTCCAGAAAACAGATACTCTCTGCTGTTGGCAAAGCGAGGACCGTCTCGCCCAGCCATGCTCGGCGCATTCTCGAAAGCCTCAGTGAATCAGACTGAATGACTGTCAGTTCACATCAATGCCGTCCGCCTGGTCCGTTCCCCTCGAACCCGACCCCACTCCCTGGCTCCTCGAGGCCGGCGAGCCCTGGGTGCGCTACCGCACCCTCACCGATTTCGTCGGGCTTGCCCAGGATGACGCCGAGGTCGTCAGAGCCCGGAACGCGATAACCAAAGATCCCAGGGTGCGCAGGCTGATCGAGGAAGCAACTGCCTGGCCGGGGTATCCGCTCGAGCGACATAACGATGCCCGGCATCCGATCCACGCGCTGACCATTCTCGCCGATTTCGGCCTGCAGGTTGGCGACCCTGGCATGGGCCGGGTCGTGAGGGAACTGTTCGCCCATCGCGGGGCTGAAGGGGCCTTCGAGACGCTCCTACGAGTGCCTGAAGCCTTCGGAGGGTCCGGCCGTGCGACCTGGGCGTGGATGCTCTGCGACGCGCCGTTGATCCTCTATTGCCTGGCGGCCTTCGGCCTGGCGGACCACCCCCATGTGCTCAAGGCCGCCGACCATCTCGCCTCGCTTGTCCAGGAGAACGGATGGCCGTGCGCGGCGTCCGCGGAGATGGGTCGCTTCCATGGGCCGGGCCGTCGAGGAGATCCTTGCCCAATGGCCAATCTTCTGGCGCTGAAGGCGCTCTCCTGGTTTCCCGAGCACCGGGAGTCGCCGGCGGTGAAGGCAGGGGCCGAGATGCTCCTGAGCCACTGGGATCACACCAGCGAACGCAGGTTTTTCCTTTTTGGCGCCGGATCGGGCTTCCGCAAGCTGAAGTACCCTTTCGTCTGGTTCGACCTGCTCCACGTCGCCGACGTCATCACCCGATTGCCGGCCACTCGCCAGGATGCGCGGGCGGGGAGCTTGGTTCAGGCCATCCTCGGCCGGCGCGACGCCCTCAGCCGGTTCACTCCCGAATCCGTCTGGCTCGCCTACCGCGAGTGGGAGTTTGGCTCGAAGCGCCAGCCATCCCCCTGGCTCACGTTCCTCGCCTTGCGTGTGCTGCGCCGCCTGCAAGACTGAGCCGATGTCGTTCATCAGGTACAATCCATCAGCCTTCTCGGCAAAGGAAGATCCCATGACTGCCAGTGACCGCTTGATCGAGGCCATCAAGGCGCGGGACCTAGCCGCAGTGCAGCGCGCGCTCGAAGAGAGCGGCGGCGTCCCAGCGGCCGGATCGGGCGGTGCCGAGCCGCCCCTCCTCACGGCCATCTACATCCAATCCAAAGAGATCATTAATTTCCTGCTCGCACGTGGAGCCGAGCCGGATCTCTTCGAGGCCGCCTCCCTCGGCGACGTCGCCCGCATCCGCTCGATCCTGGCGGAAGCGCCGGGGCGGCTCGGCGCCCATAGCTTCGACGGCTGGCCGGCCCTCCATCTCGCGGCTCACTACGGACGGCGCGAGGCGATGGAGGCCCTGCTCCTCGCCGGGGCAGACCCGCGTGCCTTTTCCACCAATCCATTNCGCAACACAGCCCTGCACGCCGCGCTGGCCGGCGGCCAGACGGAGGCGGCGGAGAGGCTCCTCCAGGCNGGCATCGAGGTCAACACCCCCGATGCCAATGGTCACACCGCCCTCCACCTGGCTGCCGAGGACGGCAGCCTCACCGCGATTTCCCTCCTCTTGAATCGCGGGGCCGACATGCGCGCTCGCAACAAAGGGGGGATGACCCCGCTCGACTTTGCGGTGAAGCAGGGGAACGCCGCCGCCGAGGAACTATTGCGGCGGGCCGGCGCCACCTAGGAGGGCCCCAGGCGAGCGAGCGCCTCGCTCATGCGAGCCAGGGCGGCTCGGATCGNATCCTGTGAGGCGGCGAAGCACAGCCGGAGATAGCCCTCGCCGGCGCGGCCAAAACCCGACCCGGCCAGAACTGCAACGCCGGCCTCCTCCAGGAGGTAGTCGGCCAGCCACTCCGAATCCCGGCCAAACGCCATAATGTTGGGGAACGCGTAAAACGCACCTTGCGGCGTACGACAGCGGACCCCCGGAATCGCATTCAGCCCTTCCACCATGAGATCGCGCCGACGCCGATACTCCCCCACCACCTGCACCACCGGATCTTGTGGGCCGTCGATCGCGGCCAACCCGGCGACCTGGGTGAACGTCGCCGTGCTGCCGACAGCGTGGGTGAGAAGAAGCTCGACGCGCTCGGCCAGCGCCTGCGGCATGATGCCGAAGCCGAGACGCCAGCCGGTCATGGCATATGTCTTCGAGAATCCATCGCAGATAATGGTGCGCTCGGCCATCCCGGGCAGCGAGGCAATGCTCAGTGCCTCGACATCGTACGTAAGCCGGGCGTAGATCTCATCCGAGATCACCCAGATCCCATGCCGGATCACCAGTTCGGCGATCTGCTCCAGCGCCGGCCGAGCCAACACGCCGCCGGTGGGGTTGCTCGGCGAATTGAGGATGATGAGGCGGGTGCGGCTTCCCACCCGCTCCGCCAGCAACTCCAGGTCAACGCCGAAGTCGTGCTCCTCGCGCAGGGGCACCGGGACAGGCGTTCCCCCGGCGACGGCGATCATCGCGGCGTAGGTGGGGAAGCCGGGGTCGGGGTAGATCACCTCGTCGCCGGCCTCGATGAGAGCCAGTGTGGGGAAGAAGAGGGCCGGCTTGGCCCCGGGGCCGACGACCACCTGCGACGGCCGCACCTCGATCCCGCGCCGCGCCCCCGCCTCGCGGGCGATCGCCTCCCGGAGGCGTTCCAGCCCGGCCGCCGGGCTGTAGCGCGTCTGACCGTCCTCGATGGCCCGGATCCCGGCCCGGGAGATGTGGTCAAAGGTGGGCCCATCGGGCTGGCCGATCTCCAGGTGGATGATTTCCCGGCCTTCTGCCTCCAGCGCCCGCGCCCGGGCCAGCATGCGATAGGCGCCCTCCGGTTCGAGCGAGCGGACGCGCGCGGCGAAGTTCTCAAGCATCAAGGTCCTTCTAACCGCAGAGCGCGCCGAGAGCGCAGAGCTCAATTAGAAATCTCCGCGTACTCTGCGCTCTCCGCGGTTACCTCCCCTCAGAGATCGCGGATGTAGACGCGGTGGTTCTTGTAGGGCACGCCGCCGACGTTCTCCAGATCGTGACGCATCTGCACCGCGCTCTCGGCCACCTGGGTGAGATCGGCGTGTTGGAAAGCGGCTTCGCGGATCGTCTTTTCCAGCTCCGAGTAGAGCAAGGCGTTGCCCCCTCGGCCCTGAAACTCGGGGAGGATCCCGGCCCCGTTGATCGCCACCCATTTCGTCCGCTTGAACTCAATGAGCAGGTCGAGGATATTCCAGGGGAGAAGGCGGCCCTTGCCGCGTTGGATGGCGGCCGAGACGTCGGGAAAGGCGAAGACGAACCCAACCACATCCTCGCCGTGAGTAATGATTTTGATCAAACGCGGGTCGGCGACGCTCATCAGGTTGTCGGTGAGGAAACGGATCTCGCGTTCGGAGAGAGGGTAATACTCCCAGTTGTTGATAAAGGCCTGGTTGTACGCCCGGCCGATGCGCGGCGCCCAGGCCACCAACTCCCTCTTGCTGCGGAATCGCTTCACCGCCAGTCCGCTCCGGGCTGCCGCGCGCTCGGCGATGCGGTGGACTCGCTCCGGCAGATGGAACTTCGTCGCCCCCAGATAGCAGGATACGAAATCCACTTCCTTGCGGAAGCCGAGGGCCTCCATGAACCCGGGGTAGTAGGGCGGGTTGTAGTTCATCATCGTCATCGCCGGACGGAACTCGAAGCCTTCGACGAGCATCCCGTAGCCGTCCAGGGCTCCGAAGCCCTTGGGCCCGACGAGCTGCGTCAGGCGGCGGGCGCGGGCCCGCTCACAGGCCACCTCGATGAGCGCCCGCGCAACCTCCAGATCTTCAATGCACTCGAAGAGGTAGAACTGCCCCTGGCGCTTGCCGTGGTAGCGGTTGTAAGGCTTGTTCTCCAGCAGGGCGACGCGCCCCACGTCATCGCCATCCCGGGTGGCCAGAAAGAACTCCGCCTCCGAGTGTTCGTAGTACGGATGCTTGCGCGGGTTGAGTTGAGTGGCTGCGTCGATCCGGATCGGGGGCACCCAGAGCGGGTGGCCGCGATAGAGCGAGGTTGGGAGAGCGAGGAAGCGCCGGACGTCGCGCGACGAGTGAGGGTCGATCGGCAGGACGGTGGTCATGGCGCCCTCCGGAACGGTCGGCCGGTGATTGTATCACCCGCGCAATCCATCTACAATCCGCTTGCACGCGACGGAGGCGTCATGGCCCGTTGGATGCGCCGGATCTTCAATCTCCTCTTCGCTCTCCTCACCCGACGGGAAGTGAACGGTCTCGAGAATCTCCCTCCCGATGGCCCCTACATCCTGGCATCCAACCATCTCAGCCGGCTCGACCTGCCGCTCGTCTACGGTCTGATCGGCGATCGACGCATCGCCGGCTGGGCGGCCGAAAAGTATTCGCGCCACCTGTTCTTCGGCGCCCTGCTGCGCATCGGGGGCGGGATCTTCATTCGCCGGGGTGAGGTGGATCGCGGGGCGCTTCAGGCCGCTGTCGAATGGCTGCGCGCCGGCAGGATCTTCGGCATGGCGCCCGAAGGCACACGCAGCTCCACAGGCGCCTTGATGCGAGCCAAGACCGGAGCCGCCTACCTCGCCAACGAAACCGGCGTTCCGGTGGTCCCGGTCGCCGTCACCGGGACGGAACGCGCACTCCGCACCCTCCTGCGCATGCGCCGGCCGCGGGTGAGCGTCCGCTTCGGCAAGCCCTTCCACCTCCCTCCCATCTCCGGGGAGGACCGAACGGTTGCGCTCCGCCGGAACACCGACGAGATCATGTGCCAGATCGCGGCCATGCTCCCGCCCGACCACCGCGGCGTCTACGCCGACCACCCGCGGCTCACGGAGCTTCTCACGCAGAGGGATGAGGCTAGACGTCCACCAGGGACGAACGCTGTCCCCCCTTCGGGCATGAACAAATCGAGACGCAGCGGCGAGCCGCCTGAGGTCTAGCCTCCGCAGCCTCCACCGGAGGGCCCGCGCCTCGTGCTGAGAGTGACTTTCGGCTCGAAGGCGATATTGAAATCCTCAGGATCCGGGTAGGCCACCGGGTAGCGGTCGCCGAGTGCGGCGGCGAAGCGATATGCCAACCCGTCATCGCCGGCCGTCTGGGGCGAGTGGTCGGCGGCGAAGTCCGCGCCGGCGAAGGTCCCGATCCAGGTATTGAGGCCGCCGCCCAGGATGTAGACGTTGGGCACGCTCTCCGCGGTCAGGATGGCCCAAGCCTGCGTCGAGGCGATCTCCGTGTTGCTCATCACCACCACCACTGTGTTGGCGGGCTCCATTCGAAGCCGCGCGAGAGTGGTGGGGATATTGGGCAATTCGATGTGCTCAGCGTCAAGCAAGTGGAACAGGTTGTAGTCACTTTCCGAACGGACATCGAACATGATCAGGTTGAGCCGGTCATTGTGTATCAGGCTGAGGAGTTCGGCCGGCTCGATCTGCACCTGACGCTCAGCGAGCTGCCGATCTATCTCAGGAGCCATGCGGGCCGTGCGTTCTTCCGTCGTCGGTTGGCCGATGAACGCAGTCGCAAGCGCCAGCGCCGCAAGGCCGGTAGCCGCGGCGTACCGCCATCTTGGCTCCCGCTTCAGATCGCGCTTGCCGAAAATGCGCTCCAGCTGTTCGGCCCCCCAGAACATAAACAGGGCCATCAGCACGACCAGGACGACGACGACGCCCGCGGGCACACCGAACACATCCATGAGAGTGACGCGGCCGTACGAGGAGGAGTAGAAGAAAGGCTCAAAGAAGGCGACCGTCTCCCCGAAGGCGAAGACGCCGAAGAACGTGCCCAGCGCGAAGAAGATCCCATCGACCTTGAGGGTTGTGGCCGCCACGAGCGACGTCCCCGGGCAGAAGCCGCCGACGATGAAGCCGACCCCCATGATCAGCCCGCCCACGATCCCGGGCCAGAGGTACGTGGGGTTCACCCAGACGAGATTGAATTCCAGGAGACCGAGAGCCGAGGTGAAGAAGATCAACGACATCGCCACGACGATGGCGCTGAACATCACC
>C687J29039_10001230_pt1 | contig 10786 bp, 18 predicted proteins | sample RifCSP16_2_FD_29039 | JGI IMG/M metagenome (IMG submission 29039)
CCTGGTTCGGTGTTCTCCGGGAGCGTGCCCGGGCCGAGCGGATGAGGCTTGAGGCTGAGCTCGAAGACAGGGAGAACGATCTCTATATCGAGGCTTCCGGAACCGGGTCTAAGGTCACCGACACGAAGGCCAAGGTCCGGTCCAATACCGAGGTGAGGGGTCTCATCCGGAAGATTACGCGCGCCGAACAGGACGAGCGCATGCTCTCCATGATCGTCGATGCCCTGACCCAGAGAAAGGACATGTTGATCTCATTGGCTCGTAGCCGGCATCTGGAAATGTCGGCTCCTTCGTCGGATGAAGTCGAGCGTATCAAGAAAAACCTTTTGGGGAGATAAGACAATGGCTGGAAAGAGCGACTACGGCAAGCTCCGCGACCGCTACATGGCCCACCAGAAGCGGCGTGAGGAGGGCATGGATGACCGCTGGTGGAAGCCCGACACCGGGACGGCGGGAGGTGGCCCGATGTCTTACCGCATCAGGATCCTGCCGCCCTTCGACGGGCACGACTCCTGGTATCTCCAGTACGGCGTCCACTACCGCATCAAGGGCGAAGGCGAGCAGTTCATCTCGATCACCTGCCCGCAGAAGACCATGAACAAGCCCTGCCCCATCTGTGAGTTCACCAAGGGGCTCTGGAAGGGCTCCGAGGGCGACCAGAAGGTGGCCCGTGACATCGGCTCGAAGACCCGGTACGCGTCGAACATCCTGATCCTCTCGTCGACCAGGGGGCCGAACGACCCCAAGATCTGGGGCTATGGTCCCAAGGTCTGGGAGCCGCTCAACCAGCTCTGCGTGGGGAGCGACGACGGGGACTTCGTCCCGATCGACGACCCGGTCAAGGGCTTCAACATGAAGCTCTCCATCGCCGTCAAGGCGACCGAGGAGGGCAACTTCCCCGAGTACACGATCGTTCCGGACGGCATGAAGGCGACCGCCATCCCGGACAAGAACTCTCTCGACAGGCTCCACAACCTGAACGAGCTCATCGTGGCCAAGGTGAAGAGCTACGACGAGATCCGCTCCATCCTCCTGGGCGCCCCGACGGAGATGCCGCCGGCAAAGCCCGTGCAGAAGCCCGTCCAGCAGAAGATGGAGGAAGCGGCCAAGGACGACTCTTCGGCNGAGGANGTCGTCAGCGATGTGGACGGCGGCGAAGAGGTGATCGAGGAGACAACCAATGTCCAGGAAAGCAGCACTGCCCAAGCGGCCCGTCGGACGCCCGCGGACATCGCCAAGCTCGCCCGAGCCGCTCTCGAAAAGAGGCAGGCCTCCGCTAAGTAACCTGGACGTCTACTTCGCCCAGTTCAAGGAGTATCAGCCCATCGAGTGGATTCGCTCCGGGATCCCGGCCATCGATCTGGTGATCGGTGCCGGGATTCCCCGGGGGCGGATGATCGAGGTGATGGGCGAGAACTCTACGGCGAAGTCCGCGTTCGGGTATCACGCCATCGGCGCCTTCCAGAGGGCCGGCGGCAAGTGCATCCTGATCGACTCCGAGGCCAAGGCCGACAGCGCCTTCATGGAGCGGATGGGACTGGACTTCAAGAAGCTCTCGTACTCGCAGGGCGAGAATATGGAGGGCTGTATCCAGGTCCTGAAGCGGGTCGGTGAGCTTGCCGATCCTGCTGTCCCCATTCTGATCGTCTGGGACTCCATCGCCAGCACCCCCGGAGCTGCTGAGCTCGATAAGTATGTGGCCGACAAGGAGTTCAAGGGAGACGTCGGCGCCCGTGCCCGCCAGCTCTCCGCGTCTCTCAGGGCGACGCTGGGNCCTCTGGCCCGAAAGAACGTGACCTTCATCGCGATCAACCAGCTCCGGACCAAGTTCAACTTCATGGGCATGGCGTCCCAGGACGCTACCGGCGGCAAGGCTCCCAAGTACCATGCTGGCGTCCGGCTCATGTTCAAGACCAAGGGCATGATCCGCCACAAGGAGCGCGACGTCATCACCGGCATCGCGGTCGAGGTCGAGGCGAAAAAGAACGCCTGCTCCCCGCCCTTCCGCAAGTGCCAGGTGAAGTTCTACTTCGACACGGGCTTCGCGCCCTACTCCGGCCTTGATGAGCTTCTTCTCAGGCACGGCCGCATCAGCCAGAAGGCCGGATGGCTCGTCTACAAGGAGAAGACCTTCAGGGGCGGAGAACTCGAAAGAGTCATCGCCGAGATGCCCGACCTCATCGACCCGCTCGTAGGCGTGGTCGATACTCCCACGGGAGATGATATCTCTTCCGGAAACGGCCAAGCTGACACGAAGGCCAATGCCGAGGAAGCGGCAGAGACGGCTGAGGAATAGGCCCTAATGGCTGATTTGCGATTCGACGAGAAGTCCCATACCTACTGGCTGGGCGACGAGAAGCTCATCTCGGTGACGGGCGTTCTCCGGGAAGCAAAGCTCTTCGATTATACGAGCGGCCACGGGATGTACATGGAGAAGGGGACGTACATCCATGCCATGACCGAGCTCGAGGACGCCGGCGTCCTTGTCCCCGAGAGGGTGGCCAACCCCGCTCTCCCGTACGTGGACGGCTGGAGGCTCTTCAAGGAGGAGATGAGGATCGAGGTTCTTGGCACCGAGGAAGCGGTCTATAATCCGCTCTACAAGTACGCCGGGAAGCTCGATCGCCGCATCCGGATCAAGGGCAAGGAAGCGGTCATCGACATCAAGAGCGGCCTTAAGGCTCCCTGGCACAGCCTCCAGACGATTGGCTACGCCAAGTGCTATGACCGCCCCATGCTCCGCTTTGCGCTCTATCTGGCCGATGATGGGACTTACCAGCTCGAAGAGCATAGTGACATGTCGGACTGGGATGTCTTCCGGGCGGCTCTGGCCATCGTCTCCTGGAAGCGAAAAAAGGGCATTGTGAAGATTTAAGGCAGGACTTCGGTGAAGTACAACGGGCTCCTCTGGACTGAGAAAGTGGAACGCCGGGAAGGTCGTAACTGTCCTTCTTGTGGCCGCTTCCTCAAGATCTATCACCGTAAGCTCTCGTCCTCGATGGCCTATGCCCTTATCCGCCTTTATGGCCTTCATGCAAAGTTCGAGAAAGAGTACTTCCACGTCCGGGACTTCTATCGGGAGCGCGGTGACTTCGCCAAGCTCAAGTTCTGGGGGCTGGTCGAGGAAGCCCCTAACATGTCCGAGGACAAGAAGTCGAGCGGCCTCTGGAAGATTACCGACCAGGGCATCCGCTTTGCCATCCTCGAGATCAGGGTTCCCGAGTACGTGATTACTAAGTGGGGAAGTGAAGCGCTCGGCTTTGCCGGTCCTGCCGTCACGATCGAGCAGTGTCTCAGGAAGAAGTTCAACTACTCCGAGCTCATGGGCTCCATGCTTAAGGAGGCTTAAATGGCCGAAGTGATGAAGGCCCCGAANAAGACTGTGGCCGTTGTTCCTGATACCCGGGAAATNGACCAGAAGGCTCTCAGCGCTGTTGATTCTGCCCGGGAGCTTTCGATCAAGGACCAGAAGCAGTACGCCCACGCGGCCGACTTTCTCCAGGGTTTGAAGACCATCGAGAAGGCCATCGACGAGACCTTCGACCCGGTGATCAAGGCGGCCTTTGACGCCCACAAGGCGGCTCTCGCCGCCAAGGGGAAGCATCTCGACCCGGTCAAGGAAGCCGAGAAGATCGTCAAGTTCAAGATGATCGGTTTCCAGAAAGAAGAAGAGCAGCGCATCAAGGTCGAGGAAACACGCCTCCGTGAAGCCGCCCGCCAGCAGGAGGAGGAAGATCGTTGCCGCCGGGCCGAGGAACTTATTGCCGCCGGCCGGCCTGAGGATGCGCTCGTTCTTCTTGAAGGGAATACCGAGCCGATGCCCATTGTCCTCCATGAAACTTCCGCCCCGAGGCTCAAGGGCATCGTGACCCGCACGGTCTGGAAGTTCAGGGTCGTGGACGAGNCGAAGATCCCCTGCGCATACCACACGGTGGACCTTCAGAAGATCCGCCGCGTCGTCCAGTCAACGGAAGGCAAGATCGAGGTCCCCGGCATCGAGATCTACCAGGAAAAGGAGATTGCCGCCGGAGGCATCCGGTGAAGAAGATCTTCAAGTACCAGCTCCAGCCCAAGCCCGAGAACCTGGTCGAGATGCCCAAGGGCTCCAGGGTCCTTACGATCCAGACCCAGGGCAGCGCCCCCAATATCTGGGCTGAGATAGACCCGGATGCCCCCAGGATCAAACGGAAGTTCTTCATCGTGGCCACAGGCCAGCCCATGGAGATTCCGGAGACCTCGAGCTATCTGGGCACCTTCCAGATTCAGGATGGAGCTCTGGTCTTCCATGTGTATACTGACAATACGGAGTACGCGGTTGACCCTTAGGTTGAGGGAGGGCAGCCCATGAAAGTAGTCCGTCGTTATGAGCTTCCTGGATGGGACGAGTTTTTCTTTGTCGTCCCGAAGGGGTCCACGATCTTGAGGATCAAAAACCTTCACCATCGGCCGTTTCTCTACGTGAAGGTTGACCCGGCGGCTCCCACCGTGAAGCGGAAGTTTAAGGTCTCAATGAGCCGTGACAATCCGCCTGAGTATTCCCTGTATGTCGGGCCGATCCCCTGGTCTGCCCATGAGGGGCATCTCTTTACGGACGAGAAGGAGTACGTGTGAACTATGTCGGCATCGACCTGGGAAAGGACGGAGGGATAATCGTCCTCAACCAGGACGGCGGTGTCCTCAAGAAGTACAAGACGCCGCTTCTTACCTCGACCAAGGCCAAGCCCGAATATGACATCCCGGCCATGGTCAAAATCCTGAAAGAGATCCCTGAGCCCAAGGTCGTCACCATCGAGAAGTCCCAGCCCATGCCCATGGTGATGGGAGGCGTGGCCGCCAACTTCCAGCGGGGCCTGTCCTTCGGGCTCTGGCAGGGCGTACTGGTCGCCCTCGGCATCTCCTACGACGTTGTCTCCGCCCGTGCGTGGCAGAAGCGCATGCTGGCCGATATCAATGTCGAGGACACCAAGCAGGCGTCCGTCATCGCCTGCCAGAGGCTCTGGCCGAAAGAGGATTGGCGGAAGAGTGAAAGGGCCAGGAATCCTGATATCGGGTTTACTGACGCGGCGTTGATTTCTGAGTTTGGGCGCCGGTCGCGCTCTGCCCTCCAGACCGTTTGATGAGAGAACGGATGAAACAGCGGATGCAGTGGAAACCGGGGAGTGCGGCAGCGATGGCTATTAACAATAGCCTGATCTCGTCGATTCAGAAGTGGATAAGACACCCCTCTCTGGTTAGGCAGGAAGCTTAATCGCCGTTCAGCCCGGGTAGTTTTCCTTTGAGCAGACGCTTGATTTTCCGGAGCGTCCTTCCGTCCTCAGCCGCCGTAAGAAGCTCCTTCAAAGCCTCTTCCTTGTTGGCGTAGGGCAGAAGGTCCATGATCTCATGGATGAGCGCCTGCTCGTACTGGAGGCCTGGGGTGGTAGGTTCGAAGTCGCGGATGGAGACGCGAAGGGTGTTGTACCTGCTCTCCTTCTTCCGGTGCCGGCCTATTCTTTTCTTGGCCAGGCTCCAGGCGTAGAGCTTGTCTCCGGGCTTTTTCCGGTTGGCCACGAAGATTCCGATGGCGCCTTCCTGCCTGACGTCATCGGGTTCGAAGCCGTAGCGATACGGGGGCAGTGACATATTTGCGCTCCTCAACGCGCCCGTAATCTACCATTTCTCCCTGTGGAAAACAACAAAAAGGTGAAGTTTTATCTCTTCCGGCCGCCCATGTTCACCCTGGGCTTTTTGGGCTCCTCATCCATGTGGTAGCCCATCGACTCGAAGTATTCGGCATCCCCCAGTTCTATGTGCCAGCTATCCTTCCGGCACTTTGAGCAGAGGGCAAAGCCCATCGCGGTTATGACGGCGCAGGGAAACTCGTCCACATCGTCATTGCAGGCGTCGCAGACAATCTCGGTGTCAGGGATGGGGACGGATGTCTCCTCGATGAAGGTATGCCCGCCCCTTTCGTCGGCCGTGGTGACCCTGTTGGTCCTGTTTTGAAACCGCTCCCGTGGCCACCATTCGATGGGGCTGACCATGGCATCATTCATAAATCCCCCTTTCAAAGGGGGCCTGCCCCAGTTAAGGAGCAGGCCCCCCAATTGCCATCTTCTACTTCAGGATGAAACCCGTCGAGACGAGCGCGAGCATCTTGAGAGCCGACCTCCTGGCCGTCTTGGTGGTCGGGTTCGTGCCCACCGCATAGGACGGCCCCTTGGTGAAAACCCTGCCCTTTTCCTTGCAGGAGAAATAGTCGTCCTTGCCCAGGATGATGTGATCGAGAAGAGGCATCCGCGCCTTCTTGCCGACCTCAAAGAGGTCCTGAGTGACCTCGATATCATCTCGAGTCGGGAGGACTCCCCTCTGCCAGGGATGGTTGTGGGCGAGCAGGATTGCCTTGGCGTCCCGGACGATGGCTTCCCTGAAGATGTCGCTGGTCTCAAACGCGCAGGAGGTTGAGCTCCCGATGGCCGCCTTCTGGAAGCCCTGAACCCTGAGGGTAGGCGTCAGATGGATGACCACGAGAATCTCACGCGGGAGGGACCTGAATTCGTCCAGATACTGGACTGCATCCTCGGGCGTCAGGATCTCCTTTCCATCTTTCACCTCCACGTATTCCAGTTTGTACTCCATCCTCTCTCGGTTCCTTTCATGGTTGATGGTCTTGCGCTTGCACCGAAGGACGAAGGTATTACAGACCTTCACACCACTACGCCTCTGATGATGCGCCTTGATCACTTCGCTTTTACCCCCTTGTTGTAGTCCGGAGGGCTGAGCTCCACACTGTAGGATGAAGCTATCACAGACCTTCGCTTCGCCATGCCTTTGGAGCACCTTGGCCACGTCGTTTATCCCCCCTTGTTGTAGTCCGGAGGACTGAACTCCACGATGACCTCGTCGGGGACCTCTTCGGACATCAGCCCGGGCCTGCCCTCGTCCGTCTCGTGCTTCTTCACCCGGGCGAGCGAACGGGGGTCGATGTTGAATTCCGTCGCGAGGAGGATCTTGAGATCCCCGATGGTCTTCCCCTTGAACTGGTCTCCGTGAAGGGCGATCTCGCTCGCCCCGTATTTGATGGTGGTAGCCATTGACCTTTCTCCTTTCCCTAGGCCAGAACCTTCTTAGGAAGGCGCGTGGCGTGACTGTAGAACGCGACCGAGAACGTTTGTATGTCGAAGATGACCTCTGTCTTCTTCCGGAACCTCTCCGAGACGGCCTCCTTTCCTTTGGGAACGTTTTCTATGATTCCGCTATAGGCGGCAAGCATCCATGAGGCCACCATGTTGTTCGTGGCCAGAAGCTGCTCGCCCCCAGGGAGCACGTGCCTTTCCTCGCAGGAGAGGTCTCCGGGGTTCCTCTCTTCGGGCGGCGGATTGGCGATATTGGGGTAGATCTCTTCCAAGCGCTTCGTATGCTCCGCCCCGTCCTGGATGAGGTAGGCGTAGACGTGCCCGTCATGCACGCGATTGCCACCGTTCAACATCAGGATGTCGCGCCGCTTCCGACAGAGTTCGGAAAAGTACCCGCGGCCGCCTTGGTGGTCGATGGCCGACAGGATGATAGAGCGCTCCTTGAAAACCTCCTCTCCTCGTATCGCATCGCTCTCACGCGGATTCTTCGACACGTACTTGGCAAGGGATGACACCCTGAGCTCGGGATGGGCGGCGCGAATCCTCTTCGCGGCCACTTCAACCTTGAAGGAACCTTCCTCGTCGGGATTCATCCTCTGGCGGGTCCGGTTCCTGCCTTCGAAGGTCTGTGGGTCCACGAGGACAAGGTCCTTGGGGAGCACATCCTGGAAGGCAATGACCTTGGCCAGATTGTCGACCAGCGCCGACCCGATGCCGCCGACACCTATCAGTACCGTTCTATCGAACAACCGTCACCTCCTTTCCTGGGCGGAGTTCATCCGCTTGTAAGCTTCGTCCAACGCGTCAATGACATCCTCGAACATGTGCTTCTCCTTGATCTTGCTGTTGCAGTCTTTGCAGACGGCGTGGGTTCCGTCGCACTTCGGGTTTCGGCAGATGAAGGGGGAGCCCTTGCGGTCGTCCTTCCAGGTCTCGTAGAGGCCTCTCAAGAACGCCCCAAGATCCTCGCCGCTGTTATCATCTGAAGTACTCCCGCCATAGCCGCCGTATCCGTCGTAAACAACAGAGGCGGCCGCTGGAGACGGCCACGCCGTGATGGTGTAAGGTTTGTAGGTTTCCTTTTCGGCCTGGCAATCCTTGCACTCGCCCGTGTTTACCCGTTCCTCCCATTCCTTGGGATATTCCTCCGGGCCGTCATCTGAGAGGTCGAACGTCTCCTCCGGGGTCATCTCGAAGATCTGGCCTTCGAAGACGCCGTTGATGACCGCAATCTCAAGGTTCTCCCCGGAAAGGACGATGTAGATGCCGTTCCTCTTCCGGATCATGTCGTTGGTGTCAGTCCCTGAGAAGTTCTTGCACCAGATCGGATGAGTGTGGATGTCGCCCTTCCACCCGGAGAACTCGTCAGGCGTCCTCGACGTATGAGCCCGCACGTGCCCCATCGAAGTACACTGGTGCGGGCAAACCCAGAACCATCCCTTCTGGGGGTTCTGGCACAGGACGAGGGAGACTTCCGAGTGCTTCTCTTTTCTCCCCCACATGCCGAACGGTATGGATTGCTTGAGAAGCCTGATCGGGATCTTGGGAAAGATGTTCTCCCGTGTTTCGGGGACTTCTTCCCCGAAGGGGTCCCGGTCGACCCGACGCCATCCGGAGAAGAGGGCGTTTTTCTTGAGGCCGAAGAGGCCGTTTTTGCCGAGCTTGATATCCATCGTTAGGTTTTCCTCAGCTTAGAGTTGAACTCGACGATGATGTTCTTGGCCATCTCCTTGTCCTCGGGCGAACCCACGATCTTGTTGGAAACGGCCCAGTGGGCGATGATGTCGAGGATCTGCTCGCGGAGGACGCCGTACGTGCGCTTGTAACTCTGTCGCGAGGCCGGGTTTACAACAAGCTCTTCAAGAAGCTTGTTGCCGGTTTGCGCCTTTTCGAAAGCGCTCATTACGTCTCCGAAGTTCATTAGCTTTTCCCCTTCCAGATTTCGGCGATCATGTCCGAGACCGTAAAGGATGTCTTCCACTCCATGCTCTCGATCGCGTCACGGCCGCCTTCCTTCGAGATCTTCTGCCAGGCATCGAAGATCATGCGCTGCCGACGGTAAGCGCTTATCCTCCGCCCCTCTGCGTCTGCCGACTCTGCCGGTATGGAGAGCTCCTTCGGCAGAGAGTCGAAGTGCTGATTGATGTGGGAGGTAAAGTTCGAGCGGAGGAAGTATTCGATGTACGAGGCAGCTACCTTTGTGCTGTTGTCCTTTACGGACCATGTGGCTCTGCCGCCCTCGCATATCCTCCCGTAGGGTAGGCTGATATTGGGCATGGGCAGGATGCCGAGCTTGTCCTCGTTGGACTCGATCGGCTTGGGGGCGACGACGGCGTAGCCTCCCTCGATGGCCCCACCGCGGAAGAAGATTGCGACGTAGGTCGGGGGGAGGATGATCTCGTACTGATGGAGCGTGTTGTCGCTCTCGTCCATGTAGGAGATGGGCCTGGGCCTGGGGTCCAGGTACATGAAATAGACCTTGCGGTTCTCCTTCTGGGTGAAGAAGGCGCATCCGCGGTCGGCATGCGGGAGAACGAGTGGTTCGAAGGACATGTGGTCCTTCATGACCTTGAAGAAGTCATTCATCTGCCCCACCCCTTCGACCGTCAGGGTGAGCGACATGACGGTGCCGTCGTCTTGTAAGGCAAGCATCCGCTTGGAACTCATTTGGCTCTCCTCCTAAAAAAAGGGGCTCCAGGATCTCTCGACCCTGGAGCCCCCAACAGGCCTCCGCGCTTAGCAGGCAGTGCATGGCGCCGGCTCCGTCCTCCCCAGAGGCGCTTACTTCCTCACCGGACGTTTCATCCGGCGCCTTGGACTGTGCTCGTCCGTTTCTCAAAGCCGCGTAGCTTTGGTACTTTGGGCTTGCCCAATCTAGGTAATGCCGCGGAGATTATTTACTGGCCTTTTATTCCTAAGTAGACGAACGCCGCTATTCCGTGGGTTTGTTGCGACCCACATCCCTGGCGTCAATGAACTTGATATATTCGAGGGCCATCTTCCCATGCCAACATTGGCCGGGTTCCTCGACCTTGACGCCGACGCCGTCCACCGAGCAGTTCCAGATGGCCAAGTCTTCACACATGTCGATGAAGAATCCTTCCCCCGATCCCTTCTCGGAAACGAAGAAGACGCAGATGCTGGGCTCGATCACATGATAGGTCGTGCTCTCGAAAACAAAGTCCTCGATCGAATAATCGGTATCATGCGGGTCCCGGACGCCCATCTCTGCGTCGCAGCTCTTGGCGGCCATCCACAGGATTTCGAGATGTAGGCAGTCCCCGGCCTCATTACCGCAGTCCGTGCAGTGGTTGCCCTGATTGAGCCTATCGCTGTTGTACACGGTACAGAGGACGCCCTTACCGAAACCACGCCGCCTGATGAAATAGACTCCGATCGAGATCTCTTCGACGACATAGTCGGTGTTCTGATAGACAACCTTTGTCGGATAGAGCATCCAATCTCCTTTCGCTGGTAGGATAGTTGGGGCCCCAGAACCTCACGATCCTGGGGCCCCAAACCGAATGGAACAGTTTCCTCCGCGCTTATCCTCCGCGCGCATGCCGGAGGGGCGCCCGCGGGATGACATCTATCATCCCTGGGTTATGAACCGGATTTATATGCCCCTGATTCGGAAAGCACGGTGAATAACCCAGGGATGATAGATGTCA
>C687J29039_10001234_pt1 | contig 10775 bp, 9 predicted proteins | sample RifCSP16_2_FD_29039 | JGI IMG/M metagenome (IMG submission 29039)
AGAGTGACCATCAGCAGATCCTCAGCGGAGGCGCTGTTCGTTGAGCCGTGTCAGCGCCCCGCCTGCGCGCCGAAGAGAATCTCACCGAAGTGGCGCAGAATCCTGGCGGTGGCCCCCCAGATGATGTGAGGCCCTTCCCGGCGAACCCAGACCCGGACCGTTCCGCCTTCCTTCTCCCAGGTCTCCTCGTGGAAGGCCTCCGGATCCCGAAGGATATCGAGGGACAGAGAGAGGAGATCGGCAATCTCTTCCCCGTTGAGGTGGAAAGGATACGGAAAGGGGATGACCCCGACGACCGGCGTGATNAGGAAGTTGGACGTGGCGGTGGCGGTATCGTCCACCTCCCCCAGGACGTCCACATCCTGGAGACGGATGCCCATCTCTTCGTGGGCCTCTCTCAGGGCCGTGGAGGTGGGATTCGGATCTTCCGGGTGCCAGATCCCACCCGGAAAGGCGATCTGTCCTCCGTGCGTCTTGAGATGCTCCGTCCGCTTGATCAGGAGGATCTGAAACTCGCCTTCGGTCTGATAGAGAGGGACCAGCACCGCCGCCCGCCGTCTTCCCTCGGGAGACAGCATCTGTCGTTGGCGCCCTATGATAACCCGTCGGATCTCGTCACGGTCGATCACAGATGCCTCGTGAACCACGCGGTGGTCAAGCGAATGGCTCGCTCGCGACGAGATAGTCCAGGATCCGTTGCTGCTGGATATCCATGGGCAACTTGGAGAATCGCCGGTNCGAAGCCACTCAACATTCACCGAACATACCGGATCACAGGAACGGGTGCAAGGCCTGAAAGCGGATGNAGTTGCCTTGACCCTTCTGCNACGGCCTGTTATCTTAGGCTGGAAAAATGGCGTTGCGGCCGGTTCCCGGCGGGGTGTACCAGCGTATCGATGGGAGGAGAGTGGGATGCGGGTTGCCGAGCGGATGAGGACGGCGGTGGTTCTGGTCCGCCCCTCGGATAGCGTCTGGACCGCCCTGAAGCTGCTCGGGGAGCGACACATCCGACACCTGCCGGTGGTGGAGGACGGAAGACTCGTCGGGATCGTGACGGACCGGGATATCCGTCTGGTNTATCCATCGGCGGTGACGGCGGACGACAAAAAGCAAGACCCCTTCGACGCCCTTGAGAAGATCNCGGTGGGTCAGATCATGACGAAGCGGGTNTTCACGGTCACCCCCGAGACTTCCATCGCCGATGCCGCTCGCNTCCTCCTCGAACGGCGNATCGGAGGGCTTCCNGTGGTCCAGGGGGACCTCCTGGTGGGGATCATCACCAAGACTGACATCCTGGCCGCCTTCGTGGAGATCATGCAGAAGAAGCCTCAGTAATCCAGGCCCCATCCCGATTCCTCCACGGCTCNGAAGATATCGGTGTCGCTCACGATCCCGATGATCTCGNGGCCGCGACGCACCAGGACCCGGCGAATCCCCTTCTCCANCANCAATGCNGCGGCGTCCCGGAGGGGGCAGTCGGGGGGGACCGTGATGAGCCTCTCCGTCATGACCTCCTGGACCTTGAGCTTTCCAGGGTCCTTTCCCTGGGAGACCACCTTCGAGATGATGTCCCGCTTGGTCATGATCCCCTTGGGCTCTCCGGGCGCCGCGGAGGTGACCAGGATGCTCGAGACCCCCTTCTCGTGCATCCGGTGCAGTGCCTCCGCCACCGACTTGTGGCCCTCGATGCTGACGACCGGGCTCTTCATGATGCTGGTCACCGTATACATCCCACCTGCCTCCCCTCTGGATCACGCCCGCGCGATCATGCTGCCTGAAGCCTGAGCGTCTCCAGGACGAGCTCTGCGGATCGCACCATATCGCTCAGCACCAGGTGTTCGCGCACCGTGTGGACCTCCCGCTGCCCCGTTCCCAGATTGGCCACCTCGAGCCCCTTGGCACAGAGGATATTGGCGTCAGAGCCCCCGCCAGTCTGCCAGAGGGTGATCTCGCGGCCGAGGGCGCGAGCGGCCTCGCGCACGAGCTGGACAATCCGGGCCCCCTCGGGGATGAACAACCGATCGTAGTCCCGGTGGACCTGACAGTGCACCTGCCCGCGGTGGATCACCCCATCCAGCGAGAGCAGGTGCCGTGCCGCCGCCTCCTCGAAGCAGCGGACCATGTGCTCTGTCTGGATCTTGAGCTTGGCCTCGTCGTGACTCCGCGTCTCGCCGTGGACCGTGACGGTGTTGGGGACGATGTTGATGGCGGTGCCGCCCTCGATGGTGCCGATGTTGGCCGTGGTCTCGTCGTCCAGGCGGCCGAGGCGCATCGCCGCGACGGCCTCACTGGCGATCCGGATCGCATTGATCCCCTTCTCCGGGCAGACCCCGGCGTGGGCCTCGAGACCCCGGACGGTGAACTGCAGCCGGTTGGCGGCCGGCGCGCGGGTGATCAGGTGACCGGGGTTGCTGCTGTCCAGGATGAGGCCGGTGCGGGCGTGGAGCTGCGCCACATCCAGATGCCTCGCCCCCAGGAGTCCGATCTCTTCGCAGATGGTGAACACGATCTCCAGCTCTCCGTGGGGGATCGCTTCTTCTCGAAGGACCCGAAGGACCTCGCAGATGATGGCGATGCCGCTCTTGTCATCCGCCCCCAGGATCGTGGTTCCGTCGCTGCTGACGACGTCCCCCTCGACCCGAGGCNTGATCCCGACGTCGGCGCCGACGGTGTCCATGTGGGCGCAGAGCAGGAAGGGGGCCGCCCCCGCTCGGGTTCCGCGGATGCGGGCGATGAGGTTTCCGACCGTTCCCCCGACCAACCGATCGGCCTCGTCAAAGCTCACCTCGGCCCCGAGGTGGTGGAGTTCCTCCNCGAGGTGCATCGCCAGCGCTCGCTCCTGGCGGGAGGGGCTGTCGATCCGTACCAGCGTGACGAAATGGTCTCGCATCCGCTCGCGATGGATCACCGGTCTCCTCCGCTCTCCGGATCGTGTGGCCCTTAGGATACACTACGCGTTGGGAGGCTGCCAAGAGAAAGGGGCGTCAGGCCGCCAGGGCCGCGACTCGGTCCTGGAGCCGCGCGGCGATGACCTGATAGAGATCGGCCCCGGGCGGGATCGGCGCCTCTGCGAGGAGTTCCTGTACCGTCACCGGCGGGCCGAAGATGATCGTCAGGGGATGGGGGCGGGGATACGCTTTATGCCGGGGCCAGATCTCGAACGAGCCGAGGATCCGGGCCGGGAGAAGCGGAAGATTCATCTCCTTGGCCAGGATACCTCCCCCTTTCTTGAAGGGCTTGATGGCGCCGTCAACGCTGCGGGCGCCCTCCGGGAAGATGCAGAGGATCTCCCCCTGGCGCAAGATCTGCGCCGCAGCGCGGAGCGCCTGGAAGAGGTGCGTCTCGGCATCCACGTGGATGACCCGATAGGCCCTGCCGAACATGGCGGTGACCGGATGCTGGAAGAATTGCTGAAAGCCCAGAAAGTAGAGATGACGGACGATCCTGAAGGGGAGGGCGGCCCCGATGGCGAAGGCATCGATATAGCTGGCATGATTCGCGGTGATGAGATAGGGGCCGCGATCCGGCACGTGGGCCAGGCCGTGAACGCGAAAACGACAGAAGAGCCCGAAGAGGAGGCGCAGGAGGCGATGGGAAAGAAGGGAGACGACGAGCGCCCAGCGTGTCTTGCCTGCCGTGATCTCGGCCTGGACCGCTTCGGGGGGCTCGCCGACCAGGATCTCGCTCCAGGAGGGGCGAAGGGTTTCCCTCTCCGCCTTCACGCTCTCCGCACGTTCTCCGAGATGCTCCTGGACCTTGCGCGCCACATCCCGGACCGTGAAGAGCTCCGAGCCGATTTCCGCCGGCAGATCGATCCCGAACAGATCCTCCAGCGCCACCACCAGCTCGATCCGGGATAAGGAATCGAGGCCCAGGTCCAGTTCCAGGCTGTCGTCGAGACGGATACCGTGTTTCTTGCGGCCGACGACAGGAAGAACGGCGAGGATCTTGCGGGTGACCGGGCTCTCCCACAAGAGCTGGTCGGCGTGAGACGGCGGCAGCCCCTCATCCACCGCGGCGGGCGCGGCCGCTTCCCGGAGGAACATCTCACGCACCAGGTGACGCTGGATCTTCCCGATACGCGTCCTGGGAAGCGGGTCCTTCAGGATCTCCAGGCGCGTCGGGCGTTTGTAGGCGGGGAGCTCGCGCGAGAGGTTTTCCATCTCCCATCGGATCATGTCTTCAGAATTGGTGACGCGCTTCTCCCGCAGGTAATCGAAGTTGGGGACGACAAGCGCGGCGAGCCCGTCGGTTCGTGAGTCTCCCAACTCTGCNCTCCCGATCAGGCAGATCTCCTTGATATAGGGGCTCTTCCGAAAGTGGGCCTCGACCTCTTCGGGGTAGATGTTCTTCCCCGTCGAGAGGACGATCACCTCTTTCCGCCGTCCCGTAATATAGAGATACCCCTCGGCGTCGAGATACCCCAGGTCCCCCGAGAGGAACCAGCCGTCCCGGAAGCTCTTGGCGGTTTCCTGGGGATCCTTGAAATAGCCTTGCATCACATTGGGGCCCTGGATGGCGATCTCACCGACTCCGTCCGGACCGGGGTCCACGATCCGGACCTGGACATCGGGCAGTGGCACGCCGACCGACCGGAAGCGGGGCTTCTGCGGCGGATTGAAGGTGACGACCGGCGACGTTTCGGTGAGACCATAGCCCTCGAGGACCGGAAAGCCAAGGCGGTGTAGATCCCGACCCACCGCGGGGTCGAGCTTCGCTCCCCCGCTGCTGATCAGCCGGAGCCTGCCGCCGAAGCGGCGATGGATCTGGGGGAACAGGAGAGGACCGGGGTTCCTCTGCAGGTATGCCTGTACCGCGCCGGCAAGGCCCAGGAGGAGGCCAAAGAGGAGCCGCAGCGGCCGGGGTCTCTTCTGGACCTCCTGAAAGATCCCGCGATGCAGCAGCGTCAAGAGCTGCGGGACCCCCACGAGGATACTGACGCCGGTCTCGCGCATGCACTGGAGCAGGTCGGGAGGTTTCAGGCTTTGCAGGAACGTGACCCGAGCCCCAGCGAGGAGGGGCGTGACAAAGGTGATCATGAATGGGTACACGTGGTGGAGTGGGAGCAGGGCCAGCAGGTTGTCCTCGGGGCCGCAGAACCCGAGCGCCCTCACACCGGAGCTGTTTGCCACGAGATTGCGGTGGGTGAGGATCACCCCTTTCGGGCTTCCCGTCGTCCCCGAGGTGTAGAGGATCGAGGCGGTCGACTCCGATGGGACCGAGGGCAACGGGCCTTTCGGGGAGCTCTGGAGGATCTCGGCAAGGGTGTAAGACCCTGCGGGAGCCTTCTCATCGAGCAATATGACCTGGGGACGGGACGGAAGCCGGGCAATGATGGGTTGCACCTTGCCCAGCTCGGCCTCCGAGACGACAATCGCTCGGCTCTCGGAGTGGTGAAGGAGGTTCTCAAGCTCCTGGCCCCCGAGTTGGACGTCAAGGGGGACAGCGGTGGCCCCCGCGGCCACGATTCCCAGGTAGGCGACGCACCACTCCGGCCGGTTCTCGGCGAGGAGCGCGACACGATCGCCGGGCGAGATCTGGATCTGTCGGAGGAAGGTCGCGAGGCGATGGGCCTGGTCTGCGACCTCGCCGTAGCTCCAGCGGAGGTAGCGACCGTCCCGCTTGATCTGAAAGGCGACACTGTCTTGAAAGCGGGCGGCCGCGTCGAAAAACTGGACTGCGAGGTTCTCGGCTGCTACCATGAGCCGATGATAGCAGGAACTCTGAAGCCCCACAATCGCAGTAGTGACGCGACAGCGGGGGGCGCCATGGGTTTCAGGGGTGTGGTGCTGGGAATCGTTGTGAGTCTCGGGTGCAGTGCCTGTGTACCCATGATGCCCGCCGCTGGAGGNCGGGTAGGGGAGCTGCGCGGACGGATCGTCGGGATCGAGCGGGAGCAGGGATTGATCGTCGTCGCGACCGGACCGGACACGGAGGGACAGTGGCTCTCTCTGGTCCCGTCCACCTCCGTGAGAGGTCCTGACATCTTGACCGTGGACGCGCTGCAAGCCGGTCAGCGCGTCTACGTGCGCACCCTGCACGAACCCGGGGCCGATCGGCCCGAGGTCCTCAGTATCACTGTCATCAAGTACACGCTGGGCCCGAAGGGCACGGGCCCGGGAAGTGTTGGGATCCCGGGATTCTGATCCGGCCCCTGGCCCTGAACTTGCAAGTCCTCACCGTAGATGAGGAGACACGCGCACACGTATTATATAGCATCCGTCGTAACCCTTCTCCTCCTGGTGCCCCTGGCGACGCCGGGGGCGGCCGAGNCCCCCTCCCCCCTTGAGACACGCTTCCATGCCTTCGGGAACGGCCTCGAACTCTACCACGTCAGGGTGAAAGAGGCGACGAACTTTACGTTGTCGGCCACCGTCTGGGTCGGCAGTGTGGATGAAGATCAAAGGACGAACGGAGGCGTGAGCCACTTGGTGGAACACATCCTCTTCCACCAGCCGGACATGCCGGAGGAGGCGTTTAACGCCCAGATCAGGTCGAGGGGCGGCACGTACAATGCGAGGACCTCCCGAGACTACACGCGATATCACGTCACCCTCCCCCGCCGTCATCTGACGCTGGGCCAGGGGTGGCTCCACAAGGTCGTCTTTCACGATCGCCTCGTCACGGACCGCCTCAAGGACGAAAAGGAGATCGTCAACCGGGAAAATGGATGGTTGCCGCCCACGTGGTGGCACCAGCTCGGGAATTTCATCGATCCCAAGTACCTTACACTCCCGGGGTTCTGGACGCGCCAGTTCGGACTGCGCGAGTATGACGAGCCCGTGGGGGGGACCTACGAGGTGGCGAGGAGAATTGACAGCCTCGCAACTCGAGGCGCATTACCGGGCGTACTACTATCCGGAGAATATGGTCCTCCTCTACGTGGGACCGCACAGCCTCGAGGAGGTGGTCGCCGTCACCGGGGCAACCTTCGGGGGTGTCGCGCCGACCGGACGGAAGCCGAATCTTCGCTCCCCCCTCCAGGGCCGATCCCCCCGTCCCTACTTCGCCCATAAGCTCCCGCAGATCTTCTCGGAACCGGACTACCGAATCGGCATCGGGCAGGTCCTGAGCGGGGTGCATTTCTCCTCCCGCTCGGAGATGAGCCTGTACTATTTCGTGATGAAGGAACTCTTAGAGGAGCGGTTTCGATACGGGGAGGGAAAGGCGTACTCCGTGTGGGGATACTTCGATTATTACCGGGGGGCGGGGTATCTCCAGTTCGAGCTGGAGGCCAGCCGGGAGGCCTTTTGGGCGCAGCTGAAGGAGGTCAAGGAGCTCGTCTGGGGCGATCTGGGGAACCACTTGAGCCGGGCGGATTACGAGCGATACAAGACGACCCTGTTGGAACGCGTGACGTCCAGCCGGGCGCTCGAGGATGTCCACGGCCGGGTGTGGGCAGCGATTTACCAGCACGACTTGCACCGGCCTTCCCCTGAAGAGACCGATATCTCCGGGCCGTGGCGATCCCTCTCCCATGACGATTTTATCGAATGGGCTCGCTCCTGGCGGACCGATGCGGCGCCCTTGTTGCAGCTCTCGATGCCCGGCGTCCCCTTCCCCTATGCCCATCTCGTGATCTTCGTCCTTTTCCTCGCCATCGGGACCCACTGGGCCCAGTCTCTCCTCCGGCGTCCCTATCCTCGCGAGCCGATCAGCCTCATCACGCGCATGCCCTATCGTCTCGCGGGCTGGATTCACGTGGGCTTGGTCTATGCCGTGGTGGCCTGCGTGTATTTCCATCTGTCCCGGATGAGCGCGTTCGGNGGCCTCTTCTTCAACCGCGTGGATCTCCTCGCCTTACTGGGTCCCTATCTCCGCTGGGNCTTCGATGGGNTCCTNATCGGATTCGGGATCGTGATGGGGGGAACCGTGATCCCGCGGGAAGTCCTGGCCACCGATGGGTCGCTCGTGCTCACGATGCGGTCTCCCGTCTTCTGTCGCATCCCGCTCACAGATATCGAGAGGGTCGAACCGGTCAGCGGGTGGGCCGCCTGGAAGCAAATCCTGAAGCTCCAGGCTTTGCCCATCTACCCCTGGTTCTTCCGGGGCCTTATCATCCACCGCAAGTCTGGGCGCAGCCTGATGTTGCACACGCAGGATGACCACGACCTTCGAGAGATCCTCTCTTCGCGCGTCCTCACCTACCCGGCGGTTTCGGTCCGCGGGGCGGCCCGGACGACCCGAGGGAGGGCCCGCCTCCGCAAGCCGGTGCCCGGCGCTTGACATCCTAGATACCGTTTGGGGATACTGAACCGCCCGTGACCCTGAGTCCCGCCTTCTGGCCTGCCCGTTCATTGACCCATCATGCCAGGGGCGCGGGCGTGTGAGCACAGGCCTGTGATGGCGCGGCCAGGACCTCGGACAGTTATGGCCCGGAGGAGTGTGATGGGGGGGAGCACGCTCCGAAGATGATCATCGTCACGGGTGCCGCCGGCTTCATTGGATCAAACGTGGTGGCCGCGCTCAATGCGCGTGGGCGCCCGGACATCGTTGCGGTCGACAGCTTTCGCCATACGGCCAAGGACACCCGGTACCTTCACGAACTACGCATCCACGACACTGTGGATAAGGACCACCTGGGTAGGTGGCTGGACGAAGAGGGCGCGTCTGTCGAGGCGATCATTCACCAAGGCGCCTGTAGCGATACCACCCTGCGGGATCGCAACTATGTGATCGCGGTGAATACTGACTATACACGAATGCTGTGGCAATGGTGTACCCGCGCGGGCAAGCCTCTCGTGTATGCTTCCAGCGCCGCGACCTACGGTGATGGGTTGCAGGGGTACGACGACCGGGCCGATCCGCGGATGCTGAAGCCCATGAACCTCTACGGCGAATCCAAGCAGCTGTTCGACCTGTGGGCGTTGGACCAAGTCCACACGCCGCCGCGCTGGGCCGCCCTGAAGTACTTCAACGTGTACGGGCCGCGCGAAGCGCACAAGGGCCGGATGGCCTCCGTGGCGTTTCACGCCTACCAGCAGATCCGCAAGAGCGGTCGGGTCACGCTCTTTACGTCTTACCAGAAGGAATATGCGGACGGCGGCCAAAGGCGCGATTTCGTCTACGTGGGGGATGCCGTGGAGGCGACACTGCACCTGTTGGAGACGCCGGTTTCTGCGCAGGCACCGAACGGCCTCTACAACGTCGGGACGGGGCAGGCCCGCACCTTCGCGGACCTGGCTGGGGCGGTCTTCGCGGCGGTGGGACGCGATCCGGTGATCGAGTACATCCCGATGCCCGAGGATCTGCGGGATCGGTACCAGTACTTCACGCAGGCGAGGATCGATAAACTGCGGCACAGCGGCTTCACGCGGCCCTTCCGCTCGATCGAGGAGGGTGTGCGGCATTACGTGGCGTATCTCCGAGCGCAGGAATCGTCGGAGGGGTGAATGAATAGGGGAGCGACATGGATGTGATTCGGGCACAGGAGAGCGAGGCTCGACGGGGGGAGCGATTCACCGGCACGGCCTGGGTGGAGGCGCTGCTCAAGGCCCAGCGGCCGGGTGGCATGCGGGTGTACCGCGTGTTCTTCGAGCCAAGGGCGCGGACGCACTGGCACGCCCACGACGGTGAGCAGACCCTGTACGTGGTGGAGGGACGGGGACGGGTGAGTACGTCAGGTGGGCGGGGAAGGGAGATCGCTCCGGGGGACATCGTCTATATCGCGCCGGGCGAGAAGCACTGGCACGGGGCGGGACCGGGAAATGCGATGATTCACCTCGCGGTCACGACCGGAAAAGAGACCGCGTGGATGGAGGAGGTCACGGACGATGAGTACACCCAGGCCTGACCGCTGTACGCCTCACTGCACCCGGATAACGATCTTGCCCCGGGCGCGCCCCGATTCGCTGTATTCATGGGCCTGCCGGATCTCCTCTAAAGAATAGATGCGGTCGATCAGCGGCTTGAGCTTGCCCTGCTCCATCCATAGCGCCAGGAATTCGAGGTCCGGTCCGTTCGGCTTCATGACGATCCACCGGCACCGCTTGCCGTAGCCGACGAGGCCGAAGCACGAAGTGAGGAGGCCCCAGATGATGCTGCCGGCACCGGGGACGGAGGTCACGTAGACCCCCCTTGGGGCCAGAACCCGGGAGCACGTCCCGAACGACCGGTTCGGCACGACATCGAAGATGACGTCGTACATCTCATCCTGACTCGCGAAGTCCTCGCGGGTGTAGTCGATCACCCGCTCTGCTCCCAGCTGGCGGACCAGTTCCAGATTCCGGGTACTGGTCACGCCGGTCACTCGGCCGCCCAGGGCGACGGCGACTTGGACGGCGGAGGCGCCGACCCCGCCGGACGCGCCGTTGATCAATACTCGGTGTCCGGGCTTCAGTGCGCCGTGTCCCGTAACGCCTGCAGCGCGGTGAGTGCCGCCAGCGGAAGAGCCGCTGCCTCCTCGAACGAGAGCTTCTCTGGTTTCCGCGCCAGGGCGGACTCGTTGGCCGCGACGTATTCCGCGTAGCATCCACCCCTGCGGATGCTGGCGTACACCTCGTCCCCGGACCTCCAGCGGGTGACGCCGGAACCCACCTCTGCAATCACGCCGGCAGCGTCGAACCCGAGGATGAAGGGAAACTTTACGGGCCAGACGAGGCGCAGCATGCCCTTACGGAGTTTCCAGTCGATAGGGTTCACGCTCGTGGCGCAGACGCGGAGCACAACCTGTTTCGCGCCGGGCGCCGGCTTGTCGATCTCCCGGAGTGTCAACCGATCGGCGGATCCGTAGCCGTCAATCACCACCGCCCTCATCCCGTCGGCCTCCATCCTCC
>C687J29039_10001259_pt1 | contig 10678 bp, 10 predicted proteins | sample RifCSP16_2_FD_29039 | JGI IMG/M metagenome (IMG submission 29039)
ATGATTTTTAACCACTGGTTTCTATCGTGATAATACATAGGAATAATGATATTTTCCAACTTATTGTACAGATCCTCAGCATCTATCGCATCGTTAATATTGGTAAGTGAAGACTCAATAGGTTTGGGACCAATAGACCAACCAGTAATTCCCTCGATATGCCCCTCAATCCACCATCCATCCAGGACGCTGAAATTGATTACGCCATTGTGGGATGCTTTCATACCACTGGTGCCAGATGCTTCTCGCGGACGCAATGGTGTATTGAGCCAAACATCTACTCCTGAGACCAACTTTAATGCCATTTCTATATTGTAATCCTTTAAAAATACGATCTTGATTTTATCGTTAACTTTTTTGGAAAAATCGATGATCTTTTTTATGATGTCTTTACCTGGAGTATCTTTGGGATGAGCCTTTCCTGCGTAAAGGATCTGGAACTCGCCTTGTTCGCATATCTTTAAGAGACGGTCAAGGTTTGAAAATATTAAATCGGCTCTTTTGTAGGAAGTAAATCGCCTTGCAAACCCAATGGTTAAAACATCTGCATTCATATCAATACCGGCTGACTCTTTTACATAACCAACAAGATTATTCTTAGCTCGGAGATGTGCTTCCCACAATTCCCCGTCCGGGATGACTTCTGAACGCACGAAGAGTTCTGGTTCGTTGGCCCAACCGGGAATATATTTATCATATAATTGCTTCATGCTTTCACACGTCCATGTAAATGAATGGACACCATTGGTAATAGCATTGATTTCGTAACCGGGAAACAAGGTTTTAGATACCTCTCCGTGCTTTTTAGCAACACCGTTGACATAATTGCTCAGATTTAATGCAAGGCGTGTCATGTTGAGATGGTTTTCACCCCCGAGCTTTTTCAACTGTTCCAGAGGAATGACTTCACCAAGGACTTTTTTTGCAAGATCATAGGAGAATCTGTCATGACCGGCATCGATAGGGGTGTGGGTTGTGAATACACACAAGTCTCTAACAGTGTCTACATCCCAAATCCATCGCTCGTCCCAGACACTTTCAATGTCCCTTTTGTACATCTGGAGCAGTTCAAGTGTTAATAAGCTGGCGTGTCCTTCATTCATATGATATTTTTTAATATGAAATCCAAGTGCATGAAGAATACGTACTCCTCCTATGCCTAGCACAATTTCTTGTTTCAAACGATACTGGTCATCACCGCCATATAAAAAGGCGGTAATCTCCCGGTCTTCCTTTGTATTTTCCTCAACGTCCGTATCGAGATAGAGTACGTCTACTTCTCCACCTGTAACGCTTCGCAGATTGTAACGCCAGGCTTGAATATAAACGTTGCGTCCTTCAATTTGTACAGCAACTTTTTTGGACAAGCGTATCATAAACTTTGATGGATCCCAATCTATAGGGGATTCAACTTGTCTTCCGTCACTGTCGATGTCTTGGCGAAAGTAACCCTTTTTTGAGATAAGGGTGACGGCAACCATGGGTATTTTAAGGTCTGCGCTGGATTTTAGGGTGTCTCCAGCAAGGATTCCCAGTCCTCCGCTATAGGTTGGTATATTGTTGGAGATACCAATCTCCATGGAAAAATAGGCGATTTTTACTTCGTTATTCATTGGTAATAGGACAAGAAAGGTTGCTCATTCTTTAGGTGAGAAAAAGTTTTTTAAAAATTTTCAGAAATATATTATTATAAATGTATTGGTTTATCAACAACTGCACGTGCAGCCTCTAGAATTGCTTCAGANAGAGTAGGNTGGGGNNATATATTNNTCGATANCTCAGANGCCGTACCTTCTAAAANTGTGGTAAGTGANATACCCCACATNAACTCTCCCACATTNGGTCCTACNGCATGCGCTCCTAATATTTCACCGTATTTNTCATCTGCAATAATCTTTACAAACCCATCCTCATATTCTCCGTCAATGATGGCCTTACTATTGGCAATGAGTGGAAATTTTCCCACTTTTATTTTGTATCCTTTGCTTTCAGCCTCATCCTGTGTAAGACCTACACTTGTTACCTGTGGAGAGCAATATGTCACCCGTGGAACGTTTTGATAATTTATTGGGGTAGTTTCTTTGTCTGCAATGTGAGAAACGGCACATAAACCTTCATGTGAAGCCTTATGAGCTAGAAGTGGGGGGCCAGTAATGTCTCCAATTGCATAGAGTCCCTTTTGGCTGGTTTCCATAACTTCATTCGTTTGCAAATATTTTCCTTTAAAACTTAATGAAAATCTTTCTATTCCAAGATTGGTTAATGCTGGTGTTCTCCCTAATGCCAGGAGTAAGCAATCTGCCTTTAAATTTCCCTTGTTTCCGGATGTGGTAGGGGGGTAGGAAGTATCAATCTTGCTTTTTGTTTCTATATGAACGCCATTATCAACTTCGACCTTCTCTAACGAGGTATTTGTTAAAATGTCTACGCCTCTTTTCGTAAGGATTTTCCTTAACGTAGCGCTGATTTCCTTGTCTTCAGCGGGTAGAACATCATCCAGAAGTTCTACGATGGTGACTTTTGTTCCAAGTATATTATAAAGATATGCGAACTCAACTCCTACAGCGCCACCACCGGCTATAATAATTGATTTAGGAATTTCTTCCTGTAATAAGATGTCATCGCTGGTGAGTACGTATTTCCCATCGTGGGGAATTGCATGAGGAATGAGTGGAACGGAACCTGTAGCCAAGATAACATTTTTTGCAGCTACTTCGGCAATATCTGTTCCATTTTTTTTAATCAGTACGTTATTTGCAGAACTGAGTTGCCCTTCGCCTTCAAAGACCTGAACACCGTTTTTTTTGAGGAGAAATTGCGTCCCCTGTAATAGTCGTTTAACTACAGACTCTTTGCGTCGATGAAACTGTGGATAATTAATCCCTAATTTATCAAAAATAATTCCATATTCATGTGCTTTGAGAAACTTACGGTAAATGTCTGCGGAATGTAAAAGTACCTTTGTCGGAATGCAACCCTGATGCAAACACGTGCCACCAACTTTATTTTTTTCTACGAGCGCAGTTTTTATTCCAAGCTGGGCAGCCTTTATGGCTGCTACGTAACCGCCAGGCCCGCCACCAATGATTACCAGATCGAAGGTAGCGCTTCTCTCAGGCAATTTTATCCCTCCTTTTTCCAGGTGAATAATATAACGAATATTAGCGCAATGGCGATAACCATAATTGCCTTTGGACTAATATCTGGAATGATCGATTTCTCCATTGATAAAGATAATAACTTGCCTATCATGTTTCACCTCCTTTTCAAATTAAGATTTTATGGGCGAAAATCAATTATGTAAAAGATACTTGTCAGAATGAGCTACTCTGTGTAAATCCATAATATTTATAATTTTTATTTTCAACTGATACTCTTCTTGTGGATATTCTTTTTCAACCCTTTCCAACTGTGGTGAATAGCCATTCAAAACAGCTACCACATTTTTCGAGACCGCTCTGCCAACTATTTGATATCCCGTATCGGTCTTTGCGTCATAAATAGCAATAGATATATTCGGATTTTCAAAAATATTTTCTATAGTTTTTTTGCAAAACCACGACTTGAAAACAACATGTTCATTGTCTGGTAAATAAATCAAATCCTTGGCTACTGCGAGGTGTACCTCTTTCTTTTGGTTTGATGTTGCCACATAAAATAGTTCAACTATTTTAGTAAAATCTTTAATTCGGNTTAAGATATTTTNCATTGTATACCCGCGAACTCAAACCCAGGAATTTANCAATTATAAAGGCACATCAACAGTTTTGAAAGTGATGTGCCTTCGTAAATTCCATTAAGAATNCATATCCCTGTCTATCGTATTTATGTTATTGCTGTTTCCATAACTGGTTTTGAAACAGTTACTGCGCTCGATTTGTACCAGTNCTGATAGTAATCGCCTGAATCGTACAGTTCCTTCAGATTCTGCAATACTTGTTCAAAAACCTGNTTCCAATCCGAACCTACCCTGAATGCAAACATGGAGTTTCTGGGATTCTTTGTTGTTTTAATTGAGTTTCTAAAACGTGTCCTTAGATTATCACCTGCATAAATATGGTCATAAACATACTGCATGCCATCAATAAAGTCTTCTAATGTCATGTCTACGAAACGATGAACCACATGGGCTGTATCGTAATACTGCCAATCCTCCGGATAGTTTTTCCTGAAAATCCTCTTTTCTGAATCCAGTCTTGCATAGAGTTGTGTCTTGGGGAATGGACAGTTAATACCAAAGGTGAGAATATCAATATTGTTTTCCAATATAAATTCAGTCATTCTCTTAAAAGAATCTTTGTCATCTCCATCGGCTCCAAATACTACGGAACCCCAGACAACCAAGCCGGCATTATGTATCTTTTGTATACAATCAAAATAACTATCGGTACCTAACTTCAGATTTACCCGCTTATTCATCTTCTCCAAAACGGCTTCGTTGGTAGATTCAATGCCGATAAGCATACCAAAATTGCCGCTCTTGGCCATATAATCTAATGTTTCAGAGTCTTGAGAGATGTTTAACGCAGTGAATCCCAACCAATCTTTGTGTATTCCACGTTCCACCATTCCCTTGAAAAGATTTCGCGCCCTCTCGTTTGATTTTTTACCATGACCATAGAAGTTATCTTCCGCTAACATCAATCCCTTGTAATCTGTGGCTGCCATCTCATCNAGGACATCTTCATAAGGTCTTTCCCTGAATTTTCTGCCCTGGAATGTGGGTACACTGCAAAAATCACAATAGTTCGGGCATCCTTTTGTTGTTACGATGGAAGAAAATTTATAGTTATATTTCTTCTTCAAAAATTCTCGATTGGGATATACCTTCTTCATCAAGCCGAGTGGAGGTAATCCACCCTGATAGACCTTTTTCAGTTTTCCATCTTCGAAGTCTTTTATAACCTGCGGCCACACTTCTTCTGCTTCACCCACAAAAACAGCATCAACGTAATTTGCAGCTTCTTCAGGCACAACGGATGCATGTATTCCACCCATGATTACAGTCATGCCCTTTTTCCTGCAAGCGGCGGCAATCTTATATGCCCTGGGTGATTGATACGTAACTGCGGTAATACACACAAGGTCAACCGGTTTAAAAGTGATTTCATCCTTATCGTTCATTGCCAATTCAATATTTTCGTCGATAACGTCAAATTCCCAATCACCGGGTGTAAGAGCAACAACGTAGGCAAGATTCAAAGGCATTTGAACGATTACCGTAATACTCTCCTCACCATGCCTGCCCGGTTTATGTGGATTAATTAGCATCATTTTTCTACTCATATTTTTATTTACCTCCAATTCTCCATAATTAAATTAGCCACACCCCATCCCGAAGAGACAACGGCACAAATCCCAGGACCGGGTCTTGTCCAATGACCTGTCAAGTATAAATTTTCAATCGGTGTCTTCTGGGGAAGTCTGTTCTCCCACATTTGGTCCAAAGCGACCTCCCAGCCGTAAGCGGCTCCGTTTGTGTTTGATGTGTAACGTTCCAGGGTTTTCGGTGTAGCTGACTCTTTTACTTCGATATATTTTTTTAAATCCGGAATATATGATTCTAATCGATTGATCGTTTGTAACGTCATTCTTTCTTTAAAAGATTTCCAATCAGTAACGTTTTTATACATAGCTTTATTCAAATAGACAACCACAGATATTATTTGTTTATTTAAAGGTGCAAGGGTAGGACATATTTTTGTTGGAACGGAAATATATAACCAGTCTTTGTCCATCGTACTTGCATCTGTGGCCGTATGATAAAACCCTCTCTTTAGCTTAGTTAAATCTACATCACCTCNAACGCCTAAATATAAAAGGAAAAAGGAGCAACTTTCTCTCATCTCCTCAACTTTTTTAAGAAAGGATGGATCGGATTTACCTTCTAATAGGTCAAAAAAAGTCTGCCTGGCATCAGCATTCGACACAACTAAACCGGAGGAAATTTCTTTACCATCCTGTAACTTAATGCCTTTTACGGAATTACCATTCAGAAGGATTTTTTCGACTCTCGATGATAGCATAACATGTCCGCCAAAATCAATAAATTTCTTAAAAATTGCATTCGCAAACTCTTGCGTACCACCCGCAGGGGAAAATGCGCCGTCTTTGAGATAATTGATCATCATTTGACACATTGCAATAGCGGATGCCTGAGTAGGGGGGAGACCTATGTATCCCCATTGGCCGGCAAGTATCATCTTGAGTTCGTCGTTCTTAAAAAAGGCATCTAACATCTCGCCATAAGTTTGATCCTTATATTTATCAATAATTTGACTCTTTTCATTGTTGAATGTCGCTCGGTAGAGTTTTATAAAATCCTGGAAAAAATCTTTAATGTTATCTTTTTCCAATTGATAACGATTCCGTAAACGTGCGATATACTCGTCCAGGTCGGCTGGAATTTCAATGCTAAAGTCGGGGAAAATCAGGTGATCCATAGGGTCGAGAGGATAGAAATCCATTTCAATCCCAAGTGTCTTAAAGCAGCGACCGACAACGCTCCATTTTCCGCAACCTCCAATATGATGAACTGCGGCATCGAAGGTAAAACCCTTTCGCTTAAAAGAAGTACAATAACCTCCGGGAATGAAGTGTTGTTCCACCAGGAGCACTTTTTTTCCACATTTGGCAAGAAATGCGGCACACACCAATCCAGCGATGCCAGCGCCAATTACAGTTGCATCATAATAAGGATAGAGCATATCCTTTTTTGTGGATTGAATACCCTTATTCGAAGGCAGCATGAATTACGGTTTGTATTTGGAGATAATTAAGGATGAATTATTTCCCAATCGGGAGAATGAGTTTATAAGGACGTTCTTGACTGGTACAACCCGGCTGTTGTTGGGCACATAATCTAAATCACACTCTGCATCAGGTTCCTTATAATTGATTGTGGGTGGAATTATATTTGTCTTGATGGACATCAATGCGGCTATTGTTTGTAATGCACCCGAGGCGTCAAAACATTCACCAGTCATAGATTTGATGGCTGACACAGGGATGAGTTTTGCCCGCATGCCAAAGACTTCTTTAATGACTTTGGTTTCAAGAGCATCACCATGAACACCGGAATAAGCATTGGCGGAAATGTAAGAAATATCATGCAGTGTCAGACTGGCGTCGTTAAGTGCGTTCATAATGGCTCTCTTGTTACCGTCTATTTGATATTCTTTACTGACGGCCATTTTAGGCTCGAATGCTGTTCCGTAACCCTTAACTTCAGCGTAGATATGCGCATTTCTCTTCAAAGCATCTTCCAAAGTTTCTAGAATAAGCAATGCCGATGCTTCACCGATAATCATTCCGTTGCGCCTCTTATCAAATGGAGCACAAATTTCAGGCGTTCCATTCTTGCTGCCAGCCAGTATCTTTGAATTATGTGAGCCCCAGAATATGTCATGGGTTAATCCATGTACACCGCCTACAACTGCTGCCTTTACACGACCCATACGAAGGAAATCAGAGGCATAAATAATAGCATCGACACTGCTCGTTACGCCGTTTGAAATGGTGGTATTGAGTCCCGTAGCTTTGCAGAAAATAGAGGCACGGCTTGCTGGCGCATTCAACACCGTGTTAGGAAAGTCCATGGGATTGACATAATTAGGACCTTCACGCAAAGACTGGAAATCAAAGGAACTGATGCTGTCAATGCTTCCATAAGTAGAGCCGACGACAATGCCCAGTTCATCACCGCTATAAGTATTGTTTTCCAGGTTCGCATCTTTGATGGCAAGAACCGTTCCTGATGATACAAGAAGGGAGGTTCTATCGATATGTCGGATTCCTTTTTGCCCTAGATAAATCTTGGCATCAAAATCAGAGATTTCTCCCGCCTGTTTGCTGTTAAATTTACTTACGTCAAACAGGGTGATGGGTTTTATACCCGACACACCTTCTGTTAAATTTTTCAAAAAACTATCCTTGTCTGACCCGAGAGGCGAGATAACTGAAACACCCGTAATAACTATTCTTGTTTTTTCCATTACAAACCTTCTTTTATCCTGCGAACTTTTTTACAACCAGACAGCTGTTGTTACCGCCAAACGCATGGGCGTTGTTCAGTGCAATAGTTACCTGTTGTTTTCTCATGATATTGGGTACATAATCCAGATCGCATTCCGGATCCGGCGTTTCGTAATTAATCGTTGGAGGAATGATATCGTTCTGAACAACTAAGGCGCAGGTAATCGCTTCAATGGCGCTTGCGGCGCCCATAGTATGTCCTATCATTGATTTAATTGAACTAACTGCAAGGTTCCTGGGTTTATCCCCAAACACCTTTTTAATTGAAATCGTTTCGGCCTTGTCATTGGCAGGCGTTCCCGTTCCATGTGCGCTAACATACTGGACGTCTTCAGGACTCAGGTTTGCACTTTTTAAGGCCTTTTTCATGGCAGAGACAACGCCTTCGCCGTCGGGATGTGGTATAGTAATATGGTACGCATCACAGCTAAGCCCATAGCCGATAATTTCAGCATAAATATTCGCATTTCTTTTTGTTCATAGCCGATAATTTCAGCATAAATATTCGCATTTCTTTTTGTTGCATGGTCAAGCGATTCCAGAAGAAGCATTCCGGCGCCTTCGCCCACCATCATGCCTTTTCTGTTTTTGTCAAAGGGCTGGCAGATATCAGGGGCAATAGCGCCCAGTCTGGCGAATCCCGTATAGGCAACTTTCGAAAAAGGATCCGAGCCACCGGAAAGCATCATGTCCACCCTTCCAAATTTAATCAAATCACAGGCATATCCAATTGCATAATTACCCGCGGCGCAAGCAGTGGTGATAATCGTATTAGGACCTTTCAAGCCAAACTCAATAGCAATATTAGCCGGGATATTATTACACGGATGCATCAGAAACAGGTCAGGATCGACCTTGTCTTCGCCGTCTTTGTGCCTGATATAATTGACTTTCTCCAGAATTTGTATTTCACCTGCGGTTGTACCTACAGAAACCCCAATCCGTTCTAAATCAATTTTATTCAAATCAAGTCTGGCATCGTTTAAGGTAAGTTTTGCGGCTGCTATAGCAAACTGAGAACCTTTGCCAATTTTTTTGAGGACGCCAATTTTTATATAGTCCGAATAATTAAAATTTTTAACTTCACATCCTTTGTGGACCTTATAGCCTGAAGTATCAATGCACGTCACGTCGTCCACGCCGGATACCCCGGCAATAAGGGCATTCCAAAATGTGTCCTTACCTGACCCGATAGGGGTGATCATTCCTACGCCTGTTATAACAACACGTTTATTCATAACTATACCAAAGCACTTTTTTCTGCAATGCCAAAGGTCAACGATGCCTTCGCAACGGTTTTTTCTTCAACTTTTACCGTTGCCTGAACAATAGCTCCCTTGGAGACAATTTTCTCCACGATGATTTCTATAAAGAGTTGGTCGCCGGGGAATACAGGTTTTGTAAACCGTGCATTATTAATGGATGCCAATAAAAAAACGGTATTCTTGTCGTTTTGTTGAGTGGGAAGGCTCTTCCTGAATAAGATAATAGAAGCCTGTGCCATCGCCTCGATGATCAAGACCCCTGGCATGATAGCAAAATCAGGGAAGTGTCCGACAAAGACGGGTTCGTTACCGGATACATTTTTTACACAAACAATTTTTTTCCCTTCTTCTAACTCAACAACCCTATCGATAAATAGAAAAGGATATTTTTGAGGAAGAAGAGATCGAATTTCCTCAAATAATATCATTTTAAGAAGGCCTTTTTTGTGTTAATCATGTAAAGTGTTACCCGGTAATATTGTTACACTATAATTATGATGTTCTAAATTTATTTTTTAATTTTGAATAAAGTTTTACCCCCCTTTATCTACCGTTCATTAAGAAGGGTAAATAAAGGGGGGTAATTGGTTTGTGCCTTGCTACGCTATATATCAAGCATCTTATGAGGTGAGTTTGCCGCTCTCTGCCAACACGGATTTTGTTAAATTAATTGTCGCACTTAATGAGGTAATATCTACAAGCTTTTCTTCAGGTATCTGCACTTTAAACTTCTTTTCAATGAGTGCCAGAATCTCTAAGGCTAAGAGGGAATCTATCTCAAGGTCTTTAAAGAAATTTGCATCTCTTTTGTCCCAAATCTCATTTTCGTCTAACTCAGTAACCTCTGCAACAATAGCGGTTACACCTTTTTCAATCTCTCCGGCGTTCAAAATTATCCTCCTTTATTAAACTACCTAAACAAAAGACACATATATACTCAAATAGTAATTTTGAAAACAACGAAAACATGGTAGCAGACATAATTTATATTGTCAATAATATTCTTTAGCTTGATAGAAAAGAAATTATTGAGTATCGAAATTAAATCGAGAGGAGTGGGTTCATGCTGATTGCAACCAAAACTTAAAAATCCATAAACCTCACGACTGCAAAAATTTCATCGGCAGACATGTCCTCATGAAAATGGGGAGTAGTGCACCTAACCAAATTTATAACGTCTGATAATATATATTATGTTACAATCCAGAGCAAGTTTATCAATTCCTGAATATTCGTATCCCCATTTTCATGAGGACAAGTCTTTTTGGCTCTGTATTCCAAGCTCACCTTTCATCAAAAAACGCAACACACCTATTTTGTCTTCCTTGGCGCCCTCTTTTCTGATATTGATCCATTTTGCCTGAGTTTATCCAGCACAC
>C687J29039_10001270_pt1 | contig 10622 bp, 8 predicted proteins | sample RifCSP16_2_FD_29039 | JGI IMG/M metagenome (IMG submission 29039)
GGCCAGGCCCTCGCCTACATGGTCGGCCAGCGCGAGATCCTCGCCCTGCGCCACGAGCTGGAGGTCCGTGACGGCGACCGCTTCGATCTCCGGGCTTTCCACGACGAACTGCTGGGCCACGGGTCGCTGCCGCTGGCGATCCTGCGCGAAGAGCTGCCGAACTGGGTGAAGCCCCGGCCGGACTGAGCGCGGGCCGACACCGTCTTCTCTGCTCAGCCCCGCCCCGACCAGCCGTATGCCCCCCGGGCATCCGAGGCCGCGAACCCGAGCGCGACTGCCTCGCGATGAAGCCTCATCGAGCTGCGCCTCACCGTGGATCCAGCCGCTCGCATGACCGCCAGGCATGCTCGTAGGCCGCGTCGTCTGCCCGCGGCCCGGTCGGTGCGTCCGCGCTGCGCGTCGTGCGCGGGCGCAGCGCCGAGGGGCCCGCGGCAGCGGAAGGGCGGCCAGGGTCGGCACGGGCCAGGCCGGCGCGGGACGGTGGGCACGTTCGGCTGCCCCGGTTGCCAGGCTGGCGCCGCGGTCTACGCATCGCATAGAATGGGCGCCTCACATAGGACGTGATTCGTACCTGGAAGGTGTGTGAGGCGCGAATCTCGCGCATCCCAGCGCCTCGGAGGCACCATGAGCACGACGTCCCGAACCCCGGCGCTCCGCCGCGACAAGCAGCTCGCCATGTGGCGCCGCGCCATGCGCTCGATGCCCGGCGGGACGAACTCCAACTTCCGCGCCTGGGGCGAGGACACCGTCTACGTCGACCGGGGCAAGGGCGGGCGCGTCTGGGACATCGACGGCAACGAGTACATCGACCTGCGCATGGGCTACGGCCCGGCCATCCTCGGCCACGCCGACGACCGCGTGGACGACCACGTCAACGAGCGCATGCGCCTGGGCTCCGCCTTCTCGCTCACGAGCGAGGACGAGGTGCGCGTGGCCGAGCTCATCAAGGAGCTCACGGGCTGGGTCGAGATGGTGCGCATGACCGTCTCGGGCACCGAGGCCACGATGCACGCCATGCGCCTCGCGCGGGCCTACACCGGCCGCACGAAGATCGTGAAGTTCGAGGGCCAGTACCACGGCGTCCACGACTACGCCCTCATCAGCGTCACGCCCGACGTCATGGACGAGCTGGGCGACCGCGACAACCCGGTCGGTCTCGTCTGGGGCCGCGGCATCCCCCAGGCCATCGCCGAGACGATCATCCCGGCGCCCTTCAGCGACCTCGACTTCCTGCGTCGCCTCTTCGAGCGACAGGGCGAGCAGATCGCAGCGGTCATCGTCGAGCCCGTGCTGGGCAATGCCCAGGCCATCCAGCCGCGGCCCGGCTTCCATCAGGGCCTGCGCGCGCTGACGCGCGAATTCGGCATCCTCCTCCACTACGACGAGGTGAAGACCGGCTTCCGCCTCGCGAAGGGCGGCGCCGCCGAGTACTTCGGCGTCACCCCNGACATCGCCAGCTACGCCAAGGCCATGGGCAACGGCTANCCCGCAGCGGCCTTCGGCGGCACGCGCGAGGTCATGAGCATGCTGCCCGAGAAGATGAGCCACGGTGGCACGTANGCCGGCAACCGGGTCGCCGCCGCCGCGGCNTGCAAGACGCTCGAGATCCTGCGTGACACGGACGCCCTCGANACGATCCGCCGTACCGGCGAACGCGTCCAGGCCGGGCTCAGCCAGGTCATCGAGAGCCGCGGCCTGCCCTACGTCTTCACCGGCCACCCCTCCATGTTCGGGATCATGTTCACCGAGCAGGTGCCCCACGAGTACCGCGACTGGGCGAAGAGCGACCACGACCTGTACGACGCGGTGGCCGTGGGCATGCAGGCCCGGGGCGCCATGCCGGAGCCCGATTCGCGGGAGCCGTGGTTCATCTGCGAGGCGCACGCCGAGGGCGACCAGGTGGATCGCATCGTGTCGATCTTCGCCGACGCCCTCGACGCGGCCCTGGAGACCCGGGCGCACCTGCAGCCCAGGGGCGTCCAGACCGGCACCGCGGGCTGATCCCGAGGCTCGCCGTCCGGGCCAGCCCTCCGCTACGCTAGGCGGGATGGACGTCGTCGCCGCCTACCAGGAGCTGTCGGCGCCGCTGCGCGATCTCCTCGCCCTCGGCATGCAGCTGCTCCTGATCGCGGCCGCGACGGTCGTCGCCCTGCGCCTCTCGCGCATCGGCGTGGCCGCCATCATCTCCGCACTCCTCGATCGCGAGGTCGTCGAGGGCACGGCCCAGGAGCTGTCGGCCATCGAGGTATCCAAGCGCAAGGCCACGTTGCACGGTCTGGCCACGACGCTCCTGCGCGTGGTCATCCTGGCCATCGCCTTCCTGATGGCCATGCAGGCCTTCAGCCTCGACATCGGGCCCGCCATCGCCGGTCTGGGCATCATCGGCTTTGCGGTCAGCCTCGGCTCCCAGCACCTCGTGCGCGACTACCTCGCCGGCTCGTTCATCCTCATCGAGAACCAGTATGCCAAGGGAGACGTCGTGCGCATCGCCGACGTCTCGGGCACGGTGGAGGACTTCTCCCTGCGGCGCACCACGCTGCGAGACCTCGACGGCACCGTCCACTCGGTGCCCAACGGGCTCATCGGCGTGGCCAGCAACCTGACCCGCGTCTGGGCACGCATCAACCTCGACATCACCGTCGCCTACGGCACGGACCTTGAGGCCGCCAGCGAGCTGGTCAACGGCATCGGCCGCGAGATGGCCGCCGATCCGGCCTGGCGCCGGCGGGTCCTCGAGGCGCCGCGCGTGGACCGCGTCTCATCGCTGGCCGGCCAGGGGGTGACGCTGAAGATCCTCGGCTCCGTCCGTGCCGCGGACCGCTGGGCGGCCACGGGCGAGCTGCGCAAGCGGATCGCCAACGCGTTCGCGGCCGCGTCCATCGAGATCCGGGGCTCCTAGAATGGCCGGATCAGACGGCAGGAGGGTGGAGTGAGCGTCGAGTCCAGCAAGGGCCCGCGGGCCGAGATCGAGAACCTCCTGATGGAGTCCCGGCGCTTCCCGCCCGATCCGGCCTTCGTGGCCCGGGCCAACGCGACGGCCGCCCTGTACGAGGAGGCCGAGCGCGACTACGTCGCCTTCTGGGAGCGGCTCGCCCGCGAGCGGATCAGCTGGTACACGCCCTTCGATCGGACGCTCGAGTGGGATCTGCCGTTCGCGAAGTGGTTCACGGGCGGCGAGCTCAACATCAGCTACAACTGCGTGGATCGCCACGTCGAGCGAGGCCTCGGCGACAAGGTCGCCTACCACTGGATCGGCGAGCCCGGCGACACGCGCACGCTGACCTACGCGGACCTCCTGCGCGACGTGGGCAAGGCGGCCAACGCGCTCAAGGAGCTCGGGGTGCGCAAGGGCGACCGCGTCGCCATCTACATGCCCATGATCCCCGAGCTGCCCATCGCGATGCTCGCCTGCGCTCGCATCGGGGCGCCGCACACGGTCGTCTTCGGCGGTTTCTCGGCGGAGGCGCTGGCCGGCCGCATCAACGACGCCGAGGCGAAGGTCCTCATCACCGCCGACGGCGGCTGGCGGCGGGGCAAGGCGGTCGGCCTCAAGCAGCACGCCGACGACGCTCTGGTGGACACGCCCTCGGTGGAGAGCGTCCTCGTCGTGCGCCGGCTGGGCGATGCGGTCTACATGCTCGAGGGTCGCGACCACTGGTGGCACGAGGTCGTGGAGCGCCAGCCGGCGCTCTGCCCGCCCACGCCGGTCGAGTCGGAGCACATGCTCTACCTGCTCTACACGTCGGGCACCACGGCCAAGCCGAAGGGCATCGTACACACCACGGCGGGCTACCTGGTCGGCACGAGCTTCACCCACGAGACGATCTTCGACGTCAAGCCGGACGACGTCTTCTGGTGCGCCGCCGACATCGGCTGGGTGACCGGCCACAGCTACATCGTCTACGGGCCCCTGGCCAACGCAACGACGAGCATCCTCTACGAGGGCGCGCCGGACACGCCGGCCTGGGATCGCTGGTGGCGGATCGTCGAGGACTACAAGGTCACCATCCTCTACTGCGCGCCCACAGCCATCCGCGCCTTCATGAAGCAGGGCGAGGCGTGGCCGCAGGCGCACGACCTCTCGAGCCTGCGCCTGCTCGGCTCTGTCGGTGAGCCGATCAACCCCGAGGCCTGGCTCTGGTACCACGAGCATGTCGGCGGCGGGAAGGCGCCCATCGTGGACACCTGGTGGCAGACCGAGACCGGCATGATCCTCATCACGCCGCTGCCCGGCGTGACCACGACGAAGCCCGGTTCCGCGACGTTCCCCTTCCCGGGCGTCGAGGCCGACGTGGTGGACGGCGACGGCCGTTCCGTGCCGCTCGGCGGGGGCGGCTATCTCGTCCTCAAGCGACCGTGGCCCGCGATGCTGCGCGGCATCTACGGCGACCCCGAGCGCTACCGGCAGACCTACTGGAGCCGCTTCCCGGGGATGTACTTCACCGGCGACGGCGCGAAGCGGGACGATGAGGGCTACTTCTGGCTGCTCGGGCGGGTGGACGACGTGATGAACGTGGCCGGTCACCGCATCAGCACCACCGAGGTCGAGTCGGCGCTGGTGGACCACCGGTCGGTGGCGGAGGCGGCCGTGGTCGGCAAGAGCGACGCGGTCACCGGCCAGGCCATCTTCGCCTACGTCATCCTCAAGGCCGGGCAGGAGCCATCCGAGGCGCTGGCGCTGCAGCTGCGCGAGCACGTGGCCCACGTCATCGGTCCCATCGCCCGGCCGCGGCACCTGCTGTTCACGCCGGATCTGCCCAAGACGCGTTCGGGCAAGATCATGCGCCGCCTCCTGCGCGATCTGGCCGAGGGCCGCGTGCTGGGCGACACCACCACGCTCGCCGACGCGATGGTCGTGGACTCCATCCGCGCCGCCTCCGGACGGGGCGAGGACGAGTAGGCTCGGCCATGCCCTTCCGCATCTTTCGACGCGGCGGGCCCGAAGAGGAGCCGCCCCCGCTACCGGGCGCCCAGCCGCTGCCGCCGGGCATCCCCTTCGACGCGCTCACCGAGGAGTGGCGCCTGGTGGGCGTCATGGAAGTGCAGGGCCGTCTCTCGGATGCGCTGAACCGCCGCGAGCCGATCCCCATCATCGCCGTCTCCTGGGCCCCGATCGACGAGAGCGCGCCCTTCGCCCCGGCACCGAGCCTCAAGTCGGTGGATCCGTATGATCTCATCGTCGTGTTGGGCGGCCATGACAGCCAGCCCGCCTACGACGACCGGCAGCGCGCGGCGCACAAGCTCCACAAGGTGGCCTATGACGTGGCGCTGGACTGCCCGCCGTTCCGTGTCGTAGGCACCATCCACCTCTTCCCCGGCACCGAGCCGGATCGCCTCCTGGAGCGGCAGACCGAGCTGTTCGTGGCCGTCACCGACGCCGTGACCTTCGTGGACACGCGGCGGGTCGGAGACACCAGCGAGGTGGCCCTCATCAACCGCAGCTACCTGAAGCGCGTCGAGCAGATCGATCGCCGCACGAACGAGGCCGTGCGGCCGCTGCCCGGCAAGCCCCTGGGCGGGACCAGCCACCGGCAGGGTTAGGCTGCTGCGGCGCCGCTCGCCTGTCGCCGCGCACCCGGGGTCGGGTCAGGCGCGGATGGGCTCGCGCTGGCGGCCGAGGAAGCCGAAGAGGCCGCGCTCAGCGGCGCGAGAGGCCATCGGCGCCTCGCGCTGAAGGAGGCGGTCGGCGAGGCGCTCGAAGTCCTCGGTGACCTTCTCCCGGGGGAACCTCTCCACGACGGTGGTGCCCTCGTTCGCGGCGCGCACGAAGAGGAACCCGCCGGAGCGGATGGTGCCAAGGGCGGGCATGCCGGTCGTGCGCTCCATGTCGTCGACGCTCACGCCGCTGTTGGCGCGGTTGACGACCATCGAGATGCGGTCTCGGATACCCAGGTCCCCGGCGATCTCGAAGAACTGGACCGCCGCGCGGATGGCCGGGATGTCGGGCGTGACCGGCACGAGGATGCGGTCACAGCGCTCGAAGATGGCCAGGTTCAGCGGCCCGTAGTCGGGGTGGAGATCGATGATCAGCGCGTCGAAGCCGAGCTTCGAACCCGAGAGGTGGTCGGCCAGCCGCTGGGGATCGATCGACTCGGTCTGCATCGGCCTGGCGGCGAGGACGGCCACGCGGAGGCCGTTGGCGTGGGATGTGGCCACGCCGGCGAGTCCCTGGGCGAGGGTGTGGTCCTGCTCCCAGGCGTCGGCGACGGTCTCCACCTGCTCCAGCCCGAGCGAGGTGGCGATGTGGCCGGTGACCGTGTCCGCGTCGACGAGCAGCACTCGCTGTTGGCGCTTCATCTGGAGCGTGGCGGCCAGGTTCGTGGCCAGGGTCGTCTTGCCCACGCCGCCCTTCGGGTTGAAGACGGCCACGATCATCGCCCGCCGGGCCAGCGCGCGCGGGTCGAGCTCGCCGGCGGCGAGGATCGGTCCGCTGCCGTCGTCGAAGGTCTGGGCGCGGATGAGCATGGCCTCGACGCGCCAGCGCAGCGACTCGGCGCTGTAGGGGCGCGTGAAATACTCGGTCGTGTCGTCCGCCTGCTGCGAGGCGTTCAGACGCTCGAAGGCGCGCTGTGAGAGGACCATCAGCGTCGGCACGTCGCGCCCGTCGTCGTGGAGGTTGCTGTACAGCTCGAGCGAGGCGTTGAAGTCGGTCTCGCCATCGATGACGGCCAGGCCGATGTCGCGCCGCTCGCGGAGGAGCGCGTCGAACCCGTCGGCCGGGCCGGCCTCGAGGACCTCGAAGCCCGCCTCTCGCAGTCCGGACGCGACCAGCTTCAGCTCGTCCGGGGGCAGCGCGCAGACGACGGCCGGTCGGGCCATGTATCGAGTCCCTTTCTGGATCGGTCGGTTTCGCTCAGGCCTCGGACTCGGGGTCCCGAGCCGAGATATTGAGCACGCCCTCGCCGGCTGCGACGACGCGGGCGGCGAAGCCGGGCAGCATGGGCACGGCGTCGCCGAGCGAGACGTCGGGATCATGGGTGGCCTTGAACACGAACTCGCCGTCCGGTCCCGAGCTCACGCCGACCGACTGGATGCCGGGCAGCCTGGCCAGGTGGCGCTTGAAGGAGGCGATCGAGGCGACGCTGACGAGCCCCACGACGACCACGTTCGTGGTCACCGAGCGGCCGCTCCTGCCGTTCATCGGCAAGGATCCGAGGTCGCCCAGGCGAGCCGCGATGGACTCCTCGCTGAGCTCCTCGATGGGCTCCTGGAGCGGGGCGGCCGCTTCGGCCTCCAGCTCGAGCGCCGCGTCGAGCGGGGTGTCCAGCCCGAGGGCCGCGAGGCGCGGGTCGGTGGTCACGGCGGATTCGGTTTCAGCGACGGGCGCGGCCTCCGTTTCAGCCTCGGCCTCCGTTTCAGCCTCGGCCTCGGCCTGGACGGCGGCTTCAGCCGTTTCGCGCACGAGCGCGGCGAGGGCCTCCTGGCGCGCCGCGGCGTCGGCCTCCTCGAGCATGGGGGGATCGGGCATCTGTGCGGCCAGAGCGGCAAACTCGCCCGCATCNTCGACGCCCTCGAGCCCGCCGAAGAAGGCGTCCATCTTCGCCTCGTAGGCGGTGATGCGCGCCTGCATGTGGTCGATCTCGCGCTCGATGAGCGCGGCGTGGCCCTCGAGGCTGAGCTCCAGCTCCTGCTTGCGGCCGGAGATCTGCTCGTCGGTCTCGGCCCGGATGCGGGCGATCTCGNCCTTCGACCATTCCTTGATGGCGGTGACGTCGTCGTCGGCCAGGCGGCGCAGCTGCTCGACCTCGGCGGCGGAGCGGGCATGGACACCGGCCACGAACGACTTCGCGTCCTGGCGGAAGGCGTCGAGAGTCGCGGTCCGGCTCTCCTCGGCCGCGGCGCGCATGGCGCGCACGAGGTCAGCCAGGAAGCGGGCGGGCCGGCGGGCAGCGGTGGGCGCCGCCGGCTGGGCGGCGGCGGGAGCCTCGACGGCGGTCGAGGTCACCGCAGGCTCATCTGCCGCTGGCGCGGCGTCGGTCGTTGCCACCGCCGGCTCATCTGCCGCTGGCGCGGCGTCGGTCGTTGCCACGGCAGCGTCGTCGGCGACGAGCTGGTCGGANTCCGCCGGCTNGGCGGNCGTGCCGCCTCCCCAGAGGCGGAATCCGGTGCGCTGTTCGGTCGAAGCCATCGTCAGCGATCCTCGGTCTTCGGGCGGTGCGGTGCGGTTACCCCGCGTACGGGCATGCTAGGTCGGGGAGTGCGCGGTTTCGAGGTGGACAGAGGTACCGGCCGGTCGGGCCGGTGGTACTGCATCGGGTCGCCCGGAGCCTGGGCAGCCGATGGTCACCGGCCCGTCGTCGAACCGGGGTAGGATGGCGCGGTGCGCCTCGACGATCGCCTCGGCCGCCCGCTGCACGACCTCCGCGTCTCGGTCACCGACCGCTGCAACTTCCGCTGCGTGTACTGCATGCCCAAGGAGGTCTTCGGCCACGACTTCCGCTTCCTGGAGCGGAACGAGCTGCTCACCTTCGAGGAGACGTCCCGGCTGGTGCGCCTCTTCCTGGCGGCGGGCGTGGAGAAGGTGCGCCTGACCGGCGGCGAACCGCTGGTGCGCCGCGACCTGGAGCGGCTCGTGGAGCTCATCGCGCCGATGCCCGGCCTGCGGGACCTGACGCTGACCACGAACGGGTCGCTTCTGGCGCAGAAGGCGCGCCCCCTCGCCGACGCGGGCCTGCGGCGTGTGACGGTCAGCCTCGACTCCCTCGATGACGACGTCTTCCGGCGCATGAACGACGTCGACTTCCCGGTCGGGCGGGTGCTCGACGGCATCGCCGCCGCGGAGGCCGCCGGCTTGGCGCCGATCAAGATCAACATGGTCGTGCGGCGGGGCATGAACGAGGAGAGCGTGCTGCCCATGGCCCGCTTCTTCGCGCAGCGCGGCCACATCCTGCGCTTCATCGAGTACATGGACGTCGGCCACAGCAACGGCTGGCGGCTGGACGACGTCGTGCCGGCCGAACGGATCGTGGCCATGATCGACGCGGAGATGCCGCTGGAGCCGGTGCCGGCGAACTACCCGGGCGAGGTGGCCGATCGCTGGCGGTACCGCGACGGCGACGGGGAGGTGGGTGTCATCGCGTCGGTCACGCAGCCCTTCTGCCGCGATTGCACGCGGGCGCGTCTCTCCGCCGAGGGCGAGCTCTACACGTGCCTCTTCGCCGTTAGCGGCCACGACCTGCGCGCTCCGCTGCGGGACGGCGAGGGCGACGAGGCCCTGCCGCTCGGATCGCGGCCATCTGGGGCGCGCGGACCGATCGGTACTCCGAGCAGCGCTCGGCGGATACGGCGGCGCTGCCCAAGGTCGAGATGTCGCGCATCGGAGGCTGAGCCCCGGGGCACGGCCCGGCACGTTATCCACGCTCCGTCCACAGTGGCGGTGGATTGGTGGACAGTGCGCCCGCGCCGTTCCCGAACTTCGTGGATAACCGCGTTGACCCGTCCTCGCCGCCGCCGGTACCGTTCTTCTTGCCCGAAGGGGCCGTCGGAGACTACCGGCAACGGGGAGCGATCCCCGGCGCCCGCACCGCGAGCGATCGTGGTGCTCCCCGCGACGGCGCACACGGCGGCTGCGATCGCATCAAGGCCGACGGAGCGACGGAGCGATGGATGGTGGCCCAACCGGCCGGTCGCTTCGGGCGCTTCCTTGCCCGCTGCCGGTGCTCCTTCCCGGAGCTGCCGACGGGGCCGGTCGGAAGGGCGTGATCGGCATCCCGGTGTCGATACCCCCTCCGACCGGCGAGGCTATCCTGCCCGTGAGCCATGCACGACCGGATCGCGCCCGCCGACCTGCCTGCCCGCCTCGACGCTCTGGCCGCTGCCGTCCGGGCCCGTACAGACCTCGTGCCCGGCATCGGGATCGTCCTCGGCTCGGGGCTGGGCGGCCTGGCGGCGGCCCTCGAGGCCCCGCTGGCCATCCCGTTCAGCGACCTGCCGGGATGGCCGCCCGCATCCGCCCCTGGCCATGCCGGTCGCCTGCTCCTGGGCCACCTGGCGGGCGTGCCCGTCGTCCTCCTGCAGGGCCGGCTGCACGTCTATGAGGGCCACGATCCGGGCCTGGTGGTGCAGCCGGTGCTGCTCATGGGCCGCCTCGGGGCAGGGACGATCCTGCTCACGAACGCCGCCGGCGGCGTCAACGCCGCGTGGCCCGCGGGGACGCTCATGGCCATCGCCGACCATCTCAACCTGACCGGGCTGAACCCGCTCATCGGGCCCAACGCGGACCTGCTCGGGCCGCGCTTCCCCGACCTCACGGACGCCTGGAGCCCGCGCCTGCGGGGCCTCCTCCACGAGGCCGCCGCGGCGGAAGACGTGCCCCTCGAGGAGGGCGTCTACGCGGGCCTGATGGGCCCCAACTACGAGACCCCGGCCGAAGTGCGCATGCTGCGCGCGCTGGGCGCCGACGCGGTCGGCATGTCCACCGTCCTCGAGGCCATCGCGGTCCGCTGGGCGGGCCTCGAGCTGGCGGGCGTCTCCCTGGTCACCAACCCCGGAGCGGGCGTCACCGGCCTGCCGCTCTCCCACGAGGAAGTGCTGATCGCGGCGAACGAGGCCGGGCCCCGCTTCGAGCGGGTCGTCCGCCGCTGGATCTCGCTGGTCGGGGCCGGTTGACCGCCGCGGCTCAG
>C687J29039_10001278_pt1 | contig 10581 bp, 4 predicted proteins | sample RifCSP16_2_FD_29039 | JGI IMG/M metagenome (IMG submission 29039)
TCTCTCACGGAGTTCGCGCATCTGGCGCGCCTGAGCCGGGAACTCGCCCGCCTTCATGAGGATGTGCCCGTCGAGCTCGATTATGCCGGCCTGAAAATGAAGGAACCGGACAACATCGCCCTGCTTAAGCTGTTCAGGGAACTCGAGTTCACCGCTTTGCTCAAATATATTACGCAGGAGCCCGAGAAAGGGGCTGACCACAAGACCGTGCTCACGGAAGCGGACTTTCAGGCCCTGCTCAGCGCCCTCTCATCAGCCGCTGAGGTGTCCGTTGACACCGAGACCACGTCCCTTGATCCCCTGAAGGCCCGACTCGTCGGCATATCTTTCTCTGTTCAGCCGCATCAGGCATATTACCTTCCCCTCGGGCACACGTACACCGGGGCGCCGAAACAGATCAGCCTTGATTTCGCGCTTTCTGCTTTGGGTCCGATTTTGGGAAACCCTTCCATAAAAAAGATCGGCCAGAACCTCAAGTACGACCTCCTCGTGCTCGGACAATATAAAATAGCGGTGCACGGCGCGGCCTTTGATACCATGATCGCCTCATATCTCCTGAACCCTTCGAAAACGTCTCACGGTCTCGAGGCGATAGCGCTCGAATATCTGAACTACAAGGTTACTACATACACTGACGTCACCGGCTCGGGGAAAAATCAGATCGGTTTCAACGAGGTGGATATCGAGACCGCGACACGGTATTCAGGGGAAGACGCGGATATCGCGCTCAGGCTCAAGCGGACGCTCGGGCCCAAACTGGAAGAGCAGGGCCTGGNAAAGCTCTTCCGCGAGATCGAGATGCCGCTCATGGAAGTGCTCGTCTCCATGGAGCGGAACGGCGTCAAGGTCGATGCGGATTTTTTAGGGACCATGTCGAAGAAGCTCGAAAAAGAGGCCGCGAAGATCGAAAANNANATCTATGAACTGGCGGGCGTAGAGTTCAACATCAATTCCCCCAAACAGCTCGCCGAGATCCTGTTCGAGAAGCTCAAACTCACGCCGACCAGGAGAACGAAGACCGGNTTCTCCACGAATGTGGACGTNCTCGAAGAGCTGGCGCAGGTCCATCCGCTTCCCGCCGAGATNCTCACNTTTCGCACGCTCTCAAAGCTCAAGTCAACGTATGTCGACGCCCTGCCGGCCATGATCAATCCGGACACCGGCAGNCTTCANACGTCCTTCAACCAGGCCGTGACCGCAACGGGCAGGCTCTCGAGCAGCGACCCCAACCTCCAGAACATTCCCATCCGCACCGACGTGGGCAGGGAGATCCGGAGGGCCTTTATCGCCGAGCGCGAAGCCAGCCTGCTCGCGGCGGATTACTCACAGATAGAGCTCCGCATCCTTGCGCACATGAGCGGCGATCCCGCTCTCATCACGACGTTCATCGAGGACCAGGACGTGCACACACGCACCGCATCCGAGATCTTCGGGCTCTCGCCGGAGGAGATCACCTCCGAGATGCGCCGCAAGGCAAAGGCCGTGAACTTCGGGATCATTTACGGCATGTCCGCGTTCGGCCTTGCCCAGAACATCGGGGTCTCGAACGCCGAGGCAAGGCGGTATATCGACAGCTACTTCGCACGCTATCCGAAGGTCCGTGAATTCCTCGACAGGACCATTGAGGACGCAAAAACAAAGGGCTTTGTGACCACGCTCTTCGGGAGACGGCGTTTTATACCGGAGCTCGGCGCTTCCGCGGTATCCGTGCGGAATTTCGGAGAACGGACCGCGGTGAACACGCCCATTCAGGGCACAGCCGCCGACATCATCAAAGTGGCGATGATACACATTCACAACAGTATGGGGGAACAGGGGCTCGGCTCAACAATGATACTCCAGGTCCATGATGAACTGGTATTCGAGGTCCCTGACAAAGAGATCGAGCTGATGAAGCGTCTCGTAAAGGAGAAGATGGAAGGCGTAGTGCGGCTTTCCGTGCCGATCAGGGTGGATATGGGCGTGGGCAAGAACTGGGATGAAGCGCATTGAAACGGCAGAGAGCATGGGGCAGAGCGCATAGGGCATGGAGAATCAGTAAAGCGCATGGTGCATAGGGTTTAAATCTTTTACGCTATGCTCTCTGCTCTATGCGATGTTGCTTGTTGCCTCTGCCCTCTGCGCCATGCGCGCCCTACTTGAACTCAAACCGGAACTTCACATCAGCCCCGATATTCCCGATCTCATTCCGTTCGCCGAGGAGCGACAGGTGCTTGTCCAGAATATATTCGATCCGGAAGACCTGCTCGGGCATCGTGGCGCCGACGTTCGATGAAACGGTCACATAGAGTTTGTTCTGTATGATCTCCTTGCCCACTGTGACCCGGGGGACCGAGGTTTCATTGCTCTTGCTCACGTACGGATCCACCTGAAAACGGTCAAGACCCGTAAGGCTCCTCGCCCTGCGCTCGAAGATGTCCTGAAATTGTCCTGTGGCGAACGAGGCCGCTTCGCTCATGCCTACGCCCGATTCTTTCCCGGCAAGCTCCGGCCCGGTCTTGCCGAGGGCGAGAAGGCTCAGGATGTCGACATCCGAGAGCGGCGGGTCGGATATAAACGAGAGCGTGGAGCGCTCAGCGGTACCCGAGAGTGCGAGCCGGATCTGATATTCCCGCACCCTTGTCTCCGCTTGAATATCGAGCGTCGGATTCAGCCGGCTCGGATCGACAAAATCCACGGCCCCATGAAGTATCTTAAAATCGTTTTTCCGGAAATAGACGACCCCTTTTCGTGCCTCTACCCGTCCGACAAGCTGAGGCTCGTTCACCGTGCCGCGAAGCAGGACATCCAGATCGAGCGGCATCTTGGCAAGGTTGTTCTGGAGCGTAATGCTGTCTTTTCCGTGGAACCGAATATTGATCTGCGTATTGCCGATCCATCCGACATCGGTCTTCTTTTTTTGATAAAAACTCCTCCCCATATCCACCAGCATACCCTTCCATTCCACGTGTTTATCATACCGGGCGCGTATGATCGCCACGTCCCCGGAAAGGGTCTGTTCAGCGGCGTCTCCCTCGTAAGCAAGCTCTCCCGAAAGCGTCGAGGCGAGCCCCTCGGGATACCGCACGGTCACGTTCTCGAAAGACATCGCTGTTGAAAAATCCTGGAGCGCAAGGCCCGCAAGCTGCGCCCTTCCGGACGCGCTCAATTTTCCGCCGCCTACCTCGCCGCGTATGGCTTCGGCCGTGATCCGCTCCCGATCGAATTCTATCGTTCCGTTCAGTGCGGTAAATCTCTGCGGTATATCTCTGATCTTGACCTCTCCATTACTGATCCGGAGCTTCCCCGAGACCTCGGGATTGTTCCAATCGTTGGTGATCGAAAGAGCGACATCGGCATCCCCGCTGCCATACTCTATCTCTTTGTACAAAAGTTTGAGGAGCGAGATGTCCGCGCTGCCCTCAAAGGTAAGGTCCACTTCCTTCAGGATCTTTGCCCCGCCTGAGACGGAGAACCTCGTCTCCGGTCCGCTGAAGCTCACGGACCGGAGAGCAAGTTTGCCTCCGGATATTCGAAAACGCACTTCTTTATCATTTGCAATTCGATAATCGCCCATGCTGAGGCTCAGGTGTCGCACACGGAGAGAGCCGTTCAGTCTGGAAACATCCATCCCCTGCCCGCCAAGATCAAGATCCCCATTGGCGACCAGTTGCGATCTCGCCGTCAGGTCGTCCTTCCCCAGCACGAGAAATGGATCTATACCGCTCAGATTGACCGTGGCCTCGGTTTTCCACAGGTATGGCGGGCGAAGCGCTATATATCCGGCCATCCGTCCTCGCTCTTCGCTCAGAGCTGTTTCAAAACTGAGTACGCCTCCCCGCAAGTCAACGTCCGCCGTAAAACCGCCAAGGGGGGCGCGGGAAAGCAGCAATCCGGGCACCACAAGAGATGCCTTGAGAACGAGATTGGAAAAACTGCCGGACGACGCCATTTCGAGCGTGAACTGCCCTCCCGGTGACAGCCCAGAGACATGCTTGATCTCTGAAAGGTCAAGGCCCCNCGCTTCGAGCTCCGCTGAGTATGTTTTATCGAACCCTATCCAGCCTGATGCCTTCACAACGCCGCTGCCTTTATAAAGCGCGATCTGAGGAAAGGTCACCCGACGGGGCGTGAGCGAAGCGGATATGGTCCCGCGATCGAACGACTCACCGTAAGCGCTGCCCTTGTCAAGCGCGAGATGCCCCCCGGCCGAGAAATTTCGTGTCGTTCCCGAGAACGAAAGCTCGCCCGTAGCGGACAGCTTGAGCGGAAGAGGCGCGTAGAACAGGGAAACAATACTTGTCACATCCGAACGAATGACATTCAGCCTGGCGGTATAGACCGGTTCCGGCGGACTAAAATCGGCGGTCGCGTCAAACATATAGTGCGAGGTTTGTCGCTGGATATCCCCTGCAGAGAGAGTGATCTTTTTATCCCGGTACGTGAGCGTGCCGCGGACAGCATCAAACTGTACGCCCCGTACTGTGAGCGGCAGGGCGGAAAGCGCCCCTTCAAATCGCGGCGAGACAAAGGGCCCGGTTATCCCTCCCCTCATGCTGATCTTGCCCTCCAGGGGCACCGATGTGAAAAACGAGATCGTCCGGCCAGCACCCGATGATCCAGCGGCAAGCACAATATCAAAACCCGTTGAAGGATTCATCCTGCCGATGAGATGCACATCCATATCCCCGGCGGAAACATCAAAACGGTGAAGGTCAAGACCTTTGTCGCGGTAAACGAGAGACGACGTGATGTTTTCGACAACAAGATGCTTTGAACCCTTTGCTATGATCCAGTCTCTTCCATTGATATCGAGGATCTTGTTCCGGTAGGCGAACGACACGGCGGCACGATTAAGATGCAGGTTGTGCATCGACAGCCCTTTGAGCGAAAGACCGCCTTTTACGGAGGGATCCGCGAATGTTCCGGTGATCACGGCGTCAGCCTCGGCTGAAGGTCCGGGTTCTCCCTTGAAGGGGTACATTTTTTTGATCAACCCCTTCATCGCTTGAGGGCCGACCCACCATTTCAGCCTCATATGGATATCGCCGTCAGGGAAAGCGCCGAGCGCGCCGGATGCAAAGAGTTTCATGTCCGTTGAAGAGAGTTCGAGAGATTCAATCTGGAACCTGCCGCCTCGGTACGATGCGTCGGCCCTGAGTCTGCCGACAAATTCAGGATAGGAAGGAACGGGGATCCGGACCGTATCGGACTTCACCGTGATTCGGATATTCCTGCCCGAAAGGTCCATCGTGACCTGCATGGAAAGGTCCGAAACCGCGAAGCGCGATGCGGTCGCCTTATCGGCAAACGAGATCCGGCCGTGTTTGACGCTCAGCGTGCGCAGACGGATGTCAGCGCCCGGCTTGCCCCCTGTCCGGCCCTCCGCGATCATGGTCCTGACCTTGTCAACAAATGCGGAATAATTTGCATCTCCCCGTTCGGAGCGCTCAATGGCTATATCCGGGTCCATGATCACGATCTCCGGTATGCTGATCTTCTTTATCAGGAGCGGAAAAGGGTTGAGATATATCCTCACCTTGCTGATTCCGGCCAGCCGCGCGCCGCGGGCATCGTTGAGCGTTATGTCGCGCACATCAAGATAGAGAGGGATGAAATTTGCATGAACTCCGCCGATCTGCACGTCGGCTCCAAAAAGCGCCGCCACCCGTTCGACGACAAGCGGACGTATCCGCTCCGAAAAGGCTTCGCTCCGCACATAGATCTCGAGCACCGCGACCGCGGTAACAAGGAGGATCGAACCGATTATCAGAAGTCTCTTCATTTTCATTCAAGCGCTTTGAGAAGCGCCTCCCTGATCTTCAGCATGCGTTCGCTGTCGAGGATCTTCTTTTTGAGCAGGTCGGTCACGTAGAAGGAATCCAGGACCCGCGTCCCTTCGGTAACGATCTTTGCCGAAGCGATGTCGAGATTGAGCTCGAAGAGCGTCCTCGTCATGCGATACAGCAGCCCCACCTTGTCGCGCGCGTTTATATCGATGATCGTGAATGAATCCGAGGAATCGTTGTCAAATTCCACGGAAGGGGCCTGGGTCGCCAGGACGGTCTTCTCCTCAATATAGACACCGGGTTCCGCCGGCCGGTACTCACTCGTGAGCGCCGCCCGCAGCTCGGACTTCACGCTCTCCCAGGCGTCTTCATAGGTATAGATATTCCCATCGGGATCGGTTATCTGGAATGTGTCGATCATCACTCCGCTTTTCGTGGTGTATGCCTGGGCGCGAAGAATGTTAAGGTTCTTGGCGGCAAGCGTCCCGGAAGCGCGGGAGAGCATNCCGTATGCATCATAGGCGCAAACCGTGAGCTCCGTGTATCCCTTCTCAGGGTCATGCCGGTGCTCGATCACGAGCCTNTCTTTCGGGAGCCTTTTCATCATCCACAGGTGGTGGACCGCTTTTTCCGCCGCTGTATGAAGCAGGTAGCTCAACGGCGCATCAGCGAGAAATGCGTCAACATCCCCGGGAGAGAACCGCGGCAATGCGGCTTCTTTGATCTTCTCCGATGCCGTGTCGATCCTCACCCGTTCCTCGTCCGTCGCCACAGCGCTTTTGTCGAGATGGACAACAGTCCTGAGGTAAAGGTCCTGGAGCAGCGCCGCCTTCCACTGCGTCCATGCCGTGGGGTTTACCGCGGAGATATCGGCATACGTAAGAAGGTAGAGCATCGTGAGGGTCTCGCGGTCTCGCACCTGTCGCGAAAAGTCAGCTATCACCTTACGGTCCGAGAGCTCCCTTCGCTGAGAAAGGCCGCTCATCAGAAGATGGTTTCTGATGAGAAAGAGTATCCGTGCCTGTTCTNCGTCCGCGATGCCGAACCTCGTGAGTATCGTCTCCGCGATTTCGGCCCCTCTGCGCTCATGATCGGCACGAAAGNCCTTGCCCAGATCATGAAGCAGGACCGTGAGCATCAGGACCCACCGTTTCCGGACGCTCCTGAGCGCATCAGAGAGCGAGGACAAGCTTGGGTAGCGGCCCGCCCAAAGGTCCTGCAGGCTTCTGATGGCAAGAAGGATATGCTCATCGACCGTATATTTATGGTAGTAGTCATGTTTGGCAAGGGCCTCGATCGGGCGAAATTCAGGGATAAATCTGCCCAGAAAACGCAGGTCTTTCATAAGAGTGAGCGTCTCGAAGAGGTTGTCAGGATTGTTGAGAAGCGAAAGGAAATCTCTCACTGCTGACGGGGACATCCGAATGGTATCATCGATCCTCTGTCCCCTGATCATTGACTTCAGCTTGTCCGAAAAGACGGCACGGTGCGACTGCAGAACGCCGAAGGCGGTCATGATGATGCCGGGGTCTTTCTGGAACAGGTCGTCAGAGGCCGGCACCAGCGTCCTGCCGATAAGGGAGAACGGACCGAGCCGAAGGGAACGGGTATACCATCTCCGCGCCGGTTTCGGAAGCACGCCGCTCATAATGATGTTCGAAAATTCCCTGATGTTTCTGGCGTGAAGAAAGTACGCCTTCATGAACCGTTCGACCGCGAGCAGGTGCGCAGAGTCACGATATCCGAAATCCGCGGCCGCCCGTTCCTGCAGGTCGAAGGTGAGATGGTCGTTCTTGCGGCCCGAAAGGTAGTGGACCTCATTCCTGACCCTCCAGAGAAAATTCCGCGACCGGAGGAACACGGCATACTGTTTCGCGGTTATGATNCCCGGTGCGATCAGGTCCTCAAGCGAGGAGGCCCTGAATCGCGCGAAGGCCACCCAGAAGGCGGTATGAAAGTCCCGCAGACCGCCGGCGCCTTCCTTGATGTTCGGTTCCCTCAGGTAGACTGAACCGCCGTATTTCTGCCGACTCGTCCGGCGCTCGGCGATCTTGTCCGTAACAAAGGATGATACCCGTTGAAAGAAAACTTCGCTGTNCATNGACTTGAGAAACGCGGTGTAGAGGGNGGGGTCGCCCGCGATAAGGCGGGACTCCATGAGAGAGGTACGGATCTTGATATCATTCCTGCCGAGTTCAACGCACTCCGGGATGCTTCGAACACTGTATCCGACATCCAGTCCCGCATCCCAGAGCACGTAGAGCATTTCGGGCGAGCGCTGCCGGTCAGCCTCGCCCCTGCAGAGAAAAAGGATGTCGATATCCGAGTACGGGTTCAGCTCNCCCCTGCCGTACCCTCCGACGGCAAGAAGCGCGGGCATCGGGCCGGAACCCTCAAGCAGGCGGTACACCTCCCGNAGAGTCCTGTCGATCAGCTCGGTGCGCCGCTGAACAATATCGCCGCCGTTCGCGCCTGAACGATGCGCCTCGCGTATGAGGCCGCCCTCCTGATCGAGGCTCGCCCTGATGCGGGAATGCTGCTGTGATAGTAACGTGCGGTCCAATCCATCCACGGGTAAGCTCCGTTAGAGAATAACGATCATCGCTGATGACAGTATACCACCGTCCTCAAAAAATCATAGAGCATAGTGACAGGCTTCGGCGGTCTTCTCTTACGGAGTCCAAATTGAACGCAGTGAAGCTGCGCAAAAAAGCTCACGATAAACCATTTTAGCTGATCAGGCCGCTCATTATTTAAACGCGACCATCTTGATCTCGTGCGCGGTAAGCATGAAACTTCCGAAGCCCGCTTCACCGTAACAGCGTGAATCGGCATCCATATCGAATGCGGTCTCCGAGCCGTCCCTGAGACGAAGGCTGACCTTCACCTTTTTTTCCTTCTTTTCTCCAAAGGTTGCCTCTTTGATCTTGTCAAAGGGCACGACAACCTCGGCCAAGCCCATATATCCTGAAAAGTGGATCCGGCCTTCCCAACTGAACTTCTCGCCTTCTATCTTGTTGCCAGAATTGTCGGTAATAATAACGGCAAAATTCTTGTCGACGCGCGGCGCCCGTTCAAAACTTCCGCTCCTCCCGCCGCCCATCGCGGTGAGAAATATGAACAATAATACTACGAAGTAAATATTTCTATACATGGCCTGTCTCCTTTCATGATGCGGCACGATAGGATGAATACTATGATAAATTACCATATCAAAGGAAAGCTTTCAAGGAAAAAGCTTGCCCCGAAAACAGATCTATATTATAGTGCATACAGACTTTGAATAATGTACGGTGATTATCCGGGAGGAAGGACGATTGAGAGACAACATCATTCAACTGGTCGAACTGATGGCAAAGCTTCGCGGTCCTGACGGCTGTCCCTGGGACCTTCAGCAGACCAGTCTGTCCCTCAAGCCGTTCCTTCTTGAGGAATGCTATGAGGTCGTGGAGGCGCTGGACGAAGGTTCTCCGGAGAAGATCAAGGAAGAGCTCGGCGACGTCCTGTTTCAGATCATCTTTCACGCGCGGATCGCCGAGGAAAAAGGCGAATTTACGATTTGGGACGTCATTGCCGGCGCTGTCGAGAAGATGACGCGCCGCCATCCGCATATTTTCGGGGATCTGAAGCTGGAGACCGGCCGGGAAGTGCTCGCAAACTGGGAAGAGATCAAAAAAAAAGAAAAGGGGTACGAACAGAGAACATCCATACTGGAAGGCGTACCCAGGGACCTGCCATCCCTTCTTCGCGCCCACCGGCTGCAGGAACGGGCCGCGAGGGTGGGGTTCGACTGGGCGCGTATCGAGGAGGTCCTGCCNAAACTGGACGAGGAAATGGCGGAATTCAAGGAGGCCCTCAAGCTGGAAAACGCGGCAGGCATTGAAGAAGAATTGGGAGACATCTTCTTCGTGCTTGTCAACATCTCGCGGTTCCTCGGTGTCAATCCGGAAGACGCTCTCCGAAAGACGATCAGCAAATTCATTCGCCGTTTCCGNTACATCGAAGAGCACGCCGCCGCAGCCGGAAAATCCCTGAGCGATATGACGCTCGNAGAGATGGACCGGCTGTGGGAGGAATCAAAGAAGCCGTGAAAACTGTGTGCCGGCCGGCCATTCGCGACCGCCGCGGTTTCAATGACAATCCCTTTGACAAAAGATGCTGAATCAGTGTAGTATTGTTCCCTCCGGAGAACACATGGTGTCTCACGGATGGTCATCGTTCCCTTGGGATGGCAGCAGACGCACGGTAATCCTTGAAAACGCTATTCTCGAACGGGGTTTACCCGTTTAACGCTGCAAAATTATTTTCGAAAGGGGCCCTCTGTCATGAAAAGTCATATACGAATTTCAGCTCTGGTCTCAGCGGTATTCCTGTTGTCTCTTGCGGTATCTGCAAACTTGTTGTGGAGCGCTGAAAAAGCGCATTCCCTCTCTCCGGAAGCGGTCGCCTCTCCCCTCACGAAGGCGGACGAAACACTGAAAAAGCTCATGGAAGGCAATCAGCATTTTGTCTCCGGCCAGCCGGCCCAGAGGGATATCGGAGCGGTCAGAAGAGCGGAGCTGGTGAAAGGTCAATCCCCTTCCGCCGTGGTTCTTTCCTGCTCGGACTCCCGGGTCCCCCCTGAGCTGCTTTTCGACCAGGGGCTCGGAGATATCTTCGTCATACGAGTGGCGGGGAATGTCGCCGATCCCGTGGCCCTCGGAAGCATCGAGTACGCGGTCGAGCACATCCATGTCCCCCTCATCATCGTCATGGGGCATGACCGCTGCGGCGCCGTGACCGCGACGATAGCGGGAGGAAAACCGGAGGGAAA
>C687J29039_10001281_pt1 | contig 10578 bp, 8 predicted proteins | sample RifCSP16_2_FD_29039 | JGI IMG/M metagenome (IMG submission 29039)
ACGACAGGCTGTCGATGAGGGCGAGGCGGGCGCCGCTGACGCAGTCCGCCAGGCCATCAGCGAGCTTGATCGAGCGGCGGCGAAAGGCGTGCTCCACAAGAACAACGCCGATCGGCGCAAGCGGCGGCTGATGAAGCGTCTACAATCAGCCCAAGGTTGACACAGGAACGACTGAATAAGGGCTTCTCACGCGTCGGACTCACGACGCACCTCCGGGTGCGTCGTGTTGCCTTCTGTCGACCGAGCCCCTTGCACTATAATCCCCCGCTGACGAGAGCGATCCATGTTCGATCGCGAGCTTGAAGAAGCCACATCGCACATTCGGCAGGCACTTGCTGGGCTGAGCCTGCCCTCCCCGGAGGAGATCGTTTGGGCGCCGATCCCGTTCGCCGGGCAATGGGGCTACGGGACTGCGGCGTGCTTCCAGGTGGCTGCGGCCCAGGCCCGCGCCAACCCTGGCACCCAGGTCAAGCGCAGGGCGGTTGAGCTCGCCGAGCAGGTCGTACGAAAACTCGAGCCTGTTTCTGGTTTCGCCCGCTTTGCAGCCGAAAACGCCTACATCAATGCGTACTTCGAGACGGCCGATTACGCCGCGCGAGTCGTCGACGCCTGCCTCCAGAGCGGGCCGGATTTTGGCAGAGGCGAGCCGCAGCCCGACAGGCTCATGGTGGAGTATGCTCAGCCGAACACCCACCATTCCTTTCACATCGGACACGCGCGCAACGCCGTGCTCGGCGAGGCCCTGGCCCGGATCGCCGAGTTTGCCGGTTACGAAACCATCCGCGCCTCGTACCCCGGGGATATCGGGCTGGGTGTCATCACATGCATCTGGGCCTATGACAAGTTCCATCGCGGCCAGGAACCGGAAGGCGTGTTCGCCCGCGGCCGCTGGCTCGCCAACATCTACACCGAGGCGACTGCCCTGGTAACACCGAAAGACAACGAGACGCCCGAAGAGACCAGACAGCGTCAAACCTACGACGCCGAACGCAGAGAGCTGCTGCGCAGGTGGGACGCCGGCGAACCGGAAGTCCGCCGGTTGTGGGAGAGAACGAGGCAATGGAGCCTCGACGAGCTGCTGGAGGTCCTGAAACTGCTGGGGATCTCCATTGACGTTTTCTTCCTCGAGAGCCAGGCAGCCGAGTTGGGGAAATCGATTGTCGAAGAACTCGTCGCCTCAGGGATCGCCGAAGACGAACGCGCCAACAATGGGCCGGTGATTGTCAAAATCGACGAGAAGCTCGGGATGAAGAAGGAGAAATATCGGACGGCAGTAATCTTGCGCAGCGACGGTACCGCCCTGTATATGACCAACGACTTGGCGCTGGCCAGGCTCAAGTTCGAGAAGTACCACGTCGATCGTTCGATCTACGTCGTCGATTTCCGTCAGAGCCTGCACTTCCAGCAGGTCTTCAAGATCCTCGAGCTCTGGGGGTTCCCTCAGGCAGCAAAGTGCTATCACCTTGCCCACGGCTTTGTCACCTTGCCAGCCGGAGCAATGTCCTCACGTAAAGGGAATGTCATCTACTTCATGGATGTCTATGAGGAGGCCGTTCGCCGAGTGAAGGCCATCATTGCTGAGAAGAATCCCGAACTCTCCGCCGAAAGCCGGGAGGAAGTGGCAGGTCAGATCGGCCTGGGCGCCCTCACCTACGCCATGCTGTCCGTCGACAACACGAAGGACATCGTCTTCGACTGGGAGACGGCCCTGAGCTTCGACGGCCAGTCCGCACCCTACATCCAGAATGCACACGTGAGGGCGAACAGTATTCTGAAAAAGGTAGCCCGGTTACCCGAAGCCGTCTCCTTTGATTACGGGCTTTCGGAGCACGAGACCACCCTCATCAATCTAATCTCGCGCTTCCCTATGCTCGTCCAACAAGCGGCACGTGAGTATAAGCCGCTCTTGATGGCCGGTTACGCTTTTGAANTGGCGAAATCGTTCCACGGCTTCTATCACGCCGTGCCGGTCCTCCAGGCAGATCGTGATGATATCCGCGAGGCGCGACTCCGCCTGACGGCGGCCACGCGCCAAACCCTCGCCAACTGCCTGGGACTGCTGGGTATCAAGGCGCCGAATGTAATGTAGCAGTCTGTCAGAAGCGCGGTCGATCGTCGGACCGTCGATGCCGAACAGGAGGACTCTCCAACTTATGTATCGTCAACGCGTGCTCATCATGGGGGCCGCCGGTCGCGACTTCCACAACTTCAACGTATGCTTCCGGGACAATCAGGAATTCGAAGTGGTCGCCTTCACGGCCACTCAAATCCCGAACATCGAGGGTCGTCTCTACCCTCCTGAGTTGTCCGGCAAGTATTATCCCAAAGGAATCCCGATCTTCCCCGAGAGCGACNTGGTCGATGTCATTCGCAGAGAGAACATCGACCAAGTAGTTTTTTCCTATAGTGATGTATCGCATGAGTACGTCATGCACCGGGCCTCACTGATCCTGGCCTGCGGGCCCGACTTCCGCCTGCTCGGCCTCAACGCCACCTTGCTCAAGGCCACGAAGCCCGTCGTCTCCATTTGTGCCGTCCGCACCGGGAGCGGCAAGAGCCAGACCAGCCGCCGGGTGGCAGACATCCTGGTAGACCTGGGCTATCGTGTGGCAGCCATCCGCCATCCGATGCCCTACGGCGACCTGAACAAGCAGGCCGTGCAACGCTTCGCCAGCTACGACGACCTGGAAGCAAACGATTGCACGATTGAGGAACGCGAGGAGTACGAGCCACACCTTGCCCGGGGGATCACGGTCTTCGCCGGCGTTGATTACGAGAGGATCCTTCGCCAGGCCGAGCAAGAGGTCGACATCATCCTGTGGGACGGCGGCAACAACGACCTTCCGTTCTTCAAGAGCGACCTGCACATCGTGGTTGTGGATCCTCTGCGTCCGGGTCACGAAACTCGCTACTATCCGGGTGAGACCAACGTCATTGCGGCGGACGTCGTGGTGATCAACAAGGTCGACAGCGCCACTCCCGAGAACGTCCTGCAGATTCGGCAGAGCCTGGCGACGCTCAACCCCAAGGCCCAGGTGATTGAGGCTGCTTCTCCGATATCCGTCGACGATCCCGGTCTGATCCGGGGCAAGCGTGTCCTGGTCGTGGAGGACGGGCCGACCCTGACACACGGCGGCATGGCCTTTGGGGCCGGATGGGTGGCCGCTCAGCGTTTCGGTGCAGCCGAAATCGTCGACCCCCGACCGTTTGCCGTCGGATCGATATCAGCCACCTATGAGAAGTACCCGACCACAGGTGCGGTCCTGCCAGCCATGGGTTACGGCGACGGACANATCCGCGAGCTCGAGCAGACGATCAACAACGCTCCGGCCGATCTGGTCTTGATTGGGACCCCGATCGACCTCGCCCGCATCCTCGATCTGAACAAACCCACCCAGCGCGTCCGCTATGAACTTGAAGAGATCGGTCATCCGTCGTTGGCGGATGTGCTGGGAGAGCGTTTCGGTCACAGATGACCCTCGCCGTCAGTCGATGAAAGCAGATCGCCGCCGTAAGCCCTTTGCTTGGTTGAGTTGGTCGGAGCAGCAGGCGGAGAGCAACTCCCCGGCCAAGCTGACTCGCGTCGCAGAAGTCTTCCCCTCCGGATCCCACGGTCGTCGCCGGAAGACAGACAACTTCCTGGTGCTGGGCGAGAACCTGGCGGTGATGGCCGCGNTCCTTGCCGAGCACGCGCGGGGTATCGATTTGATCTACGCCGACCCACCTTTTCTCAGCGGNAAGGCCTATGCGGCTCGGGTTGGCCGGGGTGAGGACTCACGTCGCCCTGCAAGCTGGCGGACCGTCCAAGGGTACCGCGACATCTGGCGCGATGGAGCCGAATACCTGGACATGCTCCACCCGCGACTCTTGCTTATGCACCAACTCCTTTCGCCGACAGGGACGCTTTACCTGCATCTGGACTGGCATGCGGCAGCCTACGCCCGCGTTATGCTGGACGAGATCTTCGGCCCGGATCGGCTGCTTAACGAGATCGCCTGGGTCTATCACGGCCCCTCCCCGATCGGCCGGGCGTTCAAACGCAAGCACGATACGATCCTCGTCTATGCGAAGTCATCGAAATACACCTTCAATGCCGACGCCGTGCGTATCCCTTACGACGCCTCGACCCTGCGTACCTTCGCCAGTTCGCCAAAAGCCGGTTTTGGGAAATTGCCTGACCTTGAGCGAGGCAAGGTCCCGGAAGATTGGTGGTATTTTCCGGTCGTGGCGCGTCTCCACCGTCAGCGGACCGGTTTTCCGACACAGAAGCCAGAAGCGCTCCTGGAAAGGATCATCCTTGCCTCCAGCAATCCTGGCGATCGAGTGGCCGACTTCTTCTGCGGGTCAGGGACGACCGCCGTCGTCGCCGACAAGTTGGATCGTCGGTGGATCACCTGTGATCGGCTGCCTCTCGCCGTAAATGTCACCCACCGGCGACTTCTTCTCCAGCCGGCAACTCATGCCTACATGCTGTTGGACGGGGGTGGGTTTCCCGGGGTCAAGCCTGGAAGGGCCAGGGTTTCCGTTGTGGTCCAAGGGCGGACGACGACCGCCAGCCTGACCGGTGTTCATGAGGCCGATTCGTTGCGTTTTCCCGACGATATCGCGTGTTGGGAAGTGGATTGGGCCTACGATGGGGGGATATTCCGGAGCCGGTCGCACGAGGCGCGTGGGTGGCAAGAAGGGAGTCTGCCCCTCCGCCTGACCTGGAAGTACGCCTCTCGTGGGTCACGCACCATCGCCGTCCAGGTCACGGACGCTTCCGGCCGGGTGTGGTTCACGACCCGGCAAGTCGAGATCCGCTGACAGGACCGGGCCAACGGCGATCCACGAGTCAGGGTAGGGCTCTCGCACCTGAGGGGTGTTTCCGGGGATTGGCATCGAGGTCCTGGGCGAATTATCAGAACGCCGCCCCTCGGGGCGGCGTAAGGATATCTCAGTGGACCGACCTCGGGCTCAAGACGGCCCGGGAAGATCGAGGCGATACCCCATCCCACGGATCGTCTTGAGATAGCGCGGGCGCAGAGGATCGGGCTCGATTGCCCGCCGCAGCCAGCTCATGTGGACGTCGAGAGTNCGGGTGTCACCCGTGTAGTCGGTGTGCCAGACCTGGCGGATGAGCGCCTCGCGAGTCATCAGTCTCCCGGGCCCGCGCATGAAGACTTCGAGAAGCTTGGCCTGCTTAGGTGTCAGGCGCGACTCGCGGCCGTGGCAACGTACGGTCCGCTGGGCCAGATTCAGGCGTATCGGACCAGTTACCAGCGCAAACCGTTCGTCGGCCGGTAGCAAACGGGCCACGCGGTTGAGGAGCTTGCGCGGCGTGAAGGGATGAATGAGAGTGACGTTGGCGCCGCATCCGGCATCCGGCAGAGTCCCCTGAGGCGCGACAAGGATAATCGGGATGCCATCCAGCATCGATCGGGTTGTCCGACACATGCGGGTCCCCGTCGTCTGCATCGAGGCTGCATCTAAGATGACCAGATCCGGCTGTGCCGGGCTCATCCCGTTCAGCGAGGCATCAACCTTATGGGCCACGCTGACCTCGTATCCTTTTCTCTCTAGTGCGGGAGCATAGGACGGCGCGCTTGCACGCCTGCTTTCAATGAGCAAGATATTCGCCGTCGACATGAAGGAGACCCCGCGAGAAAGAACTTGGCAGCTCGTCACATTCGCAGCTGCCTTGTGCCAGTATTATACACACTTTTGTCGGACCGTGAGAAGGATCGGTCCGATTCTGGTTGTTCCAACCGCATTATGGGTGGGGAACTGCCCCGTATTCCAAATTCCGACTGCGTTGGCGGCAAGACGGACGCCGGCAATCAGGTGTGTGGACTTCACTTAGCGTCAAGTGAAACCGGAACCGGCATCTCAAGCTGGAGATCGGCGCCCTGCGCACGACCGGGTATCCAGATCAGCTTCCCTAGGAGCCCGGAGATTCAGCCTTGCCGATCGAGATTGTGATCGCCTTCGGAGTGAGCAGTCCCGGCGTTCTGGCTAGGTTCCAGGGTCGATCTGTGATGAATGCAATCCCCGCTCACCCTGAACCGGCAGGGGAGCCCTCACGCTCCCCTTGGTAGCCACCCCTGGGGTGTCGGGCGCTGCTGGGAGACCGGCTGCCGACGCCTGATGTTGTCGCGCCCTTTCGGCGCCGCTATAATCAGCACCGATGGCGTCCGATGGCAGCGATTGCGCATTCCTGGGCAGTCTGGACCAGGATTTCTACATCACGCACGACGGTGGGATTTTCCTGGGCGTGCTCGGGGGTGAAGCTATCTATTCAGCCACTGGCGCGATAGTCTGGTCTGCCCGGAGCCGCCTGTTCAGCCGTATCGGATCCGATTTCCCGGGTGGCTGGCTTGACGAGATCTCGCGTGCGGGGATCGATGTCCAAGGGGTCCGGATTGTCGAAGAGCCACTTGAAACCCGGCGATTCTTCATCTACAGCACTCCAGAAGTTCGATCCGAAGTCAGGCCTGCGCCGCAATTCCTGAGGATGAACGTACCCCTCCCTAAGGAGCTGATCAACTTCGATCCGCTCGCCCGAAGGAGGGCCGAGGGCGAGGCGTATGATCCCCTATCCGTCAGGCCGGATGACATCCCTGCCTCCGCCGGTAAGATCCAGGGAGCCCACATTTGTCCGGCCGACTATCAATGCCATAGTCTGCTCCCGGCCAGGATGCGAGAGCTGGGTGTGGGCGTGGTCACCATCGACCCGTCCAAGACCTACATGGAACCGGGGTTCCTGCGTGCCATGCCGGGCCTGCTGAACGGGGTCACCGCTTTCCTGCCGAATGAAGAAGAAGCCCGGGCANTATTCCGGCCAGCGACGATGGATCTCTGGGACATGGCGGAAGCGCTGTGCGGCATGGGCTGCCACTTCACGGTCATCAAGTGCGGCTCGGGCGGCGCGTATGCGATGGATCGGGGGTCCGGCAAGCGGTGGATCGTTCCGGCCTACCCGGCCAAGGTGCGAGACGTCACAGGGGCCGGAGCGGCCTTCTGCGGCGGGTTCTTGGCCGGCTTGGCGGACACTGGGGATTTGGTGGATGCCTGCCTGCGCGGGGCGGTCTCCGCCTCGCTCACAATCGAGGGCCACGGCGCTCTTTACGCGGTCGGCGCGCACCCAGGTTTGGCGAGCGCGCGGCTCAACGCGCTCCGGCCCCTCGTCACCCGGATCTAGCCATGGATCTTAGCCGGTTAATCGGACGCACCCTGGCAATCCAGGCCATCCCATCCCCGACCTTTCATGAGAGCCGGCGGGCGGCATATCTGGAGGCCGAGTTCAGGTTTGCTGGGCTCGAGCGTGTCGAGATCGACCCCGCCGGGAATCTGTATGGAGTCGTCCCCGGCGGAGCCGGGCTGCCGGTGATCATCACCGCCCACCTGGATACGGTCTTCGGAGAGGAGGCGAATGTCGCAGCGAGGCTCGAAGGGGATCGGCTGGTGGGGCCCGGCGTAGGTGATAACGCCATTGCCCTTGCCGCCCTCATCGAACTTGCCGAGGACCTGCCGAGCCCGGAGCTTCCCGGTGACGTGTGGCTTGTGGCAAATGTTTGCGAGGAAGGGCTGGGTAATCTGCAGGGAATGCGCCGGGTTGTTTCGCGCTTCGGGAGGGACATCGCCGCCTACATCTGCCTCGAGGGGATGGCCCTCGGCCACATCTATCATCGGGCCCTGCCGGTCCGCCGCTACCGGATCACTGCGAAGACGAGCGGCGGACACGCCTGGATCCATGCAGGGAGGGCTTCGGCGATACACACCCTTCTGCGACTGGGTTCCGACCTGCTTACCGTCCCCAGGAAAGGCAACGGCCGCTCCTCGTTCAACGTGGGTCTAATCTCCGGGGGAACCACAATCAACACCATCGCCCATTCGGCCTGGATGGAGCTCGACCTCCGATCCGAGTCCCAAGAAGCCCTGGAGGCGCTGTCCGAACAAGTGAACGCACATGTCAAACGGCATTCTGGCCATGATGTCGCGATTGAGGTGGCGACAATTGGAGAGAGACCCGGCGGCGGGATCTCGCATGGCCATCCTCTGGTGCTGGCGGCTCAGCGGGCGCTGAACGACGCGGGCGAAACGCAGGTCCTGCTCGAGATGGGGTCGACCGATGCGAGTATCCCCCTCAGCCACGGCTTGCCGGGGATCTGTGTGGGGATCACGCGAGGCGGTGAAGCGCACAGTTTGCAGGAGTTCGTCGAGATTCGGCCCGTGGAGCGTGGGTACAAATCGGTCCTCGATCTGACCCACGCCGCCCTCAAACTCGGCGAANGACACACAGTCTGAGGCGCCTCAGGGGGAAGGAGTATTGACGGTCGCCGACGCGGAAGCCGAGGCGGTCGGTGTCGGAGTGTTGACGGTCGCTGTCGCGGAAGCCGAGGCGGTCGGGGTCGGCGAGACGGCCTCACCAATTACCGTGAATCGGGCCGAAACCTTCCACGTTTCGCCGATGAACATCTGGATCTCGTATTCCCCCGCCTCCCAGCCGCCGGACGGCTGGCACTCGGTGTAACCGTAGCCTCCCGTTCCCCCATCCCAGGGATTGCTCTCAACGCACACAACGGTCGATCCGTGATACCAGATGGCCGTCCACCTCACCCCATCCTGCATGTCGTTGTAGGTGAACGCGCCGTAGAGTTTCCCCAACGGATTCTCAAGCTCGGCCTCTGGTTGAATGGCGCGGTTCAGGGTGTCAAGGCTGATGGCGACTTCAATCGGACTGAACGCGGCCTCCGGCGAGGGCGTTATCGTCTCGCGGAAGAGAACGATCAGCGCTTCCGGGATGCGCGGCGTCGGCGTGATCGTCGCCGTCGGAGTGATAGTCGGCGAGACCGTAGTGGTCGGGGTCAGGCTGATGGTCGCAGTTGGAGTAATGGTGCGCGTCAAGGTGATAGTGGGGGTCGGGGTGATGGAGGCCGTGGGGGGCAAAACCTGATAGACCGCCTGACGCCCGAAGAAATGAACGATCACCGCTGCAAAGCCGAAGACCAGCCCGATCAACAGCAAACGCCAGGCGCGCGTCACCCGTTCCCGGCGGAGCAGGAAAAAAGGCAGGCGACTGGCCGCCTGAAGCTCCCGCCAACCGATCCCGATGGCGAGGATCAGCCCGGCAAGCAGCAGGACGGAGATCAGGCCGACGGATTGGTCGATTGTCAGATCCGGCACCATGACTCCTGATGGTGGGCCGCTGAGAGCGAGCCTGGCACCGGTCGCGATGCCGGCCGGCTGGTCTGTGACGTGCGCAGTCGAGTCCTCGATTAAGTGTAACCGCGATAGGGTCGTCTACTGGTAGACAAACCCGGCAAACCGGCCGGAAGCGAGGCGATCGAGCCGGCCCTCCTGCATGCGAAGGAGATACAGGGCCGGTCCGCCGGGAGTAATCATCTCGAGCAGCAGGCGCTCCTCGTCGAGCCAGCCTACTGGAGTCACTTTGGACATCTGCGCCCCCACGGCCTCTGTGAATGACGCGCTCGCCAGCTCGGTGACCGGCCCGCCGGCGGTGGATGCGAGGCTGATTCCCGGGACGCTTTCCCCTCCCGGGCCCTCGCTCTCGTTCGCCCAGGCAATGCGTTTCCCAGACGGGGAGATCGTTCCGGCGCGCACCTCCCGGACGCCAGGCTCTGACCGGAAGACCAGCTCAATCCCGGTCTCGAGACTTCGAACACGGACCTCTGGGGGAATCCGATCCGTGCTGACGAGGGCGACGAACCGCAAATCAGGAGAGAGTGCCAGGATGTCCAGGTCCTTGGGGATGATTTCTTCTATCTCCAGGGAGGGAATCCCTATCCTAAAGAGGCCCGCGCACTTCTGGTCTCCGCCAGATCGTTCTTCGGCATGTCCGACGCAATACACGATTCCGGTCGGCTGGTCTTGTTCCACCTGGACCCGCAACGGGATGATACCGACATCGAGGCCATCCGCCATTGGGTCATCCAACCCTGTCCGGCGGATCGGGTCGATCAGGAACATGGTGCCTTCGGTCTGGCCGGAAGCTCCCGACGAGCGCGGCGCGCTAACAGCGATGTATCTCGCCCTTTCACTGCCCGCCAGCAGGGAGCCGGCTGGGAATTCACCCAGTCTGACCGGGCCAACGGCGGATCGCACGAAGAGACCGAGGCCCTTCTCGGAATCTGACAGGTAAGCGAAGCGCACGCTCTGAGGGTCTCCTCCGAGCAGACCCACTGGCGCGCCCCGAAGTAGATCCGGATCAGCCCACGAGATGGTCCCAAGCTCGGCGAGCGATTGACCTGCCTCGCTGAGAAGATCCAGCNCCCCGTTCGCCTCATTGAATGAGAGCAGAGCGGCCGGATAGGGGAAGATCGGACCGCGGGGTGAGGGCGACAGGGCCAGAGTGGCCCGCGGGGTGGAAATCACGGACACTCGATGAATCTCGGGAATGACCGAGCAGCCGATCAGGATCCAGGCGAGAAATGGGAATAGGCACAGAATTCTGGGGAGTTCCAAGAATCCCCGCCACAGGATTGTCCGGCTTGGCTCGACGGTGCGCGGCCTTCGAAATATCAAGGCTTCACCACTCGACCTCGAGCCTTGCGCCGCCGTCGAACTGGAGCTGCATCG
>C687J29039_10001283_pt1 | contig 10574 bp, 14 predicted proteins | sample RifCSP16_2_FD_29039 | JGI IMG/M metagenome (IMG submission 29039)
CGGCCGTCCGGCTCGATCTCCTCCCGCATCCGCTCGGCGATCCGGCCGATCCCCAGCGCCGGGTAGAGGAACGCCTCGGCGAGCGTGGGCAGGTCGGCGGCNGATCCNANGAGCGCCCGCCGGATCGCCACGCCNAGGGACAGCCCCTGGATCCGCTGCTCCACCCACTCCGTGCAGACCCGCTCGCACGGGATGCCCCAGATCTTCTCGCTGTACCCCTTGAAGTAGATCTCGAACATGGTGCGGCCGAACCGGCTCACCACCCAGTCCTCCAGGGAGACGCTGGCGGGAGGCCGGAGCCGGTGGCGGGCGTGCTCGACGGCGTAGTCGAGGAGCATCCTCACCGTCGTCCAGGGGCCCAGGCCCGAGAGCGCGTTCAGCGGCCTGAGCGGATAGTCGAAGTACCGGCCCCGGAGGAGGATCTGGCTCTTCCGTGGGACCGACAGCAGCTCCCCGCCCATCAGTTCGCGGAGGAAGGCCTCGATCCCCTTGTCCCGCGTGAAGAAGCGGTGGCCGCCCAGGTCGAACCGGAAGGCGCCGCGGACGATGGTCCGGGCGAGCCCCCCCAGCGCGGGCTCGCGCTCCAAGACGAGAACCCGCCGCCCGGCCCGCGTCAAGACGAGCCCCGCCGAGAGCCCCGCGAGGCCGCCGCCCAGGATGGTAGTGGAGTTCACTACCGGTCCTTCAGCGAGTTACACCGAATAATCACGCGTAGGTCAAGGTGCCGGGCCAAATAACGAGCCAGACAAGGCCCGAGGGAGGAGCCGGCCGGAGGCGTACGCGGTTGTACGTTGAGGACCGGCGACGACCGAGAACGCCGTATGGCGAAGTTAGTTGGCACGGCACTAGTCCTTGCTGCCGTAGCCGCCCGCCCCGGCCTTCGGACGCGCACCGCCGGTCTTCGGGCGTTCGGCGCCGCCGCTGTAGCCGCCGGCCCCAGCCTTGGACTTTTCCTCGGCCGCGCCGTAGCCGCCGGCCCCAGCCTTCGGACGTCCCGCTCCGTACCCGCCGGCCCCGGCTTCGGATTCTTCCGCAGCCCCGGCGTAGCCGCCGGCTCCCTTCACCTCGGCGGCGGGAGGCTTCACGCCGGTGAGGGCGGAGACGCTGTAGCCNATGAGGAAGCTCGTCCAGGCCACGACNATCAGGAGCACGATCCACAGGCGTGTTTTCATCGTTCGNNCCTACCCCGCCTCCGNCTTCTTGATCTTCCAGCGGTACGTNCCCTTCTCCATGACCCGCTCGATGATCTCATTGCCCGCCGTATCGCACATCGCAGCGATCGATTCCGCGGAGGAGGGATTGTCGAACAGGATCTCCAGGGTGTCCCCNTCCTGCATCTTCTCGAGCGCNTTCTTCGTGTAGAGCTGAGGGTGCGGGCAGACGTATCCGGTGACGTCCAGCAAGAAACTGCCCTCAGCCTTCTTTTCGAACTTCATGGCCATCGCAGATCCTTCCCTTACCGTTGTGTTTGGGGGACCGCCTCGAACGCCGCTTCCTTGGCCATCTTCCGCTCGGTCCACCAGCTGAGGAGTTTCACCCCCAGGTAGGCGCCGCCAATCATCCCGATCCCGAACAGCCAGCCGGACACATCCCCCTCGGAGACCCGGACGAAGAACGCCCCGATGTTGCAGCCGAGACCGAGCCGGGAGCCGATTCCCATCAAGGCGCCGCCCAGGATCGCCCACATGGCGAGCTCCCTGGTGGGAGCCTTCCACTTGAATTCGTTGTGGAGGAGCGCCATCACGGCGGCGCCGCCGATCAGCGCGAGGGACATCCAGTCCGCCGGGTTGATGAGGGGGTTGGGGATGCCGTTGTTGAGCCCGAAGAAGACGTTATCCATGTTGTTCCAGCCCAGCCTGTTGAAGACCCAGCCCACCCACTGGGCTTCCTGAGTCGTCACGTACCAGTAACCCGGATCGAACACCGTTCCCTGCGCGGAGAGTCCGAACGTGAAGCCCATCCGGGTCATCAGCTCGCCGAAGTTCTGCACCCCGAACTTGACCTGCAGCCCCTTCATCACGAGCATGTGCAGCCCGGCGGCGATCCCCAGGAACAATCCCGCCACCGCCGTCCGCTTCGACGCCCGGATCATGTTCCAGTAGCCGGCGAACTCGGTGGCGATCCCCTTGGCGGCCCGCCCCTCCTTCGTCCGCTTCTTCAGGAACGCTTTTCTCGCCCAGACGACGTAGATCCACGCCAGGATCAACGCCGCCGGCAGCGCGATCCCGACCAGCACGTTCCCGACGTACGCGGCCAGGAAGGGGTTGGAGATCTTCGACAACTCGCCGAACGTCGTCACGGGCTGGTCCCACACGTACCCGGCCAGATACTGGTCCATCCATCCGTCCGCGACGTTGATCTTCGCCGGAAGNCCCTTGGCCATGGCCGAGTCGTACCAGGAGCGCGGCACCAGCTTGTTGAACCACCCCCCGATATCCACGAAGATGGCCTGCGTCACGCTGATGGACAGCACCACCAGCATGGCGGAGCCGTTGCCTTCGCCGGTCTTGTAGAGCGACCCCGACGCGCAGCCGCCGGCGAAGACCATGCCCACCCCGAAGATCAGCCCGGCAATGACCGCATGAGACCCGTACGGGGCGGCATGGAAGGTGCTCATCCCCGTCGCCGTCACGAAGGCGGAGACGAAGCCGAACAGCACCATGGCGATCATGATCCCCACGGCCATCCGCGGCACCCCGACGGCGAACAGATCCCTGAANGCCGAGGAAAAGCAGAACCGCCCGTACTGGAGGCACATCCCGTAGATGAAGCCGAACCACAGATACGCGGAGAGATAGATGTAGTACTCGNTCCACAGGTACGTCGCGACGCTGATCAGGCTGAGGAACCCGACGATGACGAAGACCCCCGCCTGATTCCTTCTCTCTATCGCGTCCATGTCACTGCCGCCTCCCCGTCGGCGCCCGCTCCAGCGGCTGGTAGATCCTCACCACCGTCTGGTACTGAAACCACTCATCCGACACCTGAAACGTCCTCGCCAGGTGGTAGCCCGCGATCTTTCGCTCGATCTCCTCCGGCAGGGATTGGCCGACACGCTCCGAGATGACGATCACGGCCGCCTCCCCCTTCGAGCCCCCGGCCGGGGCAGTGTAGTACGCCGGATCCCGGTGCTCCCAGGTGAACCGTAACGGGGACGTTTCGACTTTTTCGCGCGGCGGGGACCCCGGGGAGCCGTTCTGATGGGTGATCCTCTTGCCGGTGAACAGATCGAGCAGCGCCACGGAGACGGCCGGATTGATCCCGGCCTGCCCCTGGGGGAGCGCCACCACTTCCACCGTCCCGCCCTCGATGGAGTCCGCATAGTTCCCCGCATCCCTCAGGTTCACGGCACTCATCCGCATCAGATGGGGCAGGTACGCGAAGCCCGCCACCAGCAGGGAGGAGCACGATACAGCACGCGGCGAACCGCCTGACCTCCCGGCTCCCGATCTCCCGCAGCCCGTAGGACGCCATGAGCGCGAGCATCGGCAGCACCGGGACGAGATACCTGATCCGCTCCGCCCGCATCAGGACGGCGAGGAGCCACGCCCACGCGATGATGGAGTACCTCCAGTCCCGCTTCCTGACCGCGGCGACACCGGAGTACAGCGCCGCGGCGGTGATGAACGGATGGATCTGGAAGAAGAACGTCGAAACGAAGCTCTCCCGCCAGCGCCTCAGCCCCGGCAGTTGATAGCCCTGCAGCAGCCCGAGCTGCTGCGCGACGACGTCGTGCTTCAGGACCAGGACGGCCCCGGCGAGGACCATCGGAGCCAGCGCGATCAGAGCGCCGCGCCGCAGGACGAGCCGCGGCGCCCGCCGCACGTGCACCGCCAAGACGAGGGGCAGGACCGTGAGCCACAGCCAGGTCGAGTATTTCGACAGGAACGCGAGCGCCACCGCGGCCGACGACAGCGCGATCCACCCCGCTCCCCCTGCCCGAAGCGCCTTCGTCACGCTGAACACCGCGAGGGTGAGGAAAAACATCGTCGGGACGTCCACCAGCATGAGCGGCACCTGCGTGAGGAGGTAGGGCATCCCGAGGAGCAATCCCCCGGCGTACAGACCGACGGTCTCGTCCCACAGGGTTTTCCCCAGGAGGTAGGTGAGCACGACGGTCCCGGAAAAGAGGAGCGTCGTGAAGAGCTGGATAGAACCCTTCTCTCCCCCCCCAATCCGAAAATCGTCCCGTACAGGAAGGGCACGAGGGGCAGATCCGTCCATGCCGAGACCTCCCGGCCCCACTCCGCGATGAAATACCCGATCCCGTAGGTCTCGAGGTGCTTGGCCTGCGTGAAATACCGCGCCGCGTCCACGATCACCTCCGGCTCCCTCCAGAACACGGCCGCGGCGAGAAAGGCGGAGAGGGCCAGGACGCCGGCCGCGCGGCGCTCCGGCAGAGACACCCTCGAGAGGACGTACGCGGCCACGATGCCGGCGACGAGGAGGCCGGACATCCCGGCCAGATCCGTCTCGGCAAACACCCATTGCCAGCTCGTCAGCCGGTTGTCATCCAGCGCACGGAAGACGAACTGCGTGAGAAATGCCGAGAGGGTCAGCAGGGAAATGAAGCCGATGACGAGCGTATCCGCCGGTTCCTCCCGCGCGGATGTCACCACGAGATGACCTGATCGTGGGCGCAGATCTCATCGATGATCCGGTCGTACGGGACTTCCCGCTTGGACAGGTCGATGACCGTCACCTCATGCTCCCGGGACTGTAGCGCGATGAGCCGGTCGCAGAGCGGTTCCGGCCCGTCCGTCAAGAGGTAGAGGAGCTTCATCGCCCCNTCCGGCTACACGACGATCACGCGGTCGGCGCCGTGGACCATGACGGCGTTGTGGTACTGGCTGCCGAAGACGATCTCCTTGGGCAACCCCGCGGTCTGCGCATCGTGCCCCTTCGCGCTGTGCTCGCACACGCTCATGGCGACGCCGGCCAGCTTGCACAGGTCGGTATACGCGGGGTTCCCGAGCAACCGCGTCCCCGCGTCCATGGTGAAGAGGCTCACCTCGTGCCCCTTCGAGACGGCGGCCCTCGTCAGGCCGATGATGTGCTGCAGGTGCCTGTCCGTGTTGACCAGGATTCCCAGCTTCATGGGGCGCGCTCAGTAGGGCAGGACGTGGTCGTACCCGAGCAGCCGCTGCGCGATTTCACCGGTCGGCAGATCCTCCATGCCCTCGGCCGGCCCGCTGTTCGTCCAGATCTTCACCTCGAACTCTTTCAGCGTCTCCAGATGCGAGAGATTCTCTTCGGTCTCGTCCAGCTTCCCGTCCAGCACGTACACATCGACCGCATCGTCCAGGAGCAGCAACCCGAGCGACATCCTCAACGCCTCGGCCTGGCGGTCTCTCACGAGCACGGCAATCCGCTTTTTTGCCATGACCCTTCCGGCGCTCCGCTCAGAAGTACATCACGCGGTCAGCCCCCAGACAGCGATCGAGCGCCCCGGCGACTCCCACGATCCGGACGCCCTCCATCAGGTCCGCTTCCGTCATCTTCTCCACGCCCATGGCATGGGCGCACGCCAGNAGCTCCACACCCGCCTCGCGGGCCTGGTCGAGCCANGTCTTGAGCGTCACCCCGCTCCCGGGCTCCAGCTCCACCTGCTCGGCCGCGCCCTTGCGGAGCTGGGTGACGCCCTCCATGCTGAACCAGATGGCGGCCTGCATGTCCATGGCGGCGGCCGTCAGCGCGAAGAAGAGGGGCGCGTACGTCCGGCGCGGCTCACCGACCCCGTGCGTCTGGAAGATGAGGAGCCGCTGCCCCGCCATCCCGGCTTCACCGCTTCCGGGTCAGCTCGTCGACCTGCCGCTCCAGATCGTCGATCCTTCTCAGCGCCGCGTTCACCTTGACGAAGTCGTAGTAGCTCGCGTTCTCGACCGGGAGATCCAGGCGGCTCCCCCAGACGATCCAGGAGTCGTCGTAGTTCCTGACCTTCTCGAAGCCCAGCGCCCTCAGGGCCACATAGGTGATCGCGGAACGGGTCCCGGTCTGGCAGTACGCGATGACCTCCTTCTTGGGGTCCAGAGCCTTGTAGACCTCGCGCAGGGCCTTGGCATCCTTGACGGCCATACCGTCCCGCCCCGTCGCCTTTCCCTCGGCCAGCTTCTTGGCCGCCTCGGGGTCCGCCCAGTTCTGCTCGAAGGGGATCGGAACGGCCCCGGGGATGTGCCCGCCCCTGAGGGCGCGGATGTCGTCCCCCGAGAATTCCTTGGGCGTCCGAGCGTCCACGATCTGGACGTTCGCATTTTTCAGGTTCGCCTTGACATAGTCCGTCGTGGCCAAGCGATCTGGCCTCACCTTGGCCGCGAAGGTCGCCGCCGGGAGCTTCCGCTCCTCCGCCGTCACGGGCTGCTTGGCGGCCTTCCAGTCGTCGATCCCTCCCCAGTACACCCGAGCCTTCTCCGCCCCTAGGTACTCTAGGATCCAGAACGGCACCGTCATGGCCGGGTCGCCCTTGGACCCGTAGACGATGATCTCCTGGTCACGGGTGATCCCCGCCTCGCCCAGGATCTTTTCCATCGTCTTCACGGGCAGGATCCGAGCGTCCACGTCCCTCAGGACCACGGCCGCGCCCCTCCCGCCCATGTTGATCGCCCCGGGGATGTGCCCCTCCTTGTACGCCCGCTCCGGGCGGGTATCCAGGAGGACCACCCCGGCCCTGTCCTTCTCCTTCGCCACGTAGGCCGTGTCCACGATCACCTCGGCCCCGAAGGCCAAGCCTGCCAGGGAAAGGACCAGCACCAGACCGATCCAGATTCCTGCCGTCGTGCGGCGATTCATCATGCCTTCCTCCTTCTCCACCTCTGGGCCGAGGGTGTCAGCAAGTTAAAAGCGCTCCCTCGCGGGAGCTTGATCCCCGCCTGAAGGACCCGGCGGACCTGTCGAGTCTATTGACTCAAGAGGAAATCTCCGGCCCCCGGCTAGTCAATAGAACAGTCGGCTCGTTTTCCCGGGTCATTTGCCTTATGGCGGGAGGTCGGGCGAAGGGGCGCTCTAGGGGTTGACGAAACAGCCCTTGGCCGTGGCCAGCTGCTCCTGGCGGCGGGCGGCCTCGACGGCCAGCCCCACCACCCCGGCCACGGCTTCGGTGGGCACTCCGGGGAGGAACAGCCCCTCCCGCTCCCGGAGCCCCTCCAGCGTCCTGGCAACCTGCTCGGGGGCGGCCGAATGCCACCGGAGGGCTCGCTCGATTCCCGTGATCACCTGCTCGTCGCAGAAAAAGTCCCCGGTCAGGTACACGGCCTTGATGATCTCGCCGGCCAGCGTGAGATGGGCCGAGAGAAGGCCCCCCTCGGTCTTGAGGGTGGCCGAGCCCATGGCATCGGGCGTGGCAGGCTCGCGCTCGAGCCACTCCGGGGTGGCGTAGCGCTGGCGCTCGAGGACGGCGATCTCCGCCAGCTCCTCTTCCGAGAAACTCCCGGGCTCCAGCAAGATTCCCAGGTTCCTGGCGTACGCCTCGCGCAGCAGCTCCCGGACCTCCGCCACGGGGAGGGGCCGGCCGCACTCGCGCCTGAGGGTGGTGACGCGCTCGGCCACCGTGGCGATTTCTTTGTCAGAGATTTTTGCGAAGGGAGTCCGAAGGACCCTGAGCATGAGCGGGACGTCGAGATCCACGAGGAGGCTGGCGTGGAAGAGGAGGCCGCCGGCCGGGTCGAAGTAAATGCCGAGCCCCGCCACCTTCCGGCCGCGAACCTCCACGTCGTTCTTCCGACGGTACTCCGCCGCGACGCCGAGGTCGGCCAGCGCCGCCACGATCCCCCCCGAAAAACGCTGGAAGAGCTCCCGCGTCCGGTCGTAGGAGCGCGCCTCGGACCGCTCGGGGAGCATGACCGCCACTCCCAGCTGATCGGCCCCCATGATGATGGCGCCGCCGCCGGTCGGGCGGCGGTTCACGGCGAGGCCGTTGGCCCGGCAGAACTCCAGGTGGACCTCCGAGCCGAGCCGCTGGAAGCGCCCAACCAGCGCCGAGTGGGACCGGTAGGTGTAGAGGCGCAGCGTCGGCGGGCTTGCCGCCGTCCCCTGACGCCTCGTGATCACCTCGTCGGCGGCGAGCCCGAACGAGGCCGTCACGCCGTCATCTGCAATGTATCGCCAGTTCATGTCTCGCTCGCCGCGTGGAGCATGGCCGCGGTCCGGTAGACGACGTGCGCGAACTTTGAATATGGAATGTAGACGAGGAGGAAGAAGACGAAGTCCAGGTGGATGAAGTAGATGGGATAGGCCAGCCCCGGCAGGTCGGCGAGCCGGAAGAGCTCGGACAGGAACCCGGTGAGGGTCGTGAGCAGCAGGATGTCCAGGAAGAGCCAGTCCGAGTACGTGCTCTTGCCGGCCTGCTCCTTGTCGGCGATCCGGCGGTAGCCGAAGACGACGAGGGCCCCGATGACGGCGAGCCCGCTCACGTTGCCGAGGATCTTCACCGGATGCCAGAGCGGCCACGGCGTCAGATAGCCGAAGGCGTAGATCCCGATTCCCACCGACGTGGTCGTGACCACCAGCCCGAGGAACCCGTAGAAGACGGCGAGGTGGGTCGTGTGGAGGTGCCGCTTGTAGGTCTCGCGGATTCCGACCGGGTGAGCCTCGCACTCCCTGAATTTCCGGTGCCTGAGGATCGCCAGGAGCGTCGGGACGAGCGCCTGCCCGGGGCCGTGGCCATTGCGACCCATCTGACGGCTCATGGCCTGCCAGTAGCGGACGCCTCCGCCCAGCGCGGCGAGCCCCGACAGGGTCATGGCNGCCACGAAGATCGCNTCGATGTACAGGATCGGCATGAACCTGGAGTAGACGATCCGCCCCTCGGGCAGCGCGGTGAGGTGGCCGAGCCACGCGAGGACCGCCAGGAAGATCAGCGTCGGGAGCGCGAAGAGGAGCGGCAGGTACTTCGGGTCGCCGAGCGCCTGACCCAGGAAACCCGGAACGGCGTAGTGGGAAATGCTGTAATCCCGGAGCGCCGCCATGAGGCTCGCCGGCTTGGCGTCGCGCGGGCAGTAGGCCGTGCAGGTCGCGCACTGGTGGCAGAGCCAGATGGAGGAGTTGCCGAGCGCCCGCTCCTTCAGGCCCCACTGGACCCAGACCATCTCCTTGCGGGGGAAGGGGTTGTCCTCTGTGGAGATGGGGCAGACGACCGAGCACGTCCCGCACTGATAGCAGGCGGTCAGATCGTGCGCGCCGAGGCCGAGGATCTTCCGCTTGAACGCGAGGTCGGGCTGAAGGAGTGGGGCGACGGCCAGGGCCCGCTCCTAAAAACCTTTCATCGGATTGAGGCCCACCGCTTTAATCGAAGCGACGAACTCCGCGAGACGGTCGGGGAGGCGGTCGAAGCCCGAGATCTCCACGTCCATCACCGTGGCCCGCTCCGGCTCCAGCATGAGCCGGCCGAGGGTCTCTCGAACGTTCTCCATCCGGGTCGCGAGGAGCTCGCTCCCCTTGATGAAGTGGCACTGGTAGTCGTCGCCGGACTTGCAGCCCAGCAGCAGCACACCGTCGAAACCCCGCGAGAACGCGTCGGCAGCCATGATGGCGTTGACGGACCCGAGGCACCGCACCGGAATGACCCGGAGCGAGGCGGGCAGCTGGAGACGATTGATCCCGGCCATGTCCAGAGCCGGGTAGGCGTCGTTCTCGCAGGCCAGGACCAGGATCCTGGGCTTCTCCTCGTCCCCTTCGGGGATCTCCACCGCCTTGATCATGGAGGCGACCATGTCCACCGTGTAGTCGTCGAACGAGATGATCTGGACGGGGCANGCGCCCATGCATATCCCGCACCGCCGGCAGCGGTTNGTNACGACGAACGGCGTGTTCTTCTCGGGAACCANCTCGATGGCCCCGAAGGGACACTCCTGGCTGCACCGCCCGCACATCGTGCACTGCTGAAGGAAAAAGCTCGGGTAGGAGAGGTCCCCGACCCGGGGGTGCACCGCGGCCCCGGCCGAGGACTTCTCGACGGCCTGGATGGCTTTGAGGGCGGCGGCGGACCCGTCCAGGGCGGCGGCCGTCAGGTCCATGGGCTTGCGGACGCATCCGGCCGAGTAGATCCCGGTCCGGCGGGTCTCGTACGGGAAGCAGAGGAAGTTGGAGTCGGCGAAGCCGTACTTCGAGACCGGGAGTCCCTTGCCCTGGAGGTACGCGAGGTTGAGCCCCTCGGACTCGGAGGCGACCGGCACCATCCCGGTCGCCAGGACCAGGAGATCCACCGCCAGCCGGACCCCGCCTCCGAGNGGCGAGCCTTCCACTTCCACCACAAGGCCTCCCGCCGCATCCGGGAGGACCTCCTTCACGGTTCCNCGNGTGAACAGGACGCCCGGATCCTCNTGGACCTTCTTGTAGAAGTACTCGTACATCCCGGGCGTCTGCATGTCGCGGTAGATGACGTACACGNAGGCGTCNGGGCACCGCTCCCGGATGTACGTGGCGTGCTTGAGGGAGACGAGGTAGGTCACGCTGGCGCTGTACTGCNCGTTCGCCTCGTCNCCCGATCCGTCGCACTGGAGGATGGCGACGGTCTTCACCTCTTTCCCGTCCGACGGGCGCGTCAGCTTCCCCGTCCGGGCCATTTCCTCCAGCGTCACGTT
>C687J29039_10001286_pt1 | contig 10559 bp, 8 predicted proteins | sample RifCSP16_2_FD_29039 | JGI IMG/M metagenome (IMG submission 29039)
CACGTCCTCTGCACCATCGGTCGTGATAGCGACGACGTTGGGGAAGATGCCGCGGATCGAGTCGGGCCCGCCGGTGGCGGTGTCGTCCTCGGAGGCGTCGATCAGNGCCTCCACGGCGATCCTGATCGCCGCCGTCCGGTCCAGCCCGGGGCGCCAGCGCTTCTTGAGGGAGTTCTTCGCCGGCAGCCCGCCCGAGCCGGTCGTCTGGTAGTCGTCTTCCTCCCACCGCCCCCCGGTGGCGTCGTAGTAGAAGATCCGACCCTCGCCCCGCCGGTCGTCGAACCCGCCGAAGAGCGGGACCACGACGAGCCCCTGCATCGCCGCGGGTAGGTTCTGCCGGATCATCTGCGCCAGGCGGTTCGCCTTCCCCTCCAGTGATAGCCGGTCGCCGGTGATCTTCTCGTAGTGCTCGAGCTCGAGCTGGAACAGCTTCACGATCTCGAGGGCTTGGCCCGCGGCTCCGGCGATCGCGATCGCCGAGCGCTCGTCTGCCGGGAAGACCTTGCGGATCTTCGTGTCGGCGACCAGGTTGCCCGAGGTCGCCCGCCGGTCCCCCGCCATGATCACGCCGTCCGCGAACTTCAGCCCCAGAACCGTCGTCCCGTGCGGAAGCCGCAGCTCCCCCGCGGTCGACTCGGCCATCGGGAGGGCCTCGGGCCGGGCCTGGCGGACGAGGTCGACGAAGCTGGGGTTCGCGCCTATCGCGCCGCCGGGCGGCAGCGACTCGGTCACTCCCCGCCCTTCTGGACGTACGACTTCACGAACTCCTCGGCGTTCTCCTCGAGCACCGAGTCGATCTCGTCGAGGATGTCGTCCATCTCCTCCTTGAGCTTCTCGCCCTTGGAGGTGGCCGAGACCTGTCCGGCGTCCTCGCCGGCACCGCCGCCGCCGGCTCGCTTCTGGACCTTCTTCTGTTCCTGCTCCTGGGGCACGGCAACCGCTCCTGTTCGCTCGGTGAGCGGCATCCTACCGCGTGGTTCCTCTAGGATCGGAGCATCTCGACGAGCGCCGCCGCGTCCTCGGCGCGCTCGAACAGCTCCTCGACGTGCTCCCGCGTCCCACGGAGCGGCTCCCGCGTGGGCACCCTCTGGAGCGCATCTTCCCCGGTGTCGAAGATCACTGAATCCCACGATGCCGCCGCGATCGCGTCCGGGAAGCGCGAGATGCTCCGACCCCTGAAGTACGCCCGGGTGTCCTCGGGAGGCTCCATCACGGCGCGCTCGATCTCCTCGTCCGTCACCAGGCGCTCGACCTTCCCCGTGGCGGCCAGCCGGTGGTACAGGCCCTTGTCCCGGCGGACGTCGTGGTACTGCAGGTCGATAGCGCGGAGCTTGTGGTCCGACCAGTCCAGGCCGTCGCGCTCCCGGTAGGCCTCTAGCACCCGGTACTTCGCAACCCAGTCGACCTCGCGGTGCAGCTGCATCGGATCGTCCTCCAGGGCGGTCAGGACCGCCTCCCAGCGTTCGAGGACCTCGAGGTGCTCAGCGGTGGTGGCGTCCTGCTCGACGTACTTCTTGGCGCGCTCCAGGTACTCCCACTGGATCTGCACCGCCGTGAGCGACCTACCGTCGGCCAGGCGGAGCGGCACCGAGCACGTCATGTCGCGCGAGACCTCGTGAAGGGCCGGGACGGGCGAGGCCAGGGTAACGTCGGGCACCTCATCGTCCTCGATCATCTTGAGCACCAGGGCGGTCGTTCCGAGCTTCAGGAACGTCGCGACCTCGCACAGGTTGGCGTCGCCGACGATCACATGTAGGCGGCGGTACTTCTCGGGATCGGCGTGCGGCTCATCCCGCGTGTTCACGATCGGGCGCTTCAGGGTGGTCTCGAGCCCCACCTCGGCCTCGAAGAAGTCTGCCCGCTGCGTCAACTGGTAGCGGTCCTTCGTCCGGTCGTCCCACGATGCTTCGGCACCGAGCTTGCCGGCGCCCGTGAACACCTGGCGGCTCACGAAGAACGGTGTGATCCCGATCACGAGACTCGCGAAGGGGACTGCGCGGTCGACGAGGTAGTTCTCGTGCGTCCCGTACGAATTGCCCTTGCCGTCGCTGTTGTTCTTGTACACGGCCAGGCGCTGCCCGCCGGGCATCGTGCGCTCGACCTCCAGGAGCGACCGCTCGAGCACCCGCTCTCCTGCTTTGTCGTGGATCACCAGCTCCCGAGGGCTCGCGCACTCGGGCGTCGAGTACTCCGGGTGAGCGTGGTCCACGTAGTAACGCGCCCCATTGGGCAGGATCACGTTCGCGAGCCCGAGATCCTCTTCGGACGGCTCGCGCATCTGGACGGGCTCGAACCCCCGGGCGTCGCGGAGCGGCGACTCCTGCTCGTAGTCCCAGCGGATCCGCCGCAGCGCGCCCGCGTACGTGCTGATCAGCAGCGAGGAGGCGATGACCGGGTTGAACTCCGGCGAGCCGACGGCCGAGATCCCGTACTCGGTCTCGGTCCCGATGACCTTGGGGATGGCCATCCGGGCACCCTACAGGTACTGGCCGGCGCTGACCCGTTCGACCTGCCGACCCTCGCCGTCCCCGTCACCCAGGAGCGTGCGCACGTACACGATCCGCTCGCCCTTCTTGCCCGAGATCCGGGCCCAGTCGTCGGGGTTCGTCGTGTTCGGCAGATCCTCGTTCTCCTTGAACTCGTCGCGGATCGCGAGTGCGAGATCCTCGATCTTGATGCCCTTCTCGCCCATGGAAAGGAAGCGCTTGATGGCCTCCTTCTTCGCTCGGCGGACGATGTTCTCGATCATCGCGCCCGAGTTGAAGTCCTTGAAGTACAGGATCTCCTTGTCGCCGCTCGCGTAGGTGACCTCGAGGAAGCGGTTCTCCTCCGTGGCCGAATACATCCTGTCCACGGTCTGCTGGATCATGCGAGACGTGGCGGCCTTCACGTCACCCCCGGCCCTCGCGACGTCCTCGGGGTGGATCGGCACGGCGGGGTTCAGGTACTTGCTCATGATGTCGCCGGCCTGCCCCGCGTCGGGACGCTCGATCTTGATCTTCACGTCGAGGCGACCCGGACGTAGGATCGCGGGGTCGATCAGGTCCTCGCGGTTGGAGGCACCGATGACGATCACGTTCTTCAGCGTCTCCACGCCGTCGAGCTCCGAAAGTAGCTGCGGCACGATCGTGGACTCAACGTCGCTCGAGATCCCGGTGCCGCGCGTGCGGAAGATCGAGTCCATCTCGTCGAAGAACACGATGACCGGCAGGCCTTCCTCGCTGCGCTCCTTCGCGCGCTGGAAGATCTGCCGGATCTGGCGCTCAGTCTCGCCCACGTACTTGTTCAGCAGCTCGGGGCCCTTGATGTTCAGGAAGTACGAGTGGGCGTCCTGGCGTCCGGTGCGCTCCCTCACCTTGTCGGCGAGCGATCTCGCGACGGCCTTAGCGATCAGGGTCTTGCCGCACCCGGGCGGCCCGTAGAGAAGGACGCCCTTGGGCGCCTCTAGCTGGTGCTCCGCGAACAGCTCCGCGTACAGGAACGGGAGCTCGACCGCATCGCGGATCGCCTCGATCTGCCCCTCGAGCCCGCCGATGTCCTCGTAGGACACGTCCGGGATCTCCTCCAGGACGAGCTCCTCGACCTCCTCCTTGGGCAGCTTCTCGAGCGCGACGTTGGAGCGTGGGTCGATCATCAGGGGATCACCCGCGCGGATCTGCTCGTCCAGCAGGCCGGCCGAGAGCGTGGCAACGAGCTCCTCGTCGCCGCGGCCGACGACGACCACCCTGTCCGACCCCAGCCGGTCCTTGACCTTCATGACCTCGCCGGCGCGGTCGGGCTCGAGCACCTCGACGACGTTGAGGGCCTCGTTCAAGATCACCTCGACGCCCTTGCGCAGCCGATCGGGCGCGAGGTCCGGCGAGACGTTCACGCGCATCTTGCGGCCCGAGGTGAACACGTCCACGGAACCGTCGTCGTTGGATGCCAGGTAGACCCCGAAGGAGGCTGGGGGCTGGCTGAGCTTCTCGACCTCCTCGCGAAGGCCCTCGATCCGCTCCTTCTCGGCCTCCAGGGTGCCGGCGAGCTTCTCGTTCTGGTTCAGGGCTCGCGCGAGGTCCGAGCGCGTCTCGAGCAGCTTCTCCTCGAGGAGCTTGACCTGGCGAGGAGCGTTCGTGAGGCGGCGGCGGAGCAGGGAGATCTCGTCCTCGAGGAAGCGGACCTGGGTCGTGAGCTCGTGGATCTGCTTCTCGTGGCGTTCCTGCTCTTCGCGTGGATCGGGCTCGGGCATCCGTCACCTCCCGCGTGGGCGGGAATCATACCTCCGGTCCCTCTCCCGGCCGAGGACTCCAGGTGAGGTCTTCCGGCCTATGGATACGGTTTTCGGCAGGCTTGGGGCCCGACCTAAGGACCGATCTTGCGAGCGACCGTGAGGAAGCCCGTGTGCGCGACCATCCGGTGGTCGGGCCGGACGCTGCGTGAGGTGACGTGCCAGGACCGGTGGAGAACCTCGAAGGTCTCCAGGTGGTCATACCCACACCCCTCGAGCGCGAGCACGAGCTGCTGGACCTGGATCGTGGTCGGCAGGTAGCCACAGACGATCCCTCCGGCGACCAGGACCCGGCTGAGCGCCGGGAGGGCCGCCCAGGGCTCGGGCAGGTCCAAGATCGCGCGGTCGAAGCTCTCGCCCGCCTCCGCGACGCCCGCGAGGTCGCCCTGGCGCAGCTCGAGCCAGTCCGGGAGCTTGCCGAAGAAGGCCTCGATGTTCCTGGCAGCCTGAGCCTGGAACTCGGGGCGCAGATCGTAGGAGACGACTCGACCATCCGGCCCGGCCGCCCGGCAGAGCGCAAGCGTCAGGGAGCCGGAGCCGGTCCCGGCCTCCAGGACGCGCGAGCCCGGGAAGACGTCGGCCTCTACCAGGATCGCGCCCACGTCCTTGGGGTACACGACCTGAGCGCCCCGCGGCATCTTGAGCACGAAGTCCGCCATCCGGGGTCGGAACGCCCGGAAAGACATCCCGGTGGCCGAGTGAACCTGTGTGCCCTCGGGCGAGCCGATCAGCAGGTCGTGCGGGACCCCCCCGCCGTGTGAGTGCCAGGTCTGCCCCGCCTGGAGGGTGACGAAGTAGCGCCTGCCGCGCTGGTCGACCAGAAGGATCCGCTCCCCCGGCTCGAAAGGCCGGCTCACGAGGGCCGCCCGGCCGCGTAGATCTCGGCCGGCATGACCTCGTCCGCGGTCTCGGCGACGAGCTGGCGCTCGCCGATCTCGTTCCTGCCGGCCGGCGGCTCGCCGAGGCGCTCGCCCAGGATCTGGGCCCGCGCTCGGCAGAAGGCGCAGAACCGGCCCGTGGTGGGCTGCGCGCACCGTTCGCANGGGCTGAGCGTCGCGTCGTCCTGCGACGCGAAGAGCGGCGCCGCCCGATCCAGGTACGCGAGGAAGAACTGCGCCTTCGTGCCCGGAGAGGTCGCCTCGAGCTGGTTCATCGCCTGCTTGTAACGCAGCTGCGTGTTCCCGGCCACCAGCGGGCACTCCTCGACCACGTAGTCGATCCCCCTCAGGAAGGCGTACGCGGCCGTCTCGAGCTCCGAGAGCCGGTACAGCGGCTTCACCTTGCGCGCCAACCCCTCCTCGGCCGGCAGGACCGGGAACTGGCGAGCTATGTAGTCGGTCTGCCACCGGAGCGTGTTGCCGAGCAACGTGGCCGCCTCGTCATCCAGGTTGTGGCCGGTAGCGACGACGTCGTACCCGTGATCTCGCGCCGCCTTGTTGAACACGTAGCGCTTCGACAGGCCGCACACGGCACAGGTCGAGCGCGAGCCCTTCTTACCCGCGGTAGGCACGTCGAACCCGTAGTCGCGCTCTAGGTCTACCTCGATCAGGTGGGCACCGCGCTCGCGCGCGAAGGTGCGGACCACCTCGCCCGACCGCGTCGAGTACTCCCCGATCCCCAGGCCCAGGTACAGGCCGTCGGTCCGGTACCCGAGCTGCAGGAGCACGTCCCAGAGCGCCAACGAGTCCTTCCCGCCGGAGACCGCGACGAGGACCCGGTCCTCAGGTCCGAGCATGTGGTAGTGCTCGATCGCGCGCTTGACCTGCTCGTGCACGTGCCGCAGGAAGCAGTCGCGGCAGAACGCGGTGTTGTGACGCCGGATCTCTACGACGGCTGGCGCCTTGCAGCGACGGCACTTCATCCGGTTGCCGCCGGAGCCGCCGCTGATGACGGGCCGGATCTCGATCAGGTCCGCCTCGGCGACCCGGTCCTCGCGCGTGAGGAGCTCTCGCTCACGGATCACGAGCACGGTGTCCGGGCTGATCCCGAGCTCGCCCAGGAGGTCGTGGACCTTCCGCCCGCCGGGGACCTCGACCTCCCGGTCGGGGTTGCGGAGCTTGACCTTCATGCCGGAGAGGCTACCCCCGCCGAGCTGCGAGGTCAGGTGGTCGCGACCGGGTTCACGCCTAGCTCGACCGTGAGCACGCCCTGGGTACCGTCGGCGTGCACCACGCCCACCTCGACGCGGTCGCCCGGGTCGTGGCTGCGGATCAGATCGCCGAGCTGTTCCGCGCCGGTCACCGGCTCGCCGTCGAAGACCACGATGACGTCGCCGACCTGCACACCGGCGGTCTCGGCAGGACCTCCTTCGACCAGGCTCACGATCAGCGCACCCTGGTCCACACCCGGATCGAACTCGAACTGGATCTGCGGGTCGTCCGCGTCGCCGGAGCTGATCCCCATGAACGCGACCGGCGCGGAGGGGTCATCGGCGGCTTGGAAGATCACGTCCTTCGCCGAGTCGATCTGGATCGCGAACCCCACGTTCTCGGCGCTCCCGGCCCCGGCCGTGTTGATCCCGACGACCTCGCCCGCGAGGTTCAGGAGCGGGCCGCCGGAGTTCCCTCGGTTGATCGCGGCGTCGGTCTGGATGACGTCGGCGTAGACCCGTCGTCCCTGCTCACACTCGAGGCAGTTCTCGTCGGATACCACGATCCGCCGGGTGAGCGAGGACACGACGCCGGTCGTGACCGACGGGCCGCCCTCCAGGCCAAGGGCGTAGCCGATCGCCACGACCTGCTCGCCGAGTTGGAGCGCGGACGAGTTNCCGAGCGGGACGGTNGGAAGATCGGTGGCCTCGATGTCCAAGATCGCGAGGTCTGCCTCGATGTCNCCACCTATCACCCGCGCGTCGTATCGAACGGGATCCTCGTCCGAGGTCAGCACCGTGACCTCGCTCGCGCCCTCCACCACGTGGAAGTTCGTGACCACGATCCCGTCCGAGCGGACGANGAATCCGGTGCCCTCGCCTTCGCCAAGNTCGGAGGACGCGACGACGTTGACCACGGCGGGGAGGACGCCCTCGACGACCTCGACCACGGCATCNGGTCCCGAGGCGTACGTCGGCACGCTCGAAGGGAAGGCTACGCGCGGCTCGGCCTCGGTCTCGGTCGAACCCACCGTGCATGCGGTGGTCCCGACCGCGAGGAGCAGGACTACGGGGATCAGGGTGAGCTTCATATCGGCGACTCCAGTCTGTCGGGTTCGGCGACCGTTCGACACGCTCCATCCGGACGTTCGCCGACTGGCCGAANAAGGTTCCCGGGAGCTAGGCGACCGGCTGNCGCACCCCGGAGGGCCGGGGCAGGAGGCCGGCCTCCTCGACGACGGTGAGGATCGCGTCCTCGTTGCGGATNGCCATNAGGTGCACGCCCGAGACGCCTGGGATCTGCCGGACCGCGTCGANGACCTCGAGCGCGATGTCGATGCCNGCGCGGCGCTGGGCCTCGGGGGATCCGGCGTCCATGCGATCGATGACGGCGTCCGGGACGTCGATCCCGGGAACCTGGTCGCGCAGGTACCGCGCGGCTCGTCCGGAGCGCGGGACGAAGACCCCGGCGAGCAGCCACACGTGGTCCAGCAACCCCAGATCGCCGCACCGTGCCATGAACAGCCGCATCTTCTCCAGGTTGAAACAGATCTGGGTCTGGATGAACTCNGCGCCCGCCTCGACCTTCTTGCCGAGGCGCATCGGGCGGAACTCCAGGGGTGGGGCGAAGGGATTCTCGACGGCGCCGACCAGGAAGCTCGGAGCTTGGGTGAGCGGGCGACCCGACAGGTACCGGCCTTCGTCACGCATGATCCTCGCGATCCGCAACAGGTGGATCGAGTCGATGTCGTAGATCGGCTTGGCCTCGGGGTGATCGCCCGTGCTCACGTCGTCTCCGGTCATGAGCAGGACGTTCCGGACCCCGAGAGCCGCGGCGCCGAGCAGATCCGCCTGCAGCGCAAGGCGGTTTCGGTCGCGGCACGCGAACTGCATCACGGGCTCGACCCCCGAGTCAAGGAGCAGGTGGGCCGCCGCCATCGGCGCGATGTGCGTGTGGGCGGATGAGTTGTCCGTGCAGTTCACCGCGTCCACCTTCCCGCGGAGGCCTTCGGCCGGCACGGTCACCGACGCTGGGTCTGCCGAGTCGGTGGTCTCGAGCTCGGCGGTCACAACGAATTCCCCGGCGAGCAGGAGCCGGTGCAACCCGCTGCGCGGCTCGGTCATGCTCGCCTCTTGGCTCCGACCCGACCCAGCCGTCGGGCACGTGGTGGTCGCGGCGCGTCAGCAGGTTCTCCCATGACGAGGTCTCCTGCAGGCGCCAGTCGGTGGGGCGCTCGACGTGCTCCATGTGGTGCCGCCACAGCGGCAGCCTTCGCGAGCCCTCCCAGGCCTCGACCCATACGCATCGCATCTCGGGCACGACCTCGCAGCTGCCGTCTTGCAGGACCCCACCGCAGGGGCCGTTACGCAGGCTCTTCGGGCAGCGCATCGGGCACGACAGACCCGTCGAGTGCAAGATGCACTGCCCGCACATCCGGCAGTCCCACAGCGTCTCCTTCGTGGCGCGCTCGACGAGCAGGAGCGCCCCGCGGAACCCTCCGGGGGTGGGCGCCGTCTGCGGCGGCCGCCTATCCAGCCGAGCCCGACCCAACCGGCGCCTCCTACCCCTCACGTAGGGTGGCGGCCGGGACCTCCTTGCGGGGGTCGATGAAGGGGATCGCGGCGGTGCTCACCTCGAGAGGACCATGCTCGGACTCCACCTGGAGCCGGTTCCCCGGCTCGGCGAGGTCGATCGGCACCCACGCGTAGCCGATGTTCTTCTCCAGCCGGGGAGACCAGATGGCGTCCGTCACTTTACCGACCGGCTTGCCCTCGCGTACCACGGGCCAGAACCACGTGAGCTCCGCCGGAAGCTCGTCCCCGGACCACTCGACCCCGACGAGCTTACGGTCAACACCCGAGGCCTTCAGCGACTCCAGCGCCGCCTTGCCGATGTAGTCCTGCGGCTGGTCCTCCACGAGGTGCTCGAACCCCATGATGTGCAGCGCCGTGTCCTGCAACGTCATGTCCGAGCCCCAGTTCATGATCCCGGCCTCGATGCGGCGCGCCTCCACCGGCGCCACGGGGCGGATGTCGAACTCCTCGCCCGCGGCGAACACGGCGTCCCACAGTTCGGTGCCTCGGTCGGGGTCAAGGATGTTGATCTCGAAGCCCTGGACGGCCGTCCACCCGGTCCGGCTGATCAGAACCGGGATGCCCGCGATCTCGAACCAGTCGCACCAGTAGTACTTGAGGTCGTAGATCGCGGGGCCGGCGAGCTTCTCGACCGTCTTGGCAGCCTTCGCGCCCTGGACCTGCATCGGGTACGCGTGGGGGTACGAGATCTCGACGTCCATGTTCGAGGCGGCGGCCACACCGGTCGCGTACAGCCCCGCGTCAGAGTCCGCGAGCTGCATCCACCAGCGGTTCTCGCCCACGTGCAGCAGCACGGGGTCGTTCACGATCCCTCCGTCCGGCGCCGTGACGATCATGTACTTGCCCTGCTTGACCCGGCACTTCGTGAGATCGCGGCAGGTGAGCATGTCGATGAACCGATCGGCGTCCTTGCCGCTGATCTCGACGGTGCGCTCGACCGCCACGTCCCAGACGGTCACGTCGTTCAGCAGCGCCCAGTACTCGGTGAGCGGGTCGTCGAAGTACGAGGGCAGAAGCATGTGATTGTAGACGTCGTACGCGGTGCATCCGGCCGCCCGAGAGGCCTCGAAGTACGGCGAACGCCGGTACCAGGGACCGAGGTAGATCGTCGCGCTCTGCTCGAGCATCTCGGGGCGCTCGTTAACCATGGTTGGGCCGTCCTTCCCGCTCGGGCCCGTTACCCGCAGCGGACTGAATCATCGTTCAAACAGGAGGGTAGACGCAACCGCCTTCAACCTGGTCCGACCTCGTCTCGCCTTGAACCACCGCTCAGGAGACCGGGATCTGCTTGTTCGGGTCGACGAACGGCATCTGGACCACTATGCCCGTTCGTGCACCCCACTCGGTCTCGACCGTGAGGGTAGCTCCGAGCGCGGAACGATCGGCCGGCAGCCAAGCGAAGCCGATGTTCTTGCCCAGGCGGGGCGAGAAGATCGCCGAGGTCACCTTGCCGATCCGGGCGCCGCCGTCGGTCACCGGCCACTTCACGTTGTTGAGTCCGGGGAACGGGTCGCCGTCGATCTCGACGCCGTTGATCTTCCGGTCGACGCCGCGCTCGCGGATGTCCCGGAGCGCCCCGAGCGAGATGCTCGCCTCGTCGGGAAGATC
>C687J29039_10001288_pt1 | contig 10549 bp, 12 predicted proteins | sample RifCSP16_2_FD_29039 | JGI IMG/M metagenome (IMG submission 29039)
GAGCAGTTATTCCGGGATAGAGCCAGAAATGTCTTGACATGTTCTCATCGGCATGGTATATCTGTACCGTCAAATTGAAAATGGTTTTCAATATCAAAAATGAAGAAAAAAGCCGCTGAACAATTAATGGAGTACCTCGCAGGCCAGGGGCTCAAGTCCACGCAACAGCGCGACGAGATTCTGAAGATCTTTGTGGGCGCCGGCAGGCACCTGAGCGCAGAGGAGCTGTACGCCCTGGTAAAGAAGTCCTACCCCGGCATCGGTTATGCCACGGTATACCGGACGCTGAAGCTTCTGGCCGAGGCGGGACTGGCGGAGGAACGGCGTTTTGAGGACGGGTTCACGCGCTACGAGTACAGGGCTACCAACGGTCATCACGACCACCTGATCTGCACCAAGTGCGGCTCGATCATCGAGTTTGAAAACGCCCGGATCGAAGAACTTCAGCAGGATGTGGCACGGAAGAACAAATTCCTCGTGCAGAATCACAAACTGGAACTGTACGGTCTGTGCGCGGTGTGTCAAGGAAAGAAAAACAGATGAACCGGTGAAAGGGAGAAGGAGAACCGGAAGAAATCACCCCGATTGCCGTGCTCCCGGATCATCCTCACATACAGAAAGGAAATTTCATGCATGACCATGGTACAAACGATGCTGAACGCTATCGCGATTCAAATCTGAACAAGGTTCTTTTGATCGGCAACCCGAACGTGGGGAAGAGCGCGCTCTTCGGGCTGCTTACCGGAAAATATGTTACCGTGTCCAATTACCCCGGCACGACCGTAGAAGTGACCTATGGCAATGCCGTCCTGAATAAAACACGCACCCTGGTCATAGATACGCCGGGCGTGAACAGCCTGGTCCCGATGTCCGAGGATGAAAAGGTCACGAGGGATATGCTGCTGACGGACCGTGCGGGGGTGGTCGTCCAGGTAGCCGATGCCAAGAACCTGCGTCGCGGCCTCTTGATCACCTTGCAACTTGCCGAGATGGGCGTACCGTTTATCCTTGATCTCAACATGGATGATGAGGCCAAGAGCCGCGGCATCATGGTAGATCAGGAAAAGCTGTCGCGGATGCTCGGCATAGAAGTGGTCAAGACCGTCGCCATCCGAAGGAGCGGCATAGACCGGCTCCTCAAAAGCATCCAACATCCCCGGAGGTCTCCGGCAGGTGTGCAGTACGACGACGCGATGGAGACAGGGGTCAGGGACATCTCCGCTTTTTTGCCGGAAACGAATATTTCGGCTCGTTCGCTTGCCCTCATGATCCTTGCGGGAGATGAGAGCCTCAGAGGGTGGCTCCATGCGAATTTACAGGACAAGGTTATCTCGAAAATTGAAAAAATCCGGCAGGAAGTGCAGTCGAAATTCAACAACTCCCTTGGCTATCTCATTAATCAGCGCCGGCTGAAAAAAGCGGACGAAATTCTCTCACAGGTATTGAGCCTCCATGAAGCCGGGAAGGGGTCTACGATCGCTTTTCATATCGGCCGGTGGTCGATGCATCCGATCTACGGTTTGCCGATCCTGGCCTTCGTGCTCTATCTTGTGTATCAGTTCGTGGGGGTGTTCGGGGCGGGAGACGCTGTAGGGTTCCTGGAAGAGACTGTGTTCGGCGAGTACCTGAACCCCTGGGCAACGAAGATCGTGACCTTCGTCTTCCCGGTTCCGTTCATTCAGGAACTCCTCATCGGTGACTATGGACTCATCACAATGGCGCTTACGTATGCAATCGCGATCGTGCTGCCCATTGTGGGATTTTTTTTCATCGCCTTCGGAATTCTGGAAGACTCCGGGTATTTGCCGAGGCTCGCGGTCATGGTGAATAAGGTATTCAAAGTGATGGGACTGAACGGCAAGGCCGTGCTCCCGATGGTTCTGGGGCTCGGGTGCGACACCATGGCAACGCTTACTACCCGCATTCTGGAGACTAAAAAAGAGCGCATCCTGGTGACGTTGCTCCTGGCGCTCGGCGTTCCCTGTTCAGCCCAGCTTGGGGTCATCCTCGGCATGGTGTCCGGGCTTTCCGGCATCGCAACCGCCATTTGGCTCGGTTCGATAGTGTAGTGATGCTTCTTGTCGGATATATCGCGTCGAAAATTGTCCCTGGGGAGCCTCCGATTTTGTTCTTGAGCTCCCGCCCATACGCGTGCCGCAGTTGATGAATATTTTCGTGAAAACGCTTGCACGGGTGCAGTGGTATTTGAAGGAAGCGGTGCCGCTCTTCATGCTCGGGACCTTTATTCTTTTCGTGGGGCATAAAATAGGGGCGCTTGCCTATATTCAGCAAATAACGGACCCGCTGGTCGTCGGTATGCTTGGTTTGCCGAGCAAGGCAGCCGAGGCCTTTGTCATNGGCTTTCTTCGCAGNGATTACGGAGCAGCAGGGCTTTTCATGCTGGCCAAGGGAGGCATGCTCGATCCGATCCAGATCGTCGTGAGCCTCGTGGTCATAACGCTCTTTGTGCCCTGCATCGCGAATTTCTTTATGATGGTGAAAGAACGTGGAATGAAGGCCGCGCTTTATATGGTGGCGTTCATATTCCCCTTTGCGTTTGCCGTCGGAGGCGCGCTCAATTGGGTGCTGAGGACGTTGAAGGTGGCGCTGTAAAAGCGCATAGGGCAGAGAGCAGAGGGCATAGGGCAAACAACGAAGAGCGAAACCCTATGCGCCATGCTCCATGCGCTATGCGCATTTCAAGGAGGAGCAATGTCTGAGCACAAAAAAATGGATACTATCGAGGGAAAAGCCGGCCATCCCGCGCTGTGTGTTTTGCCGGAAATAGAAAAAGAAGATGAGCTCCTTGAAATCATCTGGACGCTGAGGGAAGAAGGGACGCTCACCTGGGACCAGATTCTTCAGGGTTGCCAAATCGACGGCTGCGAGGCTATTCTGAGGGATCTGGCTAAGAACGGATGGATCGATATTAAAGGTCAGACCGTGGAGATGCGCCCCAAGGGTGAGAAGAGAGGCCGGGAACTGGTGCGTCGGCATAGACTTTCGCTTCGTCTGTTCTATGATCTCTTTGCTCTTGACGGCGCCGAGGCCGAGGCGTGCAAATTCGAGCATATCCTCTCGCCCGAGGTGACCGACAGCGTCTGTACGCTGCTCGGACACCCGCCGAATTCCCCGGACGGAAAACCGATCCCCCGCGGGGAATGCTGCGCCATGTTCAGGCAGGAGATGAAGCCCCTCGTCGCTCCGCTTGCCGACCTCATACCGGGAGAGAAGGGGAAGATTGTGTTCATCACTCCTGGGTCCCATTCGCGGCTTGACCGGCTCTCGGCCATGGGCGTCGTTCCCGGCAGCATTGTCAAACTGCACCAGAAGAGACCTTCCTATGTGATCCAGCTCGGCGAGACGATGGTGGCCGTGGACAAGGACATTACGAAGGAGATTTTTGTTAAGAAAGTGTAAGCAGATATGGTGGAGCGCATAGGGCCTGGCGCATAGGAGAATGACAGGAAGACGGATTTTTACCCTTTGCGCTCTGCGCTATGCGGTGAAAAAGGAAGTGTACCATGAGCAGGTTGGGACCCGCGACGACTATTCAAAATTCCGACAAACGAAGGAAGCTCTTGGCCGACAGCGTGCTCCAGGGCGCGTGTCAGACTGGATCGGAGACGGCCGGCACGGCAGGACAATGCGGCAGTTTTTTTGGCGCTTTCATTGAAAATGAAAATCAATTTCATATTGAGGAGGTCAGCATGTGCATCGCATTGATTGGCGGCATGGACAGGCTTGAAAGGCATTATAAAAATGAGGCGGAAAAATTCGGCGTTGACCTTAAAGTATTCAATGCATCCGCCGCGGGGATCGCATCAAAGGTGAAAGCCGCGGATGCCGTGGTCATCTTTACGAATAAGGTGTCGCACCGCGCGCGGAAAGAAGTGGTGACTATGGCGAGGTCGAGAAATATTCCCGTTTTTCAGTACCACTCGTGCGGCGTTTGCACGCTGAGAGATTGTTTAAATTGCTTACATAAAAAAGGAGGAGTCAGGAATGGGTAAAAGGATTTTAGCGGCAGTTGTAACAGTTGGATTCATCGTATCAGTCATAATGGCGGGGACGGCTTTTGCCGCACACCCGCTCATCACAGACGACACGGGAACGCAGGGCAAGGGGAAGACGCAGCTCGAATTCATCGGCGAGTACGGGATCGAGAAGGAAGAGGGGGTTACGGAAAAGAGCTTCGAGGCGCCGACGGTCCCTTTCTTGTCATACGGGTTGAGCGACGCCATCGACCTCGTGTTCGGCCTTCCCTATGCTTCGGTCAGGGTCGAAGATGCGGGAACTACCACGGCGGTGCGGGGGGCCGCGGACATGTCCATCGAGCTCAAAGCGCGCGTCTATGAAAAGGACGGCTTGAGCTTTGCGGTAAAGCCCGGCATCAGCCTTCCGACCGGCGACGAGGAGAAGGGGCTCGGCAACGGAAAAGCGTCTTACAGTACGTTCTTCATCACTACTAAGGAGGCAGAGCCCTGGGCGTTCCATTTCAACGTGGGTTACGTCCGGAACGAGTACAAGCTCCAGGCGGATGAGGACGCGAACAGAAAGGACATCTGGCACGTCTCCCTTGCCTCGCAGGTGGAGGTCGTGAAAGACCTGAACCTCGTCGCGAATATCGGCATGGAGCGGAACCCCGACAAGACCTCGGACACTCATCCCGCCTTTATTCTGGGCGGACTGGTTTATTCCATTTCTGAAAACCTGGATATCGACCTCGGCGTCAAAGGCGGACTGAACAAGACCGAGACGGATTATTCGGTCCTTGCAGGGATCACGTGGAGACTGTAGGAGGAAAGCATATGATGCCCCTTGGGCTGTTGCGCGCCGACGAGCGCGCAGAAGTAATCGACGTAAAAAGCGGGAGCCACGCCGCCGGCGTGGCTGCAAAAAGCTGCCGGGACCGCGTGGAGGACATGGGGCTGCGCGCGGGCGAGAGCGGAAAAATCGTCAAAATGGGCGCCATCGGGCCGCTCAAGCGCCGGCTCATGGACATGGGTGTGCTGGTGGGCGAGGAGGTGAAGGTCGAAAAGATCGCTCCCCTCGGAAAAAGGTTCAATAATCTTCAAGAACTCCACGGAAAGGACCTTGACAATACAAGACGATGTGATAAGCTTCTTAACAGATAAGCCGTCTTTTACCAGTGTGACTTGCACCCCGCAGGAATCCTTCTCATTCAGAAAGAGCGTTCACAAACCGCAAGGTCGGAAATGAATTTACGTTTCAAAGTTTTCACTCTCAAAATCTGCGTTTTTTATGGAGATTGCATTTATTAANCACCGAGGAGGTTCTCAATGAAAGGAAACCCAAAACTGATCGAAACGCTGAATTCGTTGCTGGCGGACGAGNTGACCGCCATCAACCAGTACATGGTGCATTCCGAGATGGCCGCCAACTGGGGGTANGGGAAACTGCACGAGCACTTTGAAAAGCGGGCAATAACCGAGATGAAGCACGCTGAAAAGCTCATCGGGCGGATACTCTTTCTCGAAGGCATTCCCACTGTTACCAATTTGAAGAAGATATCCATCGGCAGCGACATCCCAAAGCAGCTTGAATATGANCATGCCGCGGAAGAAGGCGCCATCAAGGCGTACAACNCGGGAATACAACTGGCNGGAGAAGTGGGNGATTTTGCCACGCGCGAAGTGCTCGAACACATANTGAATGANGAAGACGAGCATATCGACGGCATCGAAGCTCTCCAGGACCAGATTTCTCATATGACGCTGCCGATTTTCCTGACGACGCAGGTTGCGTAGCGTCGGCCCGTCGGNCGAATAAACATCAATAAGAAACTGCGAGAAAACGCTATGACGAAGCCGAGGACCTCCGTGGGGGATTCNCGGCTTTTTTGTGTGCCGAGCATGTTCAACAGCTTGAGGGTGGAAGTCCCTTGCCCAGCCTGATGGAGGCGAAGGGTTNGCGAAGTTCCGTAGGTTGGGCTGAACGTTCTACGTAANGCCCAATGCTTTAATCGNGAATCTGTTGGGCAAGATGAGTCGCTTTGCCCAACCTACACAACTGTCTTCTCTCCTAATTCCTGACTTCTGACTCCTGACTATCAGTGGGCCACACTCTTTTCTCAATCTCCTTCAATAGATCTCCGAATGTTTCAGGCATTATTGCTGAGCAGGCCACACCGCTAAAGCGTTTTGCGATAGCCCGGGCCCAGACCGCGTCCACCTTGTCGACCTTGTTGAACACAACGAGCCGGGGTATACGGTCAAGTTCAAGGTCGATAAGTATCGTGTCCACGGACCCCATCTGGTGCTCGAACCGCTGACTGCTGATGTCCACCACATGAAGCAACAGGTCCGCGTCCTGCATCTCGTCGAGCGTGGCGCGGAAGGCGCCGAGCAGGTCTTCGGGAAGGTCCTGAATGAACCCGACCGTGTCGGTGATGACCACTTCGCGCTCACGGGGGAAGCGGAGCCTGCGCGTGGCGGTATCGAGCGTGGCGAACAGCAGGTCTTCGACGTTGACCTCTGATTTTGTCAGGGCGTTGAGCAAGGTTGACTTTCCGGCGTTCGTATATCCCACTATGGAGACGATGGGTATCCCGCTTTGGATGCGCTTCTCGCGCCTCTGCTGTCTCCCTCTGCTGAGCGCCTTGAGCTCCTTTTCAAGCCCCCGTATCCTGTCCCTGGCGCGGCGCATGTCTATTTCAAGTCTCGTCTCTCCCGGGCCTCTTCCGCCGATACCTCCGGTAAGCCGTGAGAGAGCCGTAGAGCGCTCGGAGAGCCTCGGGAGCCGGTACTTAAGCTGCGCAAGCTCAACCTGCACCTTTCCGTCCCTGCTGTGCGCCCTGCGCGCGAAGATATCAAGGATCAACTGTGTGCGGTCGATGACACGCATCTCGGTCACATCCCCGATGGCCTTGACCTGGGAAGGGGTGAGATTCTGGTTAAATACGATAAGGTCNGCGCCGAGCTGCTGGGAACGGATGATGAGCTCCTTCAGTTTCCCTTCGCCGAGAAGGTATTTGGGGCTGATGTCATGCGGNCGCTGGATCATGGCGTCGAGGACCTGGATGTTGTCGGAGCGGGCCAGTTCCTTGAGCTCTTCGATTGACTCTTCCTGCTGCGCCTTGCTTTTTTTGGACACACTGACCAGTATGGCCCGGTCTTTTTTCCCGACCTCCACGGCAGGCCGCGTACGCTCCATTTCCCTTTCGAGTTCGGCTATGAACTGCGCGGCGTTGATATCGATGGCGTGAACAGGCCGCGGGGATATGATCTCATAGAGCTTTTGCTCCGGGTTTGGCGGGAGGAGATGGGCGATCGAAATAGTGCCGGGCAGGCCGCCGGGCCGTACTGAGAGAGCCGCGATCATATCGAGCCGGAGCAGGGCGAGGTCGGTCAGGTCTTCCTGGTTCAGAGGAACGTCTTTTAAATGGGTATGGATGAACCTCACTCCCCTGAGGCGTTTGGAACCGAGGCGGTAATCCGACAGGTCCGGTATGAGGATGTCCCTGTCCGTGCCGACGATGACGTACCGTATGCTGCCGCCCCGGTCGATGAGGAGCCCCGTTTGCCTGCCTGTTTCCGCCGACGCCTCGGTCAACGCACGGGCTGCCTCGGGCGTGATGACAGCTTCCGGCGGCGTCCGCCTGCGGTAGAGACGTTCGAGCATCCTGATCTGGGCCGGTTTGAGACCGGTTATGTTGCCGTGGATCGAGGGGATGGGGGACTCCTTTTCAGGAACAGAGGGATAAAAAATCTGCCTCTTTCGTGTTTAAGTTGAGCAACCAATGCAGGTCGGCCCACTTCGCTCGGTCGCTTAGCGTACCAATATACCTTGACAGTTGAGAATACCCCTCACGTAATCCTTCAGCCGGGTTATGTTACAGGGACTTATACGGTACGCTCACAGCGACTTTCGCGCCGGGGCCGACCTGCGTTATTGACAGTCTGCAGGCTTTAACTTTGAAGTGAACGAATCAAAAAATTACAGCGCAGGCAACATCACCTGCGCTGCTGTGAGTATGTCTTGTTATATATATCGTATAAGGAGCGGGAAAAAAGCCGGCGCTATTTTACGAGATAGACGATGTCATGCTCCCGGACATGGTCTTTAACCTTCATACCAAAGCTCTGGCCTGCCGAGGCCTGCTCTATGTGCTGATGCTCGAATTCCATGGATTCGACGGTTTGGGTAAAATTCGTGGTATGTCCTTTAATATGAATGGTATCGCCTGCTCTTAATGTTCCTTTGTTCATCTGGACCACGGCTACCGAGAGGTGGCTGTAATAATGGGTGATCGCTCCCAGGGCCTCTTCGTTGGCTGCCGGTTCTTCAACGGACGGAATGCCGGTCGGCTGCGGGCCCGGCTTCACCATGGTTGGTTTTCGCAGGACCTGCTTCTTTGGAGCGGCTTTGATTTTTATCGATTTTTTCGCGGTCTTTTTTTTCGAGGTCTTTTTCTTCGCAACTTTTTTCTTAGCGACCTTCTTTACGGCTTTCTTTTTCTTAGCGGCTACCTTCTTCTTTGCCGGTTTTTTGGCGGTTGCTTTGCGGANCTTTGACTTTTTTTTGCCTTTGACCTTTTTAGGCATACAGCGACCTCCCTTTCATAGTTTTATGTAACCAGGTATTATTGATATCTCGTATGCATGTCTGCAGAAAGATGCCACTCACTGTCACATAATACTCTTCGGAGGCAACAAACGATTTAAATTGTAGCAAAAATATAACAAAATGCAAGCTAAAAAAATTGGGCAAAAACGGTTTCCGGAGGAAAAATTGTCTTGAAATTTCAGGACGGCTCGCATAGAATAGGCAAAAAAATTACGTTCCGATAAACGGAAAACCCAAAACAATGGAATCTCTCAAGATACTGATCGCTGATGATGAAACGCTTATCACCATGAGCCTTTCCACGATGCTCGAGAACATCGGCCACCGTATGATAGCCCGCGCCCGCACCGGCAGGGAAGCTGTGGAAAAGGCGAAGGAACTGTCGCCCGATCTCATCCTCATGGACATCAAGATGGAGGATATGGACGGTCTTGAGGCATCGCGGCAGATCCTTGCCCAGCAACCTGTTCCCATTATAATCCTGACTGCGTACAGCCAGATGGACCTCATAGAGAAGGCTGATGAGGTCGGCGTATCGGGCTATCTGGTAAAGCCGGTATCCGAGAACGATCTTCTGCCGGCCATTACGCTTGCGCGCTCGCGTTTTAAGCAGTTTCGGATGCTCGAGCACGAACTCGGCGACCTCAAAGAGGCCCTCAAGGCCCGGAAGCTCATTGAGCAGGCAAAAGGCATTCTGATGGAGAAAGAGGGCATCCCCGAAGTTGAGGCGTTCAAGCGCATTCAACAGCAGAGCAGAAATCAGAATATCCCGATGGCCAAACTGGCCGAAGCGATCATAACCGCAAGCAAATTGCTCAGCGGCAACAAGTGCTGAGCGAAATCCATCACCGCTGAGTGTATTTGCTCAGCTCTTTGCATACCCGCAAACAGAACANTTCAAAATTACAAAGAGTTATTTCGTGGCATGATAATTGCGAATTAATGAAGTTGTGATACGATATTTATGTCGCTTATGACGGCGAATATCAACGTAATGAAGCCTTCTCTCAGGATATTTTAAAATACCTTGTCAGNAAGGCTTTTTTTGCAGGCCGCAAGACCAGACCTGTCGATTCCCCAATGTAAAGNTTAAGGAGAGATCCATGGCAGAGTTCAACAATGATCANGTCATATCCGGCGCTTCTGAATTGCCCGAAGCCGGTCGTACTGTTCACTGTAAATTGTTTTCAGATGAAGTTACGACATACGTCTGTTCTCTCAGAAAAAGGGAATTGAACGCGAGGGANGGATTCTCGTGTGAGGGCTGCCCTCAGGCGGGGTTATCGGTATAAACNNCCGGTCCCGATGGTCGGCATCATGCGCACGGTCCGGAATGATAGAGAGTCGATGAAATAATAAACATTTGTGCCCATATAAACTTGACAACCTGAGAATTTTATGGAATAATCACTCAACAGAGGAGGGAATTAATCATGATAAGACTGGATCTGTTCACNATGATAAGCGGTTTGGCCATCGTGACAATGTTCATTGCTCTCTGGCAGGCCATCGATTANAAGAGTTCGGTTCCCGGCGGGGTGGTCGGCAAAACATGGAATTTGATCACCACACTTGTCGCTTTTTTCTTCATCGGCTATCTTACCACGCCTTTTTTTGTGCTTCTGACGCAGGAATTTAAAGATCTTATCGTGGCCTTCATTTTCTTCTTTGGAGCGATCTACGTGCTCATCACCATCAGGCTGGTGCACAAAATCATCATGGTCATGAAAGGCGAATAGCTCATGGACTATAAACAGGGAATTATCATTCTCTCGGAAAAGGGGAAAGGCGAGCTCAAGACACCAAAGAACCTGAAAATGGAAGAGCGTTCCCTGCTCGTCATGGTAGACTGCTCATCCACCGGGCAGCAACTTCTCGACAAGGCCAGAGGATACCCTAATGCTCAACAGATCCTCGAAAAACTCATCAAAGAAGATTATCTTTCAGTAACCGCCGAGGT
>C687J29039_10001307_pt1 | contig 10504 bp, 10 predicted proteins | sample RifCSP16_2_FD_29039 | JGI IMG/M metagenome (IMG submission 29039)
CACCGGGTTATAGGCACCGGGGTTGATCCAGCTGGTCAGGGCCTGAAATATGATGACTATCAGGTAGATCCATATCATCATTTTCAGCAGGTGGGTGATGATCAATACCAACAATCCGGAAACGGCAGGTATGCCACCTGTTTTCAACAAGGCGAGCAGACACAATTCAATCCCTTGTATTACGATCAACAACAGGATTGAGGGCCAGTCTATGCCTTTATATCCGGGGATCCAGCGGCGCAGATAACGCAGCACGGGATTGGTCACGGTGATCAGGAATTGTGAAACCGGGTTATAAAAATCGGCGCGTACCAGTTGCAGCAGGAAACGCAACATGACCGCCAGTATATACAGCAGGAACAAAAGGCTGATCAGGTATTCGCCGGCATTGGCCAGATAGGGACTCACGTTTATTTATCTCCACCCAGTATTCTGGCAAGTTCCTGAGAGCGTTGAAATGCCGCATGGATTGCCTTGTTGATCAATTCATCAAGCCTGCCTTCCTGCAAGACCTTCAGTGCCCGTTCGGTAGTGCCACCAGGTGAAGTCACCTGTTTACGCAAATCTTCCGGATCGTGTTCACTTTCCAGTGCCATTTTTGCTGCGCCCAGTGCCGTCTGTAACGTGAGTATCCGGGCCTGTTCTTTTGATAAGCCCAGTTGGATGCCGGCCTTTTCCATAATCTCCATAATATAAAAGTAATAGGCAGGACCACTGCCGGACAGGGCCGTCACCGCATCGATCAGGGTTTCATCCATGACCCAGATCACGATACCGGTTGAACGCATGATGGATTCAGCAATGTCGCGTTGCACATCATTGACATTATCGTTGGCGCATAAGGCAGCAGCNCCCGTCCCGATTAATGCAGGCGTATTCGGCATGGCCCTGATGATGGCCAGTTTTTCGCCGGCCCAGCGTGCGAGATCGCCTAATCTTATCCCGGCAGCAATGGAGACGAGCAAGGGTTTTTCATGGCTGAATATTTCCCGTAAAGGAAGCAGTGTGTCTTTCATTTTTTGTGGTTTTACTGCCAGAACGACAACATGGGCGCCGTGTATGGCGTCTGCACTGTTGTCCAGCATTTCAATACCGTACAGGTTATTGATCAGCAGTCTCTGGGTATCATCAATATCCACGCCGGATATGCAGTTTGCGGGATAACCGTTGTTGATCAAACCGCCTATCAGACTGCATCCCATATTGCCGCAGCCGATGAATGTGATCCTGATGTTTTCCATATTGTTTTGTCCGGGTTGTAAGCCTTTATGCTGTTTTTACCAGCAGTTTAACAACAAGAGATCACGAATGCATGATCATGTCCTTGCGCCGAATAATGCAGTTCCAATTCTTACAATAGTGGCCCCTTCGGCAATAGCCGCTTCCATATCCTGGGTCGTGCCCATAGACAGGGTATCCAGTAGCATTAGCGGGGAGTTGACAGCATCCAGTAGCATTTTAACCTGACGAAAAGGTTTGCGTTGCAGTCCGGTATCTGTGGAGGGTTCCGGTAAGGCCATGAGCCCCCGCAATCTCAGACGAGGCAGATTTCTGCAATCCGCCACCAGTTGCGGCAGGTCAGCCGGTCTTACCCCGGATTTACTGTTCTCGTTACTGATGTTGATCTGGATGCAGATATTGAGGGGCGGAAGATGCCCGGGCCGGGCATCATTCAGTCTCCGGGCAATTTTAACCCGGTCTACACTGTGTACCCATTGAAAATATCCGGCAATCTGGCGTGTTTTATTGGATTGCACCGGCCCTATGAAGTGCCAAATCAGGTGAGAATCGTTTATCTGCAGGATTTTATCAACAGCCTCCTGGACATAGTTTTCACCGAAATCGTACTGCCCGCATTTCCTGGCGGCACAGATTTCATCCGCAGACCGGGTTTTACTGACAGCCAGCAACTTTACCGAGCCCGGTCCACGGCCATATTTTTGTTCGGCCTGACGTATCCGGCCCATTGTCAATTCAAGTGATTTGGCTATGTTTTTCATGGAATAGCAGTAGTCTATACTTTAAAAAATAAGTAANATTGTGATGTATCTGCAAACCCTGTAAAAACTATTAATATTTATAACGGGCATAGGTTGCTGATTTACCGGAGATCGGCGGCTCACCCGGATTACAATAATGTTATAGTCAGCATACTATCCTTGACTGGCAATACCTGATTGGAGGACTAGATGGATATCGGTGAACTGCTTGCTTTTAGTGTAAAAAACGGGGCTTCCGACCTGCATTTATCCGCCGGTCTGCCACCGATGATCCGGGTTGATGGAGATGTCCGCCGTATCAATGTGCCCTCCATGGACCATAAAGATGTCCATGACATGGTATATGACATCATGAATGACAAGCAACGCAAGGACTATGAGGAATTTCTGGAGTGTGACTTTTCCTTCGAGGTACCGAAACTTGCTCGCTTCCGCGTTAACGCAGCCAACCAGAACCGGGGTGCATTTGCCGTATTTCGTACCATTCCTTCCGAGATCAAGAGTCTGGAAGAATTGAATTGTCCAACCATATTCAAGGATATTTCCGATTATCCACGCGGTGTGGTGCTGGTCACCGGTCCAACCGGTTCAGGCAAGTCGACGACACTTGCGGGCATGGTTAACCACAAAAATGAAAGTGAATATGGCCACATTCTTACCGTTGAAGATCCTATAGAATTCGTCCATACCAGCAAAAAATGCTTGATCAACCAGCGTGAAGTGCACCGTGACACACTGGGGTTTAATGAGGCGCTCAGGTCTGCATTGCGTGAAGACCCGGATGTGATTCTGGTGGGTGAAATGCGCGATCTGGAAACGATACGGCTGGCACTCACTGCCGCTGAGACCGGTCACCTGGTGTTTGGAACATTGCATACCAGTTCGGCTGCCAAGACCATCGACCGTGTTGTTGACGTGTTCCCGGCGGCGGAAAAGGACATGATCCGGGCCATGTTATCCGAATCATTGCGCGCTGTGATTTCACAAACATTGCTGAAGAAAAANGGTGGTGGCCGGGTGGCAGCACATGAAATCATGATCGGAACCCCGGCAATTCGAAACCTGATACGTGAAAACAAAATTGCCCAGATGTATTCGGCTATCCAGACCGGGCAGGCATTCGGCATGCAGACGCTGGATCAAAATCTTAAACAACTCGTTGATAAAGGTGTCGTTACCAGGGATGACGCACGCGGCAAGGCCGCTAATAAGGACAATTTCTAGTCCAGGCTGATTTTTAGAGGCAGGAGGGAAGTATGGAGAGAGAACAGGCGATTAAATTCATGCGGGATCTTCTCAAGCTTATGTCCGAGAAGAAAGGCTCTGATTTGTTTATCACTGTAGACTTTCCTCCCGCTATCAAAATCGATGGCAAGGTCACCCCGGTCTCCAAGACCAAGCTCACTTCAGAAAATACCAAGGCCCTGGCCTATGCCATCATGAATGACAAGCAACTCAAGGAATATGAGGCGACCAAGGAATGTAATTTTGCCATTAACCCAGTCGGTATCGGACGATTCCGTTGCAATGCCTTTGTCCAGATGAGTTTTTGCGGGCTGGTNTTGCGTACCATCGAAACAGATGTGCCGACACTGGACAAGCTTGGCCTGCCTGAGGTGTTGAAAGAGATTTGCATGACCAAGCGTGGCCTGGTCATCATGGTCGGCGGTACCGGTTCAGGTAAATCCACATCGCTGGCTGCCATGATTAATTACCGGAACGAGAACAGTTTTGGTCATATCATCACGATTGAAGATCCGGTGGAGTATGTCCATCCGCATAAAAACTGCATCATCATGCAACGTGAAGTGGGTGTGGATACCGATGATTGGGACATCGCACTTAAAAATACCCTGCGTCAGGCGCCCGATGTCATATTGCTCGGTGAGATTCGTGACCGCGAGACCATGGAGTTCGGTATCGCCTTTGCGGAAACCGGCCATCTGGCCATGGCGACATTGCACGCCAACAGTTCCAACCAGGCACTGGACCGTATTATCAATTTCTTCCCGGAAGAGCGCCGCCAGCAGTTGTTAATGGATTTGTCACTGAATCTCAAGGGCATAATCTCACAACGCCTGTTGAAAAAAGTAGATGGTGTGGGCCGTGTTGCCGCAATCGAAATTTTGCTGAATTCCCCATTGATCGCCGATTTGATACTCAAGGGAGAGGTGCATGAGATCAAGGCAATCATGGGCAAGTCCAATGAACTGGGGATGAAAACCTTTGACCAGGCCCTGTTTGACCTTTTTGAAGCCGATTTGATTACCTTTGAAGATGCATTACGTAACGCTGATTCCATGAATGAATTGCGTCTGAGAATCAAGCTGGAAGGCAAGGCGGCGAAAGGTAAAGACTCTATGGAAGGCCTTGATCATCTCAGCCTGCATGAAGAAGAAGATGAGAAACCAGGCGGTATGTTGCGGCGATAGTTATTTTTCTTTTGCTTAATAAATACACCGGATATAAATAAAATAAAACGCTTATGGATATTACCCCCTATCTTAAATTAATGGTCGAAAAGAATGCCTCGGATTTGTTTTATACTGTGGATTCACCGGTTAAAATCAAACTGGAGGGCAAAGCTTCACCTGTAGGCAAAACAGTACTGAATTCAGAATTATGCAAGGCCGCCGCCTATGGCATCATGAATGAAAAGCAGATCAGGCATTTTGAAGAAACCATGGAGTGTGATTTTGCCATCGCCCTGCCGGATGGATCCGCCCGCTTTCGTGTGAATGTGTTCCAGCAGCGTGGCGAAGTGGGCATGGTATTGCGCCTGATCCCGTCCCGGATCCCCACGGTAGATGAACTCGGATTGCCGGAAATCCTCAAGGAAATGATCATGCTCAAGCGCGGACTTATCCTGATGGTGGGCGCTACCGGCTCCGGTAAATCAACAACACTTGCCGCCATGCTCAATCACCGTAATGAGAATATGGCTGGTCACATTCTGACTATTGAAGATCCGGTTGAATTCAGTCATCCCAATAAGAAATCTATTATTAACCAGAGGGAAGTCGGGGTTGATACACAATCTTACAGAAATGCATTGAGATCTTCATTACGTGAAGCGCCGGACGTGATCCTGATTGGTGAAATTCGTGACCGCGAGACCATGGAGGCGGCGCTGGAACTGTCCAATACCGGCCATCTGGCGATCTCGACCATGCATGCCAACAACGCCAACCAGGCGATGGAACGTGTGATCAATCTTTTCCCCCAGGACATGCATAAACAACTGTTTATGGATTTGTCTTTGAATATCCGTGCAGTTGTTTCACAACGTCTGGTCCTCGCTATAGACGGGAAACGCTGTGCAGCCATCGAGATCCTGATCAACACGCCGCATATTTCCGAGCTGATTCTGAAAGGTGATATAGACGAGCTCAAGGTAGCGATGGCCGAGAGTGGACAGAAGGGCATGCAGACTTTCGATCTGGCATTGTTCAATCTATATAAAGAAGGCCGGATTGAACTGGAAGAGGCGTTGAATAATGCTGACTCCAGGACGAACCTTGAAGCCAAGATCAATTTCGGATAGTTGTTTCTATCGTTGTTTTTATTCATGCCTGACTATTCTGGTTATCAGGAACAAATGCATTTTTACTTTAACCGGATTCAGCATCAGTTATGAGAGAATTTATCAGGCAAAACGCGGGCATCCCTGTCGAGGTTATCCATAATGGTGAACAATACAAATATATACTGGAGAATGTCAGTCTAGGCGGGTTGGCGTGTCAAGGCAGTTTGATGGTTGCTGTAAATACGCTGGTAGAGGTACGGATGCACCTGTTAATACCAGAGTACATCTCTCAGGGCCGTGTGGTATGGTGTAAAAAGAACGATGATCTTTTTGAGCTTGGTATAGAACATTGCGGCGACAGGGACAAGGCGAGATTACATATGATTGAACAAATCAGCAATATCGAGCACTACCGTAATGATATCAGGATTGCAGAAGGCAGGAATCTGGATGGAGAACAGGCTGCCAGAGAGTGGGTTGAAATTCACGGCGCAGATTTTCTCTCAAGTACCCGATAGAAAACCAGAACCTGCAGATAGTGAGTTAATCAAGACTCACAAAAAAATAAAGGGGCTTTGCAGCCCCTTTATTATCAACTTGTAATAGAGAGATTTACTTGTTATTGATGTACATGGTTACTTCAAAACCAAAACGGATGTCGTTGTATTCAGGTGTTGACCATTTCATTGATGTATCCTCCAGGTTAATTGATGAAACTGTAATAAACTTCTTTGTCTATAATATCTGCATCGCGCGTGCCAATTTTATCCAGGGGGCATGGGCGACATAAAATACCATATAATTCAATTAGTTAATATATAGTCAAGATAGTTTATTCAAATCAGGATAGGCCAGTTGGTGCAGAAAATGGTTACAATAAACCATCTGGATGGTTGTCATTAACCACATAGTGCAAAACTCGTGTCCCTACTGCATCGGTCATGCGCTCTGCGGAAAGATGCTGGCAGCCTCAAACACCGGGCCATCTACACACACCCGTTTCATGGCAGGCCCCTCCTCCGTATGAATTTCTATGGCACAACCCGCACAACCACCCACGGCACAGGCCATGTATTCTTCCATGGAGATCTGGCAGGGTAGTGAATACTCGTATGCCAGTTGACTGACGGCCTTGAGCATGGCTGTCGGGCCGCATGAAAAGATCTCGACTTCATATCTTTGGCCCGGCCCCAGACTGTTTAACCAGTGCCTGGCCAACCCGGTAACATAGCCTTCATAACAACCTGCATAACCTTGCAGGCTGGCAAGGCGGCTGGCTATGCCCCAGTCTTCAAGCAAAGGCATGGCCGCAATCACTCCATCAGGTATGCCGTTGATCATGATTTGTGAAGGGCGCAGTTTAAAAGGGAAAGGAATCTCGGAACCCATAATCACCAGGGGCTGCAGCTTCCTGGCGGTTTTCCTGATGTGTTCAGCCAGGAACACTATCGGGGGGATACCCACGCCACCGCCGATCAATAACGGATGTTTCCGGTAGTTTCCCAGTTTGAAGGGCAGGCCGATGGGGCCCAGCAAGTTCAGTAGATCACCGTTATTCCGTTGCGCCAGTTTTGCGGTACCTTCCCCGTGTATTTTATAAAGAATATCTATCCAGCCTGCGTTTTTATCAGCACGCATGATCGACATGGGCCGGCGCATGGGCAGATCGATTGCGCATTGCAGATGAATAAAACTACCGGGTTGGGCATGGGCAGCAGTCTCGGGGGCATGCAGGCGCAGCATGTATTGATCGCCGGGATAAGCCTGGTGTTCAAGTACCCTGGCATCTTCCTGGAAGATGGTATTACGCGTTTCCGGATGTTTCATGATATTCAGCTTGTATTTCCGTAAACGATGTTACCGTCAAGCAGGGTGTGTGTGACTTTGCCGGTCATTTCCCAGCCCAGGAATGGACAATTTTTACCTGCACTGGCCAGTGTTTCTTTTTCTGCAACCCAGGACAGCTCAGGATCTATGATGCACACATCAGCCGCCGTTCCCTTACCCAGATGACCGGCATCAATTCCGGCAATCTTTGCCGGATTAATAGTGAGTGCAGCAATTGCAGTTTGCAGATCGAGTACCTTGTCCTGAACCAGTTGCAATGACAGTGATAACAATACGTCGAGTGTGGATACACCAGGTTCAGTCAAACCAAATGGCGCCGCCTTGGCATCTTCATCATGTGGTTGATGATCGGAACATATGACATCGAGCGTTCCGGTTACCAGTGCCTTTCGTAGTTCGTCTCTGTCACGGGTGGTACGCAAAGGAGGGCGCACATGACAGAGGCTGTTAAATCCTGCCAGATCGATTTCGGTAAGATATAAATGACTGATACCCACATCCGCGGTAACCGATAGCCCCTGCTGCTTTGCCTGTGCGATCAGCTCCAGACTGCGGGCCGAAGAAATACGGCAGAAATGTACCTTTGTTTCTGTTTGTTCAATCAGTAAAAGCGCCCGGCTGACGGCAATCGTTTCTGCTGTTTCCGGGATACCCGGCAGGCCCAGGCGAACACTCATCATCCCTTCATGAATCACACCGTTATTGCGTAAACCATCATCTTCACAAAACAGGTGTACGGTAAGGTTACAGGTGGCCGCATATTCCAGTGCCCGTCGCAATACAGCCGTATCCCCGATGGCGGCGTAGGCATTGCTGACACCAATGCAACCTGCCGTCTTGAGTGTATGCATATTGGCCAGTGTTTTGCCTTTCAGGTTGGAAGTCAGCGCGCCCAGACAATAAACTTTTGCTTTNTTGGCCAATAGTGCGCGTTGGTGAATGAGCTCTGCAACGGCAGATGTATCAATGACTGGTGAAGTGTCCGGAGGGCAACAGATAGAAGTAATACCAGCGCTGGCAGCTGCGGCCGTTTCAGAAGCAATTGTGGCCTTGTACTCCTGGCCAGGTTCTCTGAGCCGGGCAGAGAGATCAACCAGCCCCGGGCAGACTATCCTGTTTTTGGCTTCAACAATCTGTTCCGGTGTGTAACCGGCAGGATCCTTGCCTATGGCAACAATCTTGCCGTTCTCAATAAAGAGATCTGCCACCTTGTCCAGTTTATTTGCCGGGTCAACGATGCGCCCGTGTTTAATGACTGTGCGCATCAACGGCACCAGGATCAAGGTTGGAGAGGTTGCCCATAGTCATGGCCATGACCGCCATTCTGACAGCAATGCCATGGCTGACTTGCTGCAGAATAACGGATCGCTTGCCGTCAGCCACCTGCGAATCAATTTCAACACCACGATTGATGGGGCCCGGGTGCATAACGATAGCATCAGGTTTTGCGATGCTCAGCCGTTTCTCCGTCAGGCCATAAAGATTAAAGTATTCAGACTCACCGGGCAGCAGTGCGCTGCACATACGTTCATGTTGAAGCCGCAGCATGATAATCACATCGGCGTTATGCAATCCGGTTTCCAGATCATGATATACATGCACACCCAGGGTTTGGATATCCTTGGGGATCAGGGTCCGTGGACCAATCACCCGGATTTCATTTACACCGAGTATGGACAGGGCATGGATCTCGGATCGGGCCACGCGAGAGTGCAGGATATCGCCGACGATTGCTATCCGCAGTGAAGCAAAATCTCCCTTGTGTCTCCTGATGGTAAACATATCCAGCATAGCCTGGGTAGGATGAGCATGCCGGCCATCACCACCATTGATGACGCTGATGTCCGGGGCCACATGGGAAGCAATGAAGTGTGCCGCACCGCTGTTAGCATGGCGCACAACAAACATATCACAATGCATGGCTTCAAGTGTTTGCAATGTATCCAGTAATGATTCGCCTTTCTTCGTAGCAGAATGGGCAATGTTCAGAGAGAGGACATCCGCGGAAAGACGTTTCGCGGCCAGTTCAAATGTGGTGCGGGTACGGGTGCTGGGTTCGAAGAACAGGTTGGCTATGGTCTTGCCGCGTAATAACGGCACTTTTTTTACTGCCCGTTCACCCACTCCGGAGAAGGATTCAGCATAGTTCAATATGTCCAGTAACAGACCGCGATCCAGGCCTTCAATGGTTAAAAAATGTTTAAGCCGGCCATGTTTGTCGAGTTGAATGTTGCTGTCAGTCATTCCGCCGTTTTGATTTCCAGTGCCAGGGGCTCTGGGCCGGAGAGTTTAACATGTTCATTGGCTTTAAGTGACATTCTTTTTCCGATCACATCAGCCGAAACCGGAAGCTCTCTGCCGCTGCGTTCTATCAATACGGCCAGGATAATTCTTGCCGGGCGCCCGTAATCAAAAATTTCATTTAATGCTGCGCGTATGGTTCTGCCGGTATGCAGGACATCATCAACCAGTATTATCTCCCGGTTCTCCACACTGAAAGGCAGGTTTGAAGGTGTAACCCTTGGATGCAGGCCTATACGACTGAAGTCATCACGATAAAAGGCAATATTCAACTGACCGAGCGGCTCCTTTATATGCAGTTTTTTATGCAGCTGTTCAGCAATCCAGACACCACCGGTCTGTATTCCAATCATCAGCGGTTCTTTATTGGTTATCTTGCCCAGTTGACTGGCCATGGCAGACAGCCACAGTCCAATATCATGGGTGCTCGGATTCATTCGTTGCGGCCCTATTCTGAAATCCATCAAGCTGTTCGTTATTCCCGGTTAACCAGGTTTCCAGTATTGCCTGTGCAGCGATGGAATCAACTGCTGTCTCCTGGCCTGATCTGTTTTTTGCCTCAAAGGTTGAGAGTCTTTCGTCCACACCAAACACAGGCAGATGAAAGCGCCCTTCCAGTTGTCGTATAAATCTTTCTGCAGCTTCGGTCATCTGTTGCCGTGTATCATCCATGTGAACCGGGATCCCAACGATAAGCGCAGACGGCTGCCAGTCATTAACCAGTTGTTGAATCTTCTCCCAGTCAGGTTGGTTATTATATGAATTGATAATTTCCAGGGGGGTTGCAGTCCCGGTTATGGTCTGACCGNCAGCAACGCCAATACGCTTG
>C687J29039_10001338_pt1 | contig 10395 bp, 9 predicted proteins | sample RifCSP16_2_FD_29039 | JGI IMG/M metagenome (IMG submission 29039)
CGCTATCCGCCGTCAGCGATCCGCTGCCCGCTTCTCCGTGCTGACCGCCGACGGCTGACCGCTGCACTCCATACCACGATCGCACTCACGATGCCGGCGCCCGCCGGCTACGTCACGATCTCGCTCACCACCCCGGCGCCCACCGTCTTGCCCCCCTCCCGGATGGCGAAGCGGAGCTCCTTCTCGAGGGCGATGGGCTGGATGAGCTCCACCTTCAGGCGGGCGTTGTCCCCGGGCATCACCATCTCGACCCCGTCGGGCAGGGTGGTGACCCCGGTGACGTCCGTGGTCCGGAAGTAGAACTGGGGCCGGTAGCCCGAGAAGAAGGGGGTGTGTCGCCCCCCCTCCTCTTTGGTGAGGATGTAGCACTCCGCCTGGAAGCCGGTGTGGGGGGTGATGGAGGTGGGCCGGGCCACGACCTGGCCCCGCTCGACCTCCTCCCGCTTGGTCCCCCGGAGCAGCAGGCCGACGTTGTCCCCCGCCTGCCCCTGGTCCAGCGTCTTCCGGAACATCTCCACCCCGGTCACCACGGTCTTCTGGGTGGGCTTGAGCCCCACGATCTCGATCTCCTCCCCCACCTTGACGGTCCCGCGCTCCACCCGGCCGGTGACCACCGTCCCCCGGCCCGCGATGGTGAAGACATCCTCGATCGGCATGAGGAAGGGCTTGTCGATGGGCCGGGCGGGGAGGGGGATGTAGCTGTCCACCGCGGCCATGAGTTGGAGGATGGGGCTGCAGTTGGCGCACTTGCTGTCCCCGCAGCCGTGCTCCAGCGCCTTGAGCGCACTGCCCCGGATGATGGGGATCTGATCCCCCGGGAAGCCGTAGTGGGCGAGGAGTTCCCGGAGCTCGAGTTCCACGAGGTCGAGGAGCTCCGGGTCGTCCACCATGTCTACCTTGTTCAGGAAGACGACGAGGTGGGGGACGTTGACCTGCCGGGCGAGGAGGATGTGCTCCCGGGTCTGGGGCATCGGGCCGTCATTGGCCGCCACGACCAGGATCGCCCCGTCCATCTGGGCCGCCCCCGTGATCATGTTCTTGATGTAGTCGACGTGCCCGGGGCAGTCGACGTGGGCATAGTGGCGCTTCGCCGTCTCGTACTCCACGTGGGAGATGGAGATGGTGATCCCCCGCTCCTTCTCCTCCGGGGCCTTGTCGATCTGGTCGAAGGGGATGAACTGGACCTGGGGGTTCTGGGCGTGCAGACACTTGGTGATGGCCGCCGTGAGGGTCGTCTTGCCATGGTCGATGTGGCCGATGGTCCCGACGTTGACGTGCTCTTTGGTCCGCGCGAATTTTTGCTTGGCCATGGGTGAACCCTCCCCTTTCCCCCCTGCCCCCTATTTCTTCTTTTTTATTATTATTAAGACCCTTGCATTCCCGTGATAATCATTCCCACTTGGAGCCCACGACCAGAGTCGAACTGGTGACCTCGTCCTTACCAAGGACGCGCTCTAACCGTCTGAGCTACGTGGGCCCCGGAATGATCCAGGATGAGCCTGNTCATCCCGCGTTCACTCTCCCCTGCCGAACGATGTAACCCACTCGCGTTCAAAGTCTGCGAGCGTCAGCCGCGTGGTCTCCTTCAGGGCGACATCAAAGGAGACCCCCTCGCCAAGCCGTCGCAGGAGCCGCTGGATGTCCCAAAGGCCCCACCGCTCGACGAGGTACTTNGTGGCGGCGTAACTGACCGCATACACCACGCTCGCTTCCGGGCCCGTGAGCCCCACAAAGGGGTCCTTCAGATTCTGGAGCGACGGGAGCTTCCCCCGCGCCGCCAGCTGCCGGACCGACTCGACGGCGCCATCCATGGGAGTCCGCTGCTCGATCTGGGCGAGCCCCTCGTTCAACCAAGTGGGAATCCTCCCCCCCGTCACTTCCCGAACGACCACATGCGTGTATTCATGGTACAGAAGCCCTCGCAGATCGGTCGCCTCTTTGATCCCGCGGACGGGGATTCGGATGCGCCCGCCCCGCTCGTCAAAGGCCCCGTGCACCCAACCCGGAAGGCCCATGANCCTCTGAAAGTCGGCGTCCGAGTAGATAACGACCTCCACCTCCTGCCGGGGGAAGTGGTTCAGGTTGTACCCCACCTCTTCGTANGCCCGCTCGAGCAATTGCAAGATCTCCCGCCCGATCTCTTCTCGGACCTCGCCCACGTACCGCAGGTTGAAGTGGTGGCCGGGCCGGCGGCGATACTCCTCGTCAACCTTCCGTTCCCCTTCGGCCTGGGCGATGAGTCGCTCGAGGTCCCGATCACCCGGCCGGATTCTCAGCCCCTCCTGCCACGCACCGACCGCCTCTCTCATATCGCCCCGCTGAAAATACGCCTCTCCCAGGAGCCGGTATACCTGGCCCTCTTTCGGATTGAGATTCCGGGCCCACCTCAAACTCTCTACAGCCCGGTCGNCCTCCCGCAGGCCGAGAAGCGCCACGCCCAGCCCCATGTGAAACCGCGGCTCCTCACTGTAGAGGTCGATCGCCGCCTGATACTCAGCCGCCGCGTCCCGAAACGCCCGTTCCTGAAGGAGGGAACTTGCCACGTTGCCGTGCGCATGGGCCAGATTCCGGCGGACCACCGGGTGCGCCGGCGCAAGGGCCAAGGCCTTCTCAAGCTCGGCAATGGCCTCCCGATGCCTCCCCTGCGCGCTCAGGTCGACCCCCCGTTGGTTGTGCGTCGCAAAATCCTGCGCAGCCAGGAGAGTTGCCGTGTAGATAATAATGAATAGCAGGCTCAGGACCACCCGGCAGAGCCGTGCCACCTCCCTGCCGGAGATCCCCTGCGCACATCGGAAAGTCGCCGTCCTCCGATGAAACGACCTGGAGCGGGAAACGGGATTCGAACCCGCGACCCCGAGCTTGGAAGGCTCGCGCTCTACCACTGAGCTATTCCCGCATCCACAGCCACACGAGGAGACCGCAATAGAAATAGCGCGCGCCCGCCCCCCGACAATCCTCCTCGTGGGTCAGTGCCAGCCTCCATGCCTTTCAGGTCGGTTCTCTGGTGGGGAGAGGAGGATTCGAACCCCCGAAGGCGTGCGCCAGCAGATTTACAGTCTGCCCCCGTTGGCCACTTGGGTATCTCCCCGCACTCTCCCCGACCCGGCTGGAGCTGGCGAAGGGATTTGAACCCCCGACCCGCTGATTACAAATCAGCTGCTCTACCAACTGAGCTACGCCAGCGACAAACCCTCAGTATAGGGGTAAACCTGTCCAAAATCAAAGGATAATTTTTCNCCTCTTTGAGTCGGAAAGCCTGGAAAGGACACCTTCTCGGGGTTGATCTAATACTCAAGGCAATCCTCGTGCCAATATTCGCTATTTCTCTTTGATTTTCGTTCCTGATATCCGCTGCCGGAGGACCTCATACATGATGACGCCGGCCGCCACGCTCACATTCAACGAGGCGACGCGCCCGAGCATCGGGATGCTGGCGCACTCGTCACACTTCTCCCGCACCCCGGGCCGGACACCCTTGTCTTCCCCGCCTAGAACGAGGGCCACCGGTCCCCGCAAATCGAGGCTCGTATACGACCGCTGTGCGGCAGGATCCAGGGCGTAGACCCAAAGACCCTCTGCCTTGAGCGCCTCGATCACGCGGGATATATTCTGCACGCGCCCGACCCGAAGATGCTCCAGCGCACCCGCCGCGACCTTGGCAACGGTTCCCGTGAGTCCCGCCGACCGCCGCTCGGGGATCAACACGCCATGGACCCCCGCCGCTTCGGCGGTTCGAAGCACCGCACCCAGGTTGCGCGGGTCTTCTACCCCGTCCAGGATCACCACAAACGGCGCTTCGCCGCGGGCGCGTGCGGCGGCGAGGATTTCCTCCGGCTCGACGTACCGCCTCGGTGCGATCAGCCCGATGACACCCTGATGTTTGCCACCCGGCACGAGCCGATCCAGGGCGCGCCTTGGCGAGACGGAGACCGGCACCCGGGCGGNCCGAGCCAGCCGGACGAGGTCCGCAAATTGACGATCGTGGCCTAACACCAGAATCNGCGAGAGCGGTCGGGCACCTGCCCGCAGCGCCTCTCGGACGGCATGAAGGCCGTAGACGANCTCGGATGTTTCATCGCTTCCACCGGCTGGTGCCATCCGGCCGATCCTCGATCGCAATCCCGAACGCCGCCAGCTCCGCCCGGATCTCATCAGCCCTGGCAAAATCTTTTCGTCGGCGGGCCTCGTTGCGTTCGGCGAGCTTTCGTTCGATCTCTTCGTCGGTTAGGGTTTCCGCCCCTGCAGTTCCACTCTCGTATTCCCATGCCCGCCACGACGACTGAAAGAGACCCAGCACCCGACCGAAGGATCGAAAGTNTTCGCGCGCCCGCTCACCGGATCTCCTGGACAACCCGGCGTCGATCAACCGGTTGAGCTCCCCGCGAAGAAGCTGGAACTGGGCAATGGCGCCCGGNGTGCTGAAGTCATCATCCATCGCCTGACGAAACCCCTCGTCTAGTCGCTCGAGCAGCGGGAGAAGCAGNNCATCCCCTGGGCCAGCCGCCCCCGAGGACTCGTCAAGCCGCTGAAACAGTCCATAGAACCTGTCGAGCGCCCGCTTGGCCTCCCACAGGGCGTCGTCGGAAAAATCCACGGGGCTCCGATAATGGGTGGCCAGGAGAAAATACCGAAGGGCNTCGGCCGTGACGGGCGCCCCGTAGGGTGATTTCTCAAAGATCTCGCGGATCGTGAAAAAATTTCCCAGGGACTTGGACATCTTTTCCTTGTTGATCTGCACGAACCCATTGTGGACCCAATACCGCACGAAAGGGGTATCGGTTGCCGCCTCCGACTGGGCAATCTCACACTCGTGGTGCGGGAAGATCAGGTCCTCGCCGCCCCCATGGATGTCGAAGGGGGAGCCGAGATGCTCCATCGACATCGCCGAACACTCGATGTGCCACCCGGGTCGTCCTGGCCCCCAGGGGCTCTCCCAAGACGGTTCGCCCGGTTTCGATGACTTCCAGAGGGCGAAGTCGCGCGGATCGCGCTTGCGCTCGTCCACCTCGACGCGCGCCCCCGCCAGCAGCTCGTCGAGGTTCCGGCCCGAGAGGCGCCCGTAGCGCGCAAATCGCCTCACCTCGAAGAAGACGTCGCCGTCGACGACGTAGGCGAAACCCCGGGCGAGCAATCGCTCGATCAACGCGATCATCTGCGGAATATACGCCGTCGCCTTAGGCTCGACGCTGGCGGGAAGGACCCCGAGCCGCTCCATGTCCTTCTGGTACTCNGTGATGTACCGCTCCGACACCTCCGCCGGGGACACCCCATCCTTCTCGGCCCGCTTGATGATCTTGTCATCCACATCGGTGAAGTTGCGGACGAAGCGGACCCGGGTGCCGGTGAACTCGAGATACCGGCGGATCACATCAAAGACCAGTGCGGACCGGGCGTGGCCGAGGTGGGAGAGATCGTACGCCGTGATCCCGCAGACGTACATCCGCACCTCCCCGGGGGTGAGCGGCTCGAAGAGCTCCTTCTGCCGGGTGAGGGTGTTATAGATCCTNAGTCCCACGCGACGCTCCTTCACGCCTCCCCGTCGCCCGCCTCCATCAACAGGACAACGGCGAGGCAGGCGATCCCTTCCCCGGATCCCAGGGGGCCCAGCCCCTTAGCCGTCGTCGGCTTGATATTGATCCGGGCTGGCTCCACATTCAGGACGTCGGCCAGGTTGGCCGCNATGCCTCTGAGATGCATACTCAGCCGGGGGGCCTCGGCGACCACGGTCGCATCCACGTTCCCGACCCGGAAGCCCTTCGCCTCCAGCCGCCGCCAGCTCTCTGCAAGAAGGTGGAGACTCCGGACCCCCTGGTACCGCGGATCATCCACCCCAAAGTGGTGGCCGATGTCTCCCTCGCCCGCGGCCCCCAGCACCGCATCGATCACGGCATGGGTGAGGACATCGGCGTCCGAGTGACCGTCGAGTCCCTGTTCGAACGCGATCTCGACTCCCCCGAGAATCAGTGGGCGNCCGGGGACCAGGGGATGAATGTCGTAGCCGATGCCGATCCGCATCCCGCCCCCTCCCGGCGGCTCAGGATCACCTCCGCTCGCTCGAGATCCTCCGCGGTCGTGATTTTAATGTTCTCGGGATCGCCGGGGACCACCCTGACCTTGACCCCGAGCCGCTCGACCAGCATGGCGTCGTCCGTGCCCCGGAACCCGTCAGCCGCGGCCCGACGATACGCCTCCTGGATCAGGTCCCCGTGGAAGGCTTGCGGGGTTTGGGCGATCCAGAGGCGGTCTCGGGATGGCGTCTCCCGGACGAATCCGCTCTCCACCANCTTGACCGTCTCGACAGCCGGGACCGCCGCCACCGCGGCGCGAAAGCTCCACGCGGCCTCAACGGTCCGCCGAAGGAGATCGGACGAGACGAACGGGCGCACGGCATCATGGATCACCACCAGCCGCGCGTCCTCCGACGCCCGCTCTAGACCCCGGAACACCGACTCTTGACGCTCGACTCCCCCGGGAACAATCTCGATCTCGATAGTGGCAGGAAGCGGGTAGGGGGCGAGAATCTGCGTGAGGCACCACTCCTCGGCCCCAGGCGGAACCACCAGGATCAGCGCATCGATGAGCCCTGAGGTGGTCAGGTGGAGCAACGTCCGGGTCAGGATGGGCATCCCCCGGAGGAGGAGGAACTGTTTCGGGACATCGCCTCCTGCCCGACGGCCCAGGCCTCCNGCCGGCACGATCGCCGTCACATTCCCCATACGCTCAGCAACCCACCGTCGGGACCATCCGGGCCCGTGCCGATCGCAGACAGCGGATGGCTGCAGGCGGACCTCACGCGACTTCGGCCTCTTCCTTGAGCCGGGAAAAGATCATGCGCCCGGCCGTCGTTTGGAGCACCGAGGTCACACACACATCAATGGTCTGCCCGATGTGTCGGCGGCCACTGTCGATGACGACCATGGTTCCGTCATCCAGATAGGCCACCCCCTGGTTATACTCCTTCCCCTCCTTGAGGACGTAGACGCGAATCTCCTCTCCNGGAAGGACCACCGGTCGCAGGGCGTTCGTCAGCTCGTTGATATTCAGCACCGGCACCCCATAGAGTTCAGCCACCTTATTCAGGTTGAAGTCGTTGGTGACCACCTTGGCTGTTAACGCCTTGGCCATCGCCACCAGCTTTCCATCGACGTCCCGGATATCCGGGAAATCCATGTCGTGGATCCTCACCTGCACGTTGGGATTCTTCTGGATCTTCTGCAGGATGTCCAGCCCCCGCCGTCCCCGATTTCGCTTGATCGGATCCGACGAGTCCGCGATGTGTTGGAGCTCCCGGAGGACGAACTGGGGGATAATCAGCGTCCCTTCGATAAAGCCCGTCTCGCAGATGTCGGCGATCCGACCGTCGATGATGACCGAGGTGTCCAGGATCTTATTCCGTTCAACGCCGGGCTGCTCCTTCACCGCCCGGACCAGGTTGAGGACGCTGAGTCCCCGCCCCTTCTCCACCGCCACCGCGGTGGCGATGTACCCCGCGGCAACCATGACGAGAAGCGCCACAGAGATGCGGACCGCCTGAGGGGAGGGTTCTAAGAATATCGCCACGCTGTCAAGGAGGAACCGGGCAAGAAGGAGTCCGATAACGAGACCAACAAGACCACTGATGAGGACTCTACCCTGGACCNGTCTCAGCACCCGCTCCACCAGGAGTGTGCCCAGCCCCGCAGCCAGCCCTGCGGCCAGACCCACGAACGTATACGGGCTCTCGGATCCGAAGGCCGACCCCGCCGCACCCCCGACGAGACCGCAGAGGACCACAAAGAGCCCTCGGACTATCAGTCCTGACATCACCGTTCACCTCCCGTGAAGTCACCACCTCCCCCACCCGACTCTCATGCCGTGGCAATGGTCTTCTCGACCATCCCGTCCGCCTCCCGAGGGTCAATCCCCGCCGCGATGGCGATCTCGCTCACAATGAGCTGCCGAACGTTTTCGAGCATCTTCTTCTCACCGAAGGACAGATGCCGCTCCTTCCGGAGGACGACCAGTTTCCGAAGGACCAACGCCATCTCGTACAGGGACCCCGACTTGATCCGCTCCCAGTTATCCTTGAACCGTCGGTTCCAGTTGGGCGAGATCTCGACATCCTTCCGCCGGAGGATCTCCATGACCCGGGGAATCTCCGAAGGACCGATCACATCGCGGAGGCCGACCCGCGTGGCATTGTGGGTCGGGATCATGATGGTGGTATCGTTGCCTAAGACCCGCAAGATATAAAACGACTGCCGACACCCTGAGACCACCTTCTCCTCGATGGCCTCGATCAGGGCCACACCATGGGCAGGATACACCACCTTCTTGCCGACACGGAATATATGCGGCATCGTGATCCTCTCATGTTGCATCATACTAGAAATCTTGCGATCAGTCAAAATCTTCTTTGGGCATCACGGGAAGAGCACATGCATCATGGCGTCCACCGTGCGCAGGCCGATGGCCTCTATTCCTGCCTCGCGCGGTTTCCCCTCGTTCGTCTCGGGGAGGATGCACCGCGCAAAGCCGAATTGCCGGGCCTCGTGGAGTCTTGGGGCGGCGTGCCGAACCGCCCGGATCTCTCCGGTCAATCCGACCTCTCCAAAGCAGACCATGCGAGGGTCCAGGGGAGCATTGCGGAGGCTGCTGGCCACCGCGGCTACGATCCCCAGGTCGGCCGCCGGCTCGGTGATCCGTACCCCGCCTGCGACATTGACGAAGACATCACAGGCGGACAGGGGCATCCCCACCCGTTTCTCCAGGACCGCCAACAGAATCGCCACCCGGTTGAGATCCGCCCCCGTCACCACCCGGCGCGGGAAGCTGGCATGGGTCGGGGCTATCAGGGCCTGAATCTCCACCAGCAGCGGGCGAGTCCCCTCCATGGTCACGACGACCGCCGAGCCGGTGACCCCCTGAGACCGCTCCGCTAAGAAGATCCGGGAGGGGTTGTCCACCTCCTTGAGTCCCGNCTCGGTCATCTCGAAGATGCCGATCTCGTGGGTGGAACCGAACCGGTTCTTGGTGACCCGGAGGATCCGATACGCGTGTTGCTGCTCCCCTTCAAAATAGATCACGGTATCGACGATGTGCTCCAAGGCCTTGGGGCCTGCGAAGGATCCCTCCTTGGTCACGTGGCCGATGAGGCACGTGCTGATCGCCCGCTCTTTGCTCAGGGTGAGGAGGCGGCTTGCCACCTCGCGGACCTGGCTGATGCTTCCCGGAGGTGACTCGAGCGCTCCCGCAGAGGTCGTCTGGATGGAATCCAGGATCAAGAGATCCGGCCTNATNCGCTCCCCGTGCTCGATGATCGCCTCTAGGAGCGTCTCGGCNGCGAGATACAGATGGGGGGACATGGCGNCGATCCGCTCCGCACGGACGCGGATCTGCTCGGTCGACTCCTCNCCNGAAACATAGAGGNCCTTGCGGCCCTGGCTGGCGAGGCGTGCCGCGACCTGGAGCAGTAACGTCGACTTGCCGATACCGGGGTCACCACCGATNAGGACCACCGAGCCGGGGACCACTCCCCCGCCCAACGTTCGGTCCACCTCTGGGAAGCCGGTGGGGATCCGGGCGAGCGCGGGTCCTTCGACCTCGGTGACCGGCACAGGAGAGGCCGACGGACCCCGGACTCCCGCGCCCCGCCCCCCGCCGGCAGTCGGGCGCTCCTCCACCAGACTCCCCCAGTTCCCGCACTCCGGGCAGCGCCCCATCCATCGGGGAGCCTGATACCCGCACTGCTGACACTCGAAATGGGTCCTGATCCTCGCCATATCGGTCTGTGAGTGGCGACCCACCCGCGTGTCGTTGGTCGCACCTCGCGGAGGCCCCAGGGAAGGGCGAATGACTCAGCTAACGGGCATGATCAACGGGAGGGGTCCGGGCCTTCTCTGCATTCTCGAACCGCATGTATTCCCGCCGGAAGATAAGCGGAACCGTGTCGGTGGGCCCGTTCCGCTGTTTCGCGACAATGAGCTCCGCCTCGTAATTCTCCTCAGCCTCGGGACTCTTGAGAGCCTTGTAGTAGCCCGGCCGGTAGATGAAAGCCACCAGGTCCGCGTCCTGTTCAATGGCTCCTGACTCGCGCAGATCAGCCAGCTGTGGCTTTTTATCTTCTCGGGCTTCGACAGCCCGAGAAAGCTGCGACAGGGCCACAATGGGGATCTCGAGCTCCTTCGCCAACGACTTGAGGGACCGGCAGATCTCGGTCATTTCCTGCTGCCGACTCTCGAATCGCCCTCCCCCCTTGAGCAGCTGCAGATAGTCGATGACCAGGAGACCAGTGCCGTGCTCGGCCTTGACCCGGCGGGCCTTGGCTCGCAACTCCAGGACATTCATGCTGGGCGTATCATCGATATGAATGGGAGCCTCCGAGAGCCGCCCTGCGGCGGTGGTCAGCTTTGGCCA
>C687J29039_10001347_pt1 | contig 10356 bp, 4 predicted proteins | sample RifCSP16_2_FD_29039 | JGI IMG/M metagenome (IMG submission 29039)
GTCCTTCATTGCAGCCCCACCAGTTGTTGATAGCTAAAATGTCCAGCCCGGTGTCGTTTTGGAATCCAACGCCATTTCCGGCAATGCGGTTGTGGTGGAAGTCATCCAGTTTCGATTGGCCTACCGGTCCAACTGCGAATACACCATTATTGTTCCCGCTGATGTTATTGTTTACCACGCGGCTGTTTTCCAATGATCCCATTCCGCAATCGGTGATTGTAGGATCAGGAGGAAGGTTGTCTGGCCCACACTGATAGAAAGCCAGTCCGACATCAAATCCATCATTAAGGGCGCCAATTTGGTTCCTGAGGACATCAACCGTCAAATAGTTCTCGCCGACGGCAGCATCGATCTCAATGCCAAAGGTTTTGGTGTTGGGCAATGCGCCAGTATAAATAACTGTGTTGTCATTCACCAAAACGTATAGCGGACCTCCGTTTAATTGGGCGTTTAGTGAATTGAGGATCGCCGGGGGATCAACCGGGGACAGGATGTCCTTTGATCGGTCCGTCACCAGGATCCCGTAAACATTCTGGCCAGGATTGGCAAGTGTGCCTGGTTTGAAAACTTCGATTATATTTCCTGATATTTCCCTGTAATTTCCAACATCTTCCGTGTCATTCAAATAGACAATCCCTGCTTGCGCCCCTGTGATGATATTATCCAGGGTGTCCACTGGGGTCGAGATTGTAAGAATGCTTACAGCTACGTATGGGGGTTTGCCATTATTGTTATGAGCTATTTTTGATATATTGTTGCCCTGTATGATCCCGCCTCCACTCGGGACTGCAATCTGAATACCATTTTGGGCGACTGTAGAGTTATATAGACCAGATTCACCCACCATCCCATCGATAGTATTTGCTGAAACAGTGAACTCGGTCCGATTACCAGAATTATTTGAAGTAGTAACTGTTATTCCGTTCTTATTAAAGTCATATATCAGGTTATTATGGATGTCAACATTGCGTACCAAAGTATCGGTATTGTATACATAAATACCCACGCCTTCATTCGCGCCATTTGGGTCGCATTGTGGATCCAGGTCCGTATCAAAGCAAATGTTCTTGATTATATTGTCCTGAATAATACCACCGGCATTTCGCAAAGCAATGCCCATCAAACGGATGTGAGTAGCAGCAGTAGCTAGTCCATCGATGGTAAAGCCCTGGATTGTCGGGCTTTTACCTCCGTTTACACATATGATCGGGCTGTTGGTAAGCTGTGGAGAAGTACAATCCTGGTCCATCAATGTAGGCGCCTGGATAATAGTGGTCAATTTGTTCTCGCCTGTGAGGGTGATGGATTGAGCTATGTGAATCTGCTCCANATAGGTGCCAGCATAAACCTGAACCGTATCTCCATCAACTGCTACTGCAACCCCTTCTGTAATTGTGGCAAAGGAGTCAGTGCCGAAACTGGTTGCGGGGCCAGCTCCATCCGGATCGGTACCAGCCTCCAACCCCTCCCAATCATGATCTACATATATAGGACTTACTGCCTCGACACTGCGGACCCCGCCAAAAAACAAGGGGATGAGAAGCGCCACGATCAACCCTGCCGTCAGAAAACGTTTTAGTTCCATTGTTCTGCCAGTACGCATGATCTCCTCCTGCGATTCTCCCCGGGTAGATTCCCGCCCAGGGGATTGTCATTATGGTTACTCGAAAGGTCGATGGAACGAGTTCAACAACCTGTAAGAGTCCACCCGTTCAAGTTAAGTGTAATTAAATAAAAATTTTAGTCAATCACTTTAGTAATAATTTTGGATGATTTTTGTGGATTCTAAATAAATTTTAAGAATATTTAATTATATCTGAATTGTACTCCGAATAAAAAACAGCCGGGGTGTTTTCCAGAGTTATATCCCCGGCTGTTTCATTCCACGACCTGAAATCAATTACAAAGCGATATACCGCTCGACCCGCTTGCCGATGATCGCCAGGCTGCCGCGCCAGAAATCCGGTTGGCGTATATCAATGCCAAAGCGCGCCGCCAGCTCGGCAGCATCCCCCATGCCAGTGGATGCCAGCAGGGCTTTGTATTCGGGGACAAAGTCCGCACCGCGCTTCTGGTAAATGGCGTACAGCCCGGTGCCGAACAACAGCCCGAAGGCGTAGGGGAAATTGTAAAAAGACAGACCGCTGCTGTAGTAATGCGGTTTCCAGGTCCACATCCATTTTTGCAGGTACCGCTGATCCAGGCCGTCGCCGTAGGCTTCTTTCTGCGCCGATTCCATGATTTCGCAGAATTCGTCAGCGGATAGTTCGGCTTGCTCACGGCGCTTGAAGATTTCGGATTCGAACAAGAAGCGCGAATAAATATCGACGATCACCTGCGAATCGCCAGTCAAAGCGGATTCGAGGATCGCCCACACTTCGTCGGGGTCTGTGGCCTGGGCCAATACTTCTTCGACCACGATCGTTTCACACATGATGGAGGCTGTTTCAGCCAACGCCATGGGAGTTGTGCGCTGCAATTCGGTGCGTCCGGCGCTGTACATGCAATCGTTGTGGAATGCATGTCCGAGTTCGTGTGCAAGGGTGCTGACCACATCCATCGAGCCGTCAAAGCTCATTAATACGCGCGATTCTTTGACGCCCGGAACCGACATACAAAAGGCGCCGCCGCGTTTGCCGCTGCGCTGTTCCGCATCGATCCAGCCGCCATCAAACGCTTTGCGGGCAAAATTNGATAAATCTGGCGAGAATTTGCCAAAGTTTTCCACCACAAAGTCACGCGCCTGATCATAGGTGTAAGAACGGGTGGTTTTTCCACCTGGCGCGAATAAATCCCACCAGGGCAGTTTATCCTTGCCCAACTTTTTGGCTTTGGACTGGAAGTAGCGCCCAAACATGGGCAGCGATTCCTTCATAGCGGTCAGCATGGCATCCAGCGTCTGACGGTCAATACGGTTGATATCCAGGGCAGAATGCAGCGCGTCGGTGCGTCCGCGGTGCTGATTGAGGGTCACCGCCATGCCCTTGACGCCGTTCAAAGCGGCAGCCAAAGGCTCTTTCACGGAGTCCCAGGCAGCGTTCTCGGCTTCATAGGCGCGGCGGCGCACGACCTCGTCGGGGTGCGAGCGCAAATTGATCAATGCCGGCATGGGCAGCTTTTGAACTTTTCCATCCAACTCAAAATCTACCGTCAGTTGTGAGGTCACTGTGCCCTGCAGCTTTTGCCAGGCGTTGGCGCCGCTCAGATTCAGCTCAGCAGCCAGAGCTTCCTCCGGCTGGCTCATCAGATAGCGGCTTTGCTCGGCAACTTCCTTCAGCCAGAAAGCATGCTCATGAGCCGGTCCAGGCGCCGCGGTAATCTTTGGCAGCAACGGGGCAATTTTGCCAACCCAGGCACGCAAGCGGGTCTCAAGTTTGTCTGAACGAACCGATTCGCGCTCGAACTCCGACTGCTTGCGCATGGCGTCTTTATTGAACGAGTCGGTGGAGACAAAAGAATGAATAAAAGCGCCCAGGGTGTTTTCGAGCAGCAGCAGTTTTTGAATTTCGGTCAGCAGGTGATTAATTCGGTCGGCGACCAGTTCAGCATCGCTTTTATCATCAAGCGATTCGAGAGAGGTCAAAAGGGCTTCCATTTCGGTCAACATGGATTCGCGCTGATTTGTGCCTGCGAGAAATTCCGGCGAGTCCAGTCCCGGATAAACATTGGAGAGATCCCAGCGTGGAGGCGTGGTTTCGGGCATGAAGGCGGTCCTTTCAGGAGAAGAGCGGATGTGTCAGATGGTATTTTACGCGATACCCCGTGCCTAAACAATGAAATATCCCAACTTACCTCCCCCAAAATCAATTCCTAATGGATTTTGGGGGAGTGTAAGATTTGTCTGGCTATGCAGCTAAACTGATTCTTATGACAGGAGGTAACCTCTCGTGCTTACTTCGCAGCCTTCGGAGAGGGCTCCATTGGTGCTTCTTCGTCAGGGGCTGAGATGGTCTTGAAATGCACACTGACCTCGGCTTTGTCATCATCCCCCGCCACCATAAGCTTAAGAGTATGGTCACCGGCAGGCGGCGCAGCGACAAAGTCATCCAGATTTGTGCTAGCCTCTCGGCGGTCCAACTGCCAGCGTACTTCCTTAACTTCTATTTCTTCGCCAGTTACATCAGAGACCATGCCCAGCAAACGCATCGACTGACCTGCCATGAAAGTCTGACCCTCGCGCGGGTGCATGATGCTGACAACCGGTTCGCGGGAAGGAACGTCAATGTGTACATGTTCCGACACGGTNGTTGAAAAACCATCGCTGGCTAACAACCGTATAGCAATATCGCCGGATGGCAGACCGCTGATATTTACCTCGGCTTTTTCACCTTGCANACTCGTTGCCAGAGCATTCCAGGTTTTGCCTTCATCATTCGACCACTGCAGCCAGAATTCAGGCTCAACCTCGCTAGATGACCTGAATTGCCATTCAACGACCAACAAATCTTCCCGTAACCGGGCGCGGAAATCGCCCAGGCTGCCCTTTTCATCGGGGGCAGGCCGGTGCCAGAATACTTTTTCCCCAGAATGAATACGCAAACCTTCGCCTTCACCTGCATTGGGAATAAAGGCCTGGAATAAGTAAGGGTAATTTTCCTCGCCGCCGGAATCCTCATCACAACCGCAGTGGCTCATGGCATGCGTGCGCAGCCGGTACACGGGCGCGCTGGCTAAAACCTTTCCTTTGGAGCCGATCAGTTCTGCCATCATACCGGTTTTTACGCCATTTTCGACCACCGGCACTGCTTCCAGACGCATGACAGATTGAATTTCGACTTCGTTTTCGGAGCGCATTACTCCGATGATCGAGACTACCGTTTCCCGTTCCATAATAGGGTTTATCCTGATCAGATCTGGCGGGGGATCCGGCAGCCACTTTTCCGGGATCAGCAGCCGGTCGTAAAGTATGTAGTCCCGCCACCAGAAACTATCCTCGCACTGATGGGTAGGATCCAGACTGGCATTATTGGTTAGGCGACCATAATTGTGGAGCGAAATCCAGCGCGGACCGCAATAAGACATGAAGTCTTTGAAGGTGGCTGGCGAAAAAATAAATCCCGTACTGATGTCCAGACCGTATTCGCCAGTTGAGGCTGTTGGCGTGCCAGCCGGATCGTAAGGTTCATAAGCTGGATAGGTCGGGTCGCCAGGGGTGCCGCAGGGGGCATGAGGCCTCCCGCTGGCATGACCTAATTCGTGCGCCATCGTTACGCCGTCACCCGTGGTACCGGTACTGACACCGCCCGAGTTACAGCCGATGACCGGCCCCATCGGTATGCCGGGACCCATTAATCCGTAGTATAGCACATCGGTGCGGTTGCCATCCGCCACCCGCTGCGCCTGCACCGCCGCATTGAGCGCCACCCAGTTCGGTGTGCAACAACCCGGACAGCTGGGGGCATCAGTCAGTGGGCGATTCCAGGTGATGGTGCCGGCGTTGCCATAGGTGGCAAAGCTCCGCACCGGAAAGGTCAACAATGTCCAGGCGGATGTTGTCTGAAGATTCGCCAGGGTTGGGGCCGCGATGGTGAGGTTAGGCGCTCCCGCAGCCGAGCTGGCTGGGCCGTTATACCCAACGAATATCCCGCGCAAGCGCAAAGTTTGCCTCAGCGTCGCATCTATGTAGATGACGTGATCATCCGTTTCGCCGCCGGGAGACTGAATCCGAGCGGTCAGGCGGAGATGACCGCACATTTGAGCGGCTGGAATGATAAAGTTCAATGTATAGCCAAGTGTGCCGCGTTCGACAGCATAAGCAGGCGACCGGCGGGCGGTCACTGTGCCAGGGGGTTGAGGTGACAGGGTAGTACCAGGAAGGTATAAAAATCCCATGACGCGGCTGCTGACCTCCAGGGTTCCGGTAACCCCAGGGGTATCGCCGAAAAAGAAACCCGAGCGCACGTAAACTCGTACCCAGGCGGGTTTCCCTGCAATTAACGTTACGGCATTGTCCGGAGCACGGTCCGCGGGATCCGTCAGGTGCTGAGCCGCACGATAATATTGAACAGCCTGAGTAACCTCGATTCCCTGGATGTACAGACGGGGCATACGAACGTGATCGAAGGTGTCGCTCCAATCGATTCGTTCACGGAAAATCCGTTCAGAATTAAAGTCGCTCATTGTCGATATCTCCTTTCCAGAGACGTGAAAATAGGCGCTCCACGAGCGCCTTAGAAAGTAGAACTACTGCTTTGATCTACCCTGGACTTTTTACTTCTTTGGGCAAGATCAAGGCGGGCAGTTGGGAGAAGCGGCATACAGTGCCTACCCTCCAAATACCAATAAAAGAACTACTACCGATTGACTTTCCCCATGAGTATTGGAATAGTGGTTGGAAGAATGAAAGGGGTATGAGCCCGCGATGTATAGTTTACAATGTATGTAAACTATATAGCAATTGAATAGCAGAGTCAATACGCAGTCCTGAATAGGCTAAATCTGGATCGCCCGGCTATAATAGACCCAAATCCCCAGTATCCCAGAGCAAACTTTCTTGACCACTACAACTCGCCCGGGTATAAACCGGATCATGGCGCCGATTGGCATCGGCCTGGCGCTTTCATTGATCGGCGACACCACACTTTATACCGTCCTCCCCAACCCGGAAATCGCCGCCCAGGCCGGCTTGAGCCTTGCGGTGGTTGGAGTCGTTCTCGGGCTTAACCGGCTCATCCGCCTGTTAACCAATGGCGTATTCGGGGTGGTCTATGACCGCCAGCCGCGTCGTCGTCTGATGTTGGCGGGTATGCTGGTCGGCGGCGCATCCACGCTGATGTATGCGCTAAGCCAGGGACCGACCCTGATCCTCATAGGCCGGGTGATCTGGGGAGCCTCGTGGTCGGCGATGTGGATTGGCGCCAATACCATCGCGCTGGATATCTCGGATGACTCAAACCGCGGGCGGGTCACCGGCCGGCTGCAAATGTGGTTTTACTTTGCGGTGGCGGGGTCGGCACTGGTCAGCGGTGTGTTTGCCGATTGGCTGGGTTACCGCGGTGGTTTATTTCTGGCAGGCGGTCTTTCAGCAGTTGGATTCCTGCTGTGGTTCTTCTTCCTGCCTGAAACCCGGTCGGTTCGTAAGGAGCCCAATGTCCCGACCCTGATTATCGCACCCAATCCGCGATTCCCATGGTTGTACCTGCTGGCAACCTCACTGCCTTTGTTTGCGATGGGTTTTGCCTTTTTTGGCGTGATCAATGCCACAAATATCCTGTGGTTGGCGCAATTTATCGATGGCGGATTACAAGTAGGCCGATTCCTCTTGCCTTTGGCTACGCTTAGCGGGGCCTGGATGGCTGTACGCGTGCTGCTCAGCACACTTGGTGCGCCTGTCATGGGGGNNNTATCCGATATGCTCAATCGCCGCTGGGGAATCATGGCGGCTGCGCTTCTGCTGGCATTGGCGGGCATGGCGATGATGAGCCAGCCNCANCCGGCGATCAGCNCTGAGCGGNGCNGTGNTGATNTCGCTGGTGACCGGCGGCATTTCNGCNTTATCCAGCGCCATCATCGGCGACCGCGTGNNNGGNCAATGGTACGGGCGGTCGACCGGCCTGCTTTACACCCTGCGCGACCTGGGGGCAACCATTGGGCCGCCGATTGCATTAGGGCTGATCCCCCTCATCGGGCTACAACTTGTTTTCCAACTTACTTCTGCTTTGATCGCCGTTGCCGCCCTGGCAGCATTATGGATGACCTTCGATGAACAGCGCAGCCGGCAGCTCAAGACCGGGCAAGCGCCTGTGGTATACTCTCCATCGCCGGGGGAAAAACAATAAGTCTCCGGCCGGTTTGTGTCTCACTGTAATGCCAATTTGATTAATCATGTCTTTGCTTACCGCTAACAGTCTCGCCAAATCATTTGGACCGGTGGATATTTTCAGCGATGTTACGCTGAGCATTCCACACCGTGCCCGCATCGGACTGGTAGGTCCGAACGGGGTTGGCAAAACGACTTTGCTGCGCATTTTGCTGGGGGATGAGGAACCCTCAGCCGGCGAGGTGCAATACGCCCGCGGNCTGCGCATGGCTTATCTCCCGCAGGAAGCGCGTCTACTAACCGACCGCACCTTGTGGCAGGAATGTCTGACCGTATTTGCGGATCTTATCGAACGGCAAACCGAATTGGCGCGGCTGGAAGCGGTGATGGCAGACCCTGACCAGGCTGAAACTGCGCTGGCATCTTACGGACGGCTGCAGGAAGAATTCGAACGCCTGGGCGGCTACACTTTCGAGACGCGGGTCCGGCAAACACTAACAGGACTGGGTTTCGGACGCAGCGATATCAACCGGCCTTTGAAGCACCTTTCCGGCGGTCAACGCACGCGCGCGCTGCTGGCCAAACTACTGCTCTCCGACCCAGATCTACTGCTATTAGATGAACCCACCAACCACTTGGATATTTCCGCGGTGGAGTGGCTGGAAAATTACCTCAAGGATTGGTCTGGGGCAGTATTAATCGTCTCGCACGACCGCTATTTCCTCGACCAGGTCGTGGACACGGTTCTGGAGATGACGCCAACCCTGGAGACCTACCACGGCAATTACTCGGCTTACCTGGTTCAGCGCGAAGAACGCTACCAGCGCCGCCTGGAAGAGTATCAAATCCAGCAGGAATTTATCGAGAAGGAAGAAGATTATATCCGGCGCAACATTGCCGGTCAGAATACCCGCCAGGCGCAAGGAAGGCGGAGACGCCTTGAACGCATGCTGGAGGAAGTGCGGCTGGCTCCACCACGACAGGCACGCAAATTACGTTTCCGCCTGCAGGCAATCGGCCGCTCCGGCGATCTGGTGCTGCGCACTGAAACGCTGAGTGTGGGTTACCATGACGAAGGCCGACCGCTATTCAATGCGCCGGACCTGCTGCTCAAACGCGGTGAATGCGCCGCGGTGATCGGTCCAAACGGAGCAGGCAAAACCACCTTCCTCAAGACTCTTCTCGAACAAATTCCGCCATTCAGCGGAGAAGTGCGGCTGGGCGCCAGCCTGCAAATTGGCTATTTTGCCCAGGCGCACGAAGGGCTGCGCTCGGATCATACGCTGATGGAAGAGATCAACAAAGTGGCGCCGCACATGCTGCCCGCTGAAGTCCGCGATTACCTTGCGAAGTTCCTGTTCACCGGAGATGACGTCTTCAAAGAGGTCAAGCTGCTCTCCGGTGGCGAGCGGGGCCGGCTGGCACTGGCTCAACTGGCATTGCAGGGTACCAACCTCCTGCTATTGGACGAACCTACCAATCACCTAGACCTGCCTTCCCAGGAGCTGCTGCAATCTCTGCTCGGGGATTACCAGGGGACCATCCTCTTGGTGTCTCATGACCGCTACTTGATCGACGCGCTGGCGACCCAGGTGTGGGAGGTCGAGCCGGCGCAGCGGACGCTGCGAGTCTTCGAGGGCACCTACAGCGAATACCGGGCTGCCCGTCAGGTTGAGGCGACGCAGGCTGCCGCTGGAAAAGCCATCGAGCAGAACCAGCGCAGTGAAAAAGAAAGACCGCGAAACGTTAATTCTGGCGCTGAACGCAAACGCAAAGAACGCCTCCGCTCCATTGAAGCCGAGATAACCGACCTGGAATCGCAAATTGCTGGGGTTTCACGCCAACTGGAGAATCCACCAGCGGATGCTGGCAAGGTTGTGCAGCTTGGGCGCGACTATCAAAACTTGCAGCACAGCCTGGAGACGCGCTTGAGCGAATGGTCTGAACTGGCAGAGGAATAAATTCCCGCTTACTTACGAACCAGCAACAGCCAGTTGTAGACCGATTCCTTCGCCGCATAGTCTGCGGGGGCTGGTCCAACCAGACGGTCCCAATCCAGCAATATATAGTCCAACTGCTGCTCTGCCAGCCATTCGCGGTCATGGATTAGCTCAAATGGGTAAATGGGGATGATTTTGCGGCCGAAGCGCTCGCCGAAAACCGGGTACTCGGGTGCATAGAAACCATACCATCCAATGACGGCATCGGCAGGGACGTTGTCATCCACCAACCGCGCCATGTTGGCAGTGTCGCGGGATTGCAGTGTTACTTCGTCAATCCAATCCAGAGTGAACATTGTTAAAAATTTCTGACCAATGTATAAGCCTTCATCCGTCTGCGGTATGGGTGATTTTCCCGGGTTGAAGATCGCAGTGTATCCTAAAATTAAGGCGGATGCGATTGCGACAGCTCCAGTTAGCAGGCGCATTCCCCTTGCAGATCTGACCAGATCCGCCAGGAAGGGAGCCAGCAATCCAGCCACCGGGATAAAATACCGTCCCTGATACGCGTCCCAACCCGGACGCAGCCAGGCGTCCAGCAGCCAGTAAAGGATGACAATAGCCACAAACCCGCTGCGCCAGGGATCTTTTTTCCGG
>C687J29039_10001356_pt1 | contig 10340 bp, 8 predicted proteins | sample RifCSP16_2_FD_29039 | JGI IMG/M metagenome (IMG submission 29039)
AAATTGCTATTAAACCGAATACCATATTTAATTTGAGCAATGAGCTTAATCTCCCAAGATTTTGTTTAGATGAATCCTCAAAAATGGATTTGATAATATAAACCAATATTGGATTAACTATTACCATTACGGCAACAAAAAACTCAATGGAATAAATATGAAACACAAATGGAATTAGAGTGAATAGAACTAATATTACTGTAACTACAATTACTAAATACTTGGCTGCTTTATTTCCAAATCGAATTGGGAAAGTACGAATACCTAAAAGCATATCTCCCTCAGTATCTTCCATATCTTTTATCACCTCTCTAATTAAATTAATCAGAAAGGCGAAGGCAGCAGGAATAATTGCAAGCGCAATATTCCCAACAACGACACCGCTAAAAATGAATGCAAGTGCTGTAAGCAAAGCAACAATGAGATTACCAATTAATGGCATGCGTTTAAGTCTGTAGGAATATAAAAGTAAAAGAATTATGGATGTTATGGATATTTCAAATGAGTAAATATTAATTAGTAAACTCAAAGTAATTCCGATGATGCTGAGAAATATGAAGAATACTAAAACATTCTTTTTGATTAGAACTCCGCTTGGCAAAGGTCTATCCGGACGATTTACTTTATCAATATCAATATCATAAAAATCATTAATGGAATTACCGGCGGCTGTAATTATGAAACCAACCACTCCTGCCAGAATTAACTCTGCTGAGATATCATTATCATTAGAACAGATTAATCCGCCAACAATAATTGTAAAAAAAGTTATCAAACAATTTAGCGGACGAATAATTTTAATAAAACCTTTTATCATTTTCATAACTTTTAATATCGAAAGGCGACCAGGCTGGTCGCCCTACAAATTTGTTTTGATCCCTAATAAATTAATCAAAACTCACTTACCAACCCGAAATGAATTTTACCGTCAGAGAACGAATCGCCCTTTGCTAATGCGAAACTGACACCTATGACTCCTAATGAAGTTTCAATATTAAGACCTAATCCATAACCGATGTTGAATTCTTCCTGCTTGCTTACTTTTCTAGCGGCGTCTTCTTTCACAAGATAATATCCAGTATCAAAAAATAAATATGTGTACGTACGGCGTGCTAACAAGAGTCTATACTCAAGATTCGACCAGAACACTCGTGATCCTAAAAATTGATCTTCACGATAACCTCGTAAGCTGTTTGTTCCACCAAGTCTAAACAAATCGCTGATTTCAAAAAACGAACCCTGTAATTCACGTCCGTTTAATTTTAAAGCAACCACTTGCCTGCTGAAAATTGAATAGTAGAAGTCGAGACCGAGTAATATTCTCTGCAGATTAATATTTGTTTTGAGATCGGTTGAAATAAATTGCTGAGGACCATTAATCTTTTTTCTGCTGTATGAATATGTGTTGTTAAATAAGATTCCTTCTGTCGGAGCATAAGGATCATCACGGGTATCTATTTTGAAATTCAACCCCGTTAGAATTGAACTTGAATTATAAACTGTAAAAATATTAGCTAAATTTTCAGAGGGAATAATTGATTCGGCTGCAAATTGCAAAGAAGCAGTTATTGTTTCGGTTGCTAGAAATTCAATTGCTCCTTCAAATTTTCTTTGAACATAAATAGTATCTTGCTTTCGCTGATTGAATCCAACACCAATGTTAAAAGGGTAACCTAAAAACCATGGTTCAAGATATTTTAGCTCAAGATCTTGAGAATTGCGATCAAGTTTCTGCCAGCGAATAGCAGCGGATCTACCGCTGCCAAAAATATTTCTTAAACTTACATTAACCAGTCCGGTAACAAATCCTTTATCATCCGGCTTGTTTGCGGGAATGTATCCGATGATTCCATCAAAATTATTTGTTTGCTTTTCCTTCACTTCAATTAATAAAATTCCTTTGTTATCCGAACTAAAATAGAATTGTGGGGGATTTACAGGTTCAAAAAAACGTAAGCGGTTCAATTTATTTGGCAGCTCATCAATTTCTTTTTGTGAATAAATCTCCCCCGGTTTAATCCGAAGCTCCCGAATGATTACATCATCATTTGTTTTATCGTTACCTTTGATTTCAAACCTATCTATCATTCCCTTTAAGTCTTTATTGATATTTACGAATACATCCGCGAAATATTCTTCTTCTAAGGTATCTTTAACAAAACTCACCGAACCAATTTTTATGTTTGCAAAGGGATAACCATTGTTTTCAAAATAATGTAAAAGGTTTGCAACAACTTCTTCGAACTCAGCTTTATCAAATACTCGTCCTTCCAAATAATTAAAAGACTCCACTATCTCGGCTTTGTCAGATGAATCGGGATAATCAATATTTATTTTTCTAAAATAAGCTGCGGGACCTTCATCAATGAATAGATTGACAACAGCAGAAGAGGAATCAGAATTGTATTCAATATTGCTTCCACTAAAATCAGCATAAAAATATCCACGCGAAGTTAGATTCGAAGCAATTCGTAACAGCGCCGAGTCGAGATACTCCGGCTTTATTTTAGCGGAGACAGCAAGTCCGCTCCATGCTAAATATTCTTTCTCGCTAAATATTTTATTATCAGAAATGTTTATGGATTTAATATTCTGAGAGTACGAAGAAGAAGAAAGTAGCACAAGAATTATAAAAATTAATTTATGTCGGTTTAACATCAATTAATCTCATCTTCTTGCCGAGGGGAATAACTTCAATTTTATTTTTTATTGCATTCACTTCTTCAAGAGTAACATTACACACATCATACTTTGCTGCATTAGCTGCACCAAGGGAAGAAGCAATTATTAATGATTCTTCAAAAGGAAGATTTCTATGCCATGCATAAACTATTCCCGCTGCAAAGCTGTCTCCGCTACCGGTGGAATCTATAGTATCTACTTTTGGATTCTTAACCTTGAAAATAAAATCGAAGTCAGACGCATAAGTCGGATTTGCTCCATCAGTGATGAAAGCCTGCTTAATATTTTTAGTATTGAGAAATCTTAGGTAATCAATCATTTCCCTCTCTGATCGAAGTGAAACATTTAATGATTTTTCTGCCTGCTTAATATTTTTAGTATTGAGAAATCTTAGGTAATCAATCATTTCCCTCTCTGATCGAAGTGAAACCTTTAATGATTTTTCTACTTCATCAATATTATTATGAAGAATTGTTGGCGACGCTTCAATACAATCTTTAAGATGATTTCCATAAGTATCGCAGACTGAAATTTTATCATATTTATTCGCAGCTTGAATACCGAAAGGAAAAATGGAGTCTGTATCTTTGCATGGAGAACTACCGGAAAAAACTACTATTTCACAATTCTGAATCATTTTTTCCAGCTTTAATTTAAATTCTTCAGCTTCAACCAAAGATAATTGCGGATCATTTCCGAAACATGATGTGACTGTTTTGGTGGATTCATCAATAATTATTGCTGAAGAGCGCGTTTCTGAATGAGTTGAGATGGATGTGAAGTTTATTTTCTCTTCGGTGAGAAGTTTTTTCAAAAGTTTACCGTTACTTCCACCAAGAAAAGTGAATGCCAGGTTATCAACAGAAAAAATATTTAACTGTCGGCTGACATTTATTCCTTTTCCCCCTGCTTTGTAATTCTCTATTGCGGAACGATTTTCCTTACCAATGTGTAGAACTTTGTAGGCAAGTCTGTGTTCAAGAAGCGGATTGAGAGTAACAGTTAAAATCATTGAATGCCCGGGAAAAAATAATTACAATCAATTTTAAAAGAAGAGAAATATTAGAAACTTGAAGCAAGTTTTAATTTCTGTACCTATAAAAATCTCCGTAAAGCGGTGTTATCAAACGATAATCTCCGAAACCTGTTTCATCCAAAAAAACAAAGCTTTTGTTCAGCTCGTAATATTCCCAAACTTCATAAGGTTTAGAATCATATTCAAACGGATGGCGATCAATATTATTTGGAGCACCAAGAATGATGAATACCATTCCACGGTCTGTTCTCCAACCTTCGATGTAGTGTGAAAAATTTTCGTTTGCAAAAACAACTCTTCTATAATATTCGTCAAAAACCGGGTTATCTTCCGATTGCGGATCTGGATCTTTCTTCTTCCAATAAGCAAGATAATTTTGAATTTTTTCTTCCTTCGATTTGGCATCATTTATTTCATCAAGTTCACTGCTTGTCGCAATATAAACCATCTGGGCAACTGCTTTATCCAAATCTTTTATAGAACTCGGAACGCCCATCCATCTTGAAACAAAATTTTTAATAGTTGAAACGGCTAAATCATTTTTATCATCCTTAATGTCCGTCGTTAATATGTAATTACCTAATCCTAAATCAACTTCTTTTATATTATGAAAGATTTGAGTTCTGCCGGAATCAATCTGTCTGCTGGTTTCTTCTTTGTAAACTTTATCTTTTCCATCATCTAAAACCGAATATTCAATTTTAATTTCTCTTGGCATACTAGAATAAACTTCGAAGAAAAATGGTATACCGTCTTTTTTAGCCGCAACATTTCTGGAAACATTTGGAATGATTTTGTTGCTTCCTTCAACAGCGGTCTGCTTTGAAATAAGCATCATATCGCTCATTGCAAATTCTTGTTCCATCTTACGAACGGTTATCAGATTTTCCACCGCATATTCCTTACGTGAATCAACATCCTCAAAAGATGTACGCATCAAATATTTACCCGCTTCTAGGTTAAACGACCTCAAGCTTAAATTATAATTTGTTTTGGAAGTAGTTTGATCAAATTCTTTCGTAGTAATTTTTTCACTCCACGATTTTTCAACTAAAAGATTCTCCTTGTCTTCGTCAAAAACCGAGACAGTAAGATTGTACTTTGATTCAAACCCGCTAGTTGTTTTAACAAATTGAATTTCGGAATAAGGTACTTGAATGAAAACATCAAGGCGAATTTTACCTGCTTCAGTTGAGGCAAAGTTCAAGTAATCTTCAAAAAATTTTGCTTTCGGATTAAACTTAATTTCCTTGTCCTGCTTTCCCTGCTGAGCAAAAGCTGCCGCAACTAAAAGAAAGCAGCAAATTATTTTGAATAAGCTTTTCATAACAAAATCCTCCCTATGTTATTAACTTACCAAAGACATCATAATCATCGTAGTCATAAAATTCCACATCATAAAAATTACCGATGTTAATGTTACTTTCAGCCGGAATTAAAACATCGCCATCAATTTCCGGCGCATCACGATACGAACGCCCAACATAATAGCCGTTTTCCCGGTTTTCGACTAAAACTCTTAATCTTGTTCCTAGTAGTTCTTTATTTTTCTCAGCAGAAATTTCTTTCTGTATTTCCATCAGAACTTCTAGTCTTCTCTTTTTTTCCTCTTCAGATACAGGATCGCCAAGAATAAAACTGCTTGTGCTTTCTTCTTTTGAATATGTAAATACGCCCAACCTATCGAATTTAGTTTCGCGGACAAATTCGCAAAGCTCTTCAAAGTCTTTTTCTTTTTCAGCAGGATATCCGACAATAAAAGTTGTTCTTATTATAATGTTCGGAATACGTGCGCGTAAATTTTCTATAAGCTCCTTAATTTTTCTTTTGGTAATTCCTCTTCGCATAGATTTTAAGACATCATCGGAGATATGCTGAAGGGGAACATCAATATATTTGCAAATTTTTTCGTTATTTGCAATAACATCTATTACATCTTCCGGGAAATGAGATGGATAAGCGTACATAATTCTTATCCATTCAATTCCGTCAATCTCGCTTAGGTTTGATAAAAGCCCGGCTAAATTTCTTCTGCCGTAAATATCTTTACCATAGTCNGTTGTATCTTGACCAATAATTATAAACTCTTTAACACCTTTTGCTGNTAAATNATTCGCTTCAATTAAAAGTTCATTCATTGGTTTGGATTTATGCAATCCGCGCATCAGGGGAATTGCACAGAAAGAACAAGGATGATCGCATCCTTCAGAAATTTTTAAATATGCAGTATGATTCGGTGTAGTTAGTAATCTTTCGCCTAATAGTTCGTGTTTTAATTCCCCGCCAAGTTCATTTATTATCTCTTCATATTTTTCAGTTCCGAAAAATGCATCAACTTCGGGAATCTCTTTCATCAAATTTTCTTTATATCGTTCGGATAAACAACCGGCAACCACAATTTTTTTAACTTGTCCCGAATTTTTCAACGCAACTGCATTTAATATTGTCTCGATTGATTCATTCTTTGCCGCTTCAATGAAGCCGCAAGTATTGATGATTAATGTTTCGGCATTATTTGGATTTTCGGTTAAATCAAACTTATTAACCTGAAGCTGTTTCATTAATCTCTCGGAATCAACCGTGTTTTTTGAACAGCCCAAAGTAATCACGCTTACTTTATTTCGTTTATTCTTNACCATAATAATTATAATTCAACTTAAGTTAATNTGGATAGAAAANAAATTCCCAAATAATTTTATACCACACTTTTTAATAAGCAATTCACGGATTGATAATAAAGTAATAAGGTTAAAAAACATGTGCAATCCATATTTACTAAGGTTGATCATACTGATAATTTTACCTCGATTTTTATACTGTAATTTCCATACCAACTTTTGCTGTTAAGTAATCCGGTTTTATTTGGATTATTGCAGAACCTTATCTAATTTTTTGTAACCTTAGTAATAATCCCAACCCACTGCCCTTTAACCTTATTACTTTATTAAATAATTGTTAGTATTCTGAATTAAGTTTTTATAGCTCGAATCTAAATAAATTAAAAAATAACTTTTAGCCTACTTCTCTTAATAATTCATCGCTCAATTAAATTTAGGAGAATAAGAATCAATGGTGCTGAAAATATTAACGAATCGAACCGATCAAAAATTCCACCATGACCGGGAATAAGACCTGAAGAATCTTTTACACCGGCATCTCTTTTGAAAAGTGATTCAATCAAATCACCAATCTGTCCTAAGACTCCAACGATTATTCCGATTCCGATCGTTGAATTCCATGAAAGAAAATCTAGGACAATTAATTTAGAGGCAATCATTGTTATTATTGCAAAAACAAAACCTGCTATTGCGCCCTCCCAGCTTTTTTTAGGACTAACTCGCGGAAAAAGCTTATGATTTCCAAATGCAGTTCCAATGTAATAAGCAACAGAATCGCAAATCCAGATTGCTGCAAAAATGGATATGATTAAAAATCCGCCGTGTGAATAATTTTCTTCGGGCTGAATGTAAAACTCCCTTATCGAAACTAATGCAGCCGAAAATAATCCGATGTAGAGAATTCCAAGAAATGCAGCACCTAAGTTTAGCAATGCTGAGTTCTTGTTTCTAAATAATTCGAATATACAAGCTGCGGCGACAACTATCAGCATAAGAGCGTAATTATCAACAAATCTTATGTAAGAATTGACAACAAAAAAAAATACGCTGAGCAATCCCGTAATTATGTTCACGTGCATATTTTTATTACGTGCCAACACAGAAAATTCATAAAAAGAAATTAGCGAGATAACTAAAACGAAAAAGAGGAAAAAATATCCGCCGAAATAGCTCGCAGTTAAAATAACCGGTATCGCAATTATCGCTACCAAAACTCTTAGAATCCCGTTACTCATCGCCATTAGTTTGGTTTTCTTCAGTGTTTTCGTTTTTAACTTTTTGAATAAACGCAATCGCATCTTGGACATCTTCTTTTCTCACCAGAAGCTTAACAACAGAAAAATCTCCCGGTGCAGGATAGTTTCTATCTTTTTGTGAGAGAACGACTGCTTTAATTCCGGCACTTTCAAGATTATTCTTAATCATTTCAACCTCAAATTCTTGAGATGAAGTGTAAACAATCTCCCAATTTTTTTCGCTCCATTCTTCCGGTTTAATATAATCATCATCGGNTAGCAGNGCTGTACCGCAATCNGGACAAAAGGCAACTCCTTCNACGTATTCATATTNGCAATTTGGACATACTGGCATAAGTTCTCCTATATTTTTATTGCTTTAGAATAATATTTTTTAATAGTGAGTAAAACTCCGGCAAAGAGCATAGCCATAGTCAACAGCAGCAAAAATGATGATCCAAGCTCAACCGGTTTTTGAACTGTTGAGCTGATAAGTTCATCATCGCCAAAAATGAAGTAAAGCATAACAGCCGTGAAATTATTTAGGAAGTGAAGTATTATCGGAACGATTATTGAACCGCTCATGTANGCTGCAAATCCAAAATATAATCCAAGAAGGATAAGAGGAATTAATCCATAAGGATTAAAATGATTCACGCCAAAAAATATAGCAGTGATAAGGGCAGCATAAAACGGTTTCATTTTCATTTCAAAACTTCTCTGCACTAATCCTCTAAACATTGCTTCTTCGCTTAATGCCGGAACAATCGCAACAACAAATACAATTAAGATTCCTTCGTAAACAGAATTGGCTTGCAGCAAACTGCCGTATGTTTTTTCAACATACGCATTGAGAGTATCTAATAGTTCTTTAATTGTTTTAATTAATGGAACACTATTAGCTAACTGATCAATAAAATAATTTTGAATGTAAAGATAATTCTGTAAAAGAACGGTAAGAATTGCTATCCCAATTGTGAAGAGAAGAACTTCTTTCCAATTTGGAATTTTTATGCGAAGGAATTTTGTAACATCAGAATAAAAGAATCTTGAAAAAACGAGCGCGGGCAGTAGGATAAAAAGAATCTGACCTGCCATTGTCATTAATCTTATTCCGTTAACTGGTGCATTTTCAATATCTAAACCAAAAATAAGAAGCGTGAGCAACCCGCCGACAATTTGATACAAAAAAAAGCCGCCTATTAAACCAATAAATGCAGCAGCTATGGGAGATATTTGCGGATTGAATTGTTGCNCGGGAGTTAACTTGGTCTGCGCCTGTTCTTCGATTACATTCCCGTGGTCGGAATTCTCGTTTAGCTCTGAATCTTTATTTTGTTCATCCATATTAACGAGAAAAATTATGATTTGAAGAATTTATTTGTAATCAAATTACTTAAAAACCAATTTCTATCAAATGAAGATAATCTTTGAATAAAATGGAGTTCGATTATCTTTTAGAAGTTAGTTTACCGGCTAATCCTTCATACGCGGTTAGGTCTCCGTCAATGGAGCCAATTATAACTTTGGTTTTAACTTTAACCGGAAGTTTTAATGTATCATCTGTCATCCAAACAAGAATGCTTCCCTCACTTTTAAATAGTCCGCCTTCCTGAACTAACGGTTCGACAACGATGCAATCAAATTTTCCGGCAGGAACTTCAACGGTTTCCCTTCCATGATATTTTACATCCAGGTCGTAAACCTTATTCTTATAAAAATTTTTAAGATTAACTCTGTCATCAACTTTGAGTTTTGAGTAATCGAAAGTTCTTGCAAAATACAAGGCCGAAACAATATCGTTTACATATTTGGGAATATTATATTCGCCCTCGCTGGTTTTTGCTTTACCTTTGCGCTGATCAAAAAATGCTGAGAAGTCTCGCGAATAACTTCCTTCTCTAATATGCTGTTCAAACCTCCATGGAAAAAGACCTTCAACGTCAAGATATGTTTCATACCTATCGCGAACTTTGTATATCCAATCAAAACTTGGAACAGTGTTTACTTCAAATGTAACGTGGTAAACATCTCTTCCAGAAATTCTTTTATTCCTAGGAATATAGAACGTTGCTATTCCGGCAGTAACAAAACCATACTTGACATCAAAGGTTAATTTTTCACCGACTTTAAAAGCTTTGTTCTCAACTTTCCTAAATTCTTCGGGAGGAGAGAAAATCATTCCGCTGAAAAAAAATGTCGTCAATACAAGAAAAGAAAACAAAAAGGATTTAGGCATTAATTTCTCCATCATTTCTCTTAAAGTTAAGTAAATTTTGCACTTCTGAAAACACTTTACTCATTTTAATACTGCCCATACAATTTAAGCGCTCACACTGTTCCCTTGTGCAATCACAACAGTTGATTTCCGGGATAAATATTTTTCCTTTTTTCGAATATGGTCCCCATCTTTTAGCAGAACAAGCTAAAATTTTAGGGTAAAAGCCAATCGTTGGTTTTCCTAATGCAGCAGCTATGTGAATTGGACCGGTTGAATTAGATATAAAAATTGCAGACTTGTTAATTAATGCCATCATTTCCGAGAGAGACAACTTTCCTGCAAAGTTTTTTATGTTATCATTTATAATTAGTTGATCACAAAGTTTTTTCTCGGAAGCAAGCCCGGTAATAATTATTGAAACTTTCGAATCTGCCCATATCATTTCAACAAGTTCCCTAAAGTTATTCATCGGAAGATCAATTGCGCTGCCGCCGCTTCCAGGATGAATAATAACAATAGGTTTAGCGGGATCAATTTTGCTTTCATTT
>C687J29039_10001364_pt1 | contig 10321 bp, 10 predicted proteins | sample RifCSP16_2_FD_29039 | JGI IMG/M metagenome (IMG submission 29039)
GGAGAAGCTCGGGATGCAGGAGGGGGAGCCGATCGAGCACAACCTCGTCAACAAGGCGGTCGAGAACGCGCAGAAGAAGGTGGAGGCCCACAACTTCGACATCCGGAAACACCTCCTCGAGTACGACGACGTGATGAACAAGCAGCGCACGGTCATCTACGACATGCGCGAGGATGTCCTCTCGGGGGAAAGCCTGCGGGATACGGTGATGGAGATGGCTGGCGAGGCGGCCGAGGACATCGCCTTGCGCTTTTCCGAGGAGAAGGTGCATCCGGAGGAATGGGATCTCTTGGCCTTGCGGGACGCCGTCTTCTCCCAGTTCGGGTTCCGCCTGGAGATCCCCGAAGGCGACGTCCAGGGGCTCACCCGGGAGGCGCTCGCGGTCCGGATCGAGGAAGAGGCACGGTCCGCCTACCGGAGGAAGGAGGAGGAGTACGGGGAGGAGGCGATGCGATACCTCGAGCGGATGTTCCTCCTTTCGACGATCGATGCGTTGTGGAAAGACCACCTGCTNTCGATGGATCANCTCAAGGAGGGGATCGGCCTTCGGGGGTACGCCCAGAAAGACCCGCTGAAGGAATACCAGCGGGAAGGGTTCGACATGTTTTCCGACCTGGTGTTCCGGATCAAGGAGGAGTCGCTCAAGCGCCTCTTCCATGTGAAGGTCCAGCGGGAGGAAGAGCCCCGGAAGATCGCCCGGACGATGCCTGCCCCCGCGCGACGCGTGAACCTCTCCCGCGGCGATATCTCCCGGGCGGGGGTAACCACCCAGCGCCACGTCTCCCGGAAGGTCGGGCGCAACGAGCCGTGCCCATGCGGCTCGGGGAAGAAATACAAGAAGTGCTGCGGAATGGGGNGTTGACGGGATGCGCCCCGTGAGGGAGATGGTCGTCCCCGGCTTCCGGGGGGGCGGCGTCTGGTGCGGGATCAAGAAACAGGAAAAAGCCGACCTCGCGATCGTTGTGAGCGAACGGCCATGCACCTCCGACGTACTCTTCACGCGGAACCGTGTGGCCGCGGCGCCCATCGAGTGGGGCCGGGGCCTCCGGTCCCGTTCGGCATTGCGCGGCGTGGTCGCCAACAGCGGAAACGCCAACGCGTGCACGGGCAAGGAAGGTCGGTCGGCGGTCCGGAGGATATCCGCGGAAGCATGCAGGGCGCTCGGGCTTCGGGACGGATCCCTTCTCGTCTCCTCCACGGGGGTGATCGGGGTGCCCCTGCCTGTGGGGAAGATCCTGGCTGCGGTCCCCGGGCTTTGCGCTTCCCTCTCGGCAGCGGGGATTCCCCGGGCGGGCGAAGCGATCCTCACGACCGACGCCTACCCCAAACGCGGGATGCGGAAGGTCAGGGTCCGCGGAGGGACCGTCACCCTGGGAGGGATCGTCAAGGGGGCCGGGATGATCGCCCCCGGCATGGGGACGATGCTTGCCTACGTGTTCACGGACGCCGCCGTCCGCTCCTCCGACCTGCGAACGGTCTTCCGGGAGGCCGTGGCACGTTCGTTCAACCGGATCGTGGTGGACGGCGACATGAGCACCAACGACACGGCGGCGATTTTCGCCAACGGCGCATGCGGGCTCCCTCCGCTCGGGGGCAAGGACCTCTCGGCCTTTGCCGGAGCGCTGCGCCAGCTCCTGCTCGACCTGGCACTGATGATCGTCCGCGACGGGGAGGGGGCGACGCGGGTCGTGCGGATTTCGGTAACCGGGGCCAGGAGCAACCGGGACGCCGAGGCGGCGGCCCGCGCGGTGGCTACGTCACCGCTGGTCAAGACCGCGGTGTTCGGGGCGGACCTCAACTGGGGCCGCGTGGTCGCCGCCGTCGGGCGGTCCGGGACCGATATCGACCCGGACCGGGCCGAGGTTTCGTTCGCGGAGGAGAAGGTGTTGCGCCGGGGGATGGAGGTGGACCGGCAGGCCGAGCGCAGGGCGGCCCGGAAGATCCGGAAGGAGGCGTACGGCATCGACGTGGACCTGGGACTCGGNAAGGGGAGCTATTACGTCTACTTTTCGGATCTGGGGCACGACTACATCCGGATCAACGCCGGATACCGGACGTGAAGAGCGGTCGTTATTGCTTGAGAATCCCGAATCGTTTGTGCTACATATAGCAGGTTAGGCGTTCATCTCTCACGGGCGGGACTCTCCCCGGGGTGCCCCGGATCGACCGGGGTGGAGGGGGAGGGGCGGAAGGCCCGGAGGAACAACCCCGAAGCGAGGAGGAAGGGAGAAGATGGCAAACGGGCAAGGTTCGGTCATCACGATGAAGCAGCTGCTGGAGGCGGGGGTTCACTTCGGTCACCAGACGAAGAGGTGGAACCCGAAGATGAAGAGGTACATCTTCACCGCCCGGAACGGGATCTACATCATCGATCTCCAGCAGACGGTGAAGATGTTCCGCGCCGCCTACGATGTTGTGCGGGACATGGCGGCGGAAGGAAAGACGGTCCTGTTCGTGGGAACGAAGAAGCAGGCCCAGGAGGCCGTCGAGGAGGAGGCGAGGCGCGCGGGCACCCCGTACGTGAATGTCCGGTGGCTGGGCGGCATGCTCACCAACTTCCAGACGATCCGCAAGAGCCTCGACCGGCTCCAGAAGCTGACGGAGATGACCACGGACGGCACGGCCGAGAAACTCCCCAAGAAGGAAGTGCTCAGGCTCGCCAAGGAGCGCGCCCGGCTGGAAAAGGTGCTGGGCGGCATCAAGGATCTGCGGCGCGTTCCCGACGCCATCTTCGTCGTCGACCCGTCGCGCGAGGAGATCGCGGTCCTGGAGGCGCGGCGTCTTTCCATACCGATCATCGCCATCGTCGACACCAACTGCGACCCGGACCTGATCGATTACGTCATCCCGGGGAACGACGACGCCATCCGGGCGATCAAACTGTTCCTCGGGAAGGTCGCGGACGCGATCCTCGAGGGGAGTGCGGCGTACAAGGAGAAGACGGCTTCGGCGGCGAACAAGGAAGCCGAGGCTCCGGAGGTCATGATGGCGCTGATCTCCACCGAGGAGGAGACCCCCGCGGATACCGCAGCCGGAGAGATTCCCGCCGCGGCCGAGGAATAGCCTCCGCAAGACGGACATTCGACCAGGAGAGGACAAGGATGCAGATACCGGCGGAATTGGTACGCGAACTGCGCGAGAAGACCGGCGCGGGGATGATGGACTGCAAGAAGGCCCTCTCGGAATCGGGGGGGAGCCTGGAGGACGCGGTGGATGTCCTGCGGAAGAAGGGTCTGGCTGCCGCGGCGAAGAAGGCGTCCCGGATCGCCTCCGAAGGGGTCGTCGCGGCCCATGTCGCGCCGGGGTCCGCGGCGCTCGTCGAGGTGAATTGCGAGACCGACTTCGTCGCCAAGACCGAAGACTTCCAGGAGTTCGTGAGGCGGATCGCCGCGACGGTGAACGGGAAGGACCCGAAGGACGTTTCGGATGCGTTGCTCCTCCCCGGGGACGGGGGAGTCTCCTTGGCCGACATGCTGAACGAAAAGGTGGCGAAGATCGGCGAGAAGATCTCGTTCCGCCGGTTCACGCGCCTTGCCCTCCCGGCGGGTGTCCGGGGGGTGACCGTCCCCTATATCCACGCGGGGGGGAAGATCGGGGTGCTCGTGGAGCTCCTGGGCGCGGGGGCGGACGACGTGGAGTTCGGGGCGCTCGCCAAGGACATGGCGATGCAGATCGCCGCGGCGAACCCGCTGTACGTTTCCCGGGAGGAAGTGCCGGCGGAGGCGATCGAGCGGGAAAAGGCGATCTACCGGGAGCAGGCGCTCGCTGCGGGAAAGCCGGAGAAGATCCTGAACCGTATCGCCGAGGGAAAGCTCGAGAAGTACTACGCAGATTTCTGCCTGGTGGAGCAGGCCTTCATCAAGGATCCCGACCGCCGGGTGAAGGACCTGTTGGACGAGATGGCCGGAAAAAGAGGCGTCGACGTCCGCGTAGGGCGGTTTTCCCGGTTCCAGGTGGGCGAGGGCCTTGCGAAGCGACCCGACGACCTGGCGGGGGAGGTCGCGAAGCAGCTCGAACGAGGGTGAGGGGGAACACTCCTCGTTCTCCCGCCGAAGAAACAGGAAGTGCCCCCCGCAACCGGAGGTTCCGTGGGAAAACCGGTGTACCGACGCATCCTGCTGAAGCTGTCGGGGGAGGCCCTGATGGGGAGGCAGGCGTACGGGATCGACGACGGGATCCTCGCGGCCCTTTCCGAGGAGGTCCGGGACGTCGGGTCCCTGGGGGTCCAGATCGCGCTCGTGGTCGGAGGCGGGAATATCTTCCGCGGCATCCAGACCAGCCGGGAGTACGGCATCGACCGCGCCTCCGCCGACTACATGGGGATGCTCGCGACCGTCATCAACAGCCTGGCGCTGCAGGAGAGGCTGGAGCGCGACGGCGTGATGACGCGGGTCCTCTCCGCCATCGAGATGCGGTCGATCGCCGAGCCGTACATCCGGCGGCGGGCCCTGCGGCACCTCGAGAAGGGGAGAGTGGTCATCTTCGCCGCGGGTACGGGCAACCCGTATTTCACGACGGACACCGCCGCCGCGCTGCGGGCGATGGAGATCAACGCGGAAGCCATTTTAAAGGCCACCCGCGTCGACGGGGTGTACGACAAGGACCCTCTGGTCCACAAGAAAGCCAGGAAATTCAAGGAACTTACCTACATCGACGTCCTGCAGAGAAACCTCAAGGTGATGGACGCCACGGCGATCTCCCTGTGCATGGACAACAACCTACCGATCATCGTCTTCGATCTGGCGAAGAGGGGAAACATCCGGAGGGTGGTCCTGGGGGAGAAGATCGGCACCGTGGTCCGGGGAGGTCGCTAGTGGAAGCCCTGTTCAAGGACACGAGCGGGAAGATGGCAAGAAGCGTCGAAGCCTTCAAGAAGGATCTGGGGAAGATCCGGACGGGGAGGGCTTCCTTTTCCCTCCTGGACGGGATCAAGGTAGACTATTACGGGACTCCGACCCCCCTCCCGCAGGTAGGAACCCTGTCCGTCCCGGAAAGCAGGCTGATCACGATCACGCCCTGGGACGCCAAAATAATCGGCCCCATCGAGAAGGCGATCCAGGCGAGCGGCCTGGGCCTGAACCCCTCGAACGACGGCAAGGTCGTACGCATCCCCATCCCCCCGCTGACCGAGGAACGGCGCAGGGACCTCGTCAAGGTGGTGAAGAAGATGTCCGAGGACGCGCGGATCGCGGTCCGAAACATCCGGCGGGAGTCCCTCGAAAAGATCAAGGAACGGGAGAAGAAGAAGGAAATATCCGAGGACGAGATGAAGCGGTGGCAGGACCGGGTCCAGAAGGAGACGGACCGCTACGTGAAGAAGATCGACGAGATCCTGAAGGCAAAGGAACAGGAGATCATGGAGGTCTAAAACCCCTGCCTCGGACCCTATCCGGCAACCACCCAATGAAGGAGGAAACGCATCATGGCCGTCATCATCAACGACGAGTGCACCGCCTGCGGAACCTGTCTGGATACCTGCCCGACCGGGGCGATCGTGGAGGGCGAGAAGTACAAGGTGACCGATGAATGCACCGACTGCCTTGCCTGCGTCGATTCCTGCCCCACCGGAGCGATCGTCCGGAACTAGGACATTCCCGACGGGGCACAACGACCGGCCCGCATGAAAAGCGGCGGACCCCCTTCCTCCCCCCTCCCTCGCCACGTTGCCATCATCATGGATGGAAACGGGCGATGGGCAAGGCTTCGCGGGCTTCCGCGCGCCGAAGGGCACCGGATGGGCATCCGGTCCGTCCGGGCGGTCGTGGAATGCGCGCGGGAAATCGGCATTTCCTACCTCACCCTGTACGCGTTCTCCTCGGAAAACTGGGGGCGACCCCAGGCCGAGGTGAGCACCCTGATGGGGCTCCTCCGGGAGTTCCTGGTCAAGGAACTCCCGGACCTCAACAGGCACGGGATACGGCTGAACGTCATCGGGGAGGTCTCGCAGCTCCCCTCCTACGTACGGAAGGTGCTCGACCGGACCCTGGCGGCCACCGCGGGAAACAGCGACATGACGCTTTCCTTGGCATTGTCGTATGCCGGCCGGGACGAGATCGTGCGAGCGGCGAGGAAGCTGGCCGCGGACGCGGCGTCGGGAAAGATCGTCCCGGATTCGATCACCGACGAGGCATTCGCCGGCATGCTGGACACGGTCGGGATCCCCGATCCGGATCTGGTGATCCGGACCAGCGGGGAGGTTCGGATCAGCAATTTTCTCCTGTGGCAGGCGGCGTATGCGGAGTTCGTCTTTACCGACATCCTGTGGCCCGATTTCGGGAAGCCGGAGTTCCTTGCCGCCCTCGAGGAGTATTCCCGCCGCGAACGCCGATTCGGACTGACGGGGGAGCAGGACAACCGTTCCCCGGGAGACACGTGACCGTGCTCGGGAAACGGGTCGTCACCGCGGTCGTTCTTTTGCCTCCCCTGGTGGGAGCGGTGATGTTCGGAAAGGGCTGGCCGTTCGCCCTGCTGGCGGGAACGGTGACCATCCTTTGCGCCGCCGAGTATTTCAGCCTGTTCTTCTCCACCGCGCGGGACAAATGGTCCGGAGTGGCGGTGACCGGCCTGGTCTACCTCTGCGGGGTCCTCCTTCCGTTCCGGGCTTCAGGGGCAGCCGTCCTGTGCTGCGTCTCGCTGGCGGCGTTCCACTTCCTGGGGGGCGGGGAACCCCCCGCGGAGAAGGCGCGGGGTGCCGCGCTTGCGGCGCTCGGTGCCGTCTACATCGGCGGGTTCCTCTCCACGTACCCCCGCACCATCGAGCTTCCCGCCGGAGAGCACTGGATCCTCCTGGGCCTGGTAGCGGTCTTCTCGGGGGACATCTTCGCCTATTTCGTCGGGAGGGCGTTCGGGAAAAGGCGCCTCTCCCCGAATGTCTCCCCGAACAAGACGGTCGAGGGCTCCCTCGGGGGGCTCGCGGCGAGCATCGTTCTGGGGACCGGGTACGGTGTTCTGTTCCTGCCCGGGGTGTCCCCCGGGTTCGTCTCCCTTACCTCCGCGGCCGTAGGGGTAGCGGGGCAGGCGGGGGATCTCTTCGAATCCCTCCTCAAGCGAGCCGCGGGGGTGAAAGACAGCGGGACGCTTTTGCCGGGTCACGGGGGGATATTCGACCGGGCGGACGCCGTCATCTCCGCAGGGCCGGTGCTGTATCTGCTCGCACTGCTCGCAACGCTTGCGGGGGGGAGGGGATGAGGCAGGCCAAAGGCATCGCCGTCCTGGGGTCCACCGGCTCGGTGGGCCGGAACGCTCTCGGCGTAATCGCGAGGTTCCCGAAGAAGTTCCGGGTTACGGCTCTTTGCGCCGGAAAGAACGCCGCCGAGCTCTCCGAGCAGGCGCACCGTTTCCGACCCCGCATGGTGTGCATCTCCGAGGAGTCGGCTCTCTCCCGGCTGGATCGTCTCCCGGCGGGGACGCGCGTCGTATTCGGGGAGGAAGGGATGAGGGAGGCGGCCTGTTCCCGGGGGACGGACATCGTCCTGGCCGCCGCGGCCGGGGTGATGTCCATCCGCCCCGTCATCGAGGCCGCCCGTCAGGGGAAGAGGATCGCCCTCGCGAACAAGGAACTGCTCGTGATGGCGGGGAAGTTCCTCGTGGAGGCCGCAAGGGTCGGCGGCGGCGGAATCCTCCCCGTCGACAGCGAGCACTCCGCGGTCTTCCAGGCGATCGAGGGTCACCGGAAGGAGGACATCTCCCGGATCATCCTCACGGCATCGGGCGGGCCTTTCCGGAATCGCACCTTCCGGCAGATGCGCGACGTGACGGTACCGGAGGCGCTCGGGCACCCGACGTGGCGGATGGGAGCGAAGATATCGGTCGATTCGGCCACCCTGATGAACAAGGGGCTCGAGGTGATCGAGGCGACGTGGCTCTTCGGTCTTCCCCCGGACCGGATCGACGTCCTCATCCACCCCCAGTCGATCGTGCACTCGATGGTGGAGTACCGGGACGGCAGCCTGATCGCGCAATTGGGCGTCCCCGACATGCGGATTCCCATCGGGTACGCACTGTCGTATCCCGAGCGACTCCCGATGGAACTGCCCCGGCTGCTGCCGCATCGAATGGATGGCTGGGTGTTCGAGCCGCCCGACAGGAAGAATTTTCCGGCCCTCGCCGTGGGGTATGAAGCGGCGGCGGCCGGGGGGACGGCGCCCGCTGCACTCAACGCCGCGAACGAGGTCGCGGTCGACGCGTTTCTTGCCGGGCGTATTCGCTTCACGGACATCATCTCGGTGGGGAAGACCTTGATGTCGGCCTGGCGCAAGGGTGACAGGCCTGTTACCCTGAACGATATGCTCCGCGCGGACGCCGAGGCAAGGGAAGAGGCGTCCCGCATCATATCCCGCATGAGGAGACCGCACCGACCGTGATCTACTTCCTGTCCTTTCTCGCCGTCCTGGGCATTCTCATCTTCGTGCACGAGTTCGGCCATTTCCTCGTCGCCCGCCGGCTCGGCGTAGGGGTGACGAAGTTCTCCTTCGGGTTCGGGCCGAAGCTTGCGGGATGTAAGAGAGGGGAAACCGAGTACCTGATTTCCGCCATACCGCTGGGGGGGTACGTCAAGCTCGTGGGGGAAAACGACGGGGAGGAGATTCCGCCGGAGCAGCAGGAGAAGGCGTTTTGCAACAAGCCGGTCTGGGTGAAGATGGCGGTTGTGGCCGCCGGGCCGATCGGGAATCTCCTTTTCGCATTTCTCGTGTTCTGGGGAATCTTTCTGGGCGGGGTTCCCGTCCTGACCCCGAAGATCGGGGACGTGATGCCGGACACGCCGGCGGCCCGGGCGGGGCTCAAGGCCGGCGACCTCATTGTCCGGATCGGGGAGAAGAAGATCACGACGTGGGACGAGCTCGCCGCCGGGATCAAGGAATCGGGTGCCGGCAAGGGACTGCCCTTGACCATTCGCCGGGGGGAAGAGGAGATCCGGGTGACGGTCACGCCGGAAATCCGGGAGGGGCGCACCATCTTCGGGGAGAGGGTCGACGGACCCAAGATCGGGGTAGTGGCCAGCAAGGAGATCATCCAGCGGAAGATCAACCCCGTGGCGGCCGTCGGCCGCGCGGCCGAAGAGACGTGGAGGATCACCCACCTGACCGTCCTCACCGTGGGGAAGCTCGTCATGCGGGTCATTCCCTCCGATTCGCTCGGGGGTCCCATCCTCATCGCGCAGATGGCGGGGGACCAGGCCCGGGAGGGGGTCTCCCCTTTCGTGTACTTCCTCGGCCTGTTGAGCGTGAACCTGGGGATCCTGAACCTCCTTCCCATCCCGATCCTCGACGGGGGGCATCTCCTTTTCTTCTCGATCGAGGCGCTGCGGCGCAAGCCCCTCTCCCCGCAGGCAAGGATGATGGCGCAGCAGGTGGGTCTGGCCTTGATTCTCATGCTCACCGCGCTCGTGTTCTACAACGACATCGCGCGCCTGATCGCCGGATAGCCGTTTGATCCTGGCCATCGAATCGGCGACGCCGTGCGGAAGCGTCGCGCTCGTTTCCGGGGCGCGCGTCCTGGGGGAGACGGTGCTCCCCCGGGAGAAGCAGGTTTCCGAGACGTTCCTCACCGCCATCGACCGGCTTCTCGGAGATACGGGGAGGGAGAGGGCCGCCGTCACGCACGTGGCGGTTTCGGCGGGTCCCGGATCGTTCACGGGCTTGCGCGTGGGGATGGCGGCCGCGAAGGGATTCTGCTTCGGATGGGGGCTGCCCATCGTGCCCGTACCGACGCTGCACGCCCTGGCGTCGCGCTTCCCGTCGGGGGAAGCGCTGGTGTGCCCCGTGCTGGACGCGAAGAAAAAGGAAGTCTACGCGGGGGTCTTCCGGTGGGAGGGAGGGGGGTGCGTCCGCGTCCGTCCGGACGCTGCGGTGCCGCCGTCCGCCCTCCCGGACTGGTTCCCGGAAGGGAAGGTCTTTTTCTGCGGGGACGGGACGCCCCCGTTCGAGGCGCTGTTCCGGGCGCGGATGGGGGCGCGCGCCCTCTTCCCACCGCCGGGCGAGGGGTTGCCGAGGGCGTCGGCGGTCGGCCTCCTGGCGGAACGGATGGTCCGGACGGGGGAGGCGGGGGAGGCGCGGACGGTCGTTCCCGCGTATATCCGCTCCTCCGAGGCGGAGATCCGGCGCGGGAGGTGACGCCCTGCCGAGCCGGGAAAATTGACAATTGCCCTTCCTTTGTTACACTCAACTATCATCCCAGATCCGGAGGTGCCGATGGGGGGGCCGAGCCAGGAAGAGAAAATGACCGCGCTGATCGAAAAGGATCCGGAGTTGAAAACCCTGGTTCAGGAACACCGCATGCTGGATGAGAAACTCAAGGAGTTCGACCGAAAGGTCTACCTTTC
>C687J29039_10001373_pt1 | contig 10310 bp, 9 predicted proteins | sample RifCSP16_2_FD_29039 | JGI IMG/M metagenome (IMG submission 29039)
GCTGGTCGACCAACCGCGCCCCGTCGCGGCCTGATGAGACATCGGTAGGGAGGTCCTGGAAATGCGGCGCCGTGACTGTGGGATGCTCGTAACCCTGTTGATCGCAGGGCTGCTCCTGGCGGCCTGTTCGCGGTCACCGTCACAAGAGGTCCTTGGGGCCCAGGTCCCACCGGTGACGGTCGAGGCCATCGACGGGACGGACCTCAAACGGGTCACGTTGATACCCCGCTCGGCCGAGCGGCTCGGCATCGAGACCGCCGCTGTCAGCCGCGAGGTCGTTGGGGGCACATCGCGAACGGTCATGCCATACGCGGCGCTGCTCTACGACGAGCGGGGCGACACATGGACGTACACGAACCCTAAAGGGCTGGCGTACGTCCGCCACGGGGTCACCGTCGACTTCATCGAGGGCGACCTGGCCATCCTGTCGGATGGTCCGCCGGTCGGCACCCTGGTCGTCACCGTTGGAGCGGCCGAGCTGTACGGAGCCGAGTCAGGGGTCGGCGGACACTGATTCGAGATGCGACGGTGACCGTGGCGCGGGACGCCCAGCTATGATGCGCCGCCTCATCAGCGCGAGCCTGCGTTTCCGATTCCTCGTGATCGCCCTAGCCTCGGCGATGATGATTGTCGGCATCGCGCTGATTCCCGCCATGCCGGTGGACGCGTTTCCCGAGTTCGCACCGCCGCGCGTGGAGATCCAGGTTGAAGCCCCGGGCATGTCCACGGTGGAGGTGGAGGAGCTCATCACCGTGCCGCTGGAGGAGGCTCTCAACGGCACGCAGGGGCTTGTGGTCATGCGCTCCAAGTCGGTCCCCGGACTGGCGTCCATCAATCTGCTCTTCGAGCCCGGAAGCGATATCTGGCGGGCACGGCAGCTGGTGAGCGAGCGCCTGGCGACCGCGATCCCGAACCTGCCATCCGTGATCACCGTCCCGATCATCCTGCCGCCGCTCTCGTCGACCAGCCGGGCGATGTTCGTCGGTCTCTCCTCGGACGAGATGTCACTGCTGGACCTGTCGACGATCGCCTTCTGGGACGTCAGGGCCGCCCTGTTGGCCGTACCCGGCGTGGCGAACGTGGCCATCTGGGGCGAGCGACTGCAGCAGATCCACGTCCAGGTCGATCCGGCACGGATGCGAGCGCACGGCGTTTCGGTCGACCAGGTGGCGGAGATCACGGCTGACGCCCTGGAAGTCGGCCTGTTCACGTACACGGCCGCGGCGCATCCAGGCATCGGTGGCTGGATCGAAACCCCGCAGCAGCGGCTCGCGATCCGGCATGTCCTGCCGATCTCAACGCCGGAGGAGCTGGCCCAGGTCGTCGTCAAGATCGAGGATGGCGTACCGCTGCGCCTGGGTGATCTGGGCAGGGTCGTGGAGGATCATCCGCCGCTCATCGGGGATGCGGTCATCAATGACGGCCCGGGTCTCCTGCTCGTGGTCGAGAAGTTCCCGTGGGGCAACACGCTCGAGTTGACGCGTGGTGTGGAGGCGGCCCTGGCGGACCTGCAGCAGGGTCTACCCGGCGTGGAGATGGACACGACCATCTTCCGGCCGGCGACCTTCATCGAGCTGGCGATCGGGAACCTGAGCTGGGCGCTTTTGATCGGCGCGCTGCTCGTCATGGTGATCCTCCTCTTCTTCCTGTGGGAGTGGCGCGTCGCGCTGATCAGCATGGTCGCGATCCCGCTGTCGCTGATGGCGGGAGCGCTGGTGCTCCATCAGCTTGGGGCGACGATCAACGTGATGGTGCTGGCGGGGTTCGTGATCGCCATCGGAGTGGTGGTCGACGACGCCATCATCGACGTCGAGAACATCACGCGGCGNCTTCGTCAAAATCGTCTGGAGGGGAGCACCGAGTCCACCGCGTCGATCGTGCTCCACTCGTCGCTCGAGGTGCGCAGCGCCATCATCTACGCGACGCTGATCGACGTCGTGGCGATCGCGCCGGTCTTTTTCCTCGAGGGCCTGACCGGCGCCTTCTTCGGGCCGCTGGCCATCGCCTATGGGCTGTCGGTGCTGGCNTCCATGGCCGTCGCGCTGACCGTCACCCCCGCGCTCGCCCTGATCCTCCTGCGGAATGCGCCGATCGAGCGTCGTGATTCCCCGCTCGCGCGGTGGCTGAAGAGCGGCTACGAGCGGGGGCTTTCGCGGATCATCCACACGGCGCGACCGGCGTTCGCGGCCGTCGCCATCATCGCGGTGCTCGGCGTCATCGTGACGCCGCAGCTCGGCCAGTCGCTGCTCCCCGACTTCAAGGAGCGGGACTTCCTGATGCACTGGCTGACCAAGCCCGGCACGTCCCATCCGGAAATGACCCGGATCACGACGGCGGCCAGTCAAGAGCTGCGATCCATCCCGGGCGTGCGCAACTTCGGGGCCCACATCGGGCGGGCCATCGCATCGGATGAAGTCGTCGGTATCTACTTCACCGAGAACTGGGTCAGTGTCGACCCTTCGGCCGACTACGACGCGACCCGTGCCGCCATTCAGCAGACCGTCGACGGCTACCCGGGGATCGTTCGCGATGTGCAGACCTATCTGAAGGAGAGGACCAAGGAGGTCCTGACGGGCACGAGCGAGGCGATCGTGGTGCGCATCTACGGCCCTGAATTGGCGGTCCTGCGCGGCCTGGCTGAGGAGGTCAGGCACAAGATCTCGGAGATCGAGGGCGTCGACGATCTGCACACCGAGCTTCAGGTTGACATCCCCCAGGTCGAAGTCGAGGTCGACCTCGCGAAGGCGGATCGCTATGGCATCAAGCCGGGCGACGTTCGGCGTGCAGCCGGTGCGCTGGTGGCGGGTATCGAGGTCGGTGACATCTACCGGGACGGGAAGGCGTTTGACGTGGCGCTCTGGTCAACGCCGGAGACCCGGACGAGCCTGACCTCCCTTCGCGAGCTCCTGATCGACACCCCGAGCGGCGGCCAGGTGCGCCTGGCGGATGTGGCCAAGGTGGAGATCGTCCCAACCCCGAACGAGGTCAAGCACGAGGGCGTCTTCCGTCGCATCGACGTCGGCCTCAACGTGGCCGGACGTGATCTCGGCTCAGTCGCGCGCGACGTCGAAGAGGCCCTCCGACAGGTCGACTTCCCTCTCGAGTACCACCCCGAACTGCTCGGCGAGTACGCCGAGCGGCAGGCTGCCCAGGGTCGTCTGCTGCTCCTCGGGATCGCCGCTCTGATCGGTGTCTTCCTCCTCCTGCACACGTCCTTCGGGAGCGCGCGGCTCGCGACGCTGTCGTTCCTCACGCTGCCGTCGGCCCTGGTGGGCGGCGTGCTGGCGGCCTACCTGACGGGCGGCATCCTCTCGCTCGGTTCGCTGATCGGCTTCTTCACCGTGCTGGGGATCGCCGCCCGCAACGGCATCATGATGATCAACCACTTCCAGCATCTCGAGCACTCCGAAGGCGAGCCATTCGGTTTCGGGCTTGTGCTGCGCGGCGCGCGGGAGCGGCTCTCGCCGATCCTGATGACGGCCCTGGCAACAGGACTCGCCCTGGTGCCGCTCGCGATCGCCGGCGATCTGCCGGGTCACGAGATCGAGCATCCGATGGCGATCGTCATCCTGGGCGGCCTCGTCACGTCGACGCTGTTGAACCTGTTCATCGTGCCGTCCCTGTACCTGCGCTTCGGGCGGCATCGGCCGCGGAAGGTGATCGAAGCACAGGCGGACAGCTGAGCCGCGGCTGGCCAGGAGACCCTGTGCTGACGCAGACTTCGGCACGATCAGTCGAGACCCTCATGGCCGCGATTGTTTCGGCGCTCCCTGCTGACGAACCAGGCAACGGCACGGGCTCCGCCCGGATGGAGGCGAAACCCGCGAACGGCGCCGCCTAGCCGATAGTGAAGGGGACTTCGGTCAGCGTCTGATTGCCACTCTGCTCGATGGCCAGCACCTCGATCTTGTAAGCCCCATCCGTCGCCAGGAATTCCGGCGGAATGGCGATGCTCGTCGCATCGCCAGGGAGGATGACCGAGAAGGAGTGAACCGGGTCGCGCTCGGAGATTACCAGCACCTGGTAGCGAACGATCTGAATGCCCGCCGGCTCGGTGACCGGCTCCCAGCTGACCACTACCTCGTCGGCGGCGACGGTTGAATCCTCCTCGGGCGAGATGACCACCGGCCCCCCAGGGAGGTCGTGGGTGAGCGTAACCGAGCTTCGCATCCGGGTGCCGTCGGTCTGTAGTCCCTCGAACACGTACTCGCCCTCGGGAAACAGCTTCTTGAACTCGCTGAGCGGGAACTCCGTGAACGGCGGCTCGCTTGACTCCGAGAACAGCTCAGTCAGGCCATAGTCCTTGAGTACCCCCTGGTTCTTGATGTCGAGGATAGTTCGCCCATCCGGCGCCTTGAGGGTGATCGACTCCCAGGGGTCATGGTCGAAATCGATCTGGAGGCCGGCGTCGCCATCGGTGGCGTTGACCTCCACTCGCAGGCTCGCCCGCTTGAACTCCACCGTCGCGGCGCCAGTCGCAGTGCTTGAAACTGCGCACCCCGTGAACGTGACCGCCGCAATCATCGCCGCGGCTATGACGTACCAAACCGGTCGCTCCAAGGGTAGTCTCCTCGGCTGCGGGTAGTGGCTCAATTGAGCCACAATCTAGCTGCGTCGTCGAGAAGTTCCCGTGGGCGACACGCTCGACGCTGACCAACGCGCTGCTGTTGGGCTCGCTGCTCGTCTTCGTCGTGCTGATCCTCTTCCTCTTCGACTCGCGCACGGCGCTGAATCAGCCTGGTGGCCATCCCACTCTCGCTGATGGCCGCCGCCGTGGTGCTCGACGCGCGCCGCGCGCCGATCAACGTGATGATCCTGGCCGGCTTCGTGATATCCGTCGGCGTGGTAGTCGACGACGCGATCATCGACATCGAGAACATCGTGCGCTGCCTTCGTCAGCTCCGGCGGGAAGGCAGCACGATGTCAACGGCGCGGGTCATCGTGGAGGCCTCGATCGGCGTCTTCCTCCTGCTGTAGGCGTCGTTCGGGAGCACCCGTCTGGCCGACCCAGCGGATCCGCCTCAAGACGCCGGTATCCTCCGTCCGATTCGGGCAGCGTCGCCTCCCTTTGCCCGGTACCTCTGGCGGCTTGACCATCGCCATCCGGATGCTATGATGGCCGCGACCCCACGAACCACGCCCGAGCCGCGGCCTACCCGGCCATCCGGCGCAAGGGTCCCCCGTTTCGCTACATGGCGCCGCGACGGCCGTACGTATCCGGGCCGAGCTCGACGGGTCCCCAGCCTCTGCATGACCCCGTCCCCACGCCACGTCGCAGCCACGTCCCACCCCACGCGAAGGATGCCCAGATCACACCCATGAACATCAACGAACTCAAAGAGAAGAACCTGCGCGAACTCGTCGAGATCGGCGGAGACCTCGACGTCGCGGATGCCCGCGACATGCGCAAGGACGACCTCGTCGAGCGCATCCTCCAGCGCCAGGTCGAGCGCGGTGGACAGGTCTACGCTACCGGCATCCTCGACATCGTGGACGAGGGCTTCGGCTTCATGCGCCGCCACGGCCTGATGCCCAGCCAGGATGACGTCTACGTCAGCTCCAGCCAGGTCCGCCGCTTCGGCCTGCGCCCCGGCGACGTGTCGGCGGCGTCATCCGGGCGCCCAAGGACGGCGAGAAGTACTGGGGCCTGCTGCGCGTCGAGTCGGTCAACGGCGTCGATCCGGAGACCGCCAAGCGNCGCCCGCACTTCGACGTCCTGACCCCCATCCACCCCATCGAGNTGATCAACCTCGAGACGGACTCGAAGAACCTGAGCCAGCGGCTGATCAACCTNGTCAACCCGCTGGGCAAGGGCCAGCGNGCGCTCATCGTCAGCCCNCCCAAGGCNGGCAAGACGATGNTGCTCAAGCAGATCGCCAACGGCATCACGGCCAACTACCCGGAGATCCTGCTCATGGTCGCGCTCATCGGCGAGCGGCCGGAAGAGGTCACCGACATGCGNGCAGCGTCAAGGGCGAGGTCATCTCCTCGACCTTCGACGAGCCGACCGAGAACCACACCCACGTGGCCGAGATGGCCCTCGAGATCGCCAAGCGCCAGGTCGAGACCGGCCGCGACGTGGTCATCCTGCTCGACTCGATCACGCGCCTCGCGCGCGCCTACAACCTGGCCCTGCCGCCGAGCGGGCGCACGCTCTCCGGCGGCATCGACCCCATCGCCCTCTACCCGCCCAAGCGTTTCTTCGGCGCCGCGCGGAAGATCGAGGAGGGCGGCTCGCTCACGATCATCGGCACCTGCCTGGTCGACACCGGCTCACGCATGGACGACGTCATCTACGAGGAGTTCAAGGGCACCGGCAACTCGGAGCTGATCCTCGACCGCAAGCTGGCCGAGAAGCGCATCTTCCCGGCCATCGACGTGCAGCGCTCGGGCACCCGCCGCGAGGAGCTCCTCCTCGAGGAGGGTACGCTCAAGATGGTCTGGACGATGCGCCGGATGCTGTCGGCCGTGGGCACGAACGAGGGCATCGAGCTGCTCCTCAACCGCCTCGCCAAGACCGAGTCGAACGCAGCCTTCCTGGCCAGTCTCACGAAGGGCGCGGCCGCGGCCGAGGCTTGACCGAGAGCTGACCGTGGGCGGAGCGATTGACGGTCCGCGGGCGCCTCTGGTAAGGTCCGCCGGAAACGGAACGTTCGCCGGAGACCACTAGGAGGGTCGGCGGGCGCAACCAGCGGCAGTGTGAGGCCCCCAGCTCCATACCGCTCCCACGGACGGCTCGCGCACCACATCCCCGCCCGCGCGTCCCCACCGCCGTCCCTGATCCGAGGAGACCGTATTGCACCAAGCGACGGTCCTCGTGCTTCGCGCCCTCCGGCGCCTCGCGCGGGACCAGCGCCGGACTGTTGCCCGGCTCACCCAGCTCCGGCGCCCTGCCGGCCCGACCGAGTCTTCGGTCCGGGTCGCGGGCGCTCGCCGTGCGCCAGTCGCGCGGCCCGCGGCGTCGAGTAGCCGATTCGCCGGCATGGCGAACCGCCTCCGCCGACCCCGGCTCGCTGATCTCGCGGCGGATCGCCGCGGCTCTCCCGTCCTCGTCCTCTGCCTCGTCCTCGTCGCCTCGCTGCTCGCGGCGGTGCCGGACCAGGGCGTGGCCGTCGGTGGCACGGACGGTGCCGGCGAGGCCGCGCAGCCGCGCATCGCGGCGCTCGCGGGTGGCGCCGTCAACGGCGCGCCGCGCACGGCCTCCGACCTCGACGGCCGCATCTTCCAGCCCTTCGACCTGCCCGCCACCGGGACCGGGGACGCGACCGGCACCGGGGACGAGATCGTCGACCCGGCCGCGCAGTTCCAGAACGGCGTCGCCTACACCATCGACGGCACGCTCCTGAAGCCGCTCACGGTCGAGATCGACCTCGGGGGTATCGAGGACCAGGTACGCACCTACCGCGTCGAGGCGGGCGACACGCTCGTGGGCATCGCCGACAAGTTCGGCCTCAAGATGATGACCCTGTGGTGGGCGAACAAGCTGGCCGCCAAAGACGAGCTCCGCATCGGCCAGCTGCTCGTCATCCCACCGGTGGACGGCGTCCTCTACACGGTCAAGGAGGGCGACACGCTCGATGGCATCGCCGATGCCTACAGTGCGAACATCGAGGAGATCATCGCCTTCAACGACCTCGAGGGCGACACCATCGTCATCGGGCAGCAGCTCATGGTGCCGGACGGCCGCGGCAAGGCCATCCCCACGCCGAAGCCGGAGGCCCGGCCGCGGTCGGGCTCCGGTGGCAGCGGTGGCGGTGGCGGCTCGTGCGACAACTGCTCGTTCGGTGGCGGGATGCGCTGGCCCGTCGGGGGCAGCAACTACATCAGCCGCGGCTTCCGCTACGGCCACTACGGCGTCGACATCGCCGCCGACTACGGCACGTCGGTCCTCGCGGCCGTGGCCGGCAAGGTGACCTTCNCCGGCTGGCGCAGCGGTGGCGGCGGGTACCAGATCTGGATCAGCCACGGCAACGGCGTCTACACCACGTACAACCACCTGTCGTCGATCACGNCGAGCACCGGTGCCTATGTTGCGAAGGGGGAGCGCATCGGGCGGGTTGGCTCGAGCGGCAACTCGACCGGCCCGCACCTCCACTTCGAGGTGTGGCGAGGATCGATCTGGGACGGCGGCTACCGCGTCAACCCGCTGAAGTACTTCTAGTCGCGCCGCTCGCGTGCGCCGCGCCCGGCCCTCCGCGGGTCGGGCGTTCCCATGCCCCCTGCTAGGATTTTGCCGATGTTCCTCGACCGCGCGAAGATCTGGGTGCGCGCCGGCGACGGCGGTGACGGAGCCGCGACCTTCCGCCGCGAGGCCCATGTCCCGCGCGGTGGCCCCGACGGCGGCGACGGGGGCCGCGGCGGCTCGGTCTACATGCGCGTCGATCCCGGCCAGACCACGCTCGCCGACTTCCGCTTCAAGCACCACTTCAAGGCCCCAGCCGGCGGCAAGGGCAGCGGCTCGAAGCGCCACGGCAANGCCGGCGGAGACCTCGAGCTGGCCGTCCCGCCCGGCACCGGCGTCATCGACGAGACGAGCGGCGACCTGCTGGCGGACCTGGTGGCCACCGGCCAGCGCGTGATGATCGCGCGCGGCGGCCGCGGCGGGTTGGGCAACGTCCACTTCGCGACGGCCACCCACCGCACCCCGCTGCACGCCCAGAAGGGTGAGCCTGCCGAGGAGCGCTGGATCCGCCTCGAGCTGCGGCTCATCGCCGACGTCGGGCTGGTCGGCCTGCCCAATGCGGGCAAGTCCACGCTGCTGGCCGCGCTGACCGCGGCGACCCCGAAGATCGCCCCGTACCCCTTCACGACCCTCGAGCCGAACCTCGGCATCCTCGACCTCGAGGCCATCGATCCCACCGACCCGAGACGCCCGACGATCGCGGACGTGCCGGGCCTCATCGAGGGTGCCAGCTCAGGGGCAGGGCTCGGTCATGCCTTCCTGCGGCACGTCGAACGGACGCGGGTCCTGGTGCACGTCGTGGACATCGCCGCGCGCGACCCTGAAGCCGACCACGCCATCATCCGGGACGAGCTGCGCCTGCACGACCCGCGACTGCTCGAGAAGCCGTTCCTCGTCGTCGCCAACAAGACGGACCTGACCGACGCGGCAGACAACCTCAAGGCCTTCCTGGCCGCGCGGCGGCGCGAGGGGCTGGCGGCTGTCGCGGTCTCGGCGCTCACGGGGAAGGGGCTCCCGGAGCTGATCGGCGCGCTCGGCCGACTGCTGCCCGATGCGGCGGCGATGGCCGAGCCGCCCGAGCCCACCGGCGTCGTCGTCCACCGTTTCGAAACGACGAGCGAGGGCTTCGCCGTGGAGCGCGAGGGCGAGGCCTTCCGCGTCCGTGGTAAGCGCATCGAGCGCCTCGCGGCCCAAACGGACTTCGGCAACGACGAGTCGGCCGAGCGCTTCCAGCGCGACCTGGTGCGCTGGGGCATCGAGCGCGAGCTGCGCCGCGCCGGTGTCGAGCCGGGCGACATGGTGCGCATCGGTGCCGTCGAGCTCGAATGGGGGGCGGAGCCGTGGGCCTGACGGCGGGGACGGGCGGCAAGCCCGGTGCCTGGGGCATCCTGGGCGGCACCTTCGATCCCGTCCACTACGGGCATCTCGCGCTCGCCGAGGGCGCGCGCCAGGCGCTCGGGCTCGAGGGCGTCCTGTTCCTGCCGGCCGGCATCCCGCCCCACAAGCCGGATCGCATCGTCACCGCGCCGAGCCATCGCGCGGCCATGGTCGAGCTGGCCATCGCCGACAACCCCGCCTTCCGTCTCTGCCGCGCCGAGCTCGACCGGCCGGGGCCGAGCTACGCGGTGGACACGGCCGCCGCGCTCGTTGCGGCGCCGCCCGTGGAGGGTGCCGATCCCCGCGGGTACGTGTGGCTCCTCTCGGTCGAGGCGCTCGTCGAGCTGCACACCTGGCGCGAGCCCCAGCGGCTGCTCGAGCTGGTTCGCGTCGGCGCCGTGCCACGGCCCGGGTTCCGGACCCCCGGCCGTGCCTGGCTGAGCGAGCACTTCCCCGGCCAGGAGGAGCGCATCCTCTTCCTCGATGGCCCGGAGCTGGGCCACTCGGCCTCGCGCATCCGCCGGCTGGTNGGGGAGGGGCGCTCCATCCGCTACCTNGTGCCCCCGGCCGTCGAGGNCTACATCCACGACCACGACCTNTACTCGCCCGAGCTGTGGAGCAAGGACTGATGACCNGCGAGACGACGCCCGAGCGCGCACCCAGGGGCCGGCGGCCCGGCCTGCCCGCCCGTGAGACGCCGGCGCGAGCGGTCGGTCCGGCGCTGGACGACCGCGCCGTGCTCGCCCTGGCG
>C687J29039_10001381_pt1 | contig 10284 bp, 9 predicted proteins | sample RifCSP16_2_FD_29039 | JGI IMG/M metagenome (IMG submission 29039)
GAGCGACGGAGAGATCCTCGAAGCCCAACAGTTGCTGGCCCGGCTCGAATCGATCTTCGTCGAGCCGGCGGGCGCCCTCCCCATCGCCGCTTTGCAGCCCTTGCTCGCGACGGCACGGGTACAGGCGGACGAGGTGGTCGTCTGTCTCGCCACTGGTAACGGCCTCAAGGACCCCCGGTCGGCGCTCAAGGTCCTCCCGTCGCCGGCATCCATTGAGCCCTCCATTCAGGAGGTGGACAAGTTCCTCAAGCTCAAGCTCTACGAGATCCGGGCCGCCGGGGCCAAGAACGGCGACCGGAACCTCTTTACCGAGGTCCCCTCGAAAGGGGCGCTGTCCGAGCTGGTCAACACGGAGTTCGGCATCCGCCTCACCCCCGACTACGCCCAGCGGGTCCTGGGCCTCGTGGAGGATTTCGTCAACAAGGGAAAGCCGGTCACCAAGGCGGATCTCCAGTACATCCTGGAGACCACGCTCAAGCGCGCATCCGGCGAGGGGGTCCTCAAGGTGGAGGACTTCCAGGTCACGACGACGCTCCACGGTCAGGCTCAGGCCAAGGTCTGGGTGAGCTTCGATGGGGAGCGGCTCGAGTCGAGCGGAGCGGGGGTCGGGCCGGTCGATGCGGTGATCAGCGCCCTCAAGGCAGCGGCCAGCAGCCGGGGGCGGATCTTCTTCGAGTTGATCGATTACCAGGTGGCGATCAACGCCCCAGGGACCGATGCCTCGGTGGAAACGACGCTGGTCCTGAAGGACGCCAAGGGGAACCGGATCGTTGCCACTGGGACCTCTCCCGATATCATCGTGGCCTCAGTCCAGGCCTTCGTGGACGGCTACAACCTCCTGTGGGCCCGCCAGCAATCCTAGATAGTACCATCGAGCAATGGAGCAATGGAGCGGTGGGACCCGTGGTCGCGGAGCCCTGCTCAAGGCGTCAAGCCCGGTCCCCCTCGGGGGGAGCAAAGCCGCGGCGGAGCGTGTTCTCGGTGATGGTCCTGGGTTCCATAAACTGCAGAGATAGTCGGGCCCCCCGGCCTTTGAGCCGATCCCTGACATCTTGAACCCCCCAAAGGGCTGCCGGCCCACGATCGCCCCCGTGATCTTTCGGTTGATGTACAGGTTCCCCACCTGGAAGGCCGCCTTGGCCCGCTCGATGTGGGCGGGGCTCCGGGAGTAGAGGCCTCCGGTCAAGGCGTACTCGGTCTCGTTGGCGATCTCGAGGGCCTCCTCGAATTCGGCGGCCCGGAACACCGCCAGGACAGGGCCAAAGATCTCTTCCCGGGCGATGGTCGTAGCACGGGGGACATCGGCAAAGACCGTCGGTCCCACATAGCAGCCGGTCTTCAGGTGTGAGACGTCGGTGTCCAGGACGAGCCTTGCTTCTCTCCGGCCCTGTTCGACGTAGCGGAGGACCTTGCGGGAGGCCTCCTCGTCAATCAACGGGCCGACGACCGTTCCCGGATCCTCGGGTGGGCCGACCTTGAGGCTGGCGGCCGCCTGCACGAGGCGCGTGAGGAAGGCGTCGTGTGCCGATCCCACCACGATGACCCGTGAGCAGGCCGAGCACTTCTGGCCGGCGTAGCCGAAGGCCGAGGCCACGACGCCACGGACGGCCTCATCGAGGTCGGCGTCCTCATCGACGATAATGGCGTTCTTGCCCCCCATCTCGGCGATCACCCGCTTCGGACCCCGCTGATCCTTTCTCGTCTGCGCGGCCAGCTCGTAGATCCGAAGCCCCACCCCCCGTGAGCCTGTAAACGCGACCAGATCAACGAGGGAACTCGTGATCAGGTATTCCCCCACCTCTTCCCCCAGACCCGGCAGATAATTTACCACCCCGGCGGGGAACCCGGCTTCTTGGAAGATCGTCATGAGATGCCACGCCATGACGGGGGACTGTTCGGCCGGTTTCATGATGGCCGCATTGCCGGTGACGAGCGCGGCGGAGGTCATGCCGGTCAGGATGGCCAATGGGAAGTTCCAGGGCGCGATGATCACGGCGACGCCCCGAGGCTGGTACAGGTATTCGTTCACCTCCCCCGGCGCTTCTCCCAAGCGCTGCACCTTTCCGAGCCGCAACATCTCGCGCCCGTAATATTCGAGGTAGTCAATCGACTCGGCCACGTCGGCGTCCGCCTCTCGCCAGGGCTTCCCCACCTCGGTGACCTCCCACGCCGCCAGCTCGACCCTTCTCCGTCGCATGAGCGCCGCGGCCTGAAATAAGAGATCGGCCCGGGTTCGGGGCGATGTGGAGGCCCATCCGGGAAATGCCATCCTGGCAGCGTCCAGGGCTTGCTCCGCGGTGTGGAGATCGGCGAGGGCCGTCCGCCCGACGATCTCCTCGGGACGCGCGGGGTTCCGTGAGACTAGGTCTCGGGTGGTCCGGACTTCTTCGCCGCCGATGATCAACGGGTGGAAGTGGTCGAACTGGCTCCGGACAGCGCTGAGGGCCTCGGGCATGCCTCTGCGATGTTCCTCGTGAGTGAAGTCGAGTTCCGGCTCGTTGCGGAACGGGGTCGGCTCGGCGTGTGTCACCCCGATGGGTGCCGCGGGCACCTCGCCTGATACCGGGACCGGCCCGGGCGGTTTCAGTAAGTCCTCTGGAGACCAGTACTCGGCGAAGCTGTGTCTTAGGAAGGATTCATTGGAGGTGTTCTCGAGGAGCCGCCGGATGAGATATCCCATCCCCGGAATCAGCTCTCCGAGGGGAGTGTACACGCGAACCCGCTGCTCCAGGCGAACCAGGGCGTCTTTGATCGGGTCCCCCATGCCGTACAGCATCTGGAACTCCAGGGACTCCCCGGGTACCTTCAGGCGCCGGGCCCAGGCCAGGGCAGCCGCGATGGAACGGATGTTGTGGCTTCCGATCGCGGGACGGAGCAGCTCGTAGTGCTCGAGGAGAACGCGGGTGAGCTTCTCGAAGTTGAGGTCCGTTTGCCACTTCTCCATGAAGACCGGCACCGCCCATCCCTGTTGCCGGGCGATGACCACCTCGTAATCCCAGTAGGCCCCCTTGACGAGGCGAACGCCGATCGAGGCGCGGCGCCGCTCGACCCATGTCAGGAGATCGTGAAGATCCCGCTCCGCGTCCTTGAGATACGCCTGGAGTACGACCCCGACGTCCTCGTGGCCCCGAAACTCCTCTTCGTCCAAGAGTGCCTTGACAGTTCTGAGGGTGAGGTCTTTGAACTCGTAGTGCTCCATATCGACGGTCACAAAGGCCTCCACCTCTCGCGCCCGCCGCAGGATGGATCGAAGACGAGCCTTGACAGCCTCGACACTCCCCTCTTGATCTAGGGGGTTCAACTGAGAGTAGAGGGAGCTGAGCTTGAGCGAGACATTCACGGAGGGGAGTGACCCCCGGTGGTCCCGGTCGAGAAGGGGTGAGGGCTCCCACTGTCTCGCGTGAGGGGTGAGCGCGTCCAGAATGGTGAACACGCGCCGCTGGTACGCCTCTGCCTCCTCCTCGCTGACCGTGGCCTCGCCCAGCAGATCGAGGGTGAAGCCCATCTGCCGGCGCCTGAGGGCCTGGACGACCCGAAGGGCCTCCTCGATGGTGGCGCCGGCGATGAATCGCCGCGCCAGGCGGCGGGCGGCGTGACGGACCGCGAGGGCCAATGCCCGGGCTGCCAGGTCCCGGCGCGAGGCGACCCGGAGGCCCCAGCGAATGAGCCCCGGAAGGGCCTTCTCGTGGGGGGCGAGATACTCCGAGAGATGGTGGACGACCTGCTCGCTCGTCGTCAAGGTGGGCAGCACGTCGATGAAGCGGAACAGACCGACTTTCAAGGACTCATCCCGCATGGCCCACGTGAGGAGTCGCTCGTCCCATCCGTCTCGAGACAGGATCGAGGGGGACGTGTCCTGTAGGTGCGCAAAGATCTGCCGGCCGATCTCTTGGGTATCCCGCTCGACCTGCTGCCGGACCTTCTCGGGGACTTCCATCCCTGGCTCCCTGAAGGGGTTGCTGCTCACTACGATTATAGGCGGAGACGGGTGCGGTTCCAAACCGTGCTCATGCCTCTGCCTCGTCCCGTCTGGCTGCAATGTTTGTTCCCCTGCTGCGTCGAGGACGAATACCGAGCGGGCGCCGTTCCTCCCGCGGGGTGGCTGTGCTACAGTGAAACGGACGTCATCACAGATGAGACAAGGAGGAGGCGGTGAAGATTGCGGTGATGGGGGCCGGGGCCGTGGGGGGGTACTTCGGGGCGCTCCTTCACAGGGGAGGGCTCGATGTGACCTTGATCGCGCGCGGTCGGCACCTGGAGGCCATCAAGGCGCACGGGCTTCGGATCAAAAGCACCCAGGGGGATCTGACTGTGCCGGCTAAAGCCGTCGGTGACCCGAGGGCGGTTGGCCCGGTGGATCTGATCCTCTTCTGCGTAAAGTCCTATGACACGGAATCGGCCGCGCGTCAGTGTCTGCCGATCGTTCAAGAAAGCACCGCCATCCTGTGCCTGCAGAACGGGGTCGACAACGAAGAGAAGATCGCGATGGTCGCCGGAGGCGAGAAGGTCCTCGGGGGAGTCGCCTACATCGGGGCCGGTGTCTCCGAGCCCGGGGTGGTCGTGCATACGGCTGAAGGCCGGATCGTCTTTGGAGAGATGCGCGGAGGAGTCAGCGAACGGGTGCGGCGCCTGGAGCAGATCTTTCGTGACGCCGGGTTCCCCGCAGAGGTCTCCTCCAACATCCAGGCGATCTTGTGGGGAAAGCTCTGCTGGAACGCCGCCTTTAACGCGTTAAACACACTCGTGGGGGGTGATGTCCGCGTTCTGGTGGAGCGGCCGGAGACTCGAACATTGGCCAGGCAGGTCATGGAGGAGGTTCGGGCCGTCGCCAACGCGAACAATGTCCCCCTCTCCGAAGACCTCGCCGAGCGACTTCTCACATGGACCGACACTGCGGCCGGGGCCATGAAGACCTCAACCCGGCAAGACCTGGAGGCGGGGAAGCGACTGGAGGTCGAGGCTTTAAACGGGGCAGTGGTCCGAAAAGGAGAAGCGGCAGGCGTTCCCACCCCCTTCAACTTTGCCCTCTATGCTCTCCTCAAGGCCATCGATCCGGGCGCCTGATACACGATCCCCCCATAGGTGGAAATAGGCCTTTTGGGCTGCCACGGGGGTTTCCTCTTTGAAGGCGAACGCCCGGGGAGCTTGTGCCACCCGGGCGTTGTCCTTGAATGAATCAATGAGGTGGTTACGGGCTAGCCCGCTCGGACCTTGACCCAGACCTCCCGAGTCCGAGGCCCATCAAACTCGCAGAGGAAGACCGACTGCCACGTTCCGAGGCAGAGCTTTCCCTTGTCGATCAGGACCGTCGCAGCGTTCCCCACTAGTATCGCCTTCAGGTGGGCGTCCATGTTCCCATCGTTGTGCTCGTATTGGGCATCCCGAGGGAAGAGACGACGCAGGTGAGCCATGATATCCCGCCCGACTGCCGAATCATCCCCTTCTTGCACAGCCACAGCTGCGGTCGTATGCGGGATATAGACATAACAGATCCCGTCGCCCATCCCTGACCCGTCCACCACCTTCTGCACCTCCGAGGTGATGTCGCAAAGCTCCTCTCGCTTCTGGGTCTTCACGGTGAGCTTCATCATAGCTCGATCAACTCCACCCCGAGGTTTGCAAGGTCCACCACGGCCGCCGTCGCCCAGTCGCACTGAAGGCGCTCGAGGGGGGCCAGCGCGAACGGCGCAATAAAATCTCCTCCGTGGATGACGAAATCGACACGCCGANGATTGAAGACTTCGACGGCACGATCTATGCGAGGCAAGTGATCGTGCGAATCTGCCATGAGGCCGATCTGCATGGGCGCCTCAGTAAGCGACATGGATACCACACATTACCTTGCAGAGTCAAGGGACCGCCGATCTGTTCAGTTCAGAGTTCACGGTTCATGGTTCATGGCAAGATTGGGACTCTACCAGCATGTGAATCCCAAACCATCAACCCTGAACTATGAACCCTGAACGCGCCTACCGGCGGGGGAGGGGGATGCCATGGCGCTCGAGGTCCTGACGGAGCGGGCAGGTGTCGCAGCGCGGTGTGGACCGGCAGTACACTTTCCCGACTGCCACGAGCAGGGCATGGTATTCGTTGTAAAGCTGTGCATCCTGGGGGAGGTGGTTCATGAAGAGCGCCTGCACATCGTGATAAGTAGCCTCGGGAGAAATCAGGCGATGGCGCGCAAGGATTCGCTTAGTGTATGCGTCGACGACAAAGATCGGCATGTCGCCTGCATAGAGCAGGATGGAGTCCGCCGTTTCCGGGCCGATCCCGGAGACCTCCAGCAGGGCGTTACGGAGCCGCGCCGGTTCATCGCGGAACATACGGTGCAGGCTCCCCCCGTATCGCTTGCGGAGAAAAGCGAGGAAGTTCTGGAGTCGGCGGGCNTTCACGGTGAAGGTCCCTGCGGGGCGGATCAGCGTGGCCAACCGGTGTCTTGAGAGGGCTGACATGGCCGAGGCGGTGAGCGCNCGGGCCCCGCGGAGCTGTCGGATCGCTTTCTCGACGTTGCCCCAATTGGTATTCTGGGTGAGGATGGCCCCGACGATGACCTCGAATCGGCTTCGCCCAGGCCACCAGCCCTGGGGGCCGAGTCGTCCGTAGAGCCGGCGATAGATGCTCAGGAGTCGGCGCCGCATGGAAGCCTCCTGCCGTGGTCCGCTATGAGAGGGGGTGTAGCGTGGAGGTAGCATCCTGCTCCATCTTCTTGTATAATAACTTGATTATTCGGGCAAGGTCGCCCGTTGGAAACATTTGATGAGGCGGGGAGGCTCTCCTGGGGGTTGCGGCGCGTGCCGAGGATTTTGGCCATTGATCTTGGCGAGGTTCGCATGGGCCTGGCGGTGAGTGACGATCTCATGATCACCGCCCAGCCTCTGCCGACTTGGCGCCGCATGGGCCGGCGGTCAGATTTTGCCCATCTCGGGGACCTCGTCGAAAAATGGGGAGTCCACCAGGTCGTCGTCGGGTATCCCAGGCACCTCGGGGGTGAGGTTGGGGAGCAGGCCGCCGGGGCGCAGAAGTTTGCCGAAGAGCTGGGGAATACCCTGGGACTTCCGGTAGCCCTCTGGGATGAACGGTACAGTACGGTCGCCGCAGAGCGGACGCTGATCGAGGCGGGGGTCCGGCGAAAGCGGCGCCAAGAGATGAGGGACAGCGTGGCAGCTCTGTTGATCCTGCAGGCGTATCTCGACCGCCGGCAGAGGGATGGATAGGGTGGCGGTCCGGGGGCGCCGATTTGCTGTGTGGAGCGCGGGCCTGTGCCTAGTGCTCATGACCGCCTTTGGCGTGCGGCTGTACCTGGCGCTTCATCCCACAATGAGCCCTCGGTTTCGTGATGCAGGGCCTCGGGTGGTCTTCATCAAGCCCAACACCGGGGTCACTACCATCGCCGACCTGCTGAAGGAGCAAGGGATCATCCAAGACCGCCTCCTCTTCGTCCTCGCGAGCGTGCTCCGGGGTTCCTATGATCGATTGAAGGCCGGGGAGTATCAGTTCGCCCCCTCGATGGGACTCGTGGACGTCATCCGGATTCTCGAGGAGGGGAAGGTCCTGGTGCACAAGGTCATCGTTCCAGAAGGGTCCACCGCCTGGCAGATTGCAGGGCTCCTCGACGAGGAGGGGCTTGTAGATCGGGAGCGGTTCCTGAGACTGGTCATGGATCGTTCGGTGGCCCGTCAATACGTGCCTGAGGCAGACACGTTGGAAGGGTTCCTCTTCCCTGACACCTACCATTTGATTAAAGGCCTGACGGAGGAGGAGATCATTGACAAGTTGGTCCAGCGGTTCTTAAGGACGTTCAGCGGCGAGGACGANTTCCGNGCCCGCAAGCTCGGAATGAATCGCTACAGGATCGTGACGCTCGCCTCCATTATNGAGAAAGAAGCGGTNGTAGATCAGGAAAAGCCCATCATCGCCGGNGTCTTTTACAACCGCCTGCGGCGGGGGATGCGACTGCAGGCCGATCCCACCGTCCTCTATGGCAAGCGCAACGGGGGCCGGATTACCCGCCGCGACCTCCAGGCAAAGCACCCCTATAACACGTACGTGCAGAACGGACTTCCCCCCAGGGCCCATCGCCAGCCCCGGAGAAGTAGCCCTGAAGGCGGCGCTGTACCCGGCCCGGGTGAGCTATCTCTACTTCGTCTCCAAGAATGATGGGACCCATCAGTTCTCCCGAACCCTGGAGGAACACCAGCAGGCTGTTCGCAAGTACCAGTAGAGGAACATGGTGTCGAAGAAGCACAGCATCTGAGGAGGAAAGGATGAGGATGGTTCGGGTCTTCCTGCGGACGGCTCCAATGGCCCTGCTCCTCGTGGCCTGTGTCACCACACCTCCGCCTGAACAACCGCCGGCATCGGCGGCCACCTACTATGAGCTGGGGAGGGCGTATTTCGAGGGGGGNAATTTTCGCCTAGCCATCCCGGAGTTTTCCAAGGCGGTGGAGCTCAAGCCTTCCGATCCCATCTATCGGTCTGACCTGGGCATGGCGTTCATGTTTAACCGAANCCTCGACGAGGCGATCAAGCAGTTCGAAGAAGCGATCANGCTTGACAAACGATATACGCCGGCCAAGAACAATCTGGCCAGTGCCTATATGCTGAAAGGCGATCTGGAAAAGGCGCGAATCCTCCTCACGGAGGTGCTCAACGATCCCTTGTATCCTACACCCCATTTTGCCTATTTCAATCTGGCCAAAATCTATGAGCGCCAGGGAAAGATCGATCAGGCNGTTGAGCATTATAAGTTTGCCCTGGACGTTCAACGCGACTATGCGGACGCCCACAACAACTTGGGATTCCTGTATCTGCAGCAGGGTAAGACGGACCTCGCCATTTCGGCGTTTGGCGAGGCGACCCGCTTGAGCCCCAAGGTGCCGGTCTATCACCGAAACCTGGGGATTGCGTACACTGAGGCCGGCAGGCGTCGCGAGGCCCGCAAGGCGTTTGAGAGGGTGCTCGAGCTGGAATCCACTGGGCCCTCGGCGGAGTATGCCCGAAAGGCCCTGGACGAGCTGAAGCGATGACNGCGGTTTCCGTGAGAATGCCAGCGGTTCAGGTTCCAGATCTGCGCGACTTCACGCTGCCGGAGCTTGTTGAGTGGATCGCAGGTCTTGGCGAGCCCCGCTATCGAGCTGGGCAGATATTTCGCTGGCTGTGGAAGCGGCAGGTTGACCGGTTTGAAGCAATGACAGACCTGCCGGCCAGGTGCCGCCAGCTTCTGGAGGCGCAGGCGTGCGTCAGCAGGGTTGCCGCTGTCGCGGTTCAGTCATCGAGGGACGGCACCCGCAAGCTTTTGCTCGGGCTTTCCGATGGAGAGCGCATCGAAGCAGTCCTGATTCCGGAGGGCTCGCGTCTGACCGCCTGTATCTCCAGCCAGGCGGGGTGCGCCATGGGGTGTGGCTTTTGCCTCACCGCCACCATGAATCTCCATCGAAACCTGCGCCCGGCGGAGATTGCCGGCCAGCTGGTGGCNCTNNNGAGCGCCCTTGGCCCCGGGGAGCGGGTCACCCACATCGTGTTTATGGGGATGGGGGAGCCCCTGGCGAATTATGCCGCGACCGAAAAGGCCTTGCGGATCCTCATCGCTAAGGAGGGGCTTGCCTTTTCTCCCCGGCGGATCACCGTCTCGACCGTCGGTGTGATTCCAGGGATTCGTCGCTTGGCCCGAGCCGGCCTCGGAGTGAACCTGGCGGTCTCTCTGGTGGCGACCACGGATGAGGTGCGCAATCGNCTCATGCCCATCAACCGCCGGTATTCTCTGCGTGAGCTTCTCCAGACCTGCCGGGAGTTTCCCCTGCCACCCCGGCGCCGCATGACGTTTGAATACGTCCTGATGGCGGACGTGAACGACACCAGCGAGGATGCAGAGCGCCTGCTCGGGCTCCTCAAANGCATTCCATGCAAGGTCAATCTGATCCCGTTGAATGAGGCGCCCGAGATCCCGTTCCGTCGTCCCTCGCGGCAGCGCATTGAGGCCTTTCAGAAGATTCTGCAGCGGGCGGGCACCATCGCCACGATTCGCGAGAGTCGGGGACAGGATATCTCGGCCGCCTGCGGCATGCTCGCCGTTGCCGCGACGCCGCTTGACACTCAACTTTCCATCCCGTATACTCCACAGTGCGGGGTGGAGCAGCTCGGTAGCTCGTTGGGCTCATAACCCAAAGGTCGGTGGTTCAAATCCACCCCCCGCAACCAAAAAGACCACGCACTCATCAAGGGGGTGACTTCGGTCACCCCCTTTATCTTTCGGCAAGCCAGCCGCCGCAATCCTCTGGTCGGCTC
>C687J29039_10001385_pt1 | contig 10274 bp, 17 predicted proteins | sample RifCSP16_2_FD_29039 | JGI IMG/M metagenome (IMG submission 29039)
CGCGAGCGCACGCACGGGCAGAGCTTCAAGGGATCGCGCGTGGCCCAGCCGGGGATCTCGCTCACTTCGCCTCCGGCTCGTCGGGCTCATCGTCTCGGTAGGATAGGCGGGGCGAGTTCCCATCCGGCTCGTCGGGAATGGAACGGATTGTCGCCGCCGACTCTGAGCCATCCGGCCGTGTACTCGCCGCCCGCTCCCTCATCTCCCTCGCGGCCTGCTGGCGCTGATCGCGAACAAAGGCGGCGAGGGCGAAGACCCTCCTAAACTTTCCCGCAGGCAGAGGCCAGTGCCCCAGCCACTCCCGACACGCCTTCTCGATGGGATCGTCGATCATACGATCCCTGCCTTGTGGCCGTCGGCGTCGAGCCACTCGCGCGTCTCCTCGATGACGCGGAGGATGAGCGCCGTGATCGGTCCCGCGCCCAACATCTCACGCTCCTCGTCGGTCATGCCCGCACGCAAGTCTCGCGCCGCCTTCCGCGCCCGCTCTACGTCCTTGGGATCGCTCATCGGGGTCTCCGGTGCTGCATCGCACGGCCGGCAGCGTGCCATCACTCCTCCACGTCGTCCCGGTACGGGAGACGCACATCGGGTAAGCGCGGCTGCATGCCCTTCGGCCAGCGCTTGATGGGCTCAGCGGGGCCATCGCCCTGTAGGTAGCCAAGCTCTCGGGCTAGCTCGTCCAAGCGTTTCATCAGGCCGCCAAATCTCATGCGAGCGTCCTCCTCCATCGCTCTATTGTCTCCTCGACACAGCGCTCGTAGTAGAGCAGCCCCCGCCCGTTGCCTACCGTGTCCGCGAGGCCGCGCAGCACCACGCGGAGCGGAACGTCGCGGTCCATCCACCGGCGCAGTAGGTCCCACTCCGCGGGACTCATGATGCGCTCGGCGCCCCAGCGATCCTCCATGCAGCTCCACACGGTGCGGGCGTACTGGATGCGCTGCTCTGGGGTCACGGGCGAGTCTCCTGCTTCGCCACGCCGTCAAATGCGGTCTGGACCATGGTCGCGAAGCGCTCACGCTGTGCGTCCCAGGCGGCGTCCCAGGCGGCGTCCCCGGCGGCGGCCCAGGCGGCGGCCCTGGCGGCGTCCCAGGCGGCGTCCCCGGCGGCGGCCCAGGCGGCGGCCCAGGCGGCGTCCCCGGCGGCGGCCCAGGCGGCGGCCCAGGCGGCGGCCCTGGCGGCGGCCCAGGCGGCGGCCCTGGCGGCGGCCCAGGCGGCGGCCCAGGCGGCGGCCCTGGCGGCGTCCCAGGCGGCGTCCCTGGCGGCGGCCCAGGCGGCGTCCCAGGCGGCGTCCCTGATCTCCTGCCGGCCGGTTTCGAGGTACTCGCGCACCACCAGCGGCGCATCCCACAGGTGAACGACCTGGAGCGCGCACCACCGCGAAAAGTCGAGCAGGAGGGGGGTGGCGTCAATGCGTCTGATAATTCGCCGACGTGTGGCCACGAGCTTGTTGGTGTCGCGGAGAAGTTCCCCGTCGATCTCGACCTCGCATAGGGTAGAGCCCGCAGCATGGGTAAGCGCATCGAACGGATGCTCGCTCGCGTGCAGTCCGCTCTCACAGAGCGCGAGCGGCCCCTCGTGGACCAGCCATTCGCCGTCCACTGGCACGGGACGTCCGTCGTACAGTCTCGGTCCGACGAAATGCCAAGCGCGCACCATCAACCTCCCATCATCCAACTGAGCAGCACCCATGCCCCAAGGATCGCACCCCACAGGCCGGCCGAGAGCGCGACCCCTATGAGCATGCCAGCGCTCGGCCCGAGCTTCCGTTCCTCGGGTGTCTCCGCGCACCTGGGGCACAGGGCCTTCGGATCGAGCGCTCCGGCCGCGCAGTCGCACGAGTCGCACACGTCTTCGACGCACTCCGCGCACGACCACCAGCCGCGGTATTCCAGGCTGCGCGCGCCGCAGGTGTCGCAGAGCGAGGCAAAGCGGACGCTGCTCACTGGCCACATCCGAACACGGGGTGCTTCTCCAGCTTGGTCCACGCGGCATCAGCCTGCGCGGGCTCGATCAGCACCCCGCTGGCGGCGCCGGTCAATTCGCGGAGCAGGTCGCTGGCCGCGTCGTCGTCTCCCGTGATGCGCCGGCACTCGGCCGCGAGGGCCCGGGCATCTGTGCGCCCCCTCGTCCCGGGCGCGGGCACCTGTGCCTTATTGCTCATGGCCTCGGCGCCCTCGTCGGCGCCGGGCTCCGCGCTCGGGCCGCCGAATCCCTTTTTGCACCGGAAGCAGTAGTGACCGCCGTACTTGGAGGGGACGGTCGAGCCCGCCTTGCCGCAGCGCGGGCAGGACAGCTTCGGCCCGGTCGCAGGCGTGGAGCGCTTGCGCTCGGTCGCCTGCTCGGCCCCGGCGGCATCGTCGTCGTCCTCGGCCGCGATGCCCACCAGGGCGCAGATGGCGTACCGGCGCGCGTAGGTGATCGCGGACCCCATCTCCTGGGGGCGCTCGTAGACGCCGAGGGGATAGTGAGACTCGACCCACTGGCCCGAGCTGTGGATCAGACGCGTGATGAGCCAGGGGTGTCCGTCCATCCAGAGCAGCGGCTGCACGAGTGCCAAGGCATGCTTGCTGAGTGTCGGGCGGATCGCCTCGAGGACCGACGCCAGGTCCGCATAGGCGTAGGAGTACGTCCCCAGCTTGGCCATGCGGTCCTTGGTCACGGCGGGGAATTCGCCCTGAGCCTTGGCCAGGGCCGCGGCCAGCTCGCCAATCCCGTTGGGGTTGGCGGCTTGTGTTACCATCTCCATGAGATCCCTCCTTGGGGCGGGTCCGGGCCAGCCACCCGGAGCCCGCCCCGTTTTGTCAGTCGTCGGCTGGACCGTCGCCCTGGATCGCGGCCTCGCTCTCCAACGTGCCGCGCTCCCAGCGGATCTCCTCCTCGGTCAGGGGCGCATCGCATCGGAGCCACGGAAACGGGCCGTCGTGGTGTCTGCCGCACTCGTAGCACGTCGGGCTGCCAGGCTCGCGTGCGGGCAGGTCCGGACGGTCGGGGTCGTAGGGCTGGCGCAGGTACTCGGCCAGCGGGGCCAGATCGCCCGTGTAGCGGCTCATCGCGTCCTCCTCTTGCGTTGCGGGTACGTGCGCGGCCGGTCCCAGCGCGGGTCTTTGCACGCCGGGCAAACCGCGGGGCGGATGGTCTTGCGCGGGACCCACTCGTGGTTGCAGCGCTCGCAGTAGTACACGGGTAGATCCTGGCCTGCCGGCTCGTCGGGGGCTTGGCCGCTCACGGGTCCCGCCGGGGGAAGAGGACAGCCAGCGCCAGCGCCGCCGAGTGCTCGATCACGCCCAGGCCCGCCCGGTAGTGGTCCAGGTGGCCAGCCAAGCGCTCACGCTCTGGCACGGCCAGCAGCGGGTCCGCGAGCACGGCCTCGAGGGCCTCGACGATGAGTGCGGTTTCGGGCGTGCGGATCGGGGTCATCTAGTCCTCCTCGGGGCACTCGTCGTCGCACTCGGCGCACGGGCGGATGTTGCCGTGCGGGCACAGGGGCTCGACGCTCGGATCGAGCCCGGAGGTGATCTCGTCTCCGTATTCCTCATCGCCTGAGTAAATCATGCTCATACTATAAGGATATAGCATAATCCTGTCAAGGGGAAAACGCGAGGAATAGTCGTATATGACTCAACAGCTTACATCTGCGCCCACGTTACAGTGACGCAGGACAACGCGAGCCCGCGACAATGGACCGATGAGAGGGCGCCCATTCGAGCGCGGCAAGCCCCGCCCGGCCCGCGCTGGGCGGCGGAAGGGGACGCCGAACCGCGTCACCCGCGCGGTCAAGGACTTCATCTCCGCGGTGGTCGATGACGGCGAGGTGCAGGCCGCAGTGCGCCGCCGGCTCATCAAGGGCGACGTGAGCGGTTTCTTGGGCCTCGTGGCCCAGGCTCACGGCCGACCGAGCCAAGCCCTGGACATCACTGTCAAGCCGCCCCCGATGATCATCCTCCCGCCGGGGACCGACAAGCCGGACATCGAATGAGCCCGTACCCGGATGGCGCCGAGTGGACGCGCTGTGCGGTGTGTGATGCTGTACGCGTGGTGCGCTGGTGCTGGATCTGCCAAGCCTGGATCTGTGCGCCCTGCCGGCGCCGGCCGTGGGCTCGGATCAAGGCTGCGCTCAGCCGGTGGCGATGACTCTCCAGCTCCAGGTCGAGACGACCAGCGTCTGCCAGGCTGCGTGCGTGTGGTGTCCGTACCCGACCACCAAGCGCGCCAAGGGGTTCATGACGCTGGCGCTCTGGCGCAAGATCATTACCGAGGCGGCCGTGATGCCCGAGCGCTGGCATGAGCTCTGCCTCACGGGCCTGGGCGAGCCGCTCCTCGATCCGCACCTCGACACCCGGATCGCGTTCGCCCGCGAGCTGCTGCCCGAGTTGCCCATCGTGGTCTACACCAACGGCTCGTACCTCACTCCGGGGCGCTTCGAGCGCCTCGCCGCCGCGGGGCTCTCGGTCCTGTGCGTCTCGCTCAACGCCGTCCGCGCGGAGCAGCGCAAGCAGATCATGGCCCTCGAGGACTACGATGCTGTCCTGGGGTACATCGACTACGCTATCGCGATGGGGGAGCCCGAGGTCAAGGTCCAGGTGCGCGCCGTGGGCTCACCGGACACGTTCCCGCTACAGGACATGGACACGTTCTATCGGCGCTGGGGCGATGCGCGCCTCGGCGGGCACGGGCTCGTGACCATCGAAGGCAATTGGGCGGGGGACAACCGCACCGTGCGGCCATTCGCCCCGAACGAGGCGTGTCACCGGGCCCTGGGGCAGCTCTACGTGACGTGGGATGGGCGCGTGACGCCGTGCTGTTTCATACCCGATGCGGACGTCGTGTGCTTCGGGGATCTGCGGCGGCAGAGCCTGCGCGAGGTCTACGGGTCCGAGGAGTACGTGCGCTTCCGCCAGGATCACGCGGCGGACCAAGCGGACAAGCACGCCTTTTGTGCGCGCTGCACGAGGATCTAGGAATGCGCGTCCTCCTCCTCGGCGCCGGCTCGTCGCGCGACAAGCGCATCCGCATCCGTGAGGACGAGCCCCAGGACTGGTCCGACGATCAGATCGTGACCTTGGACTGCAACGGATCGCACCACCCGGACGTGGTATTCGACCTCGAGTCGGGACCGTGGCCGTTCGACTCCGACAGCTTCGACCGGGTCGACGCCTACGAGATCCTCGAGCACTTGGGGCAGCAGGGGGATCCGATCACGTTCTTCCGCGACTTCGGCCAGGCATGGCGCGTCCTGAAGGCAGGGGGGCACTTGTGCGCGACCGTGCCGCTCTGGTCCAGTATGTGGGCCTGGGGCGATCCGTCGCATAAGCGTGTCATCAACCGCGGCTCGCTCGTGTTCCTGTGCCAGCCGGAGTACCGGAAGCAGAAGGGGCACACGGCCATGTCGGACCTGCGGCATCTGTGGTTCCGCGACTTCGACATCATCGCGGCCGAGGAGACCGGCGAGAGCTTCGCGTTCGTGCTCCAGGCGGTGAAGCCTGCCCGTCTCTGAGGATCGCCGGATCGAGTGGGCCTCCGAAGCCCAGCGCTGGATCTACATGGCCGGCCCGAAACCGACGCTGCTCTACGGTGGGGTGAACAGCGCGAAGACGACGGGCGCGATCCTCAAGGTCGTGTACCTCGCGGAGACGTATCCCTGCTCACACATCGCGGTCGTGCGCAAGACGTACAAGCAGCTCAAGGCCACGACGATGCAGAGCTTTTTCCAGTTCGTCGACTCGCGCCACTACGCGCAGGGGGCGCGCAGCGACCAGGACGGATACCTGCGCCTCAACAACGGGACCGAGGTCTTTTTTCTTCACCTCGATGCCGAAAACTCGTTGACCATGCTCAGCGGCCTCGAGCTCAACGCGGCCTACGTAGACCAGGCCGAGGAGATCAGTGAGAAGGCATGGGACATCCTCGAGACCAGGGTCGGGCGCTGGCGGTATGCCCAGGTGCCGCCGGCCGAGATCGAATGGCACACGGCGAAGCACGGCACGCCGTGGCCGTACCGGATCGAAGGCCATCCGATGCCGCCGCCGTACCTCTTCGCCACCGCCTACGCTACGGACGAGATTCACTGGATCTACGAGCGGTTCGCGGAGGAGTCGCCCGCCTGGCGCGCGCATTGGCAGGGGCGGGGATATCAGGCTCGGCGCACGGAGAGCACGGACAACCGCTTCGCGCTCCAGGCCAACATCGACGTCCTGCTCAGCAAGGACGAGGCGTTTGTGCGCCGCTTCGTGCGCGGGCTGTGGGGCAACCCCGAGGGGCGGATCTTCAGGGTGGACCCGCTGTCGGTCCTCGAGCCCGTCCCGGCGCTCGTGGCCAAGATCCGGAACACCATGCTCCTGCACCGGTCGTTTGATCACGCGGACTCGGGGCGGACGTGCTGCCTGTGGGAGGGCACGGACGGGGAGGAGAACATCTACGTCTATCGTGAGTACACGGCCTCGGGGCCGGACCAGCTCGTATCCAAGCACCGGCAGGAGATCACGCGCCTGAGCGAGGGCGAGAGCTATAGATCCAACCTGGCGGACCCATCGATCTTCCATCGAACGCGCGGCATCCAGGGGCTCATGCATCAACGCCGGTGGAGCGTGGCGGACGAGTACATGGATACGCGTATCCTGACGCCGGACACCGTCATCCCGTGGGCTCCGGCCGAGAACGCGGAAGCGGTCACGCGCTCTCGCCTGCGCGAGTACCTGCACGTGGATTCGACTCACCGACACCCGATCACGGGTGAGCTGGGCTCCCCGCGGCTGTTCTTCTTGCGGCGCACGGAGGAGTATCCTGAGGGATGCGAGCGCGTGCTCATGGAGCTCAAAGGACAGCGGTTCACGCAGGTGGACGAAGTCAATGGTCGGCCTGTGTGGTCGGACGAACGGGATGAAACGGTGGCGGATGACTGCTACGACGCGCTCAAGTATCACGTCGTGTCCCGGCCCCCGGTGGCGTCGGCGCCGAAGATCGTAGGCCAGCGCCTGCGGAAAGCCCAGGTCGAGGGTCGGGAGATCCTGCTCCTTGACGCGTGGCCTGGAGTGGTGCGACCATCTGACACGGGTAAGCCTTCTCGCGCGGCCGAGAAACGCTACGCCGAGAAATACTAATGCCTCGGAAACCTCCGAAGGCGCCGGTCAAGACGCCATCGCTCCTCCCTCCCACGAAGACCGCGACGTCGGACGAATCCGACTTCTGTGAGCGCTGGTTCCAGCGCATCCGCCGCGCCGAAGTCATCAAGGCCGAGTGGGAGCGGAAGTTCGAGGTGGACCGCTCGCGCTCGTACTACGAGGGGTTCCAGCGCGCCTCCGGCGATGACGTAGACCGGCAGGGGGACAAGCGGTTCGTGCACAACCGCATCCTGGCCAGCCTCAAGGGCAAGGTGCCCGAGAGCTACTACTACTTCCCCTTCGCGCGCATCCAGGCCACGGCCGCGCGGGCAGACACCCCGGGCCAACAAGCGGACGAGCGCGCACAACTTCTGCAAGACACCGCGAACGCGATCATCCGGGAGCGCGACACGCACTTCCGCGAGGCAACGCTGCTCGCGTTCAAAGAGGCGCAGTGGGCCTTCGGCATGGTCGAGACCGGGTACTCGGCCGAGTACACGGAGAATCCCTACGCCGAGCGCCCGCCTCTGGTCGAGGACGAAGACGTCGAGCTGACAACAGCCGAGAAGCGCGCGGAACGCGAGGCGAAGGCGGCGAGCAAGGACGCGGCCAAGACGCAGGAAACATCTCCGGCCGAGGCCGCGCAGACCCCGCTCGCACTCGCCGATCCCGAGAAGATCATCACGACCGAGACGTTCTTCACGCGCTACATCCCCGCGCGCCAGTTCCTCGTGTCCGACGATTCGCACTCCGAGACGGAGCTGCAGGACTGGCTGGGGTATTGGGACTGGTTCCCCCTCGAGGACGTGAAACGCTCGGCCGCGTACAAGGGGACGGACGACCTCGAGGCGTCCGGCGAGGCAAGCGAAGCCCAGGACGAAGTGGCGCGAGCGCTGGCCGAGGCGGAAGACCAGAGCCCTCAGAATATGGTGAAGCTGTACCGGATCTGGGACCTCCGATCCAGGGTCCGATACGTGTTCGCGGGAGGCCACGACCGCGTGTTGCTCTCCAGGCCCTTCACCGAGGCCCCGCTCCATCCCCTGCGCTTCGAGATCATGCCCGGCAAATGGTATCCGAACCCGCCGATCTTCTCCCAGCTCGGTCCCCAGGACGACTACAACAACGCGCGGGAGTTTATTCGCCAGGTACGCAAGGCCACGGTTCCGCGCTGGACCTACGACGCCAACGCGTTCAAGAAAGACGAGCTGGAGAAGCTGGAGTCGGACGACTTCGCCATGCTCGCGGTCGAGAACCAGAACAGCCAGCCGATCGTCCCGGTTCCGCAGCCGTCGCTCTCCGGCGAGGCGGTACGCGAGCTTGCGCTCTCGGCACAGGAATTCACCGAGGCGAGCGGCTCGACCCCGGAACGCCGGCAGCAGCAGGTCTCCGATACCGCGACTGGCGCCGCCATCGCGGAGCGCAAGGCCCAAGTGCGCGATTCGTATGAACAGCAGCAGGTGGCCGAGTGGCTGGGGGAAGTGATCTACGGGTTGCTCCGGTGCGCCATAGACTACGCCACGCTCCCGCGCTGGATCTTGATCAATGCGGACCCGTACTCGGACCAGTTCGTCGCGTCTGCGGCCGAAGTCGCGGGCCTGTATCGCCAGATCACGGCGCCGGAGCTAATCGACGCGGACGCGCTCCTGCGGTGGGACGTGACCATCGACGTCGAGAGCATGAGCCCCGTGTCCGAGGCCGCGCAGGGACAGCGATGGATGCAAGCGCTCAACATGATGGGCAACCCCGCGATCGCGCGCGTGCTTGCGCTCAGCCCCGAAATGCTCAAGCGTACGCTGGACCTGCTTGGTGTCCGGTCCGCTCGGGACCAGGCCATGATCGGGGGCGCGCTCCAGAAGTTGATGGAGATCCAGATGCAGATGGCACAGCAGGCCCAGGCCCAGGAGAAAGGCGTGTCCCCACTTCCGGGTGAGCCCCGGCCTCCCGCGCCGGGCGCGGGGCCCGCGCCGCAGGCGATGAGCATGCCTCCCGGGATGCCGTCATGACGTGCGAGCGGTGTGGGGCCAAGGTGCAGGTCGGGGAGTGGCCATGGTGTCCGCACGAGCGCGGCCGATTTGGGTTCGAGCCGCTGACTCCGTACTTCGACCGGGACCTGGTGCGAGGCGGGGTGCAGATCAACAGCCGGAGCGAGCGCGCGGCGATCATGAAGCGGAATCGCGTGCGGTTCCGCGATTCCGCGGATGACTTCTGATGCCGCGGCCCAGCGGGCAGAACCACGGCGAGGCCGCGAAGTGGCTCGCGGAGAACGTCGACTCCTCTTACTCGCCCGCGCAGTGGGAAGCCTGGGTCGCGGAAGGCGGGTACGATCCGGCATGTCCAGACAGCGCGCCGTTCCGATCCGCACGCCAGGGCACCGGGGGCGCGTGCGTCGCCAAGCCCGTCGATTGTCCCGAGGGAATGTTCCTTCACGGGGAGACGTGCTACCCGGAGGGGACCGTCGCCCCTGGGGGGTTCACGGAGCAGGGCCGCGTCGGAGCCGGCGGCACGGCACCGGCGAAGGCTCCATCCCGCGCGCTCACCCTCCAAGACATGCTCGTCCAGATGTTCACGAACCGAAAGGGCGCGTTCGGGCTCCAGGGCGGGCGCGATCCATTCGCGTCTCCGTTCCAGGGCACGTTCGGGGTCGACCAGTACGGGCAGCCGCTGCCGCAGGCCCCTGACCTCACGATGCAGGAGCTGGCCGGCGGCGGGCTCGTGTGGGCGCCGCAGGGGACCGACCTCGGGGGCTTCACCGGGGCCGGAGCCCCTGGCATCGGAACACCAGCGGCGCCCGCAGCGCAACCGACCCCGGACGTAGGAAAGGGGCTTGGCGCGCAACGTCCCATCGTGGGCGCCCCGCGCCGCGGCGGTACGTTGCCCGGGTATGGGACCAACGTCGGCCTACAGCCCGGGGGACTGATGCCGCCGCAACGCCTCGAGGATCTGTTCGCCGTCCCTGGCCAGCGCGGCGTGCAGGAGCTGGCGCGGTGGTTCTGATGGTGCGCCGCTTGACATGCCGTGGTAGACTTGCCGTGGCTTCGGAAGCAGACACACCTCCGGCTCAGCGTTCTAAAGCCGGAAGTGCCCGGAGCTGGGTGCAGGGAGCGCCCAGCAAATGGATTCTACCACAACCCGCCAGACCGCAGAAGCCCTATCCGGCCGGCCGATCTGCGCACC
>C687J29039_10001387_pt1 | contig 10261 bp, 7 predicted proteins | sample RifCSP16_2_FD_29039 | JGI IMG/M metagenome (IMG submission 29039)
GCCGATCGAGCCGACGTCGGCCTTGATGACCGAGAGCGTCACTTTCACTGCAAGAGCGCCATCGCCTCGTTGGCCTTCTTGGAGGCGAGCTCCATGTTGCCCTTCCTGCAGGCCGCCTCGGCCTCGCGCACGAGCCTGCGCACCTTCGTCAGCGAGCGCGGGGCCTGGACTTCCTGACTCCGGGGCGCCTGGACCTCCTGACTGCGGGGCGCCTGGACCTCCTGACCGCGGGGCGCCTGGACCTCCTGACCGCGGGGCGCCTGGACCTCCTGACCGCGGGGTGCCTGGACCTCCTGACCGCGGGGCGCCTGGACCTCCTGACCGCGGGGGGCCTGGACCTCCTGACCCTTGCTCGCGGCGAGCGAGCGCGGCGCCTGGACCTCCTGGCTCTTCGCCGTCCGCGTCTTCTGGGCCGCCGCCGCCTTCTGCAGCATCGCCTTCGCCTGCGCGACCTCGGGCGGGCACGTGTCCGCCGCGAGCGCCGGCNGCGCGAGCGCGAGCGCCATCGCGAGAGCACCGACCACCGCACAGATCCGTTTCATGATCGCAGCCCTTCCTTTCCTGTCGCGCCGCCCCTCGCTCAGGCGCTCGCGAGCTTGACCTCGACTTCCTTGTCGAAGTGCTGCTTGAGATGGCCGAGGATGCGTTCGAGCTGGTCCTCGTCCGTCTGCTTCATGTAGCCCCAGAGCTGCTGGCATTGCGGGCAGCCCCTGGCGTCCTTCTGGAAGGTCGCGTAACGGTGCAGGCCCTTCGACAGCACGGACGCCGTTTCCATCAGGTCGTACACGTCGTTCTTCAGCATCGTCGGGTCCTCCTTTCGGAGCACGTGCTCCGTCGATTGCCTCACGCGGACCTCGGCGCGACGCGCCCGGCCCACGCCGGCCGGATCCCGAGCCGCCCGAGCGTGGCCAGCACCCGGGCAGGCTGCCCCCAGTCGCTCCAGGCGAGGCCCTGGACGGGCAGCACGGCGAGGTTCGCGGGGCGGGTCGCCAGGACGCGGTCGGAGAAGCCGACCGGCGGGAGGGTCGCGTAGAGCGCCTCGAGGGCCGGCGCCTCCTCGCCGGTGCCGATCGCCGGCTGCACCGCCGCGAACGCCGACGCCAGGTCCGGCGCGGCGCTCCGGACGAGCGCGGCGAGCGCCGGCACGCGCGCGACCAGGATGAAGCTGTTCCAGAGGCAGCCGCGCTCGAACAGGTCCTCGGCGAGCGCGGGCGTCGGCTTTTCCCAGAAGCGCTGCACGCGGTAGAGCCGGGTGCCGCCCCGGACGGGGCCGCCCGGCTCGATCCACCCGTAGTCCGTCTCGGCGTCCTCCGGCGCGACCCCGAGCAGCACGACCAGCTCGGGCCGGACCCGCACCGCCGAGAACGCCGCGAGCACGTGGGCCATGAGCGCGCGGTCGTCCGAGACCCAGTGGTCGGCGGGGAAGATCGCGACCGCGGCCAGGGGCGCCGTCGCGGCGATCCGCGAGAGCCCGTGGAGGATCGCGGGCGCCGTCCCGCGCCCCTGCGGCTGGACGAGCGCGCAGTGCGGGGGCATCCCGCCGAGCAGCGGCGACCAGAAGGGCTCGTGGGCGCGCACGAGCGAGACGAGCACGCGGCCGGGCGGGATGGCCAGCGCGGCGCGGCGCCGCGTCCGCTCGAGCAGCGTCTCGCGGCCGAGCAGGGCGCAGAACTGCTTGGGCCTCTCGTCGCCGTAGACCACCCGCGTCAGCGGGCGCAGCCTCACCCCCTCGCCCCCCGCGAGGATCAGCCCCCAGCGCTCGCGCTCGTGCGGCTCGCAGACGCAGTCCATCGCCGTCATCCAGTCGAGAGAGTTTGGCTTGGAAATCTGCAATGCGACTGCCAGCGTCCCGGGCGAGGGCTGCCGCAGAATTCGCTTTCCCGACGCGGGGAACGCGACCGGCGGGGCGGCCGGTCGCATCTCTCGCATGAGGCGCACCTGGGACACCGGGGCGGTGGTGACCCACCGGTACCGTCTCCCAAGCGTGCAGATTCACGGGTGCCGGGGCTGGCACCGGGCTCGCATCCCCCCACGGGCATGCGCGAGCTCGCGCCCGACGACCTACGCCTCGTCTGTGACCCCGCCAGCCTGCGCTTCGGCTCCACCGAGGAGCTGCCGCCGCTCGACGGCATGATCGGCCAGGACCGCGCGCTGAGCGCGACCACCTTCGGCGTCGGCGTCAAGCACGCCGGCTACAACCTGTTCGTCCTGGGTCCGCCGGCGACCGGCAAGACGACGACGATGCGCCGCGTGCTCACCCGGGCGGCGGCCGACCAGCCGGTCGGCGCCGACTACTGCTACGTCCACAACTTCGCCGACCCCTACCGGCCCTCGGCGCTCGAGATGCCGGCCGGGCGCGGGCGCGAGCTCGCCGAGGAGATGGCCCGGCTCGTCGAGGAGTGCAAGGCGCGGCTGCCGCGGGCCTTCGAGGGCGAGGAGTTCGAGCGCCAGAAATCGCAGATCCTCGAGCGCCTCGGCCAGCGCCAGGAGGAGGAGATCGGGCGCCTCGAGGCGACGGCGCGCCAGGCCGGCTTCGCCGTGCTGCGCAGCCCGACCGGGCTCGCCGTGGCGCCGGCGCCGCGCGGCAAGCCGCTGAGCCGCGAGGAGTTCGACGCGCTGCCCGAGGCGGCGCGGGAGCGCCTCGCGGCCGGCGCGGGGAGCCTCCAGGACGCGGTGGAGGAGACGCTCCGGCGGCTCCGCCAGCTCGAGCGCGAGGCGCGCGCGGAGCACGAGACGCTCGTCGCCGAGGTCGCCGCGGCGGCGACGCGGCAGCTCATCCGCGAGCTGCGCGAGCGGTTCACGGGGCTCGACGCCGTGCGGCGCTACCTCGACGGCGTCGAGCAGGACCTGATCGCGCACGCCGAGGACTTCCGCGGCGCCGCCGACGGCAAGCCCGCGCTGCCGTTCCTGCCGCCGCCGGGCGCGTTCCTCGACCGCTACCGCGTGAACGTCCTCGTGGACCGCAGCGGCGAGCGGGGCGCCCCCGTGGTCTTCGAGCAGAACCCGACGTACGCGAACCTCGTGGGCCGGCTCGAGCACCGCGCCCACTTCGGCACGCTCGTCACGGACTTCACGCTCATCAAGGCCGGCGCGCTCCACCGCGCCAACGGCGGCTACCTGCTCCTCGAAGCCAAGGACGTCTTCCGCAACTTCCAGGCGTGGGAGTCGCTCAAGAAGGCGCTCAAGAGCGGCTCGGTCCGGATCGAGGAGCCGCTCGAGGAGTTCCGCCTGATCACGGTCGCGGGGCTCGCGCCCGAGCCGATCCCGCTCTCGGTGAAGGTCGTGCTGATCGGCAACCCGCTCTTCTACTACATCCTCTACAACCTCGACGAGGACTTCCGCGAGCTGTTCAAGGTCAAGGTGGACTTCGACGACTCGCTGCCGCGCACGCCCGGGACCGAGCAGCTCTACGCGCGCTTCATCGGCGCCGCGTGCCGGGAGGACGGGATCGCGCACTTCGCCGCCGACGGCGTCGCCAAGCTGATCGAGTGGAGCTCGCGGACGGTCGCCCACCAGGGGCGCATCAGCTCGCGGCTCGGCGCGCTCCTCGACCTCGTCCGCGACGCGGCGTTCTACGCGGGGCAGCGCGGGGCCGCGCGCGTCGGCGCCGCGGACGTGNGCGACGCGATCGCCCAGAAGATCTACCGCGCGAACCTGGTCGAGGAGCGGGTCGGGCGCATGATCGCCGAGGGCACGCTGCTGATCGCGACCGAGGGCGAGGCCGTCGGCCAGGTCAACGGCATCGCGGTCCTCTCCACCGGCGACCACGCGTTCGGGCGGCCGGCGCGCATCACGGTGCGGACGTTCTCGGGCGAGCCCGGCGTCCTGGACATCGAGCGCGAGGCCAAGCTCGGCGGGCCGGTCCACTCCAAGGGCGTCCTGATCCTCACCGGCTTCCTGTCCGGGCGCTACGCCCGCGAGCGGCCCCTGGCGCTCTCGGCGTCGGTGACGTTCGAGCAGCAGTACGAGGAGGTGGAGGGGGACAGCGCCTCCTCGGCCGAGCTCTACGCGCTCCTGTCGAGCCTCGCCGGCATCCCGCTCGCGCAGGCGATCGCCGTGACCGGCTCCGTCAACCAGCGCGGCGAGATCCAGCCCGTGGGCGGCGTCAACGAGAAGATCGAGGGCTTCTTCGACGTGTGCCGGGCCCGCGGGCTCGACGGACGCCACGGCGTGCTGATCCCGGAGGCGAACGCGCGCCACCTCATGCTGCGCGAGGACGTGGTCGAGGCCGTCCGCGCCGGGCGCTTCCACGTCTGGGCCGTGTCCAGCGTGGACGAGGGCATGGAGATCCTGTCGGGGATGCCCGCGGGCGAGCGCGGGGCCGACGGCGCCTTCCCGCCCGGCAGCGTGAACGCCGCCGTCGAGCGCACGCTCGCCGAGAACGTCGAGCGCCTGAAGGCGCTGCGGGCGTCCGGCAGTGGCGCGGGCTGACGTCCGCCGGCGCGTCACGCGGCTCCGCACGGAGATCCGTCGCCACGACCGCCTCTACTACGAGCGGGCCCGGCCCGAGGTCTCCGACGCCGAGTACGACGCGCTCGTGCGCGAGCTCCGCGCGCTCGAGGCGCGGCACCCCGGGCTGGTCACGCCCGAGAGCCCGACCCGGCGCCCCGGCGGCCGGCCCGCGCGCGCCTTCGCGCCCGTCGCGCACCGCGTGGCGATGCTCTCGCTCGACAACGCCGCCTCGGCCGCCGAGCTCCGCGAGTTCGGGGCCCGCGTCGCGCGCGCGCTCCCCGGGGCGCGCCTCGCGTGGGTGGGCGAGCCGAAGATCGACGGCCTCGGCGTCGCCCTCCTCTACCGCCGCGGCCGCTTCGTGCGCGGGGCGACGCGCGGCGACGGGCGCGTCGGCGAGGACGTCACCGCGAACCTCGCCGCGCTCCGCGCGGTCCCGAAGGCGCTCCGGGGCCGTCTCGCGCGCGTCGAGGACCTCGAGGTGCGCGGCGAGGCGTTCATGCCGCGCGCGGCGTTCGAGCGGCTGAACCGCGCCCTCGAGGCCGCCGGCGAGCCCGTGTTCGCCAACCCACGCAACGCCGCCGCGGGCTCGGTGCGCCAGAAGGACGCGGCGGTGACGGCCGGGCGCCCGCTCGACGTGTTCCTCTACGAGATCAGCCACGCGCCCGGCCTCGCGCTCGCCTCCCACTGGGCGGCGCTCGGCGCGCTCCGTCGGGCCGGGTTCCGGACCAACCCGCTCAACCGGCGCCTCGCCGACCTCGCGCAGGTGATCGCCTATTGCGAGCGGCTCGCGCGCGGGCGCGACGGGCTGGAGTACGACGCCGACGGCGCGGTCGTCAAGGTGGACCGGCTCGCGCTGCAGCGGCGGCTCGGGAGCACGAGCCACCATCCGCGCTGGGCGGTCGCGCTCAAGTTCCGGGCGCGCCAGGCGACGACGGTGGTCGAGGGGATCCACGTCCAGGTCGGCAAGACCGGGATCCTCACGCCCGTCGCCACGCTGCGCCCCGTCCACCTCGCGGGCGTCGTGATCTCGAGCGTGACGCTCCACAACGAGGACGAGATCCGCCGCAAGGACGTCCGCGTCGGCGACACGGTGCTGCTCGCGCGTGCCGGCGACGTGATCCCGCACGTGGTCGAGGTGGTGCGCGCCCGGCGCCCGCGCGGCGCCCGGCCCTTCCGCTTCCCGCGGCGCTGCCCGGCCTGTGGTGGCCGCGCCGTGCGCCCCCCGGGCGCGGCGTCCTGGGTCTGCACGAGCGGCGCCTGCCCGGCGCAGCGCGAGGAGCGGCTGCGCCACTTCGGCTCGCGCCGGGCGATGGCCATCGACGGCCTCGGCGAGGCCACGGTGGCCGCGCTCGTCGCCCGCGGCCTCGTCCGGGACTTCGCCGGCCTCTACCACCTCGGCGTCGGGGAGGTCCGGCGGCTGCCCGGCTTCGCGCGGAAATCGGCGGAGAACCTCGTCGGGGCGATCGCGGCCTCGCGCCACCGCGGCCTGGCGCGCCTGCTCGGCGCCGTGGGCATGCCCGGCGTCGGCGAGCACGTCGCGCGGCTGCTCGCCGCGCGCTTCGGCACGCTCGAGCGGCTCGCCCGGGCCTCCCGCGCCGAGCTCGCCCGCGTCCGCGGCATCGGCCCGGTGCTCGCGCGCTCCGTGGCGGGCTGGCTCGCGGACCGGGGGAACCGGCGGGTGCTCGCGCGCCTCGCCGCCGCGGGCGTCGCGACACGCGAGCCGCGCGCGCCGGCGCGAGGCCCGCTCGCCGGCAAGACGGTCGTGCTCACCGGCGCGCTCGCGGGCCTGACGCGCGAGGCGGCCGAGGCGCTCGTGCGCCGCGCGGGCGGGCGGGTGAGCGGCGCCGTCTCGAGGCGGACGGACTACGTGGTCGTGGGCGCGGCGCCCGGGAGCACGCTCGACACCGCGCGCCGGCTGGGCGTCGCCGAGCTCGACGCGCGCGCCTTCGCGCGGCTGGTGGGGCCGGCGTGATCTGGAAGGCGCTCGCCTGCGACTACGACGGCACCCTCGCCTCCGAGGACCGGATCGGCGCCGAGGCGCTCGCCGCGCTGCGCGAGGCGCGCGCGGCGGGCCTGCGCCTGATCCTCGTCACCGGGCGGACCTTCTTCGAGCTGCTGCGCGTCTGCGAGCCCGTCGACCTCTTCGACGCGGTCGTCGCCGAGAACGGCGGCGTCCTGTACTTCCCGACGATCGGCGTCCTCCGCGACCACGCGCCGCCGCCGCCGAGCCGGCTGCTCGCCGAGCTGGACGCCCAGGGGATCCCCTTCCAGGCGGGCCGCGTCATCGTGGGGACGTGGCGCGCGGAGGAGAAGCGCGTGCGCGAGACGCTCCGGGCGCTCGGCGTGCGGATGGAGATCGCCCACAACCGCGCGGCGGTCATGCTGCTCCCGCCCGGCATCTCGAAGGGCGAGGGCGTGCGCCAGGCGGTCCGCGCCCTCGGGCTCGCCCACCACGACGTCCTCGCCCTCGGCGACGCGGAAAACGACCTCGACCTCTTCGCGGCGTGCGGCTGGACGGCGTGTCCGGTCAACGCCGTCCCCGAGCTGAAGGACCACGCCGACTTCATCTTCCCCGGGGCCGACGGCAGCGGGGTCGCGCGCGCGATCACCGGCCCGATCCTGGGCGGCCTCCTGCCGGTCGCGCGCTCGTCGCGCCACCGGCTCGCGATCGGCTGGGTGGCGGAGACCGCGGAGCCGGTCGAGATCCCCGAGCGCGGCGTCAACGTGCTGATCCAGGGCGACCCGCTCTCGGGGAAGTCGTGGCTCGCGGGCGTGCTGATCGAGCGGCTGCTCGGCCGCCGCTACGCCGTGTGCGTCGTCGATCCCGAGGGGGACTACCAGGTGCTCGCGCCGCTGCCGGGCGTGAGCTGGGTCGAGACGCGGAGCCTGCAGGTGTGGGACCGCGCACTCGAGCGCTTCGACCAGGACCCGGCCGCGTGCGTGATCCTCGACCTCTCCACGCTCGAGCAGGCGGACAAGGCCGCGCTGATCGCGGCGGGCATCGGGCTGCTCCGCGAGCGCCGGCGGCGCGCGGGGCCGCCGCACTGGGTGGTCCTCGACGAGGCGCACTACTGGCTCGGGGCGGCCGGGATCCCCGACGCCGTGCTCGGCCTCGAGGACAAGGGGTTCTGCCTCGTCACCTACTGCGCGAGCCGGCTCCGCCCGTCGGTGCTCGCCGCCGTGGACGTCTTCCTGCTCGCGCGCACGGCCGCGGCCGCCCAGCTCGACTGCCTGCGCGAGGTGCTCGCGCGGGCGCCGACCGACGCCGCCGACCTCGCCGCCGTGCTGCCCGGCCTGCCCCTGGGCGAGTTCCTCCTGCTGCGCACCGAGCCGGCCGGGGCGCGCACGCGGACGTTCGTCGCGGCGCCGCGGATGACGTCGCACGTCCGGCATCTCAGGAAGTACGCCGACGGCCGGCTGCCCGAGCCCCGCCGCTTCTTCTTCCGCGCGCCCGACGGCCGTCTCGCCGCGACCGCGGGGAGCATCGGCGAGTTCCTGCAGGGCGTCGGCGTCGTCGGCGACGAGGTGCTCGCGTTCCACGCCGCCCGCGGCGACTTCTCGCGCTGGCTGCTCGAGGTGTTCGCCGACCGCGAGCTGGGCCGCCACCTTGCGAAGCTCGAGGGGCGCTGGAGCCGGCGCGAGATCACCGACCTCCGCGGCGCCCTCGAGCGCCTGCTCGCGGCGGCGGTCAAGCGCGCGGGCGAGGCGCGCCGCGCGATGCGCCGCAGCGGCTAGAGGCGGCAGGCGCCGGGGTCGCAGCGCGTGAAGAACTCGCGCGCCGCCGGGTCCTCGCCGACGCCGAGGGTCAGCACCTGCGCGGGCCGGGAGCCCGACCGGTAGATCGTGAGGCCCTTGAGGCCGAGCGTCCAGCCGTCGCGGTACGCCTGCGCCACGTCCGCGCGCGTGGCGTCGTGCGGCAGGTTGATCGTCTTCGACACGGCGTTGTCGACGTGCCGCTGGAAGGCCTGCTGGATCAGGAGGTGCTGGCGCACCGGGACCTCGCCCGCGGTCACGAACAGGCGGCGCACGCGCTCGGGAACGTCCGGCACGCCGCGCAGGCTCCCGGCGGCGAGCGCCTGCTCGACGAGGCCCGGCGCGTCGAGGCGGTGCGCCTCGGCCCAGCGCAGGAAGATCGGGTTGATCTCGGTGAGCGGCGCGCCGCCGAGCGTGTGCGCGCGCCGGTAGGCGAGCGCGAACAGGGGCTCGATGCCGCCGCTCGTGTCGGCGAGGATGCCGAGCGTCCCGGTCGGCGCGATCGACAGCCGCGTCGCGTTCCGCACCTGCTCGCCGGTCGCCGCGTAGACGCTGCGCGCCCAGTTGGGGAACGGGCCGCGCTGGCGCGCGAGGTCGCGCGAGGCCGCGCGCGCCTCGGCGGCGATGAAGGCCATGAGCCGGTCGGCCCAGCCGACGGCCTCGGGCGCGTCGTACGGCACGCCGAGCAGGATCAGGCTCTCGGCGAAGCCCATCACGCCGAGGCCGATCTTGCGGTTGCCCCGCGTCAGCTCGCCGATCTCGGGCAGCGGGTCGCGGTTCACCTCGATCACGTCGTCGAGGAAGCGGACGCCGGCGTGCACGGCGTGGCGCAGGCGCTCCCAGTCCACGTCGGGCTCGGCGCCGTCCGTCCGCACCAGGTGGGCCAGGTTGATCGAGCCGAGGACGCAGCTCTCCCACGGCAGGAGCGGCACCTCGCCGCACGGGTTCGTCGCCTCGATCGCGCCGAGCGCGGGCGTGGGGTTGGCGCGGTTGATCGTGTCGAGGTAGAGCAGGCCCGGGTCGCCGACGCGCCACGCCGCGTCCACGATGCGCTCGAACACCTCGCGCGCCGCGAGCTCGCCGACGACGCGCCCGCCGCCCGGGTGCACGAGCGGGTACCCCTCGCCGCCGGCGACGGCCTCCATGAACCGGTCGGTGACGCCGACCGACAGGTTGAAGTTCGGCAGCTCCTCGCCCGCGCGCTTGACCTCGACGAACTCGAGGATGTCGGGGTGGTCCACGCGCAGCACGCCCATGTTGGCGCCGCGGCGCCGGCCCCCCTGCTTGATGTTCTGCGTCGCGCAGTCGAAGATCCGCATGAACGACACCGGCCCCGACGCCTCGCCGCCGGTCGAGGCGAGCGCGTCGCCGCGCGGGCGGAGCCGCGAGAAGGAGAACCCGGTGCCGCCGCCTGCGCGCTGCAGCAGCGCCATCCGGCCGAGCGCCGCGAAGATCGCCTCGAGCGAGTCCTCGACGGGCAGGACGAAGCACGCCGCGAGCTGGCCGAGCGGCGTGCCCGCGTTCATGAGCGTCGGCGAGTTCGGCAGGAAGTCGAGCGCGACCACGAGGCCGTGGAAGACCTCCTGCCACTCGTCCGCCTGCCACGCCGGACCGAGCAGGAGCTCGGCCTGCGCGACGGCCCGGGCGACCCGGCGGAAGAGCTCGGCGGGGGTCTCGACGACGCGCCGCGAGGCGTCCCGCCTCAGGTAGCGGGCCTCGAGCACCCGGAGGGCGTTCGGCGACAGCTCGGCCACGCCCCCTCGTCGTTGCAGGCGACCTGCCAACCGGGAAGCGGCCTCCGCCGGAGGGTTCGGCGCCGCCCGCCCGGCCCGGGTGTCCCGCCTCCGCCCCAGCTGAGGCGCGGGGGCCCCGTCGCCGGCGCGCCGGACGCGCCCGACGGCGCGCCCGGCGCGGCGGCGGCTGGCGGCAGGCTTGCATCCCTCGACGGTGCGCGCCGGGCGCGCGAGGAGGCGACGATGGGCAAGGCGAAGGGGACGCGGACGGCGAAGCGCGGCTCGGCGCTCCGGGCGCCGCGGTCGGCGAAGGCGGGACGCCC
>C687J29039_10001390_pt1 | contig 10253 bp, 8 predicted proteins | sample RifCSP16_2_FD_29039 | JGI IMG/M metagenome (IMG submission 29039)
CGACTTGCGGAAATTGCATACCCTGCTACAATTATTACAGTGATATTGTCAGACGTGATCAACGACAGGCCCGATGTCATCGCCTCAGGTCCCATGGTCCCCGACCTCACGACCTTCCGGGATGCGCTGAATGTGGTCCATAAGTATTCCCTTGAAGAGAAACTTCCGGGCGGGGTTTTCAGCCTGTTGAACAGGGGTGTTGCGGGCGAGATACCGGATTCGCCGAAAAGCGGAGCGGCATTTTTNCACAAAACAAAAAATATTATTGCCGGAGGCATCCGCCGGTCNCTTGACGCGGCGCGGAAAAGGGCGGAAGGGCTGGGGCTCAGAACCGAGCTAATTTCACCGGAACTTCAGGGAGAGGCGAAGAATGCCGCGCGGGTTCTCGCGGCAAGGGCGATCGGGGCCCGGTCAGCCATGGGGCGTGGCGACAAGCCCAGATGCCTCCTTTCCGGCGGAGAGACAACCGTTACGGTCCGTGGAACCGGAACGGGCGGAAGGAACCAGGAGCTTGCACTCGCTTTTGCGATGGAGATAGCGGGAATAAAAGGGATCACGATGCTCTCTGCCGGCACGGATGGAACGGACGGCNCCACGGATGCGGCGGGGGCCATTGTTGACGGAGAGACGGTCCCGAAGGCGCGGGCGCTCGGCATGGATCCTTTTGCCTATCTGGAAAACAACGACTCCTATACGTTTTTCAGCAGGCTCGATACTTTGAGCGGCGAAGCATATCATGTCATAACAGGCCCGACCGGGACGAACGTCATGGATATTCAAATTATCCGTATCGAGGGGAAAGCTCAATGAACATCATGGGTCCGCAATTTGCGGATATCTGTTTCTAAGATAAAAATTGGGGCATTGCATGGGAAGCATAACATTACGAAAAGAGGTACAGGAACAGCTCGAACGCATAAAGACCGCCGATATCCTCGTCGGTATTCCGAGCTACAATAGCGCGCGCACCATAGGCCACGTGGTCCGCGCGGTCCATGCGGGAATTGTCAAGTATTTCCCCGACAAAAAGGCGGTGCTCGTAAATTCCGACGGCGGCTCGATCGATGGAACAATAGAGGTGGTAAACGGGACCGCGATCGAGGATTTCCAATCCATCCTTCTCCACCACCGGATCGAGCCGTTCTTCAAGATCACGACGCCGTACATCGGCATTCCGGGAAAAGGGAGCGCCTTCCGCGCGATCTTCGAGATCGCCGCCGCCCTAAACGTAAAGGCATGCGCNGTGGTGGACTCGGACCTCCGGAGCATCACGCCGGAATGGGTGGAACTCCTCGTGAAACCGGTGATCGAGAACGGGTTCGATTATGTCGCCCCCCTCTACCATCGGCACAAATATGACGGGACGATCACGAACAGCATTGTTTATCCTCTGACGCGGGCGCTTTACGGGAAACGCGTGCGCCAGCCNATCGGCGGAGACTTCGGATTTTCGGGCTCTCTGGCGAAATTCTATCTCACCAAGGACGTCTGGAACACGGACATCGCCCGGTACGGCATAGACATCTGGATGACCACGGAGGCCATCGCCAATAACTTCAAGGTCGCACAGTCCTTTCTCGGCGCCAAGATCCACGATCCCAAGGACCCCGGCGCGGATTTGAGCGCCATGCTGGCCCAGGTGGCGGGTTCGGCCTTCCGCCTCATGGAAACATACCGGGACGTCTGGAAACAGGTNAAGGGCTCGGAAACGGTTCCNACGTTCGGTTTCCAGTACATGGTAGGGCTTGAGCACGTGAAGGTGGATGTCAACAGGATGCTCACCCTGTTCCGGGAAGGCGTCAAGGGGCTCAGGGAGATATGGCTGAAAATCCTCGGGGCGGGTGATTTCGGTGAAGTTGAGGCCCTGGGGACGCGTCCCGACCCGGAGTTCCGTTTCCCTCTTCAGCTCTGGACGCGGATCGTGTATGACTACGCCCTTGCATACCATAAACGAAAGCTTCCTCTTGAGCACCTGCTCAAGTCGCTGACGCCGCTCTATCTTGGAAAAACGGCATCGTTCGTCATGGAGGTCGAGGACAGGGGGCAGGAGGAGGCGGAAGAAGAGATAGAAAAGCTCTGCAGGGAGTTTGAGCAGGGCAAAGAACATCTGATCAATAACTGGACATAAACGAACAAAGGAGGCGTATTATGGATGATTTTTTGCAGCTTATCCTTGAGCCGATGAAGGAAGTCTTTTCCAAGTTCAAAGAGTTTGCCCCGAACATCCTGGCCACGATGACGATTCTTCTCGTCGGTATCCTGTTTGCGCGGATCATGAAGGCGGTGCTCCTGAGATTCCTGAGGGCAATAAAGTTCGACAGCTGGAGCGACCGCATGGGGCTGACCGTGGTGATGAGAAAGGGGGATCTGTGGGCGAAACCGTCTGTGGCCGTCGGGTCCATCGTGTTCTGGCTGCTGCTGATCATCTCGTTGTTGACCGGTTTAAGCGCCCTGAAGATCCATGCCATCGACAACCTCGTGGCCCAGTTCTTCCTTTACCTGCCGCGGGCATTTTCCGCGGTTCTCATTCTGGTCTTCGGCTACATCATCGCCGGCTTCATCGGCAGGGCCGTCCTGATAACGGCGGTGAACAGCGGGTACCACTATGCCAAACTTCTTGCCGAGGCAGTGAGGCTTTTGCTCACGGTCCTCATTCTCGCCATGGCTTTGGAACAACTTCAGGTGGCGCCGGGCATCGTGGTTGCCGCCTTCTCCATCATTTTCGGGGGCATCGTTCTGGCCCTGGCCGTATCCTTCGGCGTCGGCGGGATCGACGCTGCGCGGAGGATGATCGAGAAAGAGGAAGAACGCAAGGAAGTCAAGAAGGACATCGAGCACATGTGAGGAGGCAGTATGGGAGACTTTTATCAGACAGGGGTCATCACCACCCTTCATAATCTCGGTAAACCGTCGCTGGAACGGCTGGAGACGGAGCTGCGGCACTATTCCAGCGCGCGGCCCGTGGCCCTCGTACTGCCCGCGCTCTATTCCGAATTTGAAGGGCCGGCAATGCCGAAGATCATCGAGGAGCTCTCGAAAGTGAAATATCTCCAGCAGATCGTCCTCGTCCTCGGCAAGGCATCGGATAAGGAATTTAAGAAGGCCAGGGAGNTTATGTCTCCGNTTCCGTATGAGGTGAAGATCATACACAACGAAGGAAAACGNATACACGAGATCTACGATACCGTGAGAAGAAACGGTCTCGACCCGGGACAGGACGGGAAGGGGCGCTCTGCGTGGCTTGCGTACGGCTACGTGATCGCGGAAGCGAAGGCGGACGTCATCGCGCTCCATGACTGCGACATCGTCACCTACAGCAGGGAGCTGCTCGCGCGGCTCTGTTACCCCGTGGTGAATCCAAACCTCGATTTTGTGTTCTGCAAGGGCTTCTACAGCAGGGTCACGGACAGAATGCACGGCAGGGTGACGAGGCTTCTGGTCACTCCCCTTGTCAGGTCCATACAGATACTTCAGGGAGAGCACCGGTTCCTGAAATTCCTCGACAGCTTCCGATATCCTCTGGCCGGAGAGTTCTGCATGATAACGGACATGGCGAGGGTCAACCGGATCCCCTGGGACTGGGGCCTCGAGGTCGGCTCCCTTGCGGAGGTGTATAGAAACTATTCACCGCGCAGGGTGTGCCAGGTGGACATAGCCGCAACGTATGAGCACAAGCACCAGGCCCTTTCAGCCGACGATCCGGAAAAAGGCCTGATGAAGATGACCGTAGACATCTGCAAGTCGATCTTCAGGACCCTTGCCTCGGAAGGCGCCGCCTTTTCCGACGGTTTTTTCAAGTCGCTTGCGGTAACGTATCTCAGGAATGCGGAGGACACCATCATGAAATACGAGGCCGACGCCGCCATCAACGGGCTTATATTCGACCGGCATGAAGAGGCAAAGGCGGTGGAGGCATTTACGAGAGCGATCGGGGTGGCAGCCAAGGCGTTCATGGATGACCCGATGGGCACGCCGCTCATTCCGAACTGGAGCCGTGTCACGTCCGCGATCCCCGGGATCCTCGATATGTTGAAGAAGGCGGTGGATGAGGATAACCGGTAGACGCGGTCACGGGAAGTCCTGTCGCGGGGACGGCAGGCGACGGTGATTGTTGACGTCTGAACGGATTTGCCACACCCGTTATACACGGTGAGAAACGATGTCCCCGGCGTTACGGTGCTGCGGCAAACGGCGCCTTCGTCGCGCGACGAGAGGTCAGTATGGCAAAGAAGAGAGAAGCAACGAAAGAGGCGAAAAAAGANNCANCACCCGCGGCGAAAAAACCGTCGGGTGTTATTNCCGGCGTGACTCTCCTGACCGACCAGGACATCTACCTGTTCAAGGAAGGGAACCACTTCAACCTCTACGACAAACTGGGCGCCCACCCCCTGGTCCATGACGGCGTGAAAGGCACGCTCTTTGCCGTCTGGGCGCCGGAGGCGGAGCGCGTGTCCGTTATCGGCGAGTTCAACGACTGGAACAAGNTTTCGCATCCCCTGAGCGTGCGCTGGGATGGATCGGGGATATGGGAAGGGTTCATCCCGGGTGTCGGGGCCGGGGCCTTCTACAAGTATCACGTTGTCTCCCGCCATGCCGGTTACCGCGCTGACAAAGGCGATCCCTTTGCCTTCTGCTGGGAATCGCCTCCGAGGACGGCCTCCATCGTATGCGATCTTGCGTACGAGTGGGGCGACGATGCCTGGATGAAAGACCGGCATGCGGCAAACAGTCTTGGAGCGCCCCTCTCGGTCTACGAGGTCCACCTCGGTTCCTGGAGGCGGTCCGTGGAGCGGAACAACGGCTTTCTCGCTTACCGGGAGATCGCCGGTTCCCTTGTGGATTACGTGAAGGACATGGGATTCACCCACGTGGAGTTCCTGCCCGTGATGGAGCATCCTTTCTACGGGTCCTGGGGATATCAGACCACGGGCTACTTCGCGCCCTCGGGCAGGTACGGAAGCCCTCAGGACTTCATGGAACTCGTGGACTGTCTGCACCGGAACGGCATCGGCGTGATCCTCGACTGGGTGCCTTCCCATTTCCCGAGCGACGAGCACGGCCTTGCCTACTTCGACGGCACGCATCTCTACGAGCACGCGGACCCGCAAAAAGGCTTTCACCCGGACTGGAAGACCTACATCTTCAACTACGGCAGGCACGAGGTCCGCTCCTTTCTGGGGAGCAGCGCCCTGTTCTGGCTCGAGCGATACCACGTTGACGGCATCCGGATCGACGGTGTGGCGTCCATGCTCTATCTGGACTATTCCCGCAAGGAAGGCGAGTGGGTCCCCAACCAATACGGGGGCAAGGAGAACATCGAGGCCATCACGTTCCTCCGGCGGCTGAANGAAGAGGTCTATCGCCGGTATCCCGACGTCCAGACCATCGCCGAGGAGTCCACGGCCTGGCCCATGGTCTCNCGGCCCGCGTACGTGGGCGGGCTGGGGTTCGGGATGAAGTGGAACATGGGCTGGATGCACGACACGCTCCAGTACTTTTCCCATGACCCGGTCCACCGGAAGTTCCACCATAACGAGCTCACCTTCAGCNTCCTGTACGCGTTCACCGAGAACTTCATGCTCTCCCTGTCCCACGATGAAGTGGTGCACGGCAAGGGAGCGCTTCTTGCGAAGATGCCCGGTGATGATTGGCAGAAGTTCGCGAACATGCGGCTTCTCCTGGGCTACCTCTTTACCCACCCGGGNAAGAAGCTCCTGTTCATGGGGGCGGAGTTCGGCCAATGGAGCGAGTGGGACCATGAAAAGAGCCTGGACTGGCATCTTCTCCGGTATCGCTCCCACCAGGCGCTCCAGACCTGGGTGAAGCACCTGAACATCCTGTACCGCGGCGATCCCGCGCTCTTTGAACTTGATTTTGCGAGCGAAGGTTTCGCGTGGGACGGCATCAGCGACTCCGAGCAGAGCGTCGTGAGCTTTTTCCGGAAGGCGAAGGACCCCGCTGATGTCCTGCTCGTGGTCTGCAATTTTACACCCGTGCCTCGGCGCAACTACCGTGTCGGTGTCCCTGCCGCCGGATACTGGCGCGAGGTCCTGAACAGCGATTCCCGCGAGTACGGGGGGAGCGGGCAGGGCAATTTCGGCGGCGTTGAATCGACGCCGGAGCCCATGCACGGGAAAGATCATTCTCTCCTGCTTACCCTGCCGCCGCTGGGGGTCGTCATCTTCAAGAAAAAAGGAAACGGGACATGAGGCCGTGCGCAAGGTCCGCTGCATCCTTGCCCTCCGCGCTTACAACGCCTGTCGCTCATGCCTTGCCTGAGCATCTGAGTAGTTACCAGAAAAAATAATTGACTTTGCCGTGGTCATGCCGTATTGTAGAACATAAATAAAGCCGGGGGAGCCCCGTTCCGGGGCTGAGAGCCTTTTTTTGAGGGCGACCCTTGGAACCTGATCCGGGTAGTGCCGGCGTAGGGAAGGCGAGCATGAAACAACACGTAAGACCTTTCAGGCCACGCTCCGGCGTGGCTTTTTTCGTTCAAAGGGGGTGGCGGGATGCTTATCACCGTGAATGGAGAAAAAAAGGAAACACCCGAGGGGCTTACGATTGCCGGCCTGCTCCAGTTCCTGAAGGTCCAGCCTGAGCGCGTGGCTGTGGAGCTCAATCTGGATATTGTAAAGAAGGACCGGTATAGCACGACCCCGGTAAAAGAGGGCGACAGCGTTGAGATCGTGAGCTTTATGGCGGGAGGAAGGGATTAGTTCGGTGTTCGGAGTGCGAAGTTCGGAATAAGAAATTAAAAACGAAAAGTGCAAAATGCAAAATTGAGGAGTGAGATATTGTTATGCCTGACGACAAACTGATCATTGCCGGAATAGAGTTCAAGTCCCGCCTCTGGGTGGGTACCGGGAAGTACAGGGACTTCGAAGAAACGCGGCGCGCGGTCGAGGCATCGGGCGCGGATGTGGTGACGGTATCGGTCCGGCGCGTGAACATCATCGACCGGGGCAAGGAGAACCTCCTCGATCACATCGACCCGAAAAAGTACAAAATCCTTCCGAACACCGCCGGCTGCTACACGGCGAAGGACGCGGTCCGCACGGCCATGCTTGCGGCCGAGGCCGGAATATCGAAGATGGTGAAGCTCGAAGTGATCGGGGACGAGAAGACCCTGTTCCCGGACAACGAGGCGACGCTCGAGGCGGCCGCTATCCTTATAAAAGAAGGGCTGATCGTTCTGCCCTATATGAGCGATGACCCGATCATGGCGAAGAAGCTTGTGGCCCTGGGTTGTCCCGCGGTCATGCCGCTCGCGGCGCCCATCGGTTCCGGTCTCGGCATCAGGAACCCTTACAACATCCGCATCATCATGGAGACCGTGAAGACGCCGGTCATTGTCGACGCGGGCGTGGGCACGGCATCGGATGTCGCCTTTGCCATGGAACTCGGCTGCGACGCCGTGCTCCTGAACACGGCGATCGCGGGGGCAAAGGACCCGATTAAAATGGCCGAGGCCATGAAGTACGGCGTGCTCGCCGGACGTCTGGCGTACAAGGCGGGAAGGATACCGAGGAAGCTTTACGCCACGGCCAGCAGCCCGATCGAGGGGATGATCGGGACGTAAATACCGCATAGGGCATGGAGCATGGAGCAGAGGGTAAAAAAGATTCAGACGCTATGCCCTATGCACTCTGCTCTCTGCGGGAGTTTTCATTGAGCGTCGACTTTAATCTCTACCTCATCACCGACCGGAAGGTCACGAAGGTGTCGCTCCCCGAGGCGGTGCGGTTTGCCCTCAAGGGCGGCGTTCGCGCTGTTCAGCTCCGTGAGAAGGACCTGCCGATGCGGGAGCTTCTGGCTCTGGCGCAGGATCTGAGAAAGATCACAAAGGAGTTCAATGCCCGGCTGTTCATCAACGACCGTGTGGACGTTGCCGTTGCTGTGGATGCGGACGGCGTGCATCTGGGCGGGCGGAGCATGCCGCCAGCCGCGGCGCGAAGGATCGCGGGCAGGAACATGCTGATCGGCGTGTCCACGCATAGTATTGAAGAGGCGAGAGAGGCCGAAAAGGGCGGAGCGGATCTCATCACCTTCGGCCCGATATTCTCGACTCCGTCCAAGGCGAAGTTCGGCGCGCCGATCGGGGTTGAAGCTCTGCGATTGGTAAAGAAAAATGTCCGGATACCCGTGTTCGGACTTGGCGGTATAAAAAGCGAAAATATTGCCCAGGTCATGCGGGCCGGAGCGGACGGCGTTGCCATGATCTCGGCGATCCTGGCTGCCGATGACATACAAACAGCGGCAGAACTGATGAACCGGAGAATCGGTGATTGGCGCGGGAAATAAAGCGAGGACAAAGTCATGACACAGATACTTGAAGCACGAAAAGGCAACAGTACGCCTGAGATGGAGGCGGTGGCCAGGGCAGAGGGTGTGGGCCTTGACCATATCGTGGATGGTGTGGCGAACGGCACCATCGTCATTACCCGGAACGCGAAGCATTCGTCGATCACGCCTCTGGGGATCGGGAAGGGGCTGCGGACAAAGATAAACGCCAACATCGGCACTTCAAGGGACCGGATGTCGATCGATGATGAGATCGAGAAGCTCAAGGTCGCCGTGGCGGCCGGGGCGGACGCGGTCATGGACCTCTCGACCGGCGGCCCTGTCATAGAGATACGCAGGGAGATACTGAAACAGTCCACCGTCGCCATAGGCACTGTGCCGATCTACCAGGCCGCGGTCGAGACCGTGGCCCAGGGCAGATCGATCGTGCAGATGGACCCGGAGACGCTGTTCCGCGTGATAGAGGAGCAGGCCGAAGAGGGCGTTGATTTCGTGACCGTGCATTGCGGGGTCACGCTGTCGAGCATAGAGCGGTTGAAGCGGCAGGGCAGGATCATGGACGTGGTGAGCCGCGGCGGCGCGTTCCACCTCGAGTGGTGCATCGTGAACGAGGCGGAAAACCCGCTTTACACACAGTACGACCGGCTCATTGAGATCGCGAAAAAATATGATGTGACGCTTTCGCTCGGGGACGGCATGCGGCCGGGCTGCCTCGCCGATGCCACGGACCGCGCGCAGATAGAAGAGCTCATAACGCTCGGCGAACTGCGTGACATCGCCCTGGATGCCGGGGTGCAGGTGATGATCGAGGGACCGGGCCATGTGCCGATCAACCAGGTCGAGACCAACATCAGGATCCAGAAAGAGCTCTGCAAGGGAGCGCCCTTTTATGTGCTCGGCCCGCTCGTGACGGACGTCGCCCCCGGGTATGATCACATCACCTCGGCCATCGGCGGCGCGATCGCCGGCGCGGCAGGAGCGGACTTTCTCTGTTACGTCACTCCGTCGGAGCACCTTCGTCTGCCGGACCTCGAGGACGTGCGCGAGGGCGTGATCGCCTCACGGATCGCGGCGCATGCCGCGGACATCGCGAAAGGCGTGAAGGGCGCGATGGAATGGGACCGGGAGATGTCGAGGCGGCGCAAGGCGCTCGACTGGAAGGGACAGATCGAGCTCTCCATCAATCCGGAGAAGGCGCGCAGACTGCGCGAGTCCAGCCTTCCGCAGCATTCCGATGTCTGCACCATGTGCGGCGAGTTCTGTTCCATGAAAGGCGTGAGCGAGTATCTTAAGAGAGAAGACAGAAAACAGAAGGCAGGTGGAAGGAGTCAGGAGTCAGGAGTAAGGAGTCAGGAGTAATGGCCGTGCGCAGAAACAGACGAGGGACGAAGAAAAAATGAATATCTTTAAAATATCGGTCATTGCGGCATTGATGATTTGTATGCCGTATCTATCTTATGGGGAAGATAAAGCCGCTTCTCCCGAAGTGCTGTTTGAACCCCAGCAGCCCGGCCCCGGCGACATCATGGTCGTTACCATCAAGAACGTCACCGGCGCGGTCGAAGGCATGTTTAACGGTAAGAAGCTCTATTTCAATCCATCCAGGGATTCTCTTAAAGCGATCGTCGGCGTTGACCTCTCTACGCCTCCGGGGAAGTATGAGATGGCGATATCCGCCGGGGGAGGCAGTCTGCGCCGGACCGTGCAGGTTGTCAAAAAGAAATACGGCCTCCAGCGCCTGACGCTTCCGAAGGACATGGTGGAGCTTACTCCCGAGAATGAGGCGCGGGTTGAGCGGGAGCAGCACAAGATGTCCGCGATCTGGCCGAACGAGTCCGAACTGGTGTGGGCGGGCAATTTCATCAATCCCCGTGAGGGGGAGATCGTCACGCAGTTCGGGGTCAAACGGATCATCAATAAAATACCCAAGAACCCTCACAGCGGCGTCG
>C687J29039_10001395_pt1 | contig 10242 bp, 17 predicted proteins | sample RifCSP16_2_FD_29039 | JGI IMG/M metagenome (IMG submission 29039)
GTTGAATGGAAAGTAACTCCTGACTGACGGTAGGCTTATGGGTGCTACAGGACTAAAGCAACAGAACAAGACGCGCCTACGCAGGAGACTGCTGAATACAGCGTCACGCACAAAGGGCAGGATTGCTGCTGACGAGCCAACAGGGTCGCTCACTGTCGTCGGTGCGCTAAAGATAAAGCCACCTAAAGGCCTGCAATCTGAGCAAGCACGAGAATTGTGGGTCGAAGTCTACCAAGAGCTAAAGGAGTTTGGCTTACTTGCCCGCATCGATAGACACGACATCATGCTGTGGGCTAATCTGATGGACGATTACTACTGCACTATTGAGGCGCGGTGCAAGGCAAGCATCACGATGATTAACCAACTGCGGCTACTCGGCGGGTGTCTCGGCCTAGACCCGCTGAGCCGCGAACAGATACGACTAGCGAAGGCAGACGATGGAAAACCCAAGCATACTGGCACTGAACACAAGCACAAGCGCGGACCTAAGCCCGCCTCAGAGCTCAATCAGGCGCCCTCTAAGACTGCGGCGCATTACTTCGAGGACTAATGACCCTGTCACCGATTACGCCCGACGCATTGTAAGCGGCGAGGCGCCCGCCTGTGCTCTAGTGAAGCTCGCATGCGAGCGACACTTACACGACTTAGCCAGCGCCGCTACGCTTGGCCTCGTGTGGTCTGTAGAGCATGTCAAGCGAGTGCTGGGCTTCTTCTCTGACGTCCTCGTGTTTCCTGACGGGCCCCTTGCGGGCACCCCTTTCGTTTTGCAGCCGTGGCAAGTCTTCATCGAGGGTTCGCTATTTGGCTGGAGGCTCGCTGATGGCTCGCGCCGGTTCCGCGTTGCTTACATCGAAGTCGGCAAGGGCAACGGCAAAACGCCTCTTGCCGGCGGCACCGCCCTCTACATGCTCACTCAAGAGACGTTCATGGGTGCACAGTGTTTCACCGCAGCGACGACACGGGACCAAGCGGCCCTTATGTTCAATGACGCGGTGTCGATGGTCGCTGCGTCAGAGGCATTGCAATCGCGCATCCTCGTCTATGGCGGCGTTGCGCCCTACTCATTACTGTACAAGGCGAAAAATTCATCGTTGCGCCCTGTGAGCCGTGAGCATCGTGGCCTCGACGGCAAGCGTGTGCATTACGCGGGTATTGATGAATTGCACGAACACACCAACTCGCTTGTCGCCGACAAGATGCGCTTGGGCGCGAAGAATGACCCAAACGCCTTGATTCTTGAAATCACCAACTCGGGCGAAGACACCACGAGCGTTTGTTATGTGCATCACGACTACTCTAAGAAGGTATTGCAGGGGATAATCGATAACCCACAATGGTTCGCTTATGTGTGCCAATTGGATGAGGGCGACGACTGGCACGACGAAAAAGTGTGGCCAAAGGTGAACCCTAATCTTGATGTCTCGGTATCTCGGGCTTACTTGCGCGAACAGGTGCGCGAGGCCTCGGGCATGCCCAGCAAAGAATCACTGATTAAGCGGTTGAACTTCTGTGTTTGGGTACATAGTTCAGACCCGTGGATTTCTAAAGACCGTTGGGATGTGGTGCAACGCCCGCTCGATTTGTCTGAGTATCAAGGAATGAAATGCTACCTAGCGGTTGACTTGTCGGGCAAAACCGATTTAACCGCATTGTGTTTGGCCTTCCCACTCGATAGCGGGGAGATTCACGTATTCCTTATGTACTTCACGCCTAAAGATACCCTTACAGAACGGGCATACCGTGACCATGTACCTTATGACCTGTGGGCAGACCAAGGCCTGTTGATTGCGGTGCCCGGCTCGTCGATTGATTATACCTACATCGCGAGCGAAATCACAGTCGCTTGTCAGACGTTCAATGTTGTTGAACTGGCTTATGACCGGTATCGCATGGAGGACCTAAGGCGTGAATTGGCCGAGGCGGGCATCGACGGCACCCCCATCGACCTGAACAAAGCCGATACCGAGGAGGCTACCAAAATCCAAGGCCTGAAGTTGGTCAAGTTTGGCCAGGGCTTTGTTGACATGGCCCCCGCAGTTGATGAATTTGAGACCCGTATCCTCAACCGTACAGTGGTTATCGAGGCGTCACCCGTGACGAACTACGGCGCGGCCTCGGCGCGCATCGAAAGGGACCCGGCGAACAACCGCAAATTTGCGAAGAACAAATCCACTGGACGCATTGACGGCATTGTCTGTGCTACTATGTGCGTGAAGCGTGCGGCGAGCCACTACCGCGAAATCAAGGTAGCAGGAGGCATCTATTCACGCCGAGGTGTAATTAGGGTTTGAAGGAGGGTCTATGACTGGACCGCATGAGCANGACGTCAATGATAGTGGTGTGTACATTCTATCCAACTTTGGCTCTAATGTGCGCAGCGTTTTGTTTTCTCGAATGTCTTTGTGGTTGTGGGCGACCCTCGCAATAAAGGTGTTCCTGAATATGTTTTGGGGTGATATGCCCGTTGACATCCAGGTGGGTGTTTCCAAAATAACGTTATTGACTGCGGGTGCTTGGCTGGGCTATTGGATTGACCGCACAATCTTTCCTTATGCGCGCCCGCATTCGTTGCCGCGATTATCGCCTGCATACTCTACGGCGCAACTGCGCCGGGCAGTCATTGTATCGGCGGCTATTCTAGGGATTGCCTTAGGTGTTTAAGTTTTTGCTTGGCGTGGTTGCCACGCTTTTGCCTTATCTTGCATTGGCTCAGATTCCCGAACAGGCTAAACGCTACCACCGAGACTTGCTTCGCGAAGCGAAAGCGGTATGGGGCATAAACGCGCCTATCGCTTTGTTCGCTGGCCAAATCCACCAGGAGTCTCGTTGGCGCGAAGATGCCCGTTCAAGAGCTGGTGCTGTCGGTCTGGGCCAATTCATGCCAGCAACAGCTAAGTGGATTAGCGGTGCTTACCCGAAGGAATTGGGTTTGTATGACTATGAGAATCCTCGTTGGGCGCTGCGGGCGCTCGTGCGCTATGACCGCCATCTGTGGGAGCGTGTGCGCACCTATGCGAGTGATTGCGACCGGTTTCTGTTTGCTCTGAGTGACTACAATGGTGGTAGCGGTTGGCGCATGAAACGCCAGCGGCTATCGATGAGTCCTGGTGACTTCGCGCCAACGAGTGTTATAAATCCTGGCATTCGCCCCGCGAATCAAAAAGAGAATCAAGAATACCCTTTACGGATTGTCTACCGTTGGCAACCTTTGTATGCGTCTTGGGGTGTTGCGGCGTGTCAAGAAGGCTAACAAAATGATTTCCTCGAAGCTTCGGCTAATCTCAATAACTCGACACCATCATAGCTCTACAGCGAAGACTCTGCATTTTATCTCTGTGGTGGATATGGCTGCGAATGAGCGTGGGATGTTCGTTCGACCGATGCCGAAAGGCGAGCTTAACCTGGTTGTGGATAATGGAGCAGCTTCACAAGATTGGGAGTTAGGTAAAATCTACTACCTCTATGTCAGCGATAAACCGCCAAGAGTAGTGCCTAGGCCTCCAAAACCTGAGGAGAAATAATCATGATGTTCCCCGCGCTGTTTGGCTCTAAGCTGGCTGAATGGGCCTTTTTCATGGTCGTTTTTGGCTTTTGTCTTGCCATCATCACTATTCAGCACTTTAGGGTAAAGGCATTGCGCCTAGAGGTACAACAACAAGAACTCAACTCACGGCAAGCGGTGGCTGCTAATAAGGAATTGGACAAAGCAATCACTGAATGCAATGCGCGGGTGCTGGCTTTGAAGACCGAGGCAGACCGCCGTGAAAAGGCTTTACAGGCAGAGGCGCAAAACCGGCTTGACGCGGCACGCAAAGCGAGCGACCGTGTAAGAGATGCGCCATTGGGGCCTGATGCCATGAACGAATTTATGGAGGGATTATTCTATGACCATAAATGACCTTGCAAAGTTTTGGGTCCTCGTTGGCATGGTGTTGTGCCTTGTTCTTATCACTGCACGTTCTCAAGAGGAAACCACTGACCTGGCTGTGTCCCAGGACCTGCGTGCACAAATGAAGCACCTAGCCTTATCGGACAATGATGCCTACGCCGAGGATATGCGGGTAACTGTCAGTCATGTTGTTTGTAAGGTCCGCGGCGTGCGCGATGGGTTAAGGGAGTTTTGTCTGTATACCGCATGGACTACGGATTGCAGATTGCAAGGCCAGTGCCTAACCTCATCGCAATGAATGATACAACAAACACTATGGACTTAGAGCGCCGCACTTGGCGCGGGCGCATCCGCATGGCTTGGGTGCTTGTCGCATCGCTTGCTTTACTGCAACTGGCCATCTGTCTATTGTTAGGCTATTCTGTCCTCACTGACAAGGCCGCAGTCTTCTTGTCAGTGTTGCCCTTGGTGGTATCGATGGGCTGGATGGACGTTGTACTTATCACTGCATTTATGGGCCTCAAAGTCCTGGGGGATTCGTGGGGAAGCAATCTACCATCCTGATGCTCTGCGTTTTGATGCTGGGCTGTTCTGGTTTTAAGCGCCAGGAAATTGCTTGTAGCACTAGGATGGTTTATGTCTCAGTGCCCGTTGACATCACTCCACCTGCTGAGTTGTTGCAACCGCCGTATACAGGACCCCTACCGAAGTTTATCGCTCCAACTGACCCTACGGCGATTGAGGCGTATGATGCCTCGGGCGCTAGACTGTTGCGCCAATTGCTCTTGCAGTTAAGAGGACGTGACGATGCTTGGCGGGCACTGCACAAAAAGGGACCCATACCATGATAATCGATAGGCTGTTTTCTCGACGGGATACCGAATTGGTCAATCCAATGCACCCAAAGGACCCGGGGATAGCGTCCCTTTTCGGCCTGGGTCAATCGACAGTTGCTGGGCAGGTTGTTAATCCTGATACTGCAATGAGGATTAGTACCGTATTTGCTTGTGTGCGTGGCATTAGTGAGACGCTTGCGCATTTGCCCCTAAAAATATTTGAGCGGTTATCAGACGATACCAGCAGAGAGGCAAAAGAACACCGTTGGTATCGTCCTCTGCATGCACAGCCTAATGGGTGGCAATCATCCATGGAATATCGTGAAATGGGCACCGCAGCTATGTGCTTGCAAGGAGTACATTACGCCCGCATTGTTAGTAGGGGTGATGGTGTGCCACAATTATTGCCCCTTACGCCCGGGCGAGTGCAAGTCGACCAGCGCAAGGACTTATCACTGGTCTATAAATACTATGACCCTAATGGGCAATCAGTTGTCCTCTTGCAAGAAGAGGTGTTAAGGGTGCCGTTCATGGTGCTGGATGGTATTGTTCCGTTGTCGCCGATTGCGGCCCAGCGGGAGATGCTTGGCGGGGCGCTCGCTGCAATGGACTACGCAAATCGGTTCTACCAAAACGATTTGACTTCTAGTTTTTGGATTGAACATCCTGCACACTTTGAGGATGATGCAGACCTTAAACGCTTCCGCCGCACATTCANGGCCAGTTATTCGGGGGAATTTCAGCGGTCACCCGTGATTCTTGAGGACGGATTGAAAATCCATCCGCTGGCCATGAATCACGAGGATGCGCAATGGATTGAGTCTCGCAAATTCAGCCGCGAGGAAATACTTGCGATTTACCGCTACCCTCCCCACATGGCGCAGAACTTGGACCGAGCGACGAACAACAACATTGAGCACCAGTCCTTGGAGTTTGTAATCTATACAATGGGCCCCTGGATCGTCCGCTGGGAACAGGCTATGCGCCGCGACTTGCTCAGAGAGGACGAGCAGGACCGTTTTTTCTTTGAGTTTAACGTGATGGGCCTGTTGCGTGGGGATGTCAAGACCCGTTACGCTGCATACTCTTTGGGGCGTCAGTGGGGCTGGCTCAGCGTTAACGACATCCTGCGTAAGGAGAATAGCAATACTTTGGGTCCTCGCGGCGATGTATACTTGCAGCCACTAAACATGGTTCCCGCTGGTGCGGATGCTGTTGACGATGATGAGGACCAAATTGAAGAGGATAGCCAAAATGGCCGTGGAGAAACCGCGAGTGCAGCTTGAGATTGAACGCCGCATTTTCACTACTGATGACTTGGTAGTTGAACAGCGGCAGGGTGAAGGGGAGGCCGCAGAGTCTACAGTTCTTACTGGGCATGCTGCGGTATTTAATTCGTTGTCTGAAAACTTCGGCGGTTGGCGCGAGAAGATAGCGCCCGGCGCGTTTGTGAAATCGCTAAACCGCAAGGACGATGTGCGTGCTTTATTTAACCACGATCCAAACTTTGTGCTGGGGCGCACTCGGGCCAAGACCCTCAGGCTGTCTGAGGATGAAAAGGGGCTGGCTATAGAGATTGACGCGCCAACTACACAGCTGGTACGCGATTTGGTGCTAGCGCCGATTGCACGCAGGGATATAACGCAAATGTCCTTCGCGTTCATCGTGGAAAATGATGCTTGGGAAAAAAGTGAGAACGACGATTTCTGGACTAGGACACTGCATGAGGTCCGGCTGTTTGACGTCTCACCTGTTACCTACCCTGCTTATCCTAAGACGGATATCAAGATTGCTGAGCGGGCATTTAAGGAAGTACTTGATAAACAATCTATGCTAGTATCCGGCGCGACTAGGAAACGCCAGCTTGAGTTGTATCGGCAGCGCTGGAGGTTTGTGGTTTAAATTACTCGCCGTCGTTATCGCCCGATGTGACGGCACGATTGGGTAAACACGGGCTTTTAACTTAGGAGGCCAAAGCTATGGCAGCAAGCACCAAGAGACTGATGAAGCTGCGGGAAGATAGGGGGCGAGTAATCCAAGCGTCTCGTGCAATCATTGACGAGGCTGAACGCAGCGCAGAGGGCCTGAGCGATGAGCAACGGGCCAAACTTGACGAACTGCACACACAGCAGGACAAATTGCGTGCGGACGTAGAGTTGGAGGAACGGCAGATTGAACTGGAACGGCAAGCCGCCGAATTGGAGCTAAACAAGGGCAAGGGTGGCGATGACGATTTGGAGCGTGTTGCCACCCTCGATGATGCCGGTGCGCCGCGTGTTATTGACCTGCGCTCACATCCGAGGGCCCAGCCGAATTACCGCCGGGCTTTCAATCGGGCATTGATAGGAGGCGTTCGTGCCCTGACTGAGGGAGAGTTGCGGGCGATGCAAGCTGGCAGTGATGCAGAAGGTGGCTATCTCATCGCACCAGTCCAGATGGTCCAGGGGCTTCTCAAGAACTTGGATAACCTTGTCTTTATTCGTGGCAAGGCGACCAAGTTCCAGCTAACCAGCGCAGCGAAGCTGGGCCAGGTCACTCTTGACACCGACATGGACGACGCTGACTGGACTACTGAGTTGGCAACGGGTAACGAGGATACCGCCCTTAGGTTGGGTCGGCGTGACATGGAGACAAATCCGTTTGCCAAGCGGGTGAAGATTAGCAGGACTCTCCTGCGGATGACGGGGGATTCTGCTGAGGGTTTGGTCCGCCAGCGCTTGGAGTACAAGTTCGGTGTGACTGAAGAAAAGGCCTATCTTGCCGGTTCAGGCGTGGGTCAGCCTCTTGGTCTGTTCACTGCCCATGCTAACGGCATCAGCACAGGCCGTGACGTGTCGACTGGCAACACTACTACCGCAATCCAAGGCGATGGCTTGATTGAAGCAAAATATTCGCTCAAGTCGCCCTACTGGGCCCGCGCCGAGTGGTTGTTCCATCGTGATGCCGTCAAACAAATCAGCAAACTCAAGGATGGCGATGGTCAGTATCTTTGGCAGCCTGGTTTGCAGGCGGGCCAGCCTGACCGTCTGCTAAGCTTCCCGCTGAATGTCAGTGAATACGTGCCTAACACGTTCACGACCGGGCTATACGTAGGGATGCTTGGCGACTTCAGCTTTTACTGGGTGGTCGATTCGCTTGAGCTCCAGATTCAAGTGTTGCTTGAGCTCTACGCTGAGACCAACCAGAATGGCTATATTGGCCTGAAGGAAGGGGACGGTGCCCCAGTTCTGGAGGAAGCCTTCGCCCGCGTGAAGCTGGCTTAATCAACGGTTAAAGCACGAGACGTGCTTAGGAGGAACCATGCAACTTAGTAACGAAGTGAAGACCGTTCGCATTAAGCCGGACGGTAGTGGATACGTGGTCGCCGCGGGAGCCGCTGATGTTAACAGTGATATTGTCGACATGCAGGGTTTCCACGGTGTTCGGTTCATCATTGGTTTTGGCGCGATTGTTGCTGGTGCTGCAACTTCGGTTAAGGCACAACAGAACACCATTAACAGCGGCACCGGCATGGCTGACCTTGCCGGGACTGCTGTCACTGTCGCCGACAATGACGACAACCAGATTGTTGTGCTGGACATCTACAAGCCTAGGGAGCGTTACCTGCGATTGACGACATTGCGGGCGACGCAAAATTCGACTATCGACTTCCTGTTGGCCGAGTTTTACGAGCCTTGGAAGGTGCCCGTCACCGAGGACGCCACGATAGTTGTAGCGGCTGAAAAGCACGTGTCGCCGGCTGAAGGCACAGCGTAACGGTAGTTTTTTGGGCATGTGTGTGGGAATGGCGGGCATTCACGGGAAATAGAATGCCCGTTATTTTTTTAACCCTATAGAGAGGACTTTAACATGGCTGACAATACTTATCCAGCGGCTCGTGTTTATCGGCACCAAGACGGTTCATTAATTGTGCCTTCCGGCGCTGCTATCAATGTTGAATCTGGCGGTGCATTTAAGGTTGATGGCACTCAGGGCGCCGCATTGACTGCGCAACTCACCACGATTACGCCAGCGGATGCCGAGGGCACGCCGGATTACGCAATCGCGGCAATCACGAGTACCACGCCGTTTGGCTTTGCGTCCGCGCAGGAGGCCATCACACTCCTCTACGTCGTCAAGAACCTCCAAGTGAGGCTTGCTGAAGTCGAGGCCCGACTTGAGGCTGCCGGCATCGTCGCGGCGAACTAACCGCCATGTACGTTGAACGCTTAGCATTAGCAGTCACAACCGACGCCTCGGGTAATGCGACGGTTTATTCGGGCGTCATTCATGGCCAAGTATTGCAGGTACGGTACGTGCCAGATGGCACCTCGCCGCTCGATACTGGCGCTGATATTGACCTGACTGGGGAAACCAGCGGCCTGGTTGTTATTGATAAAGATAACATAGGCACCAGCGCGTTTACCGTTGCGCCTAGGCAGGCTACGCACAGCGTTGGTCTTGCTGCCGCACTCTATGCGGCTGGGGGTGAAGCCGCCCTTGCGCCTATTGCTATTGCCGGTGAGCGTCTGAAGCTCGTTGTGGCCAACGGCGGCAATACCAAACTGGGAACGTTTTACATTTGGGTTGGTTGAGAATTTTAACTACTTGAGGAGAAAGCATCATGGCAAAAATCCGCATGCGCACGACTTCAGCCGGTCCAGCTGGTGTAATGCTGGCAGGGAAGGAATACACAGTGGATGATTCCCTGGCTGACCAACTTGTCCCAACCTACGCCGAATACATTGAACCCAAGCTGGTGCGGCGGCCGCTTGTAATGCCTGAAACTGCAACAGCCAGTAAGGTTGAGAGGGCGGTTAAGACCACCCGTAGGCGTTAACCCATCATGGGCGGGTTGATTCGTTCGATAGCTCCCACGGGCTACCCACTGTCGATTGCTCAACTGCGGGACTACCTCGACGCGCCCGCCGATGACCGCGTTGATATGCTCAACCGGCTACAACGGGCAGCGGCTAGGTATATCGAGGGTATTACGTGGCAAGCATTGCTTCCGTCAACGTGGGTGCAGCGTTTTGATTATGACTGGCCCCGCAGCATTTGTGGAAGCTACCAAATCACTTATGGCCGGTCGCCCGTCAGTTCTGTCAGTTCTGTTGCTTACGTCGACCCTGATGGGGCCAATCAAGTGCTTGCCGCAAATCAGCGTCAGGACTCTTTCAATTCGATGCCATCATTGAGTGTGCCCGCACAGAATGTTAGCTGGCCTTCAGTACGCTACCAGCTGGATGCTATCACGGTTACTTACGTTGCCGGCTACGCTACAGTTGCAGATATTCCTGAGCCACTGGTGCATGCTGTTGGGCTACTCACCCGTGAACTGTACGACAATCCGCAACTCGTAGCGGTTGGCAACATCGTCAATGAAATGCCGTTTGGGATACGTCAATTGGTCTGGCCGTTTCGTGTCGCGAGGTAGAGCAATGGCCACCATCACCATCACGCGTACACAAGTATGCCCCGCAAACAACCATGTTACCCTTGCAGTCTCAGGCGATAGGTCCACAACTATTCGTACCT
>C687J29039_10001400_pt1 | contig 10218 bp, 6 predicted proteins | sample RifCSP16_2_FD_29039 | JGI IMG/M metagenome (IMG submission 29039)
CGCCATCCTGCCCGAGGAGCACGATGCCGCCGCCATTCCGATCTGTAATAAATATCGTTCCCCGGCTGTCCAACGTAATGCCGACAGGGAAGTCCATGTACTCCCTCAAGCTTTTCGTAAGAGGCGTAAAGCCGGGCGATCCTTTTGCGGCAACCGATACCGCGGCTTGAACGCTGTCGATCAAATAAATGGTTCCTCTCCTGTCGACGGCAATATCCGACATAAATCCGTACTCCTTCGGGAAAGCGACCTGTTTCTGGTATTTCCCCTCGGGGTCCAGGACCACCACTCGCTCCGAAAAGACGTCGAGCACGTAAATATTGTCATCATGGCCGATCGTGAAGCTCTTCGGGACCATTGCTGCGGAAGAAGGCATATCCTGGGGGTCGAGATAACCTTTGAACGCGCCCTCGGGACCCAGGCGGAGAATGCGTCGCTTCTTGCCGTCGAGCACAAAGATATCTCCCTTGGAATTCATGGCGACCCATACCGGATACGATAATTCAGGTACCTTGATCTCGGTTTGCGGCTTTACGGTCCCGCCCTGAAAACCATACGGGAGAAGGCGGCCGTTCCCCGTGTCTGCGACGATAAATAGTGATTTATCATTACAGGCAACACCTTCGGGCTGCCTGATGATGCCCCCGATGGCGTCGGTATAGATGGATGCTGCGTGTCTCAGCTTCACACCCTCGGCGCTGAAAGACTTCGCGGGGAGAAGTAAAACGGTCATCAGCAAAAGGATCCTTACCATGCTCTCACCTCTTATATTGTGCGTGGCACTGGGTGCACAGCTCTGTGATGGTGCCATAAAACAGCATATGCTTGTTCTCGGTCCCGTGAGACCGGTGGCAGCTCAGGCAATCGAGCGTAAGGTTTTTATTCCTCGGATCCACGACCTTTTCGCCGATGGGGTGGGTTGAATGTTTCTGGTAGTCATGGCAGGTGCCGCACAGCTCGATAACGGACGGCTTTTGCATGAGGAAAACCCTGTCACCAGCGTGGGGCGAATGACAGACCGTGCAGGTGCCCGACTGTATCGGGCTGTGCTTCGTTTGAGACCGTTCCTGCCGCTCGATGGTGTCCGGATGACATTTCCCGCACAGGGTGATCATCGGCTCCCTGAGGAGCGCGGGTTCTTTCGAAGCATGGGGCGCGTGGCAGCTCGAACAGCCTTTCTTGCCGACGAGCGGCCAGTGGAGGCGATTTTTATTGAATACCTCGTTTATCATCGTGCTGTGGCATCCCCGGCACAATTCATAGCCCGCCTTCTTGACCTTCAGCGGGCTCTGTGACGTGGGCTCCTCGTGGCACTGATTGCACATCTTGCCGGAAACAGGCTTATGAACGTTCTGAAAGAGCATCCCCGCCTTGTCGGAGCCGTGGGGATTGTGACAACTCGTGCAGCGCGCTTTTGTCACGGGGTAATTCATGTGCTGTTTCGTAAATACCGGGTTGTCCGTCTTGTGGCACTTGATACAGAGCGAAGGCACGTCATCTTTCAACAGAACGCCGGCCTGGGCGGACGCGTGCGCATTATGGCAGGTGAGACACCCCCTCTCCACCGGCGCATGCTTGAATTTTACCTTTTTGATTGTCTCGCCCATCTCTTTATGGCAGCCGAAACAGAGCTCATTCCCCNCCTTCNGGAGATTGGATTTGTTGTTCGCGGCGTGAGGGTCATGGCAATTCACACAGTTGCCGTCGTGTACGGCCTTATGGACGCTGCGCGCCTTGGCAGGTATCACCGCCTTATGGCATTGAGAACAGATAGTGCCGGCGCCTGCGGCCAGAAGCTTGCCGTGGGAGGATGTGTGGGGATTATGGCAGCCGGAACAATTTCCGGTCTTTACCGGTGTGTGAAGAAAAGGGCTCTTGAGCTTTTTCTGAAACTCCACGTGGCAGGCCAGGCATATCTTCCCCTGCGCGCCCGGTTTCAACTTGAACTTGTTTTCCGGTGCGGAGGCGGCCGGTACGGCAAAAAGGACCGCCACGGCAAAAAACAAGAGCACGAGCCGGCAGTGTACATTCATGCCTTTTTGTTTCATTTCTTCTCTCCTATGATGTGACAATCCTCGCATGACCGCGCGGCAAAGGGAGGGTGAATAACGTCTTTGAATAATTTCGGGTCCTTTGAGGCATGCGGGTCATGGCATTTCCTGCAGTCCATGAGGGCCGCCTTGATGCTGATATGGGACTTGGCAAAGGCGGCATTTTTCAGGTCGTGACATTCACCGCACAATGCCTGAACATTCTGAGCGAGCAGGGAGGGCTCCGCTGAAAAATGAGGCCGATGACATCTCTGGCAATCCCTCAAAGCCGGCGGATGCGCCCTTTCCTTCTCCATTCTTGTCCTGATGTCTTTATGACAGGTGAGGCATACCTCAGGTGATTCCGCCAGAAGAAGACCTTTCACTTTTGACGTATGCGGGCTGTGACACTTTGTGCATTCGGCTGACGCCGCCGGAGCGTGTTTGCTTTTGCCGGCCTGTATCCCTTTATTCAGGTCCCCATGGCACTGAAAACAGAGTTTGTCCTGTTTCCTGACGATCATCCCCGCGGCATCGCTTCCATGGGCATCGTGACAGGTGAGGCACATCCCGTCCTTGAAAGGCGAATGTTGAAGGCCGCCGGTTATTGTTTTCATGAGATCGCCGTGGCACCCGCTGCAGAGACNTGGGCCGGCNGATTTCAGGAGTTTCTTTTCGTCCGACCCATGCGGGGCATGGCATGCCGTGCACGCGCCATCGAGCACCGGTCTATGGGTATATGCCTTCATGAACCTTGTCTCAGCGTCGGTGTGGCAAGTAAAGCAGATCTTGTCCGTCCTGTCCCTCATCATACCCGCGAAATTCGAGCCGTGCGGGTCATGGCATGTGCTGCACATCTCCTGGGCAAAAGGCGCGTGGACATCCGTGCTTTTCCTGGCGCTTCGTGTCTTTGTATGGCAGGAAAAACAGAGGTCCCCGCCTTTCGCCGTAAGGAGGCCTGCGTTCTTCGCGGCGTGGGGAGCATGACAGGAAAGGCATCCCTTGCCGCCCGTAACAGCGGCATGGCCCGCTGCCACCCTGGCCTCTTTATCAGTATGACAGCCGAAGCAAAGTTTGTTGCCGTCCTGAGCAAGCAGTTTCGGGTTTGCTGAAGCGTGAGGACCATGGCAGGAAAGGCACATCCCGTCCTTGAACGGCGCATGCTCGATACTCCCGCCGGACTTGATGGCCGATTCGTCGTGGCACANGATGCAGAGCTTTCCTCCGCTCTGAACGGTTTCGAAAGGTTTCGGCGAGGCAGGAGGGTTATGGCACGCGTCACAGCTCCCCGCAGCGACAGGATTATGGACGCTCGTTTTAAGGAGCTTTGGCTGAGATGAGGAATGGGGGTCATGACAGAGGGAACAGGATTTCGTTTCCACCGGATACCCTCCGTGCGACTTCTTGAACGATACCGCCCCCTTATCGTGACAGGAAAGACAGAGAGGCGTTTCCGCCGTTACCAGCAGATTGCGCTGATCAGAACTGTGGGAAAGATGGCACGTTCTGCAGCCCCCTGTCTGGAGGGCCTTATGCACGACTTTTTTCTCATAGGCCCCTCTCGTATGGCACTGATAACAGACCTCGTTGCCTTCACTGGAGAGCAGGTGCGGCGCCTGAGACGCGTGAGGATTATGGCAAAGGGTGCACTTCCCCGTTTTGAGCGCCGTATGCACGCTCGGCTTGTTCATTCCGATCTTTTCTTTGCCGTGGCACGCGAAGCAGAGGTCGTTTCCTTCTTTTTTCAGGATCAGTTTCGGGATGATCCCGTGCCTCAGATGGCAGTCCTCGCATTTCTTCTCCTTGACCACCGGATGCACGTCTTTCATCGAGAAGTACTTGCTTGCGAACTTGGTGTGGCAGTCGAGACACTCTTTCCGGGCGAATTTTTTCTGCGCCAGCGCGGTATCGCCGGTCACCGAGAGAACCGCCCCGCACAGAAAAAAGACAAGCCCTGCTATGAGCGTTCTTCGATTTATAGAGGTGTTACCCATGGTTCTCCTTTTGGATATTCAATGAGTCATTTACCGTAACTACTCAGATGCTCAGGTCAGTCGTGAGCAATAAGCGCTGTAAGCGTGCCGGGTACAGATGCTTTACCGACGCAGGCGCTGCGGGCAAAAGTACCGACTCTGCCGAATTTCAAGGACTTATAGCACGCTAAGCGATAGAGCGAGTGGCTGACCTGAGTAGTTACCATTTACCGCTGTCCGGCAGATAAACCGTTACCTCAGCAACAGCCCGGAGCTTGTCAGCCCAGTCTTCCACCGCCTTCGTCAGCTTGAGATTAAAAACTTTTTTTGCCGCCGCACCTTTCACCTCATTAAAAGGTTGCAGTTGCGGAGGGACCACATCCTGAATGGAGAGCACATAAAAATGGCCTTCAGGNCTCGCGTANAGCCTGAAGTCGCCGGGGCGGGCGCCGGATAGCGTCCTGCGCACATCATCGGGAAAATCCTTTACCGTCACGATGGCGCCTTCAAAAGGCAGGAGCCCAGGCGTGTTCTTGTCCACCTGCCCCTCGGTATTGGTCTTCATCCAGTTAACGTCCGTTCCCTTTCTCAATTTATCCAGCGCGGACGCCGCATCATCCTTGTTGCCGAAAACGAGGCTGCTTACCCGCATCATTTCCGGGTAGGTGTACTCGCTCCGGTGTTCATCGTAGTAGGCCTTCAGCTCTTCTTCCTTCACCTTGACATCCACGGCCACGATCTTCTGTATGAAGGTGCCGAAGAGGAGAGACTGTTCGTAATCCCTGACCCTGGTCTTGTATTTTTCCGTCTTGTCGATCCCGCGCCTCAACGCCTCCCGACTCACCAGTTTTTTATCCACGATCTCTTCGAGGGCCTCGCTCTTTTTCGTATTTATTTTTTTCGCTTCGGCGGCGCTTTCCATTCCATGATAAAATTTCCGCTGGAGATGCCCGGACAATTCCCCCACGGTCACCGGCTTCTCTCCCTTGATCTCGGCAACCACCCGCTTGTCCTTCAACAACACCGAAAACCCCTGTTTCGAAGATTCATAGTCAAGGCTCGCTATGAGCTTCTTGTTCAGCGTGACCTGTTTTTTGTACAACGATTTCCGATAGGCCTTCACGGCCTCGTCTTTTTTAGCGGCAAGAACCGCCTGACGGGCCCTGTCCTTTGACGCGGCATCGTCGGGGAACCGTACGTCTTCCACGGTCATGATCACAAAGCCCGTGTCCTTCTTTCCGGATTCTATCCTTATGACCTGACTGAGCGAACCCGCTTCCATCTTCATGACAACGTCCGCGATCTGCGGCTGAAGGTCCTTGGGCTTCTGAAACGTCCCCTCGCCGCCACCCTGCGCGGTCCCATCCTTTATCGCCCGTGCCGCGATCTCGTCAAATTTCTTTCCGCCCTTTATCTCTTCCGCCGCCTTCTTCGCNTCATCTTCTTTCTTGAACAACAACGACTTTATTTTCCACTCCTTGACAACCTCTCGATANAGNTTCTCGACATCCTTCTCATCCGGCTTCACGTCCCTGGTGATGTCCTCCCTGAAGAGTTCNTTCAGGGCCGTCCGNGCATACGCCTCCACCGCCTCTTTTGTTTCAGGAAGCTCGTCCAGACCGATATTTCTCGCCTCCTGCACGATAAGCCGCGTATTGATCATTCGCTTCAGGATCTGTGCGTAGTCTATCCTGGCGGCCTGCTTTTTATCGTCAATCATGCCCTCATGGGAAGAAGTGAGCGCGCCATTAAGGTCTTTCAGCGTGATTTCCTCACCGTTCACAACGGCGACAGGGGCATGGGAAAAAAGCGGGGATGCGACCGGGACCTTTAACGTAATGAACGCTGCCGGCTGTTCTCCCTTCGTATCGGCCGTGCNTGTTGGGGGCTGTTTGTCGTTGGCGGCAAAGACCGGACAAGAGAGAAAAAGCAAGGTCACCACGGAAAGAATTACTCTGCTCTGCATCCTGTTCATATGACTCCTTCTTCCGAAAAATAGATATTGCCCGGTAGACCACGGCGAACAGGCAGCCCCTGAGCGCTCGCCGTGTTGAAGCGTGCTGCACGCATCAGGTGGATCGTCTATAGNAATTACCTGATAGCTGAAGCATCATACNAAGATGATGTTTCCGCATTCCGGCNCGCTATACGGCGAAGCGAAGGGGTTGCCTGCAAGCTTCAATGTCTATTTTCAGGCTCTTCCTTCGGATTGTTTATTTCTCTGATATTTTTTCCACAAGCGAGCGCGTCATCTCNGATGCCAGCGCACTGGCGGTATTCACCTTCCCGTAGTCAAAAAAGTACACGCCGTCGTCCCCCCGGTTGTAGCTCTCAGAGGCCCAGACCATTTTTTTTGCCGACCGCTCTATGACCAGCACAAAGAAATCCACGTTCGGCCTGCCCCGCGAGCTCTCGTCGTCATGGTAACGTGCGACCTCTCCGGTGAAGATGAGGTCAGCGCCGAGGCTCTGGGCAACGAGATCTTCATCGGCCAGGGAAAGCCCTTCATTCATGATGACCCTGAAATTCAGGAGTTTCTGCCGCAACACGCCCGGCTCGATGACGGAAAAGTTTCCCGAAGCCGCCAGGTCCTTTACCAGATGAAGCACCACGATCTCCCCGGCATTCTTCCGGTCGCTCGAATTGAAGAACGGGGTGACCGCTACCGCATAGTTCGCCTTCTCACGGGGCAGAGAGAGCGCGCGGTAAACTATTTTTGGCTCAAATCTCTTTTTTCCACCCCTCCGTTCCGCTCGCTCGCGTTTTCCGGAAAGGTGTCCGGCAAGGGAGTCCGCGAGCATTCTAAGGACCTTTCCCCTCAGCACCGCGGGATCGTCTATGAGACCGAGCCCGAGGATGCCCGGCGAGTCATCGCCTGCCATGCCCATGATGTCCATCCAGAGGATCAGCGGAGGGTCTCCGAGAGATACCAGACGGCAGATCACCGCGATCTCCGGCGGGGCGCTTTCATTATATTGTTCCAGGGAGGTGATAAGAACGGCATCGGCCCCGAGCTCCGCCTTCAATGCCAGCGCCGTTTCCGTATCGATCCCTCCCGTATACCGGACGCGGTGTCGCGCCATGAACCCTTCAATCTTCTCGTCGCCGAGGAGGCTCACGTCCGACCCGGTGATGTCCTTCATCAGCGCTTGGCGCATCTCTTTCAGCGGCGCGGGTTTTCCACTCAGGTTTTCGACGGGGAAAACGGCAACACTGAGCTTTTTCCCGCGTTCAACGGGTCCCGCCGTCGGGGACAGGCCCTTCACCGCGCATCCGTTCAGACCAATGAGCCCGGCAAGGACAAGGGCAAGGGCCTTATTTAAAGAGTTTATTGATGACATCCTTGACGGCTTTTTCCGTACTNTCGTTCAGCGGNTCGCCGCCTCCGCCGAGCAGTCGTTCCTTCATGCCGATCCCGCCTTTCGTCGACGATGCGGACCATACGATCTTTCCTGTCTGCGCCTCTATCATCTGAAGGCTCAGGGAGACCACGTTCGCCGAGGCGGTGCCCGATCGCACCTCTCCATATTCCCTGACGACGCCGGTGATGACGGCGTCCGCCTTGACGAACACCGCAAATTTCAATATCTCTTCTTTCGTCGGAGCCGCCGGGTTGGTGATCCCCGCGGCAAGGGCCGCCCGTGCGACCTCGCCCTGCGGAACGACATAGACCCCGCCGGTTGCCAGGAGCATGGTCATAAAGACGTCCCGCACCCGTTCTCCCGCCAGNTGGTCCCGCGTAAGGTTCGCAAACGGCATGATCGCAACGGTCCGTATCGCCCCAAAATCCATGTTCGGGTCCCGGTAGACATCTCCGCGCGTCGCGCACGCGGTAAACGAGACAAGGATACAGAACAGGATGCCGCCCTGAAGACCCTTGATTGCCCTTCTNATCAGCATTGACATCTCCCTTGACTGTTGTTTCTCCACNTAGTTCCCATCTCCCCGGCGCACTCAAAAAAACATCTTCAGGTTCGCGTTGAACGACTTTGACTCGGTGGCCTGCGATGTGGATTCACTCTTCAGGATCAGGTAAGACATATTCAAAAAGGTGCGCGGGATGATATTCCACCGTATGCTCGGCGTGATCAGCGTGTCTTTTCCGTTATCATCGGACCTCAGGTTCTCATTGTACGAAAAGTTGAACTGAAGAGCTCCTCCCGGAAACGGCGACCAGGTTCCCGCGTAATTCCGGACCGTACTGGTTTTCCTATCATTCTGCGAAACGACCCCGATCGACGAAAAAAGGTACACCGTGGTCCAGGGATTGAAGGCCACGCTCGCGTCTCCCCGGCGACTGAACGTGGAAATCGCTTCCATACCCCCGCCCGATTGTTTTGTCGCGGTGTCCGAATAACTGACGCTTATGTTCATGGTGCGATAGGGAACGAGGCTCGCTCCAAAAGTAAGGACCGTGTTGTCGGTCTCCTGCCTCGTCTCGGACGTTGCGGAGCTCACCCCGCCGGAAAGGTTCACGTTGACACCCCGGTAGAGCTCCGCCGAGTTGTTGAGAAACACGGAGCTGATATCGCTTGATCGCCCGGCTGTGCTCTCGGTCCGGCCGCTCATGACAAGGCTGTTGCTCAACGTCGGAAGTGGGACGGCCATGAGGGACGCGCTGTACACATAGGAAACCCTCTTTCCCGCGGTCTCCTCACCGTCTTCCCGGGCGATCCGCGCAGACCCGGTAAAGACCCTGCTGAGCCGCTGGCTCAGGGTGAGACCGTTTGACAGGATGTAGCGCGTCAGGCCGGTCGGGTCCGTCTTCGTGTGCCAATAATAGAAATCATAATAGAGATATGGGTTGTCCAAAAGCCTTGCCCTCGCGCTCAGGTCATAGATCTGAGTGGTCCTCGTGGTCCTTTCATTTACCATTGCCGGCACCCTTTGGACGGACGCCTGGAGCTCTGTCACAAATATGTCACTCGCTTTACTCATATCAAAACCCGGAACGTTCACGGTTGCCGCGAGCGGCGTGGTGACGACTTTTATGTAACGCGTCGTAACACTCGTAAAGTTNAACTCAAATCGCCACTTGTCGAGGACTTGGACGACAGAAGCGACAGAGATCTGCTGCACGAGGCTCACCCAGTTCTGGTTATCCGAGCTTACGTAAACATCCCATTTGAAGGTGCTCGCGACCGCGTCCGGCAGCTCTCGATCCACCCAAACGAAGAGATTACCAACCTCTGTCGAAACAACAAAATCCAGCCCCATGTTTCGGTATGCAGTATCAGGGGGCATCTGTTGAGAAGGATTTTGTCCTATGTTTATACCGCTGCTTGCAGTAAGATCTCCGTCGATCAGGGCAGTATTCGGATTCAGCGCGCCGTTCGCGGGCGTGTCATTAATGGCAGACAGCCCTGAAAAAGGAAAAAGCTGCAAAGTCGGGGCTTCCGTTTCCTGCCGTGATATATTATAACTCGAATACAGGGAAATTCTATTATTAAAAAACTGGCCGGAGTACGTTGCCTTGCCGGTCTGGGTCAAGACTTTAACATCCACGTCAGTCAAGAGGTTCTTTGCATCATTGGAGGTGAACTGATATCGCAGGTCGAGGTCCTTCACCGGCTTGTACCTCGAGCTCAGGGAAAAATAGTCGTTCTCATTATTCTGAAAGAGGCGCGCCTTATCATAGGTATCGGTCCGCGTGAACAGCGTGTCCAGTGTCGGGAGTCCCTCGGGCCTCAGTCCGAAAATGGCGTTATAGGTGTCCCGTATCGTCGTCGAGGAAGACAGGCCGCGGGTGTCCTGCTTCTCTTCCCTCTTGTTATAACCGGCCCCTGCCGTGATGAAAGGATTGCGGAGCGTGAGATCAACGAAGGGGTTTGTTTTTGCATCGGATGATCGCGTGTCCACATCGTCGATCGTGATGTTCGTGAAGGTCTTTTCAAAAAGACCCCCGGCCCTCAGTTTGAGATAGGGATAGAGGGACCGCTCAAGGGAGAGATTGTATCGTTCAAGAATGCTGCTTTGTTTTGATTCCGTGGACAGACCGGTTGCGTCACTCGTTTTCGTGTCAAGAGCGTTGTAGTTGAGTTCCACAAATCCGTTTATACCGTCAGCCATGGCCGGACCCCGCATGACGAGCGCGAGACTGAACAACGTTATGGTCAAAAAAACAGTCTTTTTTGCCCGCATTGTTCTTCGCGCTACCTTTCTCCCATCATGGTCACCCATGAGGCATTGTCACCCACATCCATCTCAAATACGAT
>C687J29039_10001418_pt1 | contig 10151 bp, 9 predicted proteins | sample RifCSP16_2_FD_29039 | JGI IMG/M metagenome (IMG submission 29039)
GGCACGCATGCTGGACGTGCTGGCGCCGGACGAGCCGCAGCACATCGAGCGGCTGATCGCCCGCGGCGGGCTCGACGCGGGCCGCGCGGCGGCGGCCCTCGTGGCGCTGGAGCTCGCGGGGCTCGCGCGCCAGCTCGCGGGGCAGCGCTGGGTGCGGAGCGTCCCGCAGGCGGGGAGAGGGTAGTGGCGAAGCGCTCGCTGGTGGTGGTCGAGTCCCCGACGAAGGTGAAGACGATCCAGAAGTATCTGGACTCGGGCTTCATCGTGAAGGCGTCGATGGGACACGTGCGCGACCTGCCGAAGTCGCAGCTCGGCGTGGACCCGAAGAAGAACTTCAAGCCGAAGTACGTCGTCGCGCCGGCGAAGAAGAAGGTCCTGGACGAGCTGAAGAAGGCGGCCGCGAAGGCCGACGCGCTGTACGTCGCGACGGACCCGGACCGCGAGGGCGAGGCGATCGGCTGGCACCTCGCGCAGGAGCTCGCCGTCGACCGCAAGAAGGTCTACCGGGTCACGTTCAACGAGATCACCGAGCGGGCCGTCCGGGCCGCGTTCGTTCGCCCCGGCAAGATCGACCTCAAGAAGGTCGACGCGCAGCAGGCGCGGCGCGTCCTCGACCGGCTCGTCGGCTACAGCCTCTCGCCGCTCCTCTGGGAGAAGGTCCAGCGCGGGCTCTCCGCCGGCCGCGTCCAGTCGGTGGCCGTGCGCATCATCGTCGACCGCGAGCGCGAGATCCAGGCGTTCGTGCCGGTCGAGTACTGGTCGCTGCACGCCCGCCTGGCGGGCGCGCAGCCCCCGGAGTTCGTCGTGACGCTGAAGGAGGTCGCGGGCGCGAAGGCCTCGCTCGGCGACGAGGCGGCGACGCGCGCGCTGATGGCGTCGGTGGAGGGCGCGCGCTTCGTCGTCCGCTCCGTCACGCGCGGGGAGCGCAAGCGCAACCCGGCGCCGCCGTTCATCACCTCGACGCTGCAGCAGGAGGCGGGGCGCAAGCTCGGCTTCACGGCGAAGAAGACGATGACGGTCGCCCAGCAGCTCTACGAGGGCATCGACCTCGGGGCCGAGGGGGCCGAGGGCGTGATCACCTACATGCGCACGGACTCGGTCCGCGTCGCGCGCGAGGCCCAGGACGAGGCGCGCGGCTGGATCGTCGCGCGGCTCGGGCCCGAGTACGTGCCGGGGACGCCGCCGGCGTACCGCTCGCGCGGCAGCGCGCAGGAGGCGCACGAGGCGATCCGGCCCTCGGAGGTCCGCCACGACCCGCGGGCGGTCGCGCGCTTCCTCACGAAGGACCAGCTCGCGCTGTACCGGCTGATCTGGGAGCGCTTCGTGGCGAGCCAGATGATGCCCGCCGTGTACGACACGGTCGCCGCCGACGTCGAGGCCGGGCCGTGCCTGTTCCGCGCCCTGGGCTCGACGCTGCGCTTCAAGGGCTTCACGGCGGTCTACGAGGAGAGCCGCGAGGACGACGCGCCGCCGGCCGACGAGGAGCCGGAGGGCGCGATCCCTCCGCTGGCGCCGGGAGAGACGTTGCGCCTGCTCGGGCTCGACGCGCCCTGGGCTCGACGCTGCGCTTCAGGGGCTTCACGGCGGTCTACGAGGAGAGCCGCGCGGACGACGCGCCGCCGGCCGACGAGGAGCCGGAGGGCGCAATCCCTCCGCTGGCGCCGGGCGAGACGCTGCGCCTGCTCGGGCTCGACCCGAAGCAGCACTTCACCCAGCCGCCCCCGCGCTACACGGAGGCCTCGCTCATCAAGGTCCTCGAGGAGCTCGGCATCGGCCGCCCGTCCACCTACGCCTCGATCCTCGGCACGATCATCAACGACCGGGGCTACGTGCACCGGGAGCGCCGCACCCTCATCCCGACCGAGCTCGGGATGACCGTCACGGACCGGCTCCGCCCGTTCTTCCCCGAGATCATGGACGTCGAGTTCACCGCCCAGATGGAGAACTCGCTCGACGCGATCGAGGAGGGCAAGCGCGAGTGGGTGCAGACCGTGCGCGAGTTCTACGAGCCNTTCAAGGTGGATCTCGCGCGGGCCCGCAAGAACATGGTCAACGAGAANGCCGGCGAGGAGATCGGCGAGGCGTGTCCGGAGTGCGGCGAGCCGCTGCGCGAGCGGCGCGGCCGCTTCGGCAAGTTCATCGCCTGCTCGGCGTACCCCGACTGCAAGTACAAGCGCAACCTGCCGGGGCAGGAGCGGGCCGAGGACCAGCCGACCGACGAGACGTGCCCGACGTGCGGCAAGCCGATGGTCATCAAGCACGGCCGCTTCGGCAAGTTCATCGCCTGCTCCGGGTACCCCGAGTGCCGGACGACCAAGCCGGTGACGCTCGGCATCGCGTGCCCCGAGCCCGGGTGCACGGGCCAGCTCGTCGAGCGGCGCTCCAGGCGCGGGCGGACGTTCTACGGCTGCTCCGCGTACCCGGACTGCACGTTCGTCCTGTGGCAGCGCCCCGTCGCGACGCCGTGCCCCACGTGCGGCGCGGCCTTCCTCACGGAGCGCGCGGCGCGGGGCCGCGTCACGCAGCGGTGCGCGCGCCAGGGCTGCGACTTCGAGCGGGAGGCCGAGCTCCCGGTGGCATGAGCGACCGGCTGGCCGCGTTCCTCAGGCACCTCTCGCTGGAGAAAGACGCCTCGCCGCATACCCTCCGGGGCTACCGGACCGACCTCGTCGAGTTCCAGGGGTTCGTCGGCCCCGCGCGGCGCCTCGAGGACGTGGACGCGCGCACGGTGCGCGCCTTCCTGGCGCACCTGCACGGCCGCGGCCTCGACCCGGCCTCGGTCGCGCGCAAGCTCGCGGCGCTGCGGAGCTGGTTTCGCTTCCTCGTGCGCCGCGGGGTGCTGGCGCGGAACGTCGCGCGCGAGGTCCGGGGCCCGCGCCTGCCGCGCAAGCTCGTCTCGTTCCTGCCGATCGACGAGGCCACGACCCTCGTGGAGGGCCGTGCGGTGGGCGGGGCCCAGCGGGCGCGGGACATCGCGATCCTGGAGCTGCTCTACGCCTCGGGGCTGCGCGTCGCCGAGCTGGCGGCGCTCGACGTGGCCGACGTGGACCTGACCGAGCGGACGGTGCGCGTCCTCGGCAAGGGGCGGAAGGAGCGGATCGTCCCGTTCGGCGCCAAGGCGGCGCGCGCGCTCGACGCCGCCCTCGGGCCGCGGGCGCGGGCGCGCGGCCCGCTCTGGCGCAACCGCCGCGGCGGCCGGCTCACGGCCCGCGCGATCCACGCGATCGTCCGCCGGTGCGCGCGGGCGGCCGGGATCGCGCAGCCCGTGAGCCCGCACACGCTGCGCCACACCTTCGCCACGCACCTGCTCGACGCGGGCGCCGACCTCCGGGTGATCCAGGAGTTCCTGGGCCACAGCCGCCTGTCCACCACCCAGCGCTACACCCACGTGGGCGCCGACCAGCTCATGCGCGTCTACGACGCCGCCCACCCGCGCGCCCGCGCGCGCGCCTGAGCCGGGCATGGCCGCCGGGCCCGACGTCCACGCCACCACCATCGTCTCGGTGCGCCACCGGGCCCAGGTCGCGCTCGCCGGCGACGGGCAGGTCTCGATCGGCGCGACGATCGTCAAGGCCGGGGCGCGGAAGGTCCGCAAGCTCTACCACGACCGGATCCTCGCGGGCTTCGCCGGCACCGCGGCGGACGCCTTCACCCTGTTCGCCCGCTTCGAGGGCAAGCTCGACGAGCACCGCGGCAACCTGGCGCGCGCCGCGGTCGAGCTGGCCAAGGACTGGCGGCAGGACCGCGTGCTCCGGCGCCTCGAGGCGCTGCTCGCGGTCGCCGACCGCGAGCAGTCCTTCATCCTCTCGGGCACGGGGGACGTGATCGAGCCGGACGACGGCCTGATCGGCATCGGCTCGGGCGGGCCGTACGCGCTCGCCGCGGCCCGCGCGCTGGTCGCCCACTCCGACCTCGACGCCAGGGCGATCGCCACCGAGGCGATGCGCGTGGCCGCGTCCATCTGCGTCTACACGAACGAGCACGTGACCGTGGAGGTGCTGTGAGCGCCGACGGCCTCGCGCTCACGCCGGTCCAGATCGTCGCCGAGCTCGACCGGTACATCGTGGGACAGGAGCGGGCGAAGCGGGCGGTGGCCGTGGCGCTCCGCAACCGCTGGCGGCGGCAGAACCTGCCCGCCGAGCTGCGCGACGAGGTGGCGCCGAAGAACATCATCATGATCGGGCCGACGGGCGTCGGGAAGACCGAGGTCGCGCGGCGGCTCGCGAAGCTCGCCCAGGCGCCCTTCCTGAAGGTCGAGGCCTCCAAGTACACCGAGATCGGCTACGTCGGGCGCGACGTCGAGTCGATGATCCGGGACCTCACCGAGCTCTCGGTGACCATGGTCAAGGCCGAGATGACCGCGCGGGTCCAGGAGAAGGCCGAGCAGCTCGCCGAGGAGCGCCTGCTCGAGCTCCTGCTGCCGCGCCGCCCGCAGGAGCCGTTCTCGAGCGGCTCGCTCGAGCAGGTCACGCCCGACGCGCCGTGGGAGGCGACCAAGGAGAAGCTCCGCGCGCAGCTCCGCGCGGGCCGGCTCGACGAGCGGTCCGTGGAGCTCGAGACGCAGCAGCAGGCGACGCCGATGATCGAGGTGCTCTCGGGCCAGGGCCTGGAGGAGATGGGCCTCAACCTCCGCGACATGCTCTCGAACGTCCTGCCGACGCGGACCAGGCGGCGGCGGGTGCGCGTGGCGGAGGCGCGGCGCCTCCTGGCGCAGGAGGAGGCACAGAAGCTGATCGACATGGACGAGGTGGTCGCCCAGGCCGTCCGGCGCGCCGAGGACTCCGGCATCGTGTTCCTCGACGAGCTGGACAAGATCGCGGGGCGGGAGGGGGCCCACGGCCCCGACGTCTCGCGGGAGGGCGTCCAGCGCGACCTGCTGCCGATCGTCGAGGGCTCGGCGGTGCACACGAAGTACGGGATCGTGCGGACCGACCACATCCTGTTCATCGCCGCCGGCGCCTTCCATGTCGCCAAGCCCGCGGACCTCATCCCGGAGCTGCAGGGACGGTTCCCGATCCGTGTCGAGCTGGACCCCTTGACGCGGGAGGATTTCGTCCGCATCCTGACGGAGCCCCAGAACGCCCTGATCACGCAGTACGTGGAGCTCCTGAAGACGGAGCGCGTCGCGCTCAGGTTCGCGCCCGAGGCGATCGACGCGATCGCGGAGATCGCGATGAAGGTGAACGCGAGCACCGAGAACATCGGGGCGCGGCGGCTCTACACGGTCATGGAGAAGCTCCTGGAGGAGGTCTCGTTCGACGCGCCCGACATGCCGGGCAAGGAGCTGGTGATCGACGCCGGCTACGTCGAGGCGCGGCTGGCGGAGATCACGCGGGACCAGGACCTGTCGAGGTATATCCTGTGAACCCCGCGAACGACGTGAAGCGGGCCGAGATCCTGCTGGAGGCGCTCCCGTACATCCGGGAGTTCCGCGGCAAGACGATCGTCATCAAGTACGGCGGCGCCGCGATGGAGCGCGCGGACCTCAAGGAGCCGTTCGCGCTCGACGTGATCCTGCTCCGCTTCGTCGGGATCAAGCCCGTGATCGTCCACGGCGGCGGGCCCCAGATCGGCGCGCTCATGAAGCGGCTCGGCAAGGAGCCGCGGTTCGTCGGCGGCATGCGGGTGACCGACGAGGAGACGGTCGAGATCGTCGAGATGGTGCTGGTCGGCAAGATCAACAAGGAGATCGTCGCCCTGCTCAACCACCACGGCGGCAAGGCGGTCGGGCTCTCGGGCAAGGACGCGCACCTCTTACGGGCGCGGCGCCGGCCGCACCGCCTGCCGGGCGGCGAGGAGGTGGACATCGGCCTCGTCGGCGAGGTGGAGGCCGTCAACACCGAGCCGATCCGGCTGCTGGAGGACGCGGGGTTCATCACCGTGATCGCCCCGGTCGGCGTGGGGGCGAGCGGCGAGACCTACAACATCAACGCGGACCTGGTCGCGGGCCAGGTGGCGGCGGCGCTGGGCGCCGAGAAGCTGATCCACCTGACCGACGTGCAGGGGATCCGCGACCGCGAGGGGCGGCTGATCAGCACGCTCTCGCGCAAGGACGCCGAGCGGCTCATGGGCGAGGGCGTGATCGACGGGGGGATGCTGCCGAAGGTCGAGTCCTCCCTCCGGGCGCTCGAGGGCGGCACCGCGAAGGCGCACATCATCGACGGGCGGGTGCCGCACGCGATCCTCCTGGAGCTGTTCACGCGCGCGGGCATCGGCACCGAGATCGTCCTGTAGGAGAGGACCAGGCCATGGACACCAGGGAGCTGCTCGAGTGGTCGGCGCGGTACCACACGCCCAACTACGGCCGGACGCCGATCTGCCTGGTGCGCGGCGATGGCATGCGCGTGTGGGACAGCGACGGGCGCGAGTACCTCGACTTCGCCGCCGGCATCGCCGTGGTCGGGCTCGGGCACTGCCACCCGCGCGTGACCGGGGCGATCCGCGAGGCGGCGGCGACGCTGCTGCACGTCTCCAACCTCTACCACACGGCGCCGCAGATCCACCTGGCGAAGCTGCTGTGCGAGCACTCCTTCGCCGACCGGGTGTTCTTCTGCAACTCGGGCGCCGAGGCGAACGAGGCGGCGATCAAGCTGGCCCGCAAGTACGCCAAGGAGCGCTTCGCGTCGGACCGGTACGAGGTCATCGCGACGCGGAACTCCTTCCACGGCCGCACGCTCGCCACGGTCACGGCCACGGGCCAGGAGAAGTACCAGCACGGCTTCGAGCCGCTCGTGCCGGGGTTCAAGCACGTGCCCTACAACGACCTCCGGGCGATGGAGCGCGCGATCGACAGCCGGACCGCCGCGATCCTCGTCGAGCCGATCCAGGGCGAGGGCGGCGTGAACGTGCCGGACGACGACTACCTGCCGGGGCTCCGCAAGCTCTGCGACGAGTCGGGGGCGCTCCTGATCCTCGACGAGGTGCAGACCGGCGTCGGCCGCACCGGCAGGCTCTGGGCGTACGAGCACGCGGGGATCGAGCCGGACGTGATGACGCTCGCCAAGGCGCTGGCCAACGGCGTGCCGATGGGCGCGATGCTGGCGCGCGAGGACGTGGCCCGCGCGCTGACGCCGGGCTCGCACGCCTCCACGTTCGGCGGCACGCCCTTCGTCGCCTCGGTGGCGCTCGCCACGCTGACGACCGTGCTCGACGAGAAGATCCCCGAGCGCGCCGCCCGCGTGGGCCGGCACCTCGTGGAGGGCCTGCGTGCGCTCCGCGCGGGCGCGCCGGCGGTGCGGGAGATCCGCGGCCGGGGCCTCCTCATCGGGATCGAGCTCGACCGCCCGGCCGGCCCGGTCGTGGACCGCTGCCGGGAGGCCGGGCTCCTGGCGCTGACCGCTGGCGAGCGCGTGCTGCGGCTGGCGCCGCCGCTCATCGTCGAGCCGGCGGACTGCGACCGCGCCCTCGGCATCCTCGCGACCGCGCTCGGGGGCGCCGCGTGACGCGCGGCTTCCTCTCGTCGGCGGACCTGACGCGCGAGGCGGCCGTCGGGCTCTTCGCGCTCGCCGCGGAGCTCAAGCAGCGCTGGAAGGCGGGCCGACGCACCGCGCCGCTGGCGGGCAAGACGTTCGCGCTGATCTTCGAGAAGCCGTCGCTCCGCACCCGCGTGACGTTCGAGGTCGGCCTCATCCAGCTGGGCGGCGGCGCCGTGTACCTGTCGGGCCAGGAGATCGGCCTCGGGACGCGCGAGGCGGTGCCGGACGTGGCGCGCAACCTGGCGCGCTGGGTCGACGGGATCGCGGCGCGGGTCCACGCGCACGCCACGGTCGAGGACCTCGCGCGCCACGCCACCGTGCCCGTGATCAACGCGCTCTCGGACTTCGAGCACCCGTGCCAGGCGCTCGCCGACTTCTTCACGCTGTGGGAGCGCGGCCTCGATCTCGCGCGCCTGCGCCTGGCCTGGATCGGCGACGGCAACAACGTGTGCCACTCCGTGCTGCTCCTCGGCGCGCTCCTGGGCACGAGCACGGTCGTCGCGTGCCCGCCCGGCTACGCGCCCGACCCGCGTGTCCTGGCGACGGTGCGGCGCCTCGGCGGCCGGTGCGAGATCACCGACGACGCGCGGGCCGCCGCGACGGGCGCGGACGTCCTCTACACGGACGTGTGGACCAGCATGGGGCAGGAGGCCGAGCGGGAGCGGCGGCTCGAGGCGTTCGGTCGTTACCAGATCAACGAGACGCTGGTCGGCTTCGCGCGGCCCTCGGCGCTCGTCATGCACTGCCTGCCGGCGCACCGCGGCGAGGAGATCACCGACGGCGTGCTCGACGGGCCGCAGAGCATCGTCCTCGACCAGGCCGAGAACCGGCTCCACGCGCAGAAGGCCGTCGTGCTCCAGCTCCTGGGAGGTGCGCTCGATGACGTCTAGCCCCAAGCGCGTCGTGCTCGCATACTCCGGGGGGCTCGACACCTCGGTGATCCTCCGCTGGCTGATCGAGCGCTACGGCTGCGAGGTCGTGGCGTTCTGCGCCGACCTCGGCCAGGGCGAGGAGCTCCTGCCGGTGCGGGAGAAAGCGCTGCGCACCGGCGCCGCGTCCGTCCACGTCGTGGACCTCCGGCAGGAGTTCGTGCGGGACTTCATCTTCCCGATGCTCCGCGCGAACGCGGTGTACGAGGGCGCCTACCTGCTGGGCACCTCCATCGCGCGCCCGCTGATCGCGCGGGCGCAGGTCGAGGTGGCCGCCACGGAGGGCGCCGACGCGGTGGCCCACGGCGCGACCGGCAAGGGCAACGATCAGGTGCGCTTCGAGCTGACCTATGCCGCGCTCGCGCCCCACCTCCGGGTCATCGCGCCGTGGCGCGAGTGGGAGCTCGACTCGCGGAGCGCGCTGCTGGAGTTCGCGCGGCGTCACGACATCCCGGTGCCGGTGACGGTCGAGCGGCCCTACAGCACCGACCGGAACCTCTTCCACATCTCCTACGAGGGCGGCGTGCTCGAGGACCCGTGGGCCGAGCCGCCGCCGAAGATGTTCCAGCTCACGACCGACCCGGAGAGCGCGCCGGACGTGCCCGCCCAGGTGGAGGTCGAGTTCGAGCGCGGCGATCCGGTGGCGGTGGACGGCGCGCGGCTCGACCCGGTGACGCTGCTGACGCGGCTCAACCGGCTCGGCGGGGAGCACGGCGTCGGCCGCGTGGACCTCGTCGAGAACCGCTACGTGGGCATGAAGTCGCGGGGCGTCTACGAGACGCCCGGCGGCACGATCCTGCACGTCGCGCGCCGGGCGCTCGAGTCGCTGACCCTGGACCGCGAGGTCCTGCACCTGCGCGACTCCCTCGTCCCGCGCTACGCCGAGATGATCTACTACGGCTTCTGGTACGCGCCGGAGCGCCGCATCTTGCAGGCGCTCATGGACGAGTGCCAGCAGGACGTGACGGGGACGGTGCGCCTGGGGCTCTACAAGGGCCACGTCAGCGTCGCGGGGCGGCGCTCGCCGCGCTCGCTCTACCGGACCGACTTCGCGACCTTCGAGGCCGACACGGTGTACCGCCAGCGCGACGCCGAGGGCTTCATCAACCTCAACGCCCTGCGCCTCAAGATCCGCGCGCTCCGCGACCGCACGCCCTGACCGTGCGTGTGGACGTGGTCCCGACGGCGGAGGCGGTCGCGCCCGGCCAGCTCGCGGGCGCCACCGTGCTCGTGGTGGACGTGCTCCGCGCCTCCACCTCGATCATCAGCGCGCTCGGCGCCGGCTGCGCGGCGGTCGTGCCCGTCGCCGAGCCCGCGGAGGCGCTCGTGCGGGCGCGGGCCGCACGCGCGGACGGCGTCCTCGCCGCGGGGGAGCGGCGCGGGCTGCCGATCGCGGGATTCGACCTCGGCAACTCGCCGCTCGAGTTCGCCGACGGGCGCGCCCGCGGCCGGACCGTCGTGTTCACGACGAGCAACGGCACGCGCGCGCTGCTCGCCGCGCGGGGCGCGGCCGCCGTGGGCGTCGCCGCCTTCGTGAATGCCTCGGCGGCGGCCGCCTGGGCGCGCGCCGCGGGGCGCGACGTGGTCGTGCTCTGCGCGGGCGAGCGGGGCCACCGCTCGCTCGAGGACTGGGTCTGCGCGGGCTTCCTGGTCGAGCGCCTGGCGCGCGGCGCCCCCGGGCTCGCGCCGACGCCGGCCGCCGACGCGGCGGCGGCCGCGGCGCGCCGCTACGCCGGCGACCCGTCGC
>C687J29039_10001430_pt1 | contig 10097 bp, 9 predicted proteins | sample RifCSP16_2_FD_29039 | JGI IMG/M metagenome (IMG submission 29039)
TCGGGCCATACGATACTGGATGCCGCTTCGGTCAATACGGTGTACCGCGCCGGTCCCCTGCCTTATGTCAACGGGTGGGTCGATGTGCCGATAGCGTATGTATTGAAATGATATGGAGCGAGTCACGCCGAGGCGGGACAACACGGTTGCCTCGGTCCAAAAATACGGCAACAGGGTTGCTTTGGTCCAGAATGATGAAAAAAATAACGATCACATGCCCGACATGCAAAAAAGAAGCGAAACGGGACGACAACCCGTTCAGGCCGTTCTGTTCCGAGCGGTGCAGGCTGATCGATCTGGGCAAGTGGGCCTCGGAAGAGTACCGGATCGCCGGTGAGAATAAGGATATTCCCGATGGGGAGGCCGGCGGGGAAAATAATTCAGAGAAGGCTGGATAATTTTTCAAAAATATACTACAATAGAACCAATTGGAAAACAGAAACGGTTTTGGTTCGGGCTTGTCGGGTCAGATCGAGGTATCAGCATTCCGGATTTGTATCAGGAAGCGGGAGGCATTCAGCATGGACGTCCGGTGTGGAAGCTGCAAGAAGCTCTTCCGTGTCTCGGATGACAAGATTACGGGTTCCGGCGTGAAGTTCAAATGCACGCGCTGCAGCGAATATGTCAGGATCAGGAAAGAAGATTTCGAACAGTACCAGTTGTCGCAAGCGGCTGCAGCCGCTCTCCAGGCGCCGGAAGTAAAACCCGTTGAAACGCAGCCGATACCGGAGCCCCAGGTGACCGCGGCCTCCGGACATGCGCCGCTGGAGCTCATGGGCTTCGAACATCACGAGCACCCTGCGGCGGAAGTTTCTCCCGGGGCCCCTCCCGTTTCTGAAGCCAGGCCCGTGACCCAATCCGGAGCCGAGGCCAGGCCCGAAGCAGTTCCTGCATCAGCGCTCAGCACGACCACGCAATCAGGCCCGGCCGCGCCCCCCGTACCCCCGCGTGAGTCCGCCCGTCCGGCCACTTCCTCGGTCATCAAGCCCGCAGGGGTCCCGAAACCAAAGCAGGAGACCCAGGATACGGTACACCCCTTTGCCTCCGGGGCGGCAGCAGGGGCCATAGGCGGCCTGGGCTGTTCTTTGCCTGTCCTCGCGGTCATGCTGCTCGGGATCGGCGTGCTGTCCGCGCTTGTTGCGAAAACAGCGGCCGATATGCCGATTTATTTCACGATAGGCATGTCCGTCGCGAGTTTCATGGGGTTTGGCATCGTGATCGGCGTGGTGCTTGCCATGATCCAAGCCGGCACGGAAAAAAAGATATTTTCTTTTCTCGGTGTTCTTCTCGGCGCTTTTTTCGGCCTGGTGATCGGCGGGGTCCAGGGACTCTCAGCCGCCATGGGTTCGGGCGCCGTCATCGTCACGACGCTTGTGGTTTCCGGCGCGATCGGGTGGGGTATAAAGGCCCTTTTTGTCAGCATCGTCGTTGTCCTGGTCCGCCGATTGATGCTGTCCTCGAAAAAAGAGTCGTTCTCAGCGCGTCTTTCAGGCGCACAGGTACTCGGTATCATCCTGTCCGTTGCGATCGTCGGTCTTGCAGGGTACAGCGAGGTGCGTTCGGCCGCACAGATGCGTTCCGCCTCCGAGAAGGTCAGCGACGCGTTTAAAAACATGACCTCTACCGAAGGTTTGCAGATGACAAATGTTCCCTCGGGGTATATCGACACGAACGGAGACCTGGTTATTTCCGGCATCGTCGAAAATACCACGGATAAAGAAAAGCCTGTGTGGTACGTGGTGGCCGACGTGTACGACGCTCAAAACAACGTGCTGACGAGAGCCAAAATGCTGAACGGCAAGCAACTGTACACGGCCGGGGATTATGATATTCTGGCAAAAAGGGGCGTAGATGTACAGGAGTTGAAGACCAGGAATCTCCAGGAGAAGGGTTCACCGATACAGCCGAAGGGGATCGTGAACTTCGAGATCCGCGTCATGGAGCCGCCGATCGGCATCGCCACGTTCAACGCGACGCTCCAGACGTTTGATCCTCTGCAGATGATGAAAGAGGCCGCCGAAGAAATGAAACAAAGACAACAGCAGTAGTTCATTGCCGCGTTCTGAAGAAGCCCTCCGGAGCTCACCGTTCATGCATGCACTTGTCATTGCCTCAGCTTTTGTTCTCGACATGATCTTCGGGGACCCTTCCTGGTTTCCGCACCCGGTACGGGGTATCGGATGGCTGATACGGAGAGCTGAAAACAGTCTCAGGCGCTTTGCCGCAACCGCGAAAGCCGAAAGGTTCGCGGGCGCGCTTCTCGTAATCTTCACCGTCTTAACAGTCTATTTTTTGTCTCATCTTCTTATCTTCTCGACTTCTTCGCTTTCCGCGCATCTCGGCATTGCTGTTTCCGTGCTCATGGCATACACGACGCTCGCTGTCCGGGGCCTCGGTGACGCGGCGCGTCTTGTGCAGTCACGTCTCGATGTCGGCGATATCGTCAGGGCCAGAATGGAACTTTCGAAGATCGTCGGACGGGACACGGCAAACCTCGACGAGCAGGAGATCGCCCGTGCCGTGATCGAGACCGTTGCGGAGAACGCATCGGACGGCGTGGTTGCCCCGCTCTTCTACCTGATGATCGGCGGTCCTGCGCTTGCCATGGCCTACAAGGCCGTGAATACGCTCGATTCCATGGTCGGGTACAAGAATAAAAAATATATCGATTTCGGCCGCGCAGCGGCCAGGCTGGATGATATAGCCAACTATATTCCGGCAAGGATCACGGGGGTATTGATATGCATGGCAGCGGTCATCTCACGCAGGCTAAAACAAGTTCTTTCCCCCTCACCCCGGCCCTCTCCCGCAAGGGGAGAGGGGGACTCCGAACTCCGAACTTTGAACTCCGAACTGAGCAGCCCCTGGCGTATCATGCTCCGTGACGGCCGCAATCACCCGAGCCCGAACAGCGGGTATCCGGAGGCCGCGATGGCAGGCGCGCTCGGTGTACGGCTGGGCGGCCCGAGCGCGTATGCCGGTAAAATAGCCCCAAAACCCTCCATCGGAATCGGAGGGAACCCTCCGGACAAGAAAGATATTGCAAACTCCGTCCGGTTAATGTATTGTTCTACACTGTCAGCCGCGTTCGGGGCGGCGGCAGTCAGTTTTTTCTTGACAAAAATCGTACGTGTGCTATAAAAACGAAATTTTTATGGTCGCACAAGGCAAGGAGGATATCAGATGAGCAGCGCATGCACGAAAAACTATCTTTTTACCTCGGAATCGGTGACCGAGGGTCATCCGGACAAAATAGCCGACCAGATATCAGACGCTGTTCTTGACGCGCTGCTTACTCAGGACCCCACGAGCCGCGTGGCCTGCGAGACGCTTCTCACCACCGGGCTTGCCTTTGTGGCAGGGGAGATCACGACCAAGGGGTACGTGGAGATCCCCGATATCGTACGCCAGACCATCAAGGACATCGGCTACACGAGGGCCAAGTACGGTTTCGATTACGAGACCTGCGCGGTCATCACGTCGATCCATTCGCAGTCGCCCGACATTGCCATGGGCGTGGACACCGGCGGNGCCGGAGACCAGGGCCTGATGTTCGGCTACGCGTGCGATGAGACACCCGAGCTCATGCCCATGACCATCATGCTCGCCCACAAGCTTACCCGGAAACTTTCCGAGGTGAGAAAGACCGAGGTGCTCCCGTACCTGCGTCCGGACGGGAAGTCCCAGGTCACGATCGAGTACCGGAACGGCAAGCCGTACAAGCTTCATACCATCGTGGTCTCCAGCCAGCACAGCCCTGACGTGCACCTCAAAGACCTGCGCGAGGACGTGATCGAGAAGGTGATCAGGCCGGTGGTCCCGAAAGAGCTTCTTGACGAGGAAACCATCGTTTATCACATCAACCCCACGGGCAGGTTCGTGACCGGAGGTCCCATGGGTGATACGGGCCTCACCGGAAGAAAGATCATCGTCGACACCTACGGCGGCGTCGGCAGCCACGGGGGCGGATGCTTTTCGGGTAAGGACCCGACGAAGGTGGACCGCTCGGCATCCTACATGGCGCGCTATGTGGCCAAGAACATCGTGGCTGCGGGCATCGCGTCTGAGTGCGAGGTCCAGCTCGCCTACGCCATCGGCGTGCCCGAACCGGTATCGGTCCACGTGGACGACTTCGGCACCGGCAAAATACCCTACGAGAAGCTTGTCGAACTTATCAGGAAGAACTTTGATATGACCCCGCAGGGGATCATGAAGACCCTGAATCTGAGAAGACCTATTTATAAAAAGACAGCGGCCTACGGGCATTTTGGCAGGACCGAACCGGAGTTCACCTGGGAGCACACGGACAAGGCCGCGAAACTGAAGAAGGAAGCAGGGCTGTAAGGTACCGACGCAGGTCCGGTACGCACATCACGTCGAGGGGCGCTGCAGCAGCCACCGCAAGGTGGGTCTGTCAGGCTCGATGGGGTGGATCAACATGCAGCAACGGCGCCCATTCATAAATCTTGTGAATGGAGTGTCCTATGACCAAAGACTACGTTGTCGCCGACATCAATCTGGCCTCTTGGGGCCGCAAAGAAATCGCCATCGCCGAAACCGAAATGCCCGGCCTGATGGCCATCCGTGCAGAATTCGCCAAGACGCAACCGCTGAAAGGCGCGCGCATCACAGGCAGCCTGCACATGACCATCCAGACCGCTGTGCTGATCGAGACGCTGAAAGCGCTCGGTGCGGAAGTGCGCTGGGCCTCGTGCAACATCTTCTCGACGCAAGACCACGCTGCGGCCGCCATCGCGGCCGACGGCATTCCGGTGTTCGCGGTCAAGGGCGAATCGCTGACCGATTACTGGGACTACACCCACCGCATCTTCGAATGGGCGGATGGGGGGCTGTCCAACATGATCCTGGACGACGGTGGCGACGCAACACTGCTGTTGCATCTCGGCGCGCGTGCCGAGAAGGATGCCTCTCTGATCAGCAAGCCGTCCTCGGAAGAAGAGACCTGCCTGTTCACCTCGATCAAGGCCAAGCTGGCCATTGACAAGACCTGGTATTCCAGGCGTCTCGCCGCAATCAAGGGCGTAACCGAAGAGACCACCACCGGCGTGCATCGCCTCTATCAGATGCATGAACGCGGCGAACTGAAATTCCCGGCGATCAACGTCAACGACTCCGTCACCAAGTCCAAGTTCGACAACCTGTACGGCTGCCGCGAATCGCTGGTGGACGGCATCAAGCGCGCCACCGATGTGATGATCGCGGGCAAGATCGCGCTGATCTGCGGCTACGGCGACGTGGGCAAAGGCTCGGCTCAGGCCATGCGCGCATTGTCGGCCCAGGTTTGGGTGACCGAGGTCGATCCGATCTGCGCACTGCAGGCCGCAATGGAAGGCTTCCGCGTGGTCACCATGGAATACGCCGCCGGCAAGGCCGACATTTTCGTGACCTGCACCGGCAACTTCCACGTGATCACCCACGACCACATGGTGAAGATGAAGAATCAGGCNATCGTGTGCAACATCGGCCACTTCGACAACGAGATCGACGTCGCCTCGCTGGAAAAATACCAGTGGGAAGANATCAAGCCGCAAGTTGACCATATCATTTTCCCTGACGGCAAGCGCATCATCCTGCTNGCCAAGGGGCGTCTGGTGAATCTGGGTTGCGCCACCGGCCACCCGTCGTACGTGATGTCGTCCTCCTTCGCNAATCAGACCATCGCGCANATCGAACTGTTCACCCGCAACAAGGACTACCCGGTCGGCGTGTACACCCTGCCCAAGCATCTGGACGAAAAGGTCGCACGTTTGCAACTGACGACGCTGAATGCGCAATTGAGCACCTTGACCGACCAGCAGGCTGCGTACATTGGCGTGCCCAAGCAAGGTCCGTACAAGTCGGAGCACTACCGCTACTAAGCGGGCTGTTATAATACATGCTCAAGAAAGCCAAGAAGCTCAAGAAGCAGTGTATGGTGTTCCGCAGAACATTGATAAAGAGATCGCCCGCCTCAAGCTGAACGCGATGGGCGTTCGCATCGACAAGCTCACGCCCGAGCAGAAAAAGTACCTTGCTTCGTGGGAGATGGGAACGTAGGAAAAGGCAGGGGTCAGGGGACAGGAGACAGTAGTCAGGAGTCAGGAGCCGGAAGACAGGGGAAGAATTAATTCTGAATTCTGTATTCTGACTTCTGGCTTCTGTGTTTTCATACATGAAACCGTATCTCAAAATCGTCGCAGCCATGCTCATCTGGAGCACCTGGGGGCTCCTGATCCGCTGGCTTGCGCTCCCTCCCGTCGTTGTGCTCTTCTATAGCGCTCTGATCGCCTCATTCACGGTTCCGATCGCCCTGAAGATCAGGGGGGAGTTCCCCCCCTCTATCTTCAGCAGGGAAGCGCTGCATCTCTTTATGGCCCTTGCGCTCGCGTCGCTCGCGAATAACCTCACCTATTTTTACTCGCTGGGCCATACCACCGTATCGAACGCGGTCTTTACGCACTACACCGCGCCCGTCATCGTTGCCGTGCTCGCCCCCCTCCTGATCTCGGAGCGCATCCAGAAGGTAACGCTCATCTCTCTTCCCATCGCGGTCGTCGGCATGGNCATGATCGTCATGTCGAGCGGGGGAGTTCGCCTGAGCAGTACGCACCTGCCCGGCATTCTCGCGGGAACAGCGTCAGGAGTGGCCTACGCCTTTGTCATCATCGTATCCAGAAAGATCAGCAGGATGATGATGTATCACAAGGCGATCATTGTTCTGCTCTGGACGACGGCGATCATTACCGCGCCCGTTGCCCTCAGTATGGACTATGAGCTGCATTTCCGCACCATGGCCCTTCTCATGGCCGCGGGGCTGTTTCATTCCACGATCGCGCCGCTTCTCTATTTCAGCGCTCTCAAACAGGTGCTNGCGCAGCATGCGGCGATCCTGGGATATACCGAGCCGCTCGCCGCAATACCGCTCGCGTTCCTGTTTCTTTCAGAGACGCCTTCCCTGGCCGCCTTGATCGGCGGTGTTCTGGTCCTTTTTTCCGGCTATCTGGTCGTGCATTCCCGTCTTCGTCCGCAGACCGGATCCTGATATATCGCATGATCAATAACTATTGCATCCTTCTTTACCGCGACGGGCGCAGAAAANGGTGAAAAACAGGTTGCAGGCGGACACAGGGAAAACGGGCGGATTTTATCNNAGATAAACGGAGCATTTTATGCAATAACGGGGTTAAGACTGTTTATCCTCGATGGACATAAGCGCTTCCTTGATCTGCTCTGAATCCGGCGCCCTCGTGAGCGCTTCCTTGAGCACGGCGANGGCGTTCGATGTAAGCCCTCGTTTTATGAGGAGCTTGCCGAGCTCGAGGGAGTAATCGGTTTTCGACGGATCGAGCTTTATGGCTTTTTTGAAACACTCCTCCGCCTCATAGAGTTTTCGCGGCAGCTGCGAAAGCACCAGGCCCTGGTAGTAATGACATCCGGAGTCCCGCGGATCGAGCTTGCTCGCTTTGCGAAAGGACTCGAGGGCGGTCAGATAGTCCCCGGCCTCATATTTTTCCACACCCAGGGCGAACGGCGTTTTCTCAACCGTGTTCATCGCCGTACGGTCTTCCCTGGTCGCGGTCTTTCGCGCGCTTTTGGCACGGCCCTGATTTGAGAGGTAAGCGATATGTTCGCGCTGGGCCTTATTGCTGAGCACGTTATACGCTTCAGTGATCCTCGAGAACAGCTTCTCAAGGGCGCTTTTCATGTCCCGCATATCGCCGTCAAAATGCCTGTCGGGATGGTACAGTTTCGCAAGTCTCAGGTACGCTGCCTGCGCTTCCTGCGGGGAGAAGTCTTCGTCGAGACCGAGCACCTCACGGTCGTCCTGACCATCGAGTTTTTCAAGCGCTTTCAGGATCTTCTGCTTCATCGGAGACGACACCGCGGCCCGGGGCGTCTCCGGCTTCCGTTCTTCGACGGCCACCGCTTGTTTTACCGCCTCGCGCGCGAAGGCCCGTTCTTCTTCGGATTCGATCTCTCCGATCTCCACCATGCGCAGTGAGAGGAGGATATAGATCACCTTGAGCGTGTAAAAGTCGCCCGCTTTCGAAAGGGCGCAGATCTCTTTGATGCTGCGCTTGCCGTCGATGAGCGACAGGACGGCCTTCTGGTTTTGCGAGAGGTCGGCGTCCTGAAAGAGCGCTACCGGATCTGCGCTCGGCCGGAGCACGGTCTCAGCGGGCGGGAGCGAATCACGGACGCTCTGCCAGTCAAGCCGGCGCACGCCCTCGAGGATAAGGTTTCCNGAGCTCATGTGCAGCGGGATGATGTCGTCGAGCGGCGGCGGCCCCTCCTCGAACCGATAAAGCCCGTCACGCCACGAGAACAGACTGAGAATGATATGGGCGACCTGGAGCTGAACGCTTGCGACCAGGTTTTTCGATGAGAGAATGTCGAGCTCCACCAGGATCGCGCCCTGTTTCTTGTCCGATTTTTTGAGGAGTTCGACCGAGGTGTCGTATTGTTCCCTGGTGATAGCGCCCACGCGGAGCAGGCACTCGCCGAGCCGNTCGTTATCCAGATTTGATGATGCGAAAAGAACATAGCCGTCCCTGATATATACTTTTTTGATTACTCCGGCCCTCTCGAAAACCGCAATACCGGTCTTCTTTTCCGCCCGGAGGCCCAGGAAGAGGTGCGGGACGGTCAGGTTTTTTATCCGGCCGGAATGTTCCATCCGGTTGCTCCTTTCTCGAAGGGAGTAACATCACGCAGTTGTTCTATTATAGCAATTTTCCGCTTTCCGCGGGATTGATTCTTGNAAATTTTAATTANAAGATCCGCCCGGGTGCTGATAGTATCGCCGGAAAGAGTCATTCGAGAGAGCATAAGCTTGTTTACGCCCCNTTTCGCAAAGGGGCGATCGATCGTCTTCCCTGTTCCGCGGCTTGACTTACGTGCGCGGGTACAGTAGTATCAAACCATCATACGCCGTGGGCGCGTATGGAAAACTATGGACCAGAACGAACTGCGCCGTTTAAAAAANTGGTTTTCCGGCTATTGCGCGTCCTTTTTGATGCCGGACGCTGAGGACCAGCGGAACCTCACGCTCAAGGAAGAGCATACCCGCCACGTGTGCGAGAACATGCTGCGGATCACGCGCGATCTGTCGCTGAGCAACGGCGAGACTGTGCTCGCGGAAACAATAGCCCTTTTCCATGATGTCGGCAGATTTCCGCAGTATCACGAGTTCAAGACCTTCCGGGACAGTATTTCGGTGAACCACGCCGCGCTCGGGACGAAGGTACTGCTTGAGAACAAGGTGCTCAAAAATATTTCCCGGCGCGAACAGAAGATCATCACCGATGCCGTGACCTTGCACAACGTTTTTGTTCTTCCCGAAGCGCTGGACGAAGATACGCTTTTGTACGCAAAGCTGGTCCGCGACGCGGACAAGCTCGATATCTGGCGGGTGTTCACGGAATATTACGCCCTTCCCCAGGAGAGCAGGTGGACCGCCGCGGGGCTTGGATTGCCCGATTCCCCGGACTATTCGCGGGAGATCCTGTCACACCTGCATAAAAAAGAAATGTTTCTCCTTTCCAAGCTGAAGACCTTGAATGACTTTAAGCTGCTGCAGATCGTCTGGATGTTCGACCTCAATTTCACGAGTTCATTCATAATGCTGAAAGAGCGGGACTATCTTGACAAGATAGCGGCGACGCTCCCGGCAACGGATGAGATCAGGCGGGCGGTGGATGTCGTGCGGGAGTTCGTGGACCGAAAAGCGCGGGACGACAGGGCGTGAAGGGTTCTTTTATCCGGTTTAAAGGTCTTATGATCCTCGAATGTTTGCGGAGGTGCCGGAATGCCGATAGGGAAGAGACATTACATTCTGAACGGGAAAGCCATACACTCTCTCGATGAATTCTATGACGAGATAAGCGGTCAGCTTTCCCTGCCTGCGTACTTCGGACGCAATCTCGATGCACTGTGGGACGTCCTTTCAACGGAGGTCGAAGGCCCTACGGAGATCGTCTGGCGGGATGCCGAGGCGTCCCGGCAGGCCATGGGAGAGGATTTCGAGAAGGTCATGAAGGTCTTGAAGGAACTTGAAGGGCAACGCGATGATTTCAAGCTCATCATTAAGTAGGGCG
>C687J29039_10001436_pt1 | contig 10073 bp, 8 predicted proteins | sample RifCSP16_2_FD_29039 | JGI IMG/M metagenome (IMG submission 29039)
CGCGAGCCCCTTCCTCGCCCCGTGCGTCGAAATGAAGTACTGCCCCACCGAGAGCCCTTCGCGGAAGTTCGATGTGATGGGGGTCTCGATGATCTCGCCGGAGGGCTTCGCCATGAGTCCCCGCATTCCGGCCAGTTGCCGCATCTGCTTGTCGGAGCCGCGGGCGCCCGAGTCCGCCATCATGTAGATGGGGTTGAAGCTCGGCACCTTTTTCTCCTTGCCGTCCTTTCCCCGGATGGATTCGGTCCCCATCTCGCGAAGCATCTCCTCGGCGATCTGCTCGGTCGCCGCCGACCAGATGTCGACCACCTTGTTGTAACGCTCGCCGTTGGTGATCAGCCCCTCGCGGTGCTCGTCGACGACGGCCTCGACCTCCGCGGTCGCCTTGTCGAGGAGTCTCGTCTTGTTGGACGGGATCTTCATGTCGTCGATGCAGATCGAGAGCCCGGAGAGAGTCGCGTAATGGAACCCCGTGGTCTTGAGCTGGTCCGCCAGGATCACGGTGGCCTTCTGACCGCAGCTGCGGTAGGCGACGTCGATCAGCTCGGCTAAGTCCTTTTTCTTCATCACCTTGTTGACGAACTCGAACGGGACTTCCTTCGGCACGACCTCGTACAAAAGGACACGCCCCGTCGTGGTTTCGAGGAGCTTCCCGTTCACCCGGACCCGGATTTGCGACTGGAGCTCCGCCTCTCCGGCGTCGAACGCGATCCGCACCTCCTCGAAGCTGGCGAACAGCTTTCCGTGCCCCTTCAGGCCCTCGCGCGGGCGGGTCAGATAGTAGATCCCCAGCACGATGTCCTGGGTGGGGCTGATCACCGGCTTCCCGTGGGCCGGGGAGAGGATGTTGTTCGTGGACATCATGAGGACCCGCGCCTCCATCTGCGCCTCGAGCGACAGGGGAACGTGGACCGCCATCTGGTCCCCGTCGAAGTCGGCGTTGAACGCGGTGCACACGAGCGGATGGAGCTGGATTGCCTTCCCCTCGATGAGGACGGGTTCGAACGCCTGGATTCCCAGGCGGTGCAGCGTGGGCGCGCGGTTGAGCATCACCGGAAGCTGGCGGATGACCTCGTCGAGGGCGTCCCAGACCTCCCGCTTCTCCTTCTCCACCATCTTCTTGGCGGCCTTGATCGTGGTCGCGTGTCCGCCTTCCTCCAGCTTGTTGAAGATGAACGGCTTGAACAGCTCGAGGGCCATCTTCTTCGGGAGCCCGCACTGGTGAAGCTTCAGCTCCGGCCCCACGACGATCACCGACCGCCCGGAGTAGTCCACCCGCTTTCCCAGCAGGTTCTGGCGGAACCGCCCGCCCTTCCCCTTCAGCATGTCGGAGAGGGACTTCAGGGGCCGCTTGTTCGAGCCGGTGATGAGCTTGCCGCGCCGGCCGTTGTCGAACAGCGCGTCGACCGCCTCCTGCAGCATCCGCTTCTCGTTGCGGATGATGATCTCGGGGGCGGACAGGTCGAGCAGCCGCTTCAGACGGTTGTTCCGGTTGATCACGCGGCGGTAGAGGTCGTTGAGGTCCGAGGTGGCGAACCGGCCGCCGTCGAGGGGAACCAGGGGACGCAGGTCGGGCGGAAGCACCGGGATCACGCTCATGATCATCCACTCGGGACGCTGACCGCTGTCTCTGAAGGCCTCGACGATCTTCAGCCGTTTGGAAATCTTCTTCTTCTTCGCCTCGGAGGCGGTGTCCACCATCTCCCGGCGTAGCTCCTCGGAGAGCTTCTCGAGGTTCAGCGTTTCCAGGAGCGCCTTCACGGCCTCCGCTCCCATTCCCGCCTTGAACCCGTCCCCGAACGACTCCCGCTTCTCCCGGAACTTCGCCTCGGTCAGGATCTCCATCTTCTGGAGGTCCGTGCCGCCGGGCTGGATCACGATGTACTTTTCGAAGTAGATGACTGCCTCCACGTCCTTCATCGGCATGTCCAGGATCGTGGCGATGCGGCTGGGAAGGCTTTTCAGGAACCAGATGTGGGCGACCGGGGAGGCCAGCTCGATGTGCCCCATCCGCTCCCGGCGGACCTTCGACTGGATCACTTCGACCCCGCATTTCTCGCAGACGATCCCGCGGTGCTTCATCCGCTTGTACTTGCCGCAGTTGCACTCGTAGTCCTTGATGGGGCCGAAGATCTTGGCGCAGAACAGACCGTCCCGTTCCGGCTTGAACGTCCGGTAGTTGAGCGTCTCCGGCTTCTTCACCTCGCCGTGCGACCACTTCTGGATCTGGTCCGGTGAAGCGATGGAAATCCGGATCCCTGAAAAATACAGGGGATCCTTCGGTTTTTCGGCTCTCGTAAAGAGGTCTTCCAAGGGGCGCCTCCAGGGTTCGTTCCGGTTATGAGGTTCCTACTTCCCTTCCTCGCTGATCAGCTCCACGTCCAGCCCCAGCGCCTGCAGCTCCTTGATCAGGACGTTGAAGGACTCCGGCAGGCCCGGTTCCAGGGAGAAGTTTCCCTTCACGATCGCCTCGTACATGCGGGCCCTGCCGGGCACGTCGTCCGATTTCACCGTCAGGAACTCCTGGAGCGTGAAGGCCGCGCCGTACGCCTCGAGCGCCCACACTTCCATCTCGCCGAGTCTCTGGCCGCCGAACTGCGCCTTCCCGCCCAGCGGCTGCTGGGTCACGAGCGAGTATGGCCCCGTGGACCGGGCGTGGATCTTGTCGTCCACGAGATGGTGCAACTTCAACATGTACATCGATCCGATCGTGACCGCCTGCTGGAACGGCTGGCCCGTCCTTCCGTCGTACAGCGTCGTCTGTCCCGATTCGGGCAGGCCGGCGAACTGAAGGTACCGCTTGATCTCCTGCTCGGTGGAGCCGCTGAAGACCGGGGACGCCATGAAGATGCCGTTCGAGAGGCTGTTCCCCAGACTCCGGACTTCGTCGTCGGTCAGCTTGTCCAGGTAGGCGACAAACCGTTCCGAATCGTAGATCTTCTTCATCCATTCCCGCACCGATCTCGGGCTGAACGCGTCCTCGACCAGCCGCCGGACCTGCTGGCCGAGCCCCCGCGCCGCCCATCCGAGGTGGGCCTCCATGATCTGCCCCACGTTCATGCGGGACGGAACCCCCAGCGGGTTGAGCACGATGTCCACGGGCGTCCCGTCGGCAAGGTACGGCATGTCCTCATCGGGCAGGACCCGGGAAATGACCCCCTTGTTCCCGTGGCGGCCGGCCATCTTGTCTCCGACCGAAAGCTTCCGCTTCATCGCGATGAACACCTTGACCATCTTCAGCACCCCGGGGGGCAGTTCGTCGCCCTTCCGGATGCGGTTGATCCTCTCCTCGAACACGGCGTGGACGAGGGCCACCTGGTCCTGTGCGACCTGGTGGATCTCCTCCAGCCGCTCCTTGACCGTTTCGTCCTCCTCCACGGCGATCTGGGTCCACGTCTCCCTGGGGATGGCGTCCAGAACCTCTGCCGTAAGTTTCTTCCGTTTGGCGAGGATCACCTCCGAGCGGTCCTCGCCGGTGAGCCGGGTGGCAGAGGTTTTCCCCAGCAGCAGGCCGCGCATCTTCCCGTAGGCGGTCTCCAGGATGATCCGGATCTCGTCGTCCTGGTCGCGGAGGATCCTGCCCAGCTCCTTTCCCTCCAGCGCCTGGGCGCGTTCGTCCTTCTCTCCCCCCTTCCGCGTGAACACCTTGGCGTCGATCACGATCCCTTCGATCCCCGGGGGAACCCGGAGGGAGGAGTCTTTCACGTCCCCCGCCTTGTCCCCGAAAATCGCCCGCAGTAGCTTCTCCTCGGGGGACAGCTGGGTTTCTCCTTTGGGGGTCACCTTGCCCACGAGGATGTCCATGGGCTTGACCCGGGCCCCGATGCAGATGATCCCGCTCTCGTCGAGGTCCTTCAGGGATTCCTCGCTGATGTTGGGGATGTCGGCGGTGATCTCCTCCTTGCCGAGCTTCGTCTCCCGGGCGACGCACTCGAATTCCTCGATATGAATGGAGGTGAAGACGTCTTCCTTGACGACTTTCTCCGACACCAGGATCGAGTCCTCGAAGTTGTATCCCCCCCAGGGCATGAAGGCGACCAGGACATTCCGCCCGAGGGAGAGTTCTCCCTCGGAGGTCGCCGGTCCGTCGGCGATCACTTCGCCGTCGGCGATCCGCTGTCCGAGGGTGACGATCGGCTTCTGGTTGACGCACGTGTTCTGGTTCGAGCGCCGGAATTTCACCAGGTTGTAGATGTCGGCGCCGTATTTCCCGGTTTCGTCCGGCTCGTCCGGGCGGATCACGATCCGCCGGGCGTCGACCGACTCCACCGCTCCTCCCCGGCGCGCGACCACCGCCGCGCCGGAATCCTGCGCCACGACAGCTTCCATCCCGGTGCCGACGAGAGGAGGTTCGGTCCACAGGAGCGGCACGGCCTGCCGCTGCATGTTCGAGCCCATGAGCGCGCGATTCGCGTCATCGTGCTCCAGGAACGGGATGAGTGAGGCGGCGACGGAAACGAGCTGGTTCGGCGAGACGTCCATGAGGGTGACTTCGGACGCCCGCACCATGGCGAACTCGCCTCCTTTCCTGGCGATGACCACCTCCCGGGTGAACCTTCCGGAAGCGTCCACGGCCGCGTTCGCCTGCGCGATGACGTGCCTCTCCTCGTCCATGGCGGAGAGGTAAACGATCTCCTTCGTCACGACGCTGTCCTTGACTACCCGATACGGGGTCTCGATGAACCCGAACTCGTTGATCCGGGCGAAGGTCGATAGCGACGCGATCAGCCCGATGTTCGGCCCTTCCGGCGTCTCGATGGGGCAGATCCGTCCATAATGGGTGGGATGCACGTCGCGAACCTCGAATCCGGCACGCTCCCGCGTCAGGCCCCCCGGCCCCAGCGCGGACACCCTGCGCTTGTGCGTCACCTCGGAGAGCGGGTTGGTCTGGTCCATGAACTGGGAGAGCTGGGACGACCCGAAGAACTCCTTGATGACCGCGGAAACCGGTTTGGCGTTGATCAGGTCGTGGGGCATCAGGGTCTCGATGTCCTGGAGGCTCATCTTCTCCCGGATCGCCCGCTCCACGCGGACGAGCCCCATCCGGAACTGGTTCTCGATCAGCTCGCCGACGGTCCGCACACGGCGGTTCCCGAGGTTGTCGATGTCATCGGCCTCGCCGATCCCGTTCTTGAGGTCGATGAGGTACCGGATAACCCGCAGAATGTCTCCCTGGCTTAGGACGGTCGTCTCCAGGTCCCCGTCCGTAATGCCCAGTTTGTGGTTCAGTTTGAGCCTCCCGACCCGGGAAAGGCTGTACCTCTCGGGGTTGAAGAACATGTTATTGAAGAGCGCCTCGGCGGCATCCTTGGTGGGAGGGTCCCCCGGGCGCATCTTCTTGTAGATCTCCTTGAGGGCCTCGTCACGGGTCTTGATCTTGTCCGTAAGGAGGCCTTCCCAGATCGCCCGGTCCGAGTTCTCCAGGGAAAAGACCGACACCGACGGGATCTTCTTCCCCCGGATGACGGCAAGCACCTCCTCGGTGATCTGCTGCCCGCACTCGAGCAGAATCTCCCCCGTCGCGGGGTCCGCGATGTCGACGACGTTCACCTTTTGCAGCAGATCCTCCGCCGGCAGGGAGATGCGGCCGAACAACACATCCGCGAAGCGCTCCACGCGTTTCTTGGAAACCTTGATCCCCTTCTTGAACACGACCTCGCCCGTCTTCGGGTGACGGACTTCCACCGGCATCTTCAAGCCCACCATCAGGTCGGGGCGGAACGCCTTCGAGCACCGGTCCTCCTCGATGGAAACTTCCTCCACCTCGTAGAAGGACCGCAGCAGCTCCTCGGTGGTCTTGCCGAACGCCCGCAGGAGGACGGCGATGGGGAACTTCCGTTTCCGGTCGATCTTCAGGTACAGCATGTCCTTGTGGTCGAACTCGAAATCCAGCCAGGATCCCCGGTAGGGGATGATCCGCGCCGAGAACAGGACCTTGCCGGAGGCGTGGGACCGCCCCTTGTCATGCTCGAAGAACACGCCCGGTGAGCGGTGGAGCTGGCTGACGATCACCCGCTCCGTGCCGTTGATGATGAAGGTGGCCCGCTCCGTCATGAGCGGGATCTCGCCGAAGAAGACCTCCTGCTCCTTGACATCCCGGATGGTGCGGGCAGCCGTCCGCTCGTCCACGTCGAAGATCACTAGCTGGACGGTCACCTTGATCGGGGCGGCGAAGGTCATCCCCCGCTCGCGGCATTCGTCCTCGCTCCACTTGGGAGCGCCGATGGTATAGGAGACGAACTCCAGGGACGCGCGGCCGTTGTAGTCGGCGATCGGGAAAATGCCCTTGAACACGGTCTGCAACCCGGTGTCCTTCCGTTTCTCCACGGGGACATTGAACTGCAGGAACTCGTTGTACGACTCGTGCTGGACCTGAATCAGGTTCGGTATTTCAAGGACTTTATCGATCTTGGACAGGTCGACCCGTTTCACGCGGTTGCGGTAGTCCAGATAGGCCATCTTTTCACCCCGAGGGTACAGGCAATGGTTGAAACCGGAGGGGCGGTGGCCGCCCCCCGACCGTCATGCGCGGTAGACAGCGGGAACTACTTGATTTCCGCTGTGCCCCCCGCTTCTTCCACCTTCTTCTTCAANTCCTCGGCGTCCTTCTTGGCGACCGCTTCCTTCAGGGGCTTGGGCACGCCCTCGACGAGGTCCTTGGCCTCTTTCAGGCCGAGCCCGGTCACTTCCCGGACGACCTTGATCACCTGGATCTTGTTGCTCCCGAACCCGGTCAGGATCACGTCGAACTCGGTCTTTTCCTCGACCGCCGGCGCCGCTGCGCCCGCCGCCGCTACCGCCACGGCCGGCGCGGCCGCCGTCACCCCGAACCGGTCCTCGAGCGCCTTCACGTACTCGTGAAGCTCGAGGACCGTCAATCCTTCCACCATTTTGATGAAATCTTCCTTGGTCATGGATGCCATTGGATTCCTCCCGTTATCCTGCGGTTTCTTGTGCGGTTTTCTTGTCGTGAACGGATTGTAATGCATAGGCCAGTTTTCGCTGCGGGCCGGAGAGCGCCTGCACCAGGCGCGAGATCGGCCACGCGAGGCCGCCCGCCAGTCGGGTCAGAAGCACTTCGCGCGGAGGCACCTCCGCCAACGTCTCTACATCCTTTACTCCGAGTACCCTCCCGTCGAAGAAGCCCGCCTTGAGCCGGATCTTCTGGTTCCCCCCCGCGAACTCCTTCATCGCCTTGGCCAGCGCCACGGAGTCGCCGTGCGTCATCGCTACGGCTGTCGGCCCCGAGAAGAACTCGTTGAGCTGGCCGAAGTCGGTGTCCTTCGCCGCCAGGCGCATCAGGGTGTTCTTGATGACCCGGAACTCCGCGTTGACCTCCCGCAGCTTCTTCCGGAGGGTGGTCATCTCGGCTACGGTGAGGCCCCGGAATTCCGCCACGATCGTTCCTTTCTGGGCGCCGATCGTGCGGCGCAACGCCTCAACGGTATCCGCCTTGCTCTTGTCTTTCACTCGCGCATGCCCCCTTTCGTCGAAGAGATTGGACCGCTATCGAAACCTCTGTCAAAGGCAGAGGGCGCGCGCGAGAGGTCTTGCCGATTCCCCGGCATCTCCGGCTCCCCTTGTCTGCGCGGGACGGGCGGAATGAATGGTCCTCCCCCTTCGTCACCTGCGGTGAACCCGCGGTCTTTGACAAAAGAAGTTTCTACCGCTGTTCCGCCTGCAGAACGCTGGCGTTCAACCGGATCCCGACCCCCATCGTGGTGGAAAGGGCCAGCGTCCGGATGTACGTCCCCTTCGCTGCGGAGGGCTTCGCCTTCATGATGGCCTCGAAGAACGTCAGGAAGTTCTCCCGGATCTTGTCCTTTCCGAAGCTCACCTTCCCGATCCCCGCGTGGAGGGTTCCCGTTTTGTCCACCTTGAACTCCACTTTGCCGCCTTTCAGATCGCGGATGGCTCGGGCCACGTCGAACGTCACCGTCCCGACCTTGGGGTTCGGCATCAGGCCCCTGGGACCCAGGATCTTCCCGATCTTTCCGACCGCCCCCATCATGTCCGGCGTCGCCACCGCCTTGTCGAAGTCGAGCCAGCCTCCCTGGATCTTGGCGACCAGTTCCTCGCCGCCGGCGAAATCGGCGCCGGCCTCCTGTGCTTCCTTCTCCTTCTCTCCCTTTGCGAAGACGAGAATCCGGACGGACTTCCCCGTTCCGTGGGGCAGCACGACGGAGCCGCGCACCTGCTGGTCGGGATACTTGGGGTCGACGCCCAGGCGCAGCGCAACCTCCACCGTCTCGTCGAACTTCGCCTGCGCCGTCTGCTTCAGCAGGTCCAGCGCTTCCTCGAGAGAATACTTTGCCTCCCTGTTCACCTTCTTCCGTGCTTCCAGGTACTTTTTCCCGTGCGTCGGCATTTCTCTCTCCCTTCGATGACCTTTCCCTAAAAGCTTCCTAGAACACCTCGAGCCCCATGCTGCGGGCGGTCCCTTCGATCGTCTTGATGGCGGCCTCCAGGTCCTTCACGTCCAGGTCCGTCATCTTGAGCTTGGCGATCTCCTCGACCTTGGCCCGGGGGATCCGTCCGCACTTTTCGCGCTTCGGGGTCTTGCTCCCCTTCTCCAGCCCCGCGGCCTTGAGGAGCAGGACCGACGCGGGGGGCGTCTTGGTGATGAAGGCGAAGGACCGGTCGGCGTACACCGTGATCACCACCGGGATGATCATCCCCTCCTGGGATGCCGTCTTCGCNTTGAATGCCTTGCAGAACTCCATGATGTTGACCCCGTGCTGCCCGAGGGCGGGCCCGACGGGAGGNGAGGGATTCGCCTTCCCCGCGGGAATCTGGAGCTTGATCTGGGATACGACCTTCTTTGCCATGGGTCCCTCTCCCCTTCCGTTTCAGCTTTTTTCGACCTGGGTGAAATCGAGCTCGACGGGCGTCGCCCGCCCGAAGATGGACACGAGGACGACGACCTTCCCCTTGTCGGCCTTGATGCTGTCGACGATCCCGCTGAAGTTGCTGAAGGGGCCGTCGGTCACGCGGACGTTTTCCCCTTCCGCGAAGGTCACCTTCGGCTTGGGCTTCAGGCGTCCCTCCGCCATCTGGGACTTGATCTCCTCCACTTCGGATTCGGGGATCGGCGCCGGGTTCTTCCCCCCGACGAACCCCGTCACCTTCGGCGTGTGGCGCACCAGATGCCACGTGCGCTCGTCGAGCTCCATGTGAACCAGCAGGTAGCCGGGATAGAAGCTCCGCGTCCCCGTCCGCTTCTTCCCCTTCTTCATTTCGACGACGGTTTCGGAGGGGATCAGGACGTCGCCGAAGTGCTCCTGCATCCCTTCCGCATCGATACGGTTCTGCAGCGATTCCCTGACTTTCTTCTCATACCCTGAATAGGTATGGACCACATACCACTGTCTCGCCATCGCTTCCTCTTGTGAGGGATTAGAAGTTCAGGACGGAATAAACGATCCTGCCGAGCGCGTAGTCGACCAGCCCGAGGAACAGCACGATGATCAGGACGGTGACGATGACGACCGCGGTCGAGGACACCGTCTCCTTCCGCCCCGGCCAGGTCACCTTCTTCATCTCGGTCTTGAACTCCTGCAGGAAAACGGACACCTTCTGCGCCAGCCCGGTGCCGCCGCCCTTCGGCCGGCCTTCCTCCATCGATGTACGGGTCCCCGGAAGGCGTTCCAGCAACCGATCCTTCAGCGATCTCGCCATGACAACCCCGTCTCCCGCCGCAAGAAAAGGATGGCAGGCCAGGAGGGATTCGAACCCCCAACCCGCGGATTTGGAGTCCGCTGCTCTAGCCGTTAGAGCTACTGGCCTATCTTCCCTTTGCCTACTTGGTTTCCTTGTGCTTCGTATGCTTCCTGCACGACGGGCAGAACTTCTTCAGTTCCAGTTTGTCCGTCATGGTCTTCTTGTTCTTCGTCGTGGTGTAGTTCCGCATCTTGCACTCGGAACACGCCAGCGTGATGATGTCTCTCATGCCGCTCTCCGCCAGGGGTGACGCTATTCCAGGATTTCCGAGACGACGCCGGCGCCCACGGTGCGCCCGCCCTCGCGGATCGCGAACCGAAGCTCCTTCTCCATCGCCACCGGAACGATCAGCT
>C687J29039_10001448_pt1 | contig 10034 bp, 16 predicted proteins | sample RifCSP16_2_FD_29039 | JGI IMG/M metagenome (IMG submission 29039)
TCCAAGGGTCCAGGAAGCGAGGAGCCGCAGCCCTGGCGCACCATCGCAAGCAACGACACCAACAGCATAGAAGTTTCTCCCGACTGGAACGTGACGCACACCACGGCCACCGAGTACGTCATCCTGGACACGAAGAAGTTCAAGAGCGTGATCGGAGATATGGGCGGGGTGGTCTCGGATGTCATTGTGGCGGGAGAGTTTGTGTACTTCTGCCGTGGGTCCACTGCCATTCTGCGCTACCAATGGTACAACAGTGGCGGAGCGGAGGCTGAGAGAAACGCGGCAGAGACGTATATTACTGCGGAGAAAGGTGTATACATCAATCACCCGGACGATGGGCCGGCGGTGTATTTTATCCTCAACGACAGTGCTGTCTATGGATCGCAAGCATTGAAGGCATTGGTCCCGCCTTTCTGGGATGGACTGATGCGCGACAAGGTGGAGCTGATGCCCACCATTGCGCCCTGGGATGACCCGGACGGGGCGAGCTACATCACCAACGTCACTCAGACCACCTTCGGGGGTAACACCTACATCCAGATTGCGGATGCCTTCACCACCGGATACGTGGCGCGGCACAACATCACCTCGACCGACATCAGCGCCTACAACCGGGTGTATTTCTGGATTCTCTCCACCGTGACGACTGTTTCTGGCGACTTGAAGTTCCGCTGGGAGGACGTGAACGCCTCAACTGCTTTCAGCGGCGACGTGGGCAGCGTGGACCTTCCCGCCCTGACTGCCAACACGTGGACGCTGGTCTCCCTGACCATCGACCCCAAGAAGACCTCCGCCAGAGACGATTCGGCGGTGCAGGCTGTGTCGCTGTACCTGAACGCCGACAAGGGAGCGCAGAATATCCAGCTACATGGCGGCATACAACTGGGCTACTCTGGAGCATTGAATAACATCGACTTCCCCGATGACGCCAGGCTTAACAACATCGTGGCCTACGGCGGCTCTGCCACCGAACCACGGCGTAACCCCTGGGTGTTCTCCGAGAGTGCAGTCTATGAGATCCAAACACAGAACAGCGACGCGGTGGTGCAACTGCCCATCGAGGAGCTGGCTACCTTGCGCTCGGAGACGACCGGCAAGGCCAGCGGGGCGAACGACGTGTATTTGATGTTCAACCTCGGCAGGCGCTTTGAAAAATATTACTCCCGCAACCTGGATGATATCGGCCCTGACCGCGATGAGGGCTTGCCAGATGACAGACAGGGAAGCATTGCGGCCTTTGTTTCATACCCAGGGCAGGTGTTCATCGCCATCGACGGGGGCAGCGCCAACTACTCGTCTATCCTCTCCCTGCACGGCGAGGGCTGGCGGGAGATATACCGCGCCCCGCGCACGGGCGACCGCATCATGGCGATGGGGGTGCAGAACATCCCCGGCGTAGACTACCAATACCTGTGGTTTACGCAAGGCTCAAGCGTAGTGTATCTCTACGTTGCCACCGACCCCTATAACGTGGATGGCTTCCTGTTCGGACACGAGGGCTGGCTTGAGAGCGGGTATATCTACGGCAACATGAAATCCATCCTGAAAGCATGGAAGTCTCTTACCGTGTTCATGGAGGCGAAGGACACCACGTTGGGCTACGTGCAGGCGGATTATAAAGTGAACAGCGCCACCACCTGGACCGCCATCAGCGGGAACTTTGACAGCTATCCATACGAGGAACAGAATCTATCTACTGCCACACCACCCACCACCACAGGCAACCGCCTGAAGTTCCGCCTGCGCATGTACCTGGAAGGTGTCAATTCCAGGATCAACCCGATGCGGGTGCTGGCGACTAACGTCAACGGCTACGGCGTTGTGCCGATCAAGCACGCCTATACCTTCACAGCCCACATGAGCGACGATTACCAGAACCGCGACCTGGAGGGGCAAACTATCGCCGCCCTGGGCTTCAACGAGCGTAGCGAGACNGCGCTGGCGAAGCTCGATAGCTGGGCTTCCAATGCCACACTGCTGACAATGAGCAGCGCCTTCTCGGTGATCGATAACAAGACCGTGGTGCTGAACGACGTGCCTATTATCCCCTATATATTCAACGCGGTCGACCAGGTGGAAGGGCATTTGCTCCAGGTCACAGTGCATGATGTCTGATGTTCCGGCTACCGTTTGGCGCACCGGCAAGTTTCTTCGGCACCCAGAAGCAGGTAATGGATTACCTGGTGCATGGGAAGTCTGCCACCAGCAATGAATACTTTGTGGCCGCGGCTTTGGATAAGCTGGGGATACAATTTTTATTTCAAGTGAGTTATTGGGGCGGGCGCAGCCTGAGAGGCGGGCAGGTGCTCGACTTCCTGGTATGGAACCCGCTGGAAACGCCGGTGCAGGTGTTCGGCGAATACTGGCACAGCGGCTTGCTTGGCAGCAAAGATAGACTGAAGCTGGCGCAGTTGCAGATGTTGTTCGATGTGCCGATTGTCATCCTGTGGGGAAATGAGACGGATTCTTTCCAGGACGCGCTGAGCGCGGTGCGAGAGAAGGTCTAACGCTGCATCAGCACCACGTAGACGCGGGCCAGCACGAACCCGATTACCAGCGCGCCCACAAACGCTATCAGGATGTCCACTCGTCCTCCTCCTCGCGTGTGTGTGTGCGTGTGCTTACGGCGGGATTGTGGATTAATGCAGATCCGCGCCCCCAGGTTAGGGAGGTGCTGTCTGCAATCCTTTCGAATTGCTCCATCCCCCTCCCTACTATCACGTACCCCTGGTTGGGGGAGTTGTGGTTTCGGGGAGCGATCCAGCCGCGTTGCTCCAGGCGCGTGCGCAATGCCTCATACTCCGAGCGCGTCAATGGCTTTCCGGGCCCGGCCAGGGTGGCGTGGGAAAACGATGCGCCCTGGATTATCAGATTAGCAACCTGGCGCAATTGGTTTTTGGTGATGGGAAGCGGAACGTAGTGCCCTTCCATCCCGCCGCCTGTGTAGTGGGTCTCAATAAAATCAGGATTATCATAATCTAAATTATATTGCCGCTTTGGCTGCTCTCGCGAATAGCCTACAACCCTGTTGGTCCAGTAACTCATCCCCATGGCGAAGCCAATCAATAGCCCAACCGCGAACGCGGAGAGAGCCGGGCGTCCAGGTATGCCGATGGAATAGAAAAATATCCAGCTAGCGGAACCAACCACTAGGCCGGAGATAACAGGGGGGATGACAACGTACCGCGTCGGCGGGAGCATCAAAGAACATTATACAACAAAATAAAAATGCAAACAACTAAAAAGTTATTTGCACTTGGCATAATCTGTACAATTCTGTACAGGATAATAGACACTAAATGTCTATTATCTAATATAGGTTAACCGACCGATAGGTCAACTGCCCGCCCATTCATAAATAATATAACCATTTTCGTCCAGATGAGGTGTTCGAGAATATTTACCTATTGTAAGTGGTTCCAATTTGCCAGGATAAATATCGGCTGGATTATCTGTCCAGCTCAAATTCGAGAATATCGGCACGAAATAGTGTATAGGCAATTCGGGCAGTTCGATAAATCGCCCATTATGAGGGCCACCGGAAAACACTACGCTTGGCATAATTCAACCTCCGACCTATAGGTTAACTGCCCGCCACTGCCAGCAGGAACGCCCGGCTGATAGCTTCGGAGGCAAGGTCACTATTGGCAGAGAAAACCTTATCGTTCGGAAGTATTCCGTCCCTGTAAACATCTGCACATCCAAATTGCCAGCTACTGCTCCCCAAAGCCCCGCTCGACAGCCAAAAATATTTGAACCCGCGTTGTCTTAGACATTCCACCAGCTTCCAGGCGATGGACATATCTGTACTATAACGAGGAATATTGCCATCGTAAAAAATATTCAGCGCCATCATCACCGCCGCATCCAGATCGCGGCCTGACAACGCCATGATTTCGTCTTTGGTTTTCACCCTTCACCTTCCTTTCATCATCCCACAATTACACGTTCAGAAGCCAGTTCGGGATCTTTTTCTCTCTTAGCGCGTGTTTGGCTTGCGGGTTTCTCGACATAAATCTCTGTGATCTCATAATCCTCGCCTTCGTCATAATCATAACGGCGAACGGGAATATCCCCATTTGTCGCCTGGATTGCAGACAGTTTCTCGATAACCTCTGAAATTTTCATCACTCACCTTCCTTTCATCAAATGCTGAAACGCATCCGCCAGCAGGTAGCGGCGCTCACTCATTCGTTGTAACCTCTGGATATTCATCGAGATAATCTGGGCCCACTACAATGGTAACAACATTATCATCCAAATGATATGTTACTGTTTCAATTCGCTTGCTAGCCCAACCTGAATATAAAGATAGGTATTCTCCCTCTCGCGGGATGCAACCAAGTTCACCCACCCAAATTAATTTCGCATTTACTACATCTCGTGAATGTTGTTTCGTCCAGACTTCTATTTTCATTTCATCATCCTTTCCATAGCTTCTGATAACAAATACTTCCGCTCACTCAGCGGCACCGCGCTGATGTCGACCATCTGGCGCCCAGGATTGCAGTTGCCAGCGTGGACCGAGCCGCATGATACGCACACGGGCGCGGGGGCATATTCCTGTAATCCAAGACGGCGCCGAAGCTCTGCACTTTGCGGCTCATAGTCCTCATCGTGCGCCATGTGCCAGACAACACCCTTATTGACGCCGAAACATGCCCCAACAACATCCCAGCTACCTACGCTCAAATATAGCCAAACAATGAAGATTCTAATGTTGAGCGTATTATCTATCAAAGATGAGTTTTCGGGGCTGTTTGTCATCTCCACATTCCGTTAGAAGCTGTAACAGGGCAATCTGAAATCAACCCTCGTTCTCGTCATCCAGATGCACGGCGCTAAACATCGGCAGCCTGGACAGACTAATCTTTTCGTAAATATATCGTCTTCGCATAGCACTGTAGATAGTCCAGGATTTTCTTGCCTGGGTCCCGTTTTCTATTCAGTACATCGCTCAGGTATTGATCAGATATCCCTATTTCACCCGCCAAGTACGCCTGTGATCCAAGATGTTTTACATGGTCATACAGACTGTGTATAATATCCTGTAGTTCCCAATATGGGGTTGACTTATTTAGGTGGTGGATATAAATCGGCACTTTGTTCTCCTCTCTCAAACATCGTCAGCCTGAATGGGCTGCTCGATTTCGACATCTACTAGTTTTGATTTGCTGAAAAGCTCCCATTCGGTATGATTTGTGCCTATTATTGTTCGGACTAATATGGGCACTCCTGCTGCAATAATATCCACCACAACATAGCTGTTACCACTGCCCGAATTAACGACAATGTCGCCACGTTGCAATTTCTTGAATTCGTCTTGTGTCATTCTAGTCTCCTCTCTCAAACATCGGCAGCCCGTCCAGTCCCCCGCTCCCGTCTACCCCGCGGCCTTCGACGTAGGCGCGCAGCTTGTCCAGCCCTAGCCGTACCTGCGCCTCGCTGACCAGGTACTTGCGGCTGAGGTCAAGCCCGATGAAATGGTGCCCCAGCTCGCGGGCGACCACGCCCGTTGTCCCGCTGCCGCAGAATGGATCGAGTACGATCATGGGAATCGGGTCGCCTGCGTCGCAGGTGCAGGTGGGCAGCCAGCCGACCGTTTTATCTGGATCGGCGGCATACAAATTTGGATTGCGTGTTGGATTGCCGTATAGATTGGCTTTCTGACGCGGTACTCCCTTTGCTACCATTTCCGCAATTACATCTTCCTGAGCTGGCGCGCGGTATCCTTTCTCCACCACCCTCGCCCACGCCGCCTTGCATTTCGGGCAGCAGCCGCGCTCAGAGAGCGACGCTTTCAGGCAGCGGCGGGGGAGCTCCTCGGGAAATGTGGCGAAGTGGGCGCCCGGCCAGCCTTGGGTGGGGAAGATCCAGACGGTGGGCATTTCGTCTTGTCCCGCCAGGAAGCCATCAAGCAGGGCTGGGATGCTTACACCTTGCACCTCACAGTAGCGGATGAACTCGCCCAAGGTGTCGTCTATCTGCCAGACGGTGCGGGCGTTGCGGCCGGCGGGGTTGTATTGGCGTTTTGTTACCTCAAAAGTTTCTCTGGCTATACCATCTAGTTTGCGACCCTTAAAATTCGTGCCGTGCTTTGTTTGTGGCGATTGCCCTAGTGCTTGTGTTAACATCTTTGGATTACTAGGACAGTTATGCGCCTCCCTTACCGCCTCGCCGTCTGCGAAATATTTATCCGTTTTGGTGAGCATGAAGATATACTCGTGGCTGGTAGTCGGCCTCCACGCCCCCCGCCGCAGCACCAGCCCGCCGCTAACGGCGCACTTCTCGCAGCCGGGGCAGTCGGACCAGGTGGCGGTAACATATTGATCATTTAGCTGATATGTTTTTGTCTTATGGTCGATAATTTCATCTCCACCGGATACACCAAGGCTCTGGTATTGCGCACCTCCCACCTTCACCCTGCACCGCTCCCAGCGCCATCCGCTCAAGCTCTCAGGCATGGGATTCGGCTTGCTCCAAATTATCGTGCTCCGGTGATACCAGCCGTCAGCCTGCAGCGCCAGTACCAGCCTGGCGGGGATGTTCATCAGGTCAAGGGGCTTTAAATCATTGCGCTTTGGTCGTATTATTCTTCCAAGTTCTCTTGCACCACGCGCAGATCTTGTATCTTTGGCATATGACTCATCTCCAGACCATCCGCTTGGATTGGAATAATAACTATCCCCCATGTTCACCCAAGCAATGCCGTCGTCTCTCAGCACCCGTTTGACCTCCCTGAACACCGCCACCATGCGCTCCAGGTACAACTCTGGCGTATCCTCCAGGCCGATCTGCGGATCAGTGCGGTGAGCGCCGCATTTGCCGCACACGTCTTTATAGTAATACCCCGCCGTCTTTGTTTCGGCGCGGCTTGGTCGGTTCTCGTTAAACTCAGGATTACCCATAACCTTAGTTGCACCGGGATTAGCTACGTGGTCACACACGGGATTACCCCCTTCCCATGCGCCCGTGCCCGCATACGATCTCAATCCATAATACGGCGGGCTGGTCACAACAACGTGAACGCTGCCATCCGCCAGCGGGATGCGCCCCGCATTGGCGCAGGCGAGCAGGATGTCAGGCACCGGGCTCCGCCTCCATTGCCCAAAATCCGTGTTTGCCATCATGCCCAGGCCAGTCGTAGATGATATCTGCCGAAATCCCGAATAGTCGCAATGCCTCCGCCAGCGCATCCGCGGGCATGGGATATCTCCACTTCGGGAACGGATAATATTTGCGCGGCAGTTGGGTAAGTAGCTCGCAGCGGATAACCTGGATATCACTAATTGAGTTAGTCGTATCACCAATTGAGTTAGTCATGGCAAAGTTCCTTAAAGTAACTCCACTTTTCAATAAGTGGAGTGGTTATCAGGATAATTCCCTAATCTCCATCTCCACGCGCCCGCCCTTGAGCGGATCTGCCCACTCGATAACAGTGCGCCTGAATTGTTGGTCGTCAATCCCCAATCCCTGGCATACGCCGTCGATGTGCGACTTCAGCCCGGCCAGCACATTATCCTGATCATAGTGGCGCCTGGTTGGCGGGCGCAGGGTATAGCGCACTTGCAGCTCACCCGATAGCGGATTATCATCAGCAGGGTCATAGACGAGGCGGGCTTCCAGGTAGCCATCATTGCGCGCCTGCTGCCTGGCGGTCAGCTTGCTCTGCCAGTTGCCAGGGGAGTTTGGCGACAGGCGGCGATTGGGCCAGGGCAGCGTAATATGCTTGATAATCTGCGTTCCGGTCATTTAGTTAAATGATCCTTGCATACAGGTATATCGTAAAAAACAATTTTAAACATTGGCTTACCACACCATACACATAGATTATTTATATTGCGATATACCTCTAGTTCCCATCTATCCTTTCTATTGATCATTTCTTCTTTTATCGCAAGACCAACAGAGTGTTTCAAGTCCTGGTATAATTTTTTGCCCATGTTTATACTCCTTCCACCATTCGGGCGGGCCATTTTCCCAGCCCCACGGAAATTTCTCGGTAATCTCGTTCTCCAATTGATCAATGCGGCTTGCTACCTCTGGAAACCATTGGCGTATTTCCTCCTTCTCGCCTTCATGGGCAAATGCGCCACACAAGCACTCGCCGCTCATGTGCAATAGATCAACGACCTCATTGCGTCTCAGGCCATGAGTTCTTATATATTCACCTACGTCTAATTTATTAAAATTCCAGATCGGAGCTACCCATATTTTTGTACCCTCCCATATCTGCACGGGCTTAACATGCCTCATGCGTCTCATGCTTTCTTGTGACCTCGCTCCTGTTATGAGCAATGTTTTATCTTTCGGTTGTCTATTAAGATCGCGCAATGCTTGGCGCAGCGGGCGCTCTTTCAAGCGGACGTACATAATTCTATGCTGATCAGCTCCTGGAAATCCATACTCGCGAACAATATCATCATAAACCTGCGGATCGGAGCATTCTGCCGCCCTATATTCTCGCAACTCAATTCCCCACTCCCCGCATGTCTGGCGCACAAATTCCCTGGTCTGCTCAATGCCGATTCCGGTGTTGATGTGAAGTGCAAACGAGAATCGTGGATGTTGACTAGCAATATGTGTTGAAACAAGGCTATCGTGTCCGCCACTGAACATAGCGATTACATTCCTCGGGTCAAACTCATTGATTGTATGATCCAGGAGATCTAAGCCCTGCTTGATGATCTGCGTGCCGGTCATGCCGCCTCCATCATCACATCCAGCTCGATCCTTATTGGCTCTGGTGCGTCATCCTCGACCGCGTCCTTACCGTACTCTCGCACAAACAGCGGGTGCAGCCGCGCAGACGGGAAACAGTAGGGATCCCAGTCCGGGCGCCAGACCATCACGCGGCAGGTGGCGTAGAACGAACAACCGCCAGCATGGCAGCCCTTCCATAAGCCATTATCCAATTGCCTGGTGCGCTGGTAATACTCGCGCCGTTGCCGCCTGCCGCCCTCTCGGACACATTCATCGCTACAATAACTGCGGCGCAATCCGGCAAAGGGCTCGCCGCAGACCTGGCAGAGCTTTGGCGTCGGCGGTAATCTGCCGTTGCCATTAGGGCGGTAGGCAATCTTGTGAGGCATCAGCCCCCCGTCCCGACGGCGCGGAGAACCTTGAAAACACGTTGAAACAGCACCCTTGCCCCAATGCTCACCGGCTTGGGTTGCGCTTTCTCCCGTTGCCTGGATACCTGCTCAAACTGGCAAGCGTCCGGGTAACGGCAGACGGGGGGAAGCTGCTTGACCTCTGCCTTCGGCGGGTCGCAGGGCAACAGGCTCTCAGCGGGCGGGCATTGGTTAGGCGGCGCATCGGCTCGCACAGTAACAACGAAGGCAACGAGCATGATGAGCAGGGCGACGATAACTGTAATCGCCTGGACAAAATGTTTGTTCATGGTTCATTTTCCTTTCGTGAACTGGTTGTTAGGTTAAACCTTAATATCAGTCTATATACTCGATATACACGCCATTGGCCGGCCCATTGCGCTCCAGCCATTCGGCGTCGTTCCAGGTGTCGAAGTCGCCGCCGTCATTAGGATGTCGCGCCCAGCGCCGCTCAATGTGGGCGATAATCGGGCCTCCGAGGTGGCGCCCATTCCGCCGCTGGTCAGCCAGTTTTGAAGCATCGAAAGCTGCCGACGGGCCGCGGAAATGTCGGGGAGGGTAATCGCCGGGTTTCTGCCCCTTGTACTCGCCCCATCCCCGGCCTTTGTTGTCCGCGCGCAGCGCAAGCCAGCGGAACAGCAGGAACAGAGCAGCTAATCCAGCGAGTACCAAAACGCAACTTGAAAGCCACGCATCACCGGCGTTCATCGCTTCCTCTCTTCCAGCCTGCTAATCTGGCTTGACCGCATCGCGGCCCAGATGGCGGCCAACCCGAACACGGCAAGGCCAAGGACCAGGAATAGTCCGAGTAGTATCAGTCCCGCGGATAGTGCAAGTATGTCTAACATTTCAGCCTCCAATCCTGGCAGTGCATTTTGGGCAAATCCCGGTGTAATTGCAATCCGAGCATCCAGGGATTTT
>C687J29039_10001467_pt1 | contig 9975 bp, 8 predicted proteins | sample RifCSP16_2_FD_29039 | JGI IMG/M metagenome (IMG submission 29039)
TCACCCTTGAGGACTGCGAAACGGTGAGCAGGGACCTCAGCGCCGTGCTCGACGTGGAAGACATCATACCGCATGAGTATACCCTTGAGGTCTCTTCTCCGGGTCTGGACAGAACACTGCATACCCCGGAGCACTTTAAGCGTTTTGTCGGCAGCAAGGTCAGGGTCAAGACCTTTCTGCCTATCAACGGAGAGAAGGTCTTCCACGGGGAATTGGCGGGCATGGAAGAAGGTATCGTAAAGTTAAAGCTGGACGGGGACAAGGTACTGGAGATCCCTCTTGGAGATATATCCAAGGCGTCGCTGGAAGTGGAGTTCTGAGGGCATAGGGCACAGAGCAGAGGGCATAGGGTTTTGCTCCAGGCTCTTTGCGAAAGTTATTATCAGGAGGCTACATACATGAGTCAAGAGTTGATTCTTGTGATCGATCAGATCAGCAAAGAAAAGGGCATCGCGAAGGAGATGGTGATCGAGGCAGTCGAGTCCGCCCTTGTGACAGCGGCAAAGAAGAAATACGGGACGCAGAAGATCGCGGTACAGGTCGACCCCAAGAGGGGAGACATCGTCATGTATGCCTATAAGAAGGTAGTTGCGGCGGTGACGAACCCCGAAGAGGAGATCGCCCTCGAAGAGGCGCAGGGGCTCTATCCGGAAGCGCAGATGGACGGCGAGGTCCCCATCCAGATAGAGTTCCAGGGTTTCGGACGGATCGCGGCGCAGACGGCGCGCCAGGTGATCGTCCAGAAGGTCCGCGAGGCGGAGCGCGATGTGGTGTTCAAGGAGTACAACGACAAGATTGGTCAGCTGGTGAACGGCATTGTCCTGCGCCACGAAAAGGGCGCGTACTACATCGACCTCGGGAAGACCGAGGCGGTGCTTCCGTCACGGGAACAGGTCTCGCGCGAAAGCTACCGGAGAGGCGACCGCGTCAGGGCGCTGGTGCTTGAGGTGCGGGACACGTCAAAGGGGCCCCAGGTCGTCCTTTCCCGCAGTCATCCCGATTTTGTTGCCAAGCTGTTCGAGATGGAAGTGCCCGAGATCTACGAAAATATCGTCGAAATCAAAGGCGTTGAGCGCGAGGCGGGCGACCGGACCAAGATCGCCGTTTCGTCGAAAGAAGCCCAGGTTGATCCGGTGGGGGCCTGCGTCGGCATGAAAGGGTCGCGGGTGCAGGCGGTGGTNCGAGAGCTCCGCGGCGAGAAGATCGATATCATCCCCTGGTCGGAAGACCCGAGGGTGTTTATCGCAAAGGCCCTGAGCCCGGCGGTCGTTGAGAAGGTCGGCGTGACCGAAGAAGACCGGTCGGCCCTTGCCGTGGTCGCGGATTCCCAGCTTTCGCTCGCGATCGGCAAGAAGGGCCAGAACGTGAGGCTCGCGGCAAAGCTCACGGGCTGGAAGATCGACATCCTGAGCGAATCCGAGTACGACCAGGAGCGCCAGAAGGAACGGGAGCATGAGATCGAGGCGGCCATTGCCGAAGAGACCCGCAAACAGGCCGCGGAGACCGTTGCGGCCGAGACCATGGAAGCGGAGCACGCGGAATCCGTTGCTGCAGCGGCGGCAGGCGGGGAAGCGGACGCTCCGGAAACATCGGAAGAATCCGGATTGCCGGCGGACCTGACGAGCGTCGAAGGGGTGGGGCCCAAGACCGCCGAGATGCTGCGTCAGGCAGGGTATGACACGGTCGAAAAAATAGCCGCCATGAGCGACGAAGAGATCCTTGCCGTGCCCGGCATCGGTGAGAAGACGGCGCAGAAGATACTCCTGTCCGCGAGGGCGCTTGTCAACAAAAATAACTAATAACTCGCGACTGACAACCATCAACAGTTGCAGGTTATACGTTGTAACTTGGCGACAGGAAGCGTGCCGAGCGCTCAGGATCTGCCCGCGTGTGACGCCACAACAGGGCAATGTTTATTTTCCGCGTCTTCGGAACAGGTAAATAATGGGGCATGAGCCGGTAAGGACCTGCATCGCATGCAGGGGATCGTTCACGAAAAATGACGTGGTGCGGATCGTCGCTGCTTCCGGCGGCGTGGTCGTTGATTACCGCGAGAAGCTTCCCGGCCGCGGGGCATATGTGTGCCCCAGACCGGAGTGCATACGAAAAGCGCTCAGCAGGGAAGGCCTGTCGCGGGCGCTGCACACGGCCAGGCTCACGCTCCCTTCTCCGGAGGAGTTTATCGCCCGGCTCGCAGCAGGCATTACGGAGAAGATAAGGTCTCTCGTCACCATGTCTGCAAAGGCCGGCAGGCTGGTAGCGGGATATTCCGCGGTGCGTGATGCATTGGGGAAAGGCAGTGTTTTCGTCCTCATCTGCGCCNNNGANCTTTCAGACGGGACGAAAGAAAAAGTGTTGCTTCCGGATGAAGCTCTCCGNGTGCGCCGGACAACGCTCTTTACCAAGGACGAACTGGGGCAGATGCTCGGCCGCGAAGAGGTCGGGATCGTGGGTATCGAGGACAAAGGGTTTGCCGAAGCGGTCTGGAAAGAGGCGGAGCGATTAAAAAGCTTGATAAAAGTTCATCAGTAGAGTAAACTATGTCATGATTTTGTATGACTTTTTCGGGGGTATGTGATTGTATGACGGTAATCAGGGTACATGAGTTGGCCAAAAAGATGGGCATCGAGAGCAAGGACATCATTGCCGTGCTCGACCGGATGGGCATCAAGGAAAAGACAGCGTCGAGCGGCCTTGATGATAAAGAGGCCAGGTCCCTGATCGAGAAACTGAAGGCCGCGCGCAAGGAAAAGGAACGGGTCATCAAGAAAGAGGTGGTCGATCCATCGGCTGCCAAGGACGAGAGACTGAAAAAGGCCGCTGCCTTGATCGGAAAGTTCTCTTCGACGCTCGCAAAGCCGGGCGCCAGGCCAAAGCCCGCCCCCCTCCCTCCAAAGCCGACCATGCCGGCGCCGCCGATCATCCCGCCTCCGGGAGCGGTGAAGCAGACCGCGGAGGCAAGAACAGAACCTGCAATAACAANGGAAGCCGCGGCGGGAAAGCCCGCTGCGCCCGAACAAGCGCCCGCGCGGGAAGCCGCGCGCAAGGGGCCGATACCCGGCGCCCGCCCGCAACAGACACCGCAAAGGCCCGGACAGCGCGCCGATAAACCTTTTTCCCGGACGTCATTCAATGCTCCGACATTCCAGCCTCAACCTCCCGTGCCGGTCCAGCCTCCGGGAAAGCCTTCGCGGAAAAAATGGCAGAAGAAAGCAGATCATGATAAACAGCAGGACCGGGACTTCCGCGAGAAGCCGATATTCAAAAAACTGCCCGACCTCAAGACGCTTCCCATAGGAAAACGCGGGCACAAAAAAGACGATAAAAGCGTTCAACATACGGACGTCGCCGAGATAACGAAGCCGAGGAGAAAAGTCGTCAAGATACAGGAAGGCTGTACGGTCAAAGAGTTCGCGGAGATCATGGGCCAGAAAGTGGGAGACGTGATCAAGAGACTCATGGGCATGGGCAACATGGCCACGCAGAACCAGATCATGGATATGGACGCGGCCCTGCTTATCGCTGAAGAGTACGGTCTTAAGGCCGAAGTGACGTCCCTCGAGACGGCGGAAGATATCCTGGAAGAGAAGGCCGATGAGGCCGGGACCCAGATGCCGAAATCGCCGGTGGTCACGATCATGGGACACGTGGACCACGGGAAGACGTCGCTCCTCGATGCGATCCGTACGACCAATGTGGTCGCAAAAGAGGCCGGAGGGATCACCCAGCATATCGGCGCGTATCAGGTAAGTCTCAAAGGAAGGGACATAACGTTCCTTGACACGCCGGGCCACGAGGCGTTTACCGCCATGCGCGCGCGCGGCGCCCAGGTGACGGACATCGTCATACTCGTGGTGGCTGCCGATGACGGCGTGATGCCGCAGACGCGTGAAGCCGTGAACCACGCAAAGGCGGCGAACGTGCCGATCATTGTGGCCGTGAACAANATNGACAAGCCCGATGCAAAGCCGGAACGTGTGAAACAGGAGTTGTCCGACCTGGGACTGGTCCCGGAAGACTGGGGCGGCCAGACCATATTATGTGAGGTCTCGGCAAAGAAAAAGACCGGCATCGAACACCTCCTTGAGATGATCCTCATTCAGGCCGATGTTCTCGAGCTCAAGGCCAATCCGGCGAAGATGGCCCGGGGCACGATCGTTGAGGCCAAGCTGGACAAGGGCCGGGGGCCCGTGGCCACGGTCCTGGTGCAGGGAGGGACGCTCAAAGGGGGCGATTACTTCGTGTCGGGNACCCAGTTCGGAAAAGTNCGGGCGCTCGTCAACGACAAGGGAGAACGCATCGAATCGGCGGGACCGTCCGTGCCGGCCGAAGTGATAGGATTTTCGGGCGTGCCGCAGGCGGGAGATTCCTTTATCGTGGTCGAGGAAGAACGCAAGGCCCGGCAGATCGCCGAGTTCAGGAGCCACCGGCAGAGAACGACGCAGATGGCCACGATGAAGAAGATCACCCTTGAAGACCTCCATACCCAGATACAGGAAGGCGTGGTGAAGGAGCTCAATATCGTCATCAAGGCCGATGTGCAGGGATCGGCGGAAGCGGTCGTGGACTCCCTTGAAAAACTTTCAACCCCGGCGGTCAAGCTCAAGGTCATCCACAGTTCCGTGGGCGCCATTACCGAGACCGACGTGATGCTGGCGGCCGCATCGAACGCGATCATTATCGGCTTTAATGTCCGGCCCGAGCAGAAATCCGCCGATCTCGCCCAGCGCGAAGGCGTGGANATACGNTTGTACAATATTATCTATAACGCCATTGACGACATCCGGGCCGCCATGGAAGGCCTCCTCGAACCCACGCTCAAAGAGAAGATACTCGGACGCGCGGAGGTGCGCCAGACATTCCATGTTTCCAAGATCGGCACGGTCGCCGGCTCATACGTTGTCGACGGGACCATGACAAGGCAGGCGGACGGCATACGGGTGCTCAGGGACAACGTGCTCGTCTATGAAGGCAAGTTCCATTCGCTCAAGCGGTTCAAGGACGATGTGCGCGAGGTGCAGGCAGGGTACGAGTGCGGTATCACCGTGGAGAATTTCAACGACGTAAAGGTCGGGGACATCATCGAGGCGTATGTGATCGAGAAAGTTGCGGCGAAGCTGTGATCGCGTTCTCAATTCGGGATCCTCAATAACGATATCAATGGGAATTATGTTCATCGGCGTCTGTACCATAGAGATGCATATCCCAAACAGCGGGTCCCTCAAGGACAAACGGCACTCGCTTCGCAGTCTGAAAGACAGAATACGGAATGCGTTCAACGTGTCGGTGGCCGAGGTCGACGACAACGAACTCTGGCAAAAAGCCTCGCTCGCGGTGGCTGCGCTCAGTAACGATAAATCCCACCTCAACCGAACGCTCGACCTTGTACTCAATATGGTCCGGGCGGTACCTGATGTGAATCTATTGGACTATCATATTGAGATATTTTAAATTGCAGAAGACAGGAGTCAGGAGCCAGAAGCCAGAAGGACAACAGTCAATTTTATCGTTCATGCTGTATCCTGACTTCTGTCTTCTGACATCTGACTTCTGAACTATTACCATGTCAAAACCAACCTTTAAACGATCGGCCCGCGTTGGCGATCAGATGGCTCACGAGATCGCGGACATCCTTATGCGGAAGATAAAGGACCCGAGGATAGGGTTCGTTACCGTGACCGGCGTTGACGTCTCCGATGACCTCAGAAACGCGAAGGTCTTCGTGAGCATCTATGGAGGAAGCAAGGAAGACACGCTCAAAGGGCTTGATAGCGCGTCTGCTTTCATCAGGTCTGAACTCGGCAGGCGCATGAGGCTCAGGCTTGTTCCGGAGATCCTCTTCCGATTCGATGAAACGGTGGAGCGGGGGGCTCACCTGATGGACATACTCCGGGACATCAAAAAGGAAGAAAAGAGTTCGGGAGATGAGTGAGCTTGGTGATATCACGGCGGATATTATCGCTGAACTGAAGAGGTGCTCGCGCGTCCTTATTTCCGTCCACAAGAATCCGGACGGCGACGCCCTCGGTTCCCAGCTCGCGCTCATGATCGCGCTCGAACGGCTTGGAAAGTCGGTGACGGCGTACAACCTCGACCCCGTGCCCGAGATCTACCGTTTTCTCCCCCGGGTTGATGCGATCATGTCCGGGAACCGCGTGACCGGCGCTTTTGACGCTCTCGTGGTCATGGACTGCGAGCCCGGTCGGACCGAACTGTTCAACGGCGTCTATCCCGCCCGCACGCTTATCAATATCGATCATCACGTTACGAATCGGCTCGAATGGCCCCTCACGTGGCTCGATCCGGAAGCGTCGGCAACCGGCGAGATGACGTATACTCTCATCAAGCGCATGGGCCTGCCGATCGACCGGGAAATCGCGCTCTGTCTGTACACGGCCATTTTTACCGATACCGGTTCCTTCCGGTATTCCAACACTTCGCCGGAGAGCATGAGGATCTCCGCGGAGCTCCTCGATGCAGGGGCTGACCCCTGGCTCGTGACCGAGAATGTTTACGAATCGTACGCGTTCAACCGGTTGAAGTTACTCGGAAACGTTCTCGCCGGGATACAGCGGAGTGAGGACGGAAGGATCGCGTGGGTCGTGATTACAGACGAGCTTTACCGGAAGACCGGCGCTGTGGCCGAGGACACCGAAAATTTCATCAATTTCGTGCGGTCGGTGAAAGGCGTGGAGGTCGCTGTCCTGTTCAGACAGACCGCAGCCGCACAATATAAGATAAGTCTCCGGGCCAAGGGGCGGGCCGATGTATCTGCCGTGGCGCACCTCTTCGGCGGGGGCGGGCACAAGAACGCCGCTGGATGCGTACTTGACGGGACGATCGAAGAGATAAAGAACAAGGTGATCGGCGAGGCCCGGAAGGCGCTGGCTTCATCGTGAGCATAGAGAGGTCGGCACTTCATGGACGGCGTTCTTGCCATCAATAAGCCCTCCGGCATGACGTCTCACGACGTGGTCCAGGCGGTGCGCAGGATAGTGCGGGAGAAGCGGGTGGGCCATACCGGCACGCTCGATCCGCTTGCGACAGGCCTGCTCGTGCTTTGCGTGGGAAAGGCCACAAGGATAGCCCGCTACCTTGAAGCAGGCGAGAAAGAGTACACGGCGGTGATGCGGCTCGGTGTTATCACCGATACGCAGGACTCCGAAGGCCGTATCCTCGAGACCAGAACGTACATCCCTCCCGTCCGGGAATCTATCATCGGAATCATGGAGCGTTTTACCGGGTCCATCATGCAGGAACCACCGGCATTTTCCGCGATCAAAGTATCGGGTGTCCCTTCGTACAAGCTTGCCCGGCAGGGAAAGGCGAAACCCCTTGCGCCGCGGCTGGTGACGATCTCCCGCATCGACCTGATCGAATATGACGATCCCTTCATCAGATTGAGCGTGAGGTGCTCCAAGGGGGTATACATACGGACACTGTGCGCGGATATCGGCAATGCCCTGGGCATGGGCGCGCATCTCACCGGCCTGGTGAGGACGCGTTCGGGCCGCTTTCGGCTGGACAATGCCGTAACGCTGGAAAGCCTCAGGGAAGCGGCGGCATCGGCTACTGTTGAGCGTGCGCTTGTTTCGATCGATGAGTCGCTCGCGGAATTTCCGGTGGCGACGATCGATGAGGCTGGAGCAGGGAAAGTCGTCCATGGGAACAGCATTTCCTGGCCGGAGATGCAGCGCGTAGGGCAGGATGCCCTCCTGCGGGTTCATGGCCCGTCCGGCAGCCTCCTTGCCGTTGCCAGGGCGACGGCGGGAATACTCAAGCCCGAAGTGGTTTTCGCTAAGAGCAATGAATAAAGGGGTATTTCCGATACCTGTTCAAAATCATAATACCATCGGACTTATTCGGAGAGACTAAAGTGGAACCGCGCTGTCAGGCCGCTTCGCTCCGGCGCGCAGCGTGCAGGACGAGAGACGGCTGCACAAGATTATTTTGCTCTGTTCCTGCAGCCCTTGCGCTTCGCTCGTGCTGCTTGTGGGCGTGATGATTCAATAATGCTTTCCCGGGCACGCTCGAGCGCGTCTATCGCGCCGGGCCTGCCAGCTTTCCCGGCGTGAGCAGGCCGGAAAAATATTGGGAAAGTCCGGAATAAAAAGCTTTACAATATCATGGAACTATGTTAATTTATAACGTTTTAGAAATGGCAAAGAAAGGAGGAAACGTGGATGGATAAGGAACAGAAGACAAGTGTGATCGGCACGTACCGGAGACATGATTCAGACACCGGTTCGCCTGAGGTCCAGATTGCGCTGCTGAGCGGACGCATCAACCACCTGACATCACACCTTCAGACCCACAAGCAGGACCATCATTCCCGGAGAGGTCTCCTGAAGATGGTCGGGCAGAGGCGCCGTCATCTGGAATATCTGCGGACCAACGATCTGGATCGTTACCGGCAGGTCATTGACCGGCTTGGTTTAAGAAAATAGCAATACAACCTAATTACACAGAAGAGCGAGGTTTCATGGCAACGACAGTGGAGAAAGAAATCGGTGGCAGGCGGCTTGTCCTCGAAACAGGCTTGATGGCAAAGCAGGCGAACGGCGCCGTCGTAGCGAGGTATGGCGATACCGTGGTCCTTGCCACGGCAGTGGCATCCAAGGTGGAGCGGGAGAACGTTGATTTTCTTCCACTTACCGTGGACTACCAGGAAAAGGCATATTCCGCGGGCAGGATACCCGGCGGATTTTTTAAACGTGAGGGCCGCCAGAGCGAAAAAGAGGTCCTTACGTCGAGGCTTATTGACAGGCCGCTCAGGCCATTGTTCCCTGAGGGCTTTTACTTCGACACGCAGATCATCGCATCGGTCCTCTCGATCGGCGATGAGAGCTCCATGGACCTGATGGGGATGATCGCGTCATCGGCGGCCCTCGCTATTTCCGACATTCCGTTCAACGGTCCTGTCGGGGCCGTTCGGGTCGGTTTCATCGACGGGAAGTACGTCATCAATCCCGGCATCAAGGAGATCGAGGCCTTAAAAAACCTCAATCTTGTCGTGGCCGGCACAGCGGACGCCATCATGATGGTGGAAGGCGGGGCGAACGAGCTGAATGAAGATCAAATGATCGAGGCCCTGGCAATCGCGCATGCTGAGATCAAGAAGATCGTGGCCCTCCAGCTGGAACTGGTCTCCAAGGTCGGCACGCCCAAGCGGACGGTCAAGACCATTGAGATCGACCGGGAGCTTGAGAAGCAGGTCGCTTCTCTGGCGATGGACAGGCTGAAGACCTCCATTATCATACCGAACAAAATGGAGCGCCAGAAGACGCTGGACGTTTTGCTCGATGAGATCAAAGAAAAGCTCAAGAATGACGATCCGATCCGGAGCCGCCAGGTAGCGGCGATCTTTTTCAATCTCGAAAAAGACGAAGTACGCAAGATCATTATCGAGAAGAATGTCCGCGCGGACGGCCGGAAGCCGGACCAGATACGGCCGATCAGCTCGGTTGTGGGGATGCTTCCCCGCACGCACGGTTCCGCGCTGTTCACCCGGGGCGAGACCCAGGCGCTCGTGGTGACGACGCTCGGCACCTCCGAGGACGAGCAGCGGATCGACGCGTTAGAGGGGGAGTATTACAAGACCTTCATGCTGCACTATAACTTTCCCCCGTTCAGCGTCGGNGAGGTCAAGTTCCTGAGGGGGCCCGGCAGGAGAGAGGTCGGGCACGGCGCACTTGCGGAACGGGCGCTTAAGTCGGTCATACCTTCCAAACTGGAGTTTCCCTATACCATCAGACTGGTCTCCGACATTCTCGAGTCCAACGGGTCTTCATCCATGGCCACGGTATGCGGCGGCACCCTTTCACTCATGGACGCGGGCGTGCCGATCAAGGCGCCGGTCGCGGGGATCGCCATGGGCCTCATCAAGGAAGGGGACAAGGTTGTCGTGCTCTCGGACATTCTCGGTCTCGAGGACCATCTCGGAGACATGGATTTCAAGGTGACGGGAACGAGCGC
>C687J29039_10001476_pt1 | contig 9955 bp, 14 predicted proteins | sample RifCSP16_2_FD_29039 | JGI IMG/M metagenome (IMG submission 29039)
GTTGCTTGCATGGTCTATCTCCTCGCGCCTGGTGCACGTTGGTAACAGCACCAGGCGCATTCCGAAGTTGTGTTCAGAGGGGTATGTCGGCAATAGGGACAGCGGGGGCCGGGTCATACGCCGGATCACATTCGCTGTCGTCGTCGCCTGACAGGGTATCGGCGACCGTCAGCAGCGACTCCCACTCGGCGTCCGTCATCAGTGGAAACTCGGGCATCAAGAGAGGGAATCCGCAAGTGGGACACGTCGTGGCTGCTTCTCGCAGCGGCAGTTCCACGATCGCTTCGCCGCAGTGAGGACAAGTCTCCATGAGGCGTGCATCGTCGTCGGTCATGTCTTCCTTCATTCACGTAAGAGCGGAGGGGGAGCTCTCGCTCCCCCTCCGCTTCGTCGAGCTTGTCCGGCAGGTGGTTAATCGGGCACTTCTTCGAGGGCTTCGGTTTCCTCAGCCGGCTCGATTGCAGCGCCGGTCTCGGCGTCGACCGGGAGCTGGGTCAGGATGATGCTCCAGTCCTCGTAGGTCTTGGAGTCGGTCTCGCGCTTGTCGTAGCGCAGCCGGCCGACCAGGTGCACCTTGCGACCTTTGCGGCATTCGGCCAGTGCCAGCGGAAGGGATTCGTTGCCGTCCTTGCTCGTGAACGCCTTGACCTGCAGCCACAGCGTCTCCTGGTTCTCGCCCTGCCACACCGCGATCGAGGTGCGCGTCCAGGGGCGACCCTGCGCGGAGTATTTCATCTCGGCTTCGCGTCCGATGTTGCCGGTGACTTCCAGTTTGTTGAAGGGCAGCTTCGGCCCTTTGCCGTTGCTCTTGCCATTGTTCTTAACGTTCTTCGCAGCCATCTTTCTTCCTCCGTTCAGGTGTGTGCTGGCTGACCCGCCAGCGGGGATTAATGGCGAACTCAGTCGCCGTTCGATACTACGCTGACTGCGGCCTTCCCGACCGGGCCGCCATGCAGGGATTCGCACTGCTGGCGAACCGGGCAGTAATCGCATACCCACACCTCGTCCGCGTCGGTCAGCACTGAGGGCATGTCGTCTTGGAGAAACAGGCGCAGGCGCTCTTCGAGAAGGGCTTGCGTGTCCTCCAGGTTGAGCATCTCCACCGGCAGCCGCAACTGCTGGCTCATATCCTGGTACACGATCGTCGCGCTGTCGATCGGGATACCGTTCTCCCACAGGATCAGCCGATACAGGCTGATCTGCTGGACGTGATGCGGGTCCGGACGTGGTTCGGCGCGCTGTTCGATTGCTTTCGTCTCGTGCTCGCCGCCGCAGCTGGAGCAGGTCGCGACTTTGGTGCGGATGGCCCACGGGCCTTCGCGGATGACCTCACCGGTTTCAGGACAGGTGTAGGTGCGCCAGGATCGAGGCACCTCCTTTCGTGTCTTGTAGTCGATGAGTCTGCGTTGCCCGACGTAGATCAGATCGGGCTGCCCGCTGATCTCGACGCTTCTGCCGTGTAGTTCCACGAGTGTGGAGAAACGGCGTTCGGCAATCACGTCGGGATCCTGCACCGCGTAGGTCGCAGCCACACCGTGCATCAATTGGCCTCTGAATGCCCACCACGCCTGTGAGGGCTTGACGCAGTATTCCGTCTCTTGCATCAGCCGCCACTTGCGTGGACAGCCCAGCAGCGTCGTGACCGTCAGGCCGAAATCGTCCGGGCGCAGACCGTTGAGGATGCCGGAAATGACGGGAGCCGTCATGTGACAGCCCGGCAACGCGCCACTTCGCGCGCAAGCCAGACAGGCATCGATACTGACCGCCTGGTCCGTAGCGTCGCACATGAAACCTGTAAGCGGCATGGATCACCTCCATAAGTATGGTGGGCGGGCTGAGATGCCCCGCCCACTTTTGGATCAAGGCGATCAAGCCGGCACGGTCTCGGTCTGCTTCGCCAGCAGCGCTTTGGCCTTGGCCTGCAACACCTTCGCGTCGTCGGTGGTCGCGACCATTTTCTCCGCGTACCAGGTCAAGGCTTCAGCGGAGATGTCGCCCAGCTTCTTGCCAGCGTGCTTCACACCGAAGGCGATGACGAACTCGGCCGGGTCGTCCGACGCGCCATTGGCAGCGGGCCCTTCGGCTCCGCTCAGGACATGCTTCGGCGAGGCCGGTTTCGTGGCGGACGCACTCTTCGCCGCAGCCGGGCGCTTGATGGCAGCGGCGCCCGAGCTGCTCTTGCCGTTCACCGTGCGATGGTCGCGCCTGCCCAGGTACACCGACTCCTGGAAGCCGACGTGGCTTACCGCGTTCCCAATGGCGTTGCTGATCGCGCCCTTCAGCGCGTACTGCACCGGGAAGTTCTTGCTCGCGCCGCTGGCCGGAATGACGAACCGCTCCGGGTCGCCGCCATTCTGCATTGCGAACCAGAAGTCCAGGCGGCGCAGGATGGCTGTCGCTTCCGGGCGTCCCTTGTCGTCGACGCTGTTGACGACTTCGACATCGTCGGGCTTGTATTCGTAACCCCAGCCGATGCCGGCCAGGCCGAAGATCTGATTCAACGCCGCCTTCATGTGATTGGCGTCGATGTCGGTCAGTTCGACGCGTCCCGGCACGGCGCTGTAGGCATCCGTCGGCAGCTGCTCGTCGAGCTTTTGCGGCAGTTCGGCCATCGAGATACCGGTGAGCGTCTTGAGTTCCTCGTATTGCAGCATCTGTGTTCCTCCGTTATGTGCCTCTCGCCTGCCTGTGCGTTGCACGCAGACAGGTTTGAGAGCCAATTGGACGCCGATGATGTGTTTGCACGGCACTCCGGCGGGTGGCCGGTCCGGGCAAGAGCAGTCCCACGTCTCACCATCGTGTGTGATGAGGTAGGGTTCCGGCTTGCCGTTCCAGACCTGCCATTCGTTGGGAGCAACCTGTGCAATGCGCCAGGAGCCTTCGGCGAGTGCTTCCTGGGCACGTTGAGTGCGCTTTGCCAGCGCTTCTTCAGTTGTCACATTCCTTGCCTCCATTTTGGGGAGCCGCAGCATGAAAGCCGGGCAAAGTGGGGATGGGCGAGAGGCGTAAGCCGTCTCGCATTCCAGGGCCAGAGCCGCTGGACAAGCACAGCGAGGTCAGTCGCTGAGACTTGATGAGGCCGAGCGAATCACTCGGGGCGATGTCTCACTCAAAGGAGAAAGAGGCGCTTGGCGTTCAGCAGACAGCACGATAGGCGACACCGCTCCAGGCCGATCTGAACGCACAAACGAGGGGGGTGATGCTTCTTCGCGATATGACCATATTCAGCTGCCCGATCGCGATTCAGTCATCCCGGACGCGCGACGAGGATTGTCTTCGTCTGCGCTTTGCTTTTGGAGTGTGCTGCGGTAGACTTTTGTCGGAAGAATGAAGCTTCCCAATTGGCTACTATCTCAGAACTTTGAGGCGATCCCCGAGGAAAGAAATGCCCGAACTCGATGAGAACGTCGATGAGTCGTGGGGCAGTTTTGAGGGACAATGCCAGGGATGTGATCTCTTTGGCCGGCTGAATGACCTGTTGCTCTGCAAAGATTGCGCAGCGAAGTTGGAGCGCGATCTGATTCGGCAGCGTGATTGGGACTACTCGGCCACAGCGTTCGGGCTGTCTGCCGACGCTCGAGAAAAGCTGCGTCGCCAGGTCATCGCGCAACACGGGGAAGCCCTTGAGCTCATCGCGCCATCGAAGGCGACACTGAATGAAGGCACCACGCGAAGACGAAGGAAACGAAGAGATTGAAGACAGAACATCCACATCTGCACTTTCTGAGGGAATTTGCCTCTCTGTCTTAGATGAATGCAAACGGATGGGCGTCGGGCGGATATCCATCCGTTTGTTGATGTCAGTCTGACCCCCAGACGGGGAGAACTTGAGCATCTTGCACTTCTCTCGGACCTCCCTGAATGGCTGAGTAATGGGCGAATAAATTCGAGCCATAGTTGTATAGCGGTTCCCCGCCCGTGGGCTGGCACGAGCAGTAGGAGTTGCCTCGCAGCAACTATCAGCGGCCAATCACGGTTACATTGAGATGGACTCGAAAGAATCATGAGTGAATGGGCATTCTTCACAGTAGAGCTTGCTCAGCGGACATGCTCCAACGGAAAAGATGCCTTATAATAGGCGAGAGGGTAATCGAGGCGGCGAGGAGTCCGTCGACTCCTGTTAGGCGGCTCAGCCGTAACGCGCTAGGAGCCTTAGAGCGTGGCGGAGTACAAAGCGTTTATTGCCAACTGCCTGATTCATGGCGAAATACCATCCGAAGTTGACAATGGTCGGGTATGGAATGTTATAAAACTTTATCTGGATGGCTTTGATCTTCAATTGGTTGAGCATCCCGAACATGTGATACAGCTCTTCGATCAATTTGACGGTCATACACTCCACACGACAGACCTTATTATTCCCGAACTAAAGCCAGACGACTTTGATCGGGCTCAGAACCTGTCGCGAGACGTAGCATGGCTATTATCTTTTGCCACTGTGTCGGAGGTCTCGTATTTCGGGTATGTTTACCCAGAAGTCGACACTCCGGCTTATCAACAATCCATAACAGGCCGAATCCACGTTGGAGCACCTGTTATCGAAACACGCTCTGGACAAGCAATCAGAATATTCCTAGAGCAGACATGGCCTAAATATCGTGCATTGAGAGTGAGGCGTCAACTGGACATTGTATTCGATTACTTCGTGCTTTCTCAGCTTAGCAGGCAGACTATAGAACTGCAATTGCTGATCACCTTCGTGCTACTTGAGAACCTCAAGTCCACATTCGCGCATGAGCAAGGATTCCCTTTCGAGGATGGTAGATTCAAATCGAGGCCAGGCGGAAAAGCGTTACCGTTCCGAGAACTGTTAAGACAAATGTTCAAGGCGGTAGGCATGACTCCCGATCTCTCCAAGATCGTCCAGCTCAGAAACGACATTGTGCACTCTGGTATCACTCAGTTAGCAGTTGACAAACGCGTAGAGATATATCTCTCCACACAGGATATTGTCCGCGAGTACCTGTTGCGACTACTTGATTATCAGGGAGATTATTTCCTTTACGCCCAGCGAGTAGTCTTTCAGCCAGCCTGAGATTGCTGCGACACGCCGTCTAACCAGTCGCCACCGTTAGACCGCTCGCGCAAGCCTTGAGGAAATGATGGCAAGAAGAAAAAAGGTGTCCGGCAAATGCCGTATTTGTGGCAAAGAAGGTGAGCTTAGTTTTGAACACGTGCCACCCCGAGTAGCCTTCAACAAGGCAACAGTCATCGAATATACCCTGGAAAGCTGGGCAACAAAGCGTAAGGTCAAGGGCAAGCAACGCCAGGGCGGCATAGGCGAATATACTTTGTGTGAACGGTGCAACAGTGATACAGGATCATGGTATGGAGACGAGTATGTCAGATGGGCTGAAACAGCCATTGATATTCTTGTGCTCATTGGGCGTCACTCTGGCTACTTCTCGGGCAAGACTGAAATCGCGGTAGTATTGAAGAATGTCTACCCTCTACGATTTCTTAAGCAGGTTGCTGCCTGCCTTTTTTCAGTCGTTGGGATTGGTCCAAGTGCTGAATTCGCGCAATACAATCCCGAATTGGTAAAGTTCGTCTTGAATAGAGAGGAAACTTATCTCCCCTCCACCTACCAGCTTTATCTGAGGCTATATCACTCTTCCATGTTGCGTCGCTATCCGATTGCTGGCAAACTAACGGTAACCTACAACAAAGGCGAGGGTGGGAATATCCTGCCTCACACTCTTAAGCTGAGTTCCGCAAGTATTCTTTCTGAAATGGCTCATCCACCGTTCGCGCTTACATTGACACACGGTCCGAGCTTCCCAGATGCGACAAACATCACGCATTTCAAAGATTACAAATATGATGAGCAGTTGGATTTGGTCTTGCCTCTAATGATAGGCCGAAGTTCAACTCCTTACCCAGGAGATTATCAGCCACTATGAAGAAGCTTGTAAAGTGCGGCGTAGGCGGCCTAATCACTCGACCGTTAGGCGCATAACTCTCGCCGCCTCATCCAGGAGTAAGTAGACAATGCCTAACGAACAAGGGTCTCTTCGTATCTTTACGGGGCGCAGCGGCACAGTTGCGGAAGTAACAGGCTATCTGCAAGACCTTGAATCTGCCTACGACAAGATATATCTGTTCTATCGGACGATGGATCTCTTCAATCCGGACAGTCGGCGCTTTAGAAGATGGTCGTTCTATTGGCATGAATTGGGTGCCCTCCCATTTCCCCTTTTGTCTCTCGAAGCACCATCAGAGTACATCCTTCCAGAAGACAAACTGACAATCGGGCGAATCCAAATAGAGTCACCAGGCTTCTGGGAGTTTCTAGGATCGCTTAATCCTTTGCAGCAAATTAGAGAGTATCTCAACGATCGACACAAGCGCAGACAAGATCGAGAATACCGCGAGCAATCAGAACGAGACAAGTTGGCTCTGGAAAACGAACTGATCCAGAGACAGGTTTGGGAGAAAGACAACTCCATTCTCCGCGAAAGAATCACTGTCATGAGAGACCTTGGCTTTTCTGACGAAGAAATACGAAGCTTGGTATGGGTCAATGTAGGTAAGCCGTTGATCACGTTAGCGAAGCATCAAGATACCGGTTTGATAGAAAGCACAGAGTAATGAAACCAATATGTGGCTCACTAGGGATGTGCCAAACAAGCGCATAGCAGCGACCGCTTACCACGCCGCGTTCCAAGTCTTCTTGCTCTTGTGTCACATCTCTCGGTCGAGTACACGTGCCGATAGTCTTATCCAGCCGTAGTGGTGCGGTGAAGCTGTCACGCGTAGACTGCATCGGCTCTCGGTGCAAAGGCGGCGACCAAACCGTAGACTCAGAGTCCTGTTACCATTACTATGAGGCATGAATGAAATTTACTTCCAGATTTCTAGTCCGTGTCACTCGGTTGACTCTTTCCGAGTGGATATGTCTGTGTCCCACACTTTCGCTGAAAACCTTCGCTCCAACACGCGCAGGCTCAATAGAAGCTATGAGGCTCAAACTAGAAGACTACGTGAATACTCGAGGTGCGTATTACATCAATAGTATTGGACGAAGCGGAGATGGAGTGAACTGCCCAGAAGGTCTTCTTGATATGCCGTTTGATGTTTGGAACTGCAAGTTAGACAAGCAGATGTGCAAGCTACAAGCTTGGATACCAATAGGTGACAAGGGGCGGTTTGTAGCCGGCTGCCATGCCCCCGACGATAGAAAGGAGAGCATCTATCGTATAGTCACAGAAGGGATATATTCTGGAGCTCATCACAAGCCAGGTCGTTATCTATGTCCCATCTGCCAAGGAAGTCCTGATACGCGTTACCACTATTCTTGGGAATTGACCTCACTGGGCCATTTCGTTGACCTAAACAATCGCGGTTTTCGAGTGACGCTAATAGAGAATAGTTTAGATACCTCTGTGATTAGCAGCAATTTATGCCCCGATTGCTTTGTACAGGTTATCTCGACTGTTGAACCTGACCTACTAGATGAGATAGAAAAGATTCAGATTAGCTTCACCAACGAGCCGTCCGAACATGCTGAACTTCACGCTCATCGGGAGAGCGAAAGGACTCATCGCGATTTCATTGCTGCGTGTCTTGAAGCACCAGATAATAGCTGGCATCTTGGGCTTGCTTTAGCCTCTCTGTATGGACAGGAGAACTACACGCCTGACGTTGGGGATGCACTGGCTTTGAGCAAGGATTGGCTAGGTTTATCAGACGAAGAAGCAGATGCTATCTGCAATGATGACGATGAAGCGGAGAGCGAGAAACTCCTCAAGACCGCCGATTCAGTTGCTTGGCGAGCCGGCTGGGCTTTGCTTTCCGGCGGGCTAGATGAATTGCTCAGCAGGGGATGGAGACGGCCAAAATGAGAGGCTACTTAATCGAGGGGTGTGCATAAATCCGTAACTGGCCCAGATTCCGCTTGGAAAGCGCCGTAGGGCACGAGCGGGCAGCCGCCAGCCGGCGTCTGGGAGTGCCAAATCCCTAAGGATTCCGGCGTCGATCCGAATTGTGCACACCCCTCACTTAATCAGCCGTTGCAGCTGATAGCATGCCGCGCTGCCAGGCAAGAATCCTGTGATGTTGCGTGCGTTACCTGCGGCGTAGTGTGTTCGGTCATGGGTCTCGCGGTCGATCCCTGGTGTGAGGTTAGCACGTTCGCGCAAGACAGCCATTGAGGGCAACATGGCAGCGACTGAAATTCAGTGTTAGAAGAAGGAAACACGATGTCATCTTCGTCAATATGGCCTTACGAGTACCTCAGGGAACCGCATGATCTTCCGCGAAAGCATTCCAATCATCTTATCTGCTTTCTTATCTGTCCGTTCAAACCTCAAGACCGGTTCGATGAGCTATTTGATTTCATCCAAGACACGTGTAAGCATGTTGGCCTGTCGATTGGAGCCGAGGTCGAATGTATCCGAGCGGACAAGATCGCAACACCTGGCGTAATCCATCAAGACATCTGGGCATATGTACAAATGGCAGATGTAATCATCGCGGATGTTACAGAACGAAATGGGAACGTAATGCTCGAGCTAGGTGTAGCCGCATCGTGCCGGGAGAAAGAACAGGTAATCATCATTAGAGATGAAGATGACACCCAACCGTTTCTATTTGATATTTCCCCGGCTCGTCACCTGCTCTATAAAAGAGGTTTGTTTGGCGCGGTCGATTTTCGCACGAGACTTGAATATGCTCTAATTCATGCTTTGACGCCCGCTCCCTATACTCCGCCATCTCTTGCTGAACCAGCATTGCCTATCAAACTTGACTTGGCAATACGAGACGATCACCAAGTGCTTCTGTCACCATCGGTCGCCCTGCGACGACGATTGCCTGATGGCGTTGAGTTTGGTTCGTGGTATGTGTTTCGTAACTCTTGGTTAACTGTGGGCCGGTCCTCATATCGAAACGTTCAGGTCAAAGCTGAGGTTAAGTTTACTGCACTGGCTCCAAACACAAGCCCCGGAGATGCCTGGGTCGGTATCATGCTCCGCAGCAACCATTTCTTTGCTGATTATGGGCATCTTATCTATGTTCGCGCGGATGGCAGGGCAATGCACACCGTGCCTCTAGACGAGTACTCGAAGGATCCAGACGATCCTCTCCTCGGCAACCTGACGCCATTCATGCCTACCATGCCAACGTGGATTTCCTTTGATCTTCGCTTCGATGAGGTAGCCCTTGCTGGAACTGTAAATGGAGTCCTCGTTAATCTTCCGGTTGCTCAAATGCCCTATACATACAACGCAGGCCTCATTCGTGTTCAGACTTTTCGTGCACGTGCGTGCCTTCGACGACTGTCTATTGAGGCTGCGTAGTGTTCGAGACCAGTCAGAGTTACCTCATACGCACCTAACATGCCGTCGCAGCCAGCCGCTCTGTATCACGAGCTATCGCCGCAAGCACACCACGGTTGCTCGCTTGCCAATAAATGGTAGGTGGGCGTCACGCTAGACACCCACCTTTCTGTTGTTGATCAAGCCGGCTGAACCAGAGCCGCCTTCAGACCTTTCGGGCCTTCCTCGATCGTGAAGGCTACTTGCTGGCCTGCTCTCAGATTGCGGAAGCCTTCACCCTGAATCGCCGAGTAGTGAACGAAGACGTCAGGGCCGTCGGCTTGGCTGATAAAGCCGAATCCCTTCCTACGGCTGAACCACTTCACCGTGCCACTAATGGCCGTGTTTTCTTGCATCGTGTAACTCCTGTGGTTGAGTGAGAATTGGGATGGACTGATGGGTTGGTATTATGCTTGATAGACCTCCTTCCGGTTCGCGTGTTAACGCGCGTAGCTGAAACCGAACAGTTACATTTCTTTGAAGGTAGCCGATGCTCACCCGCCTCCTCAGGGACCGCGGGCCAGAACCCACTGGCTGCGATTCGGAGTAATGCGGATAAGCCTGCCACGCGTTCGAAGGCGCGGCGCGCTACATCTTCATCCGCGCGCCGCACCGCTCGCACGCAAGCCCGCATCGCC
>C687J29039_10001483_pt1 | contig 9933 bp, 9 predicted proteins | sample RifCSP16_2_FD_29039 | JGI IMG/M metagenome (IMG submission 29039)
CACGCAGCATAGGGCAGGTGTCAGAGCCTGAACGGCGGTCTCTCCGGCGATCCCTCCGTTACGCCCTCACACTCAACCAAGCCGGACACAGCAGCGGTCACACGCGACCCGTGCGCGGGCGGCGTGTGCCTGCGGAAAGCACAGGGACACGCATGTCGTTTGCCGAACTTGGACTCCATGCAGGACTGGTACGGGCCACTCAGCAGATGGGATTCGACCATCCGACGCCGATCCAGCGGGCGGCGATTCCGCCGCTCTTGNAGGGCCGCGACGTGCTGGCCACGGCCGTGACGGGCAGCGGGAAGACCGCCGCGTTCCTCTTGCCGATCCTCCACGATCTTCTGCAGAAGCGTCGCGGGACCACGCGGGCGCTNGTGGTGGTCCCCACCCGGGAACTGGCTGTCCAGATCGCCGAGCACCTCCGCGACCTGGCAGGCGGCACCGGTCTCACCGGCGCGGCGATCTACGGGGGTGTCGCCATGGGGCCGCAGGAGCAGGCCTTCCGAAAGGGCGTGGACGTCCTCATCGCCACCCCCGGCCGCCTCCTCGATCACCTGCAGTATCCGTACGCACGGTTGGACGGCGTCGAGTGCCTGGTGCTGGATGAGGCGGATCGCATGCTCGATATGGGGTTCCTGCCAGATATCGACCGCATCCTCCAGCAGCTTCCNNGGNGACGGCGGACCCTGTTGTTCTCAGCGACGCTGCCGGTCCCCATCGTGAACCTCGCCAGGGAGATGTTGCGGGATCCCGTTTTCCTGAACACCGAACGGAAGTCCGCCCCGGCGCCCGGGATCACGCATCGGGCCTACCCGGTCCCGCACGAGCTGAAGTCCCATCTCCTGCTGGAACTCCTGCGGCAGGGATCGGCCAAGAGCGTCCTGGCCTTCACGCGGACGAAGCACCGGGCCAATCGGCTGGCCGACTTCCTGGTGAGACAGGGGGTGGCCTGCGCCCGCATCCACGGCAACCGCAGCCAGGCGCAGCGGATGGAGGCCCTGGTCGGGTTCAAGCGCGGGCAGTTCCGCGTCCTCGTAGCCACGGACATCGCGGCGCGCGGCATTGACGTGGAGGCGCTGGATCTGGTCGTGAACTTCGATGTGCCGCACCTCCCCGAGGACTACATCCACCGGGTCGGGCGCACGGCCCGGGTCGCGGCCACGGGCGAGGCCTACACCTTTGTTTCCCCCGATGAGGAGGGCAACCTCCGCGCCATCGAGCGCCACCTGGGAAAGTCCCTGCCGCGGCACCAAGTCCCCGGATTCAATTACGCGCGGAGGCCGGCGGAACGGCTGGAGGTCCCGCTCTCCGAGCGTATCGCCGCCATCCGCGCGCGAAAAGTCGAGGTGCGGGCGACGGCCAAGGGCGAGACCCGCTCTCCTCGGGGAGCCTCGGCGCCTCGCGGCCCGCGCGAGTCGGCGAAGGGAAAGGCTTCACGGCTCTCCCGGCAGCGGCTGGCTGGCCCCGACCGCGTCGGGGCCGGCCTGGCCTGGCTCCGGGAGGTGACGGGACGAAGTGATCAGGGGTCTGCCACCGGGCAAGTCAGGCGGACACGGCGACGCGGCCCGACGTTCGGCAGGAAACCCGGCTTTCCCCGGTAACAGGCAGGGAAACGGCGCCGGAGAGCATTCGGCCCTCCGCGCGTGATTGCAGGAGGGTGGAATCGAGGTTCNTGGCGGGTGAATGGCGGCGGAGAGTCTTAGCCGGCGGCGCGACACTGCATCATGTTGCGNCACGTCCGCATCATGTTGCGCACGTCCGCCGTGATGGCTCGCAGGAGATCCCGAAGCTCTAGCTTGGAGACGATGGCGTGTCTCGAGGATCGGGTTCTGCCTCCAGGATCTCNCTGGCCCGCTCGAGGTCNCCCGAGTTCACAAAGATCTGGTGCCTCGCCAACGGCCCGATGGTATAGCGGGCATCAACGGCGTACGGGTTTTCCCGCTTGACCAGGGACGGAATGTCGTAGGCCTGCAGCAGAGAGACAATGAAGTCGGCCTCGATAAATCCCTCCGCCTCGACGAGCAAAGCGAACTCTCCGTCCACAACCNCACCTGCCGGAGACGACCGGTCCGAAATCCCCACGACCCACGTCACGGTTGCCTGGGGAGACCGATTCTCGCCTTGTAGGCCACGAGGGTGTTCTTGAGCAGCATGGCGACGGTGAGGGGCCCGACACCGCCGGGGACCGGGGTGATGAGGGAAGCCTTGGGGGAGACCGAGGCAAAATCCACATCCCCAACCAGTCGTCCGTTCGCCCGGTTGATGCCGACATCAATGACGACCGCCCCCTCCTTCACCATGTCCCCCTTCACGAGGCCAGCCTGCCCTGCGGCCACCACGAGGATGTCCGCCAGCCGCGTGTGCCGATCGAGGTCTCGGGTCCATTTTTGGCAGACCGTTACCGTGGCCCGGCGATGGAGAAGGAGAAAGGCGATCGGCTTGCCAACGATGGTACTCCAGCCGACGACGACCGCGTATCTTCCCTCGATGGCAACCCGGAATCGGTCCAAGACCTCCATGATGCCTAACGGGGTCGAGGCGACGAAGAGGGGATGGCCGGTGAGGAGACCGCCCAGGTTTGCAGGGTGGAAGCCATCCACATCCTTCGCAGGGTCTACCGCCTCCAGGATCGATCGCTCCCCGATGTGGGGGGGGAGGGGGAGCTGCACCAGGATCCCATCGACCGTCTCGTCCTTATTCACAGTATGGAGGACGGTGAGAAGCTCCTCGCGGGAGATGGTGGCAGGACGATGGATTTGGACCGATCTGATCCCCACCTCTTCACAGGCCTTGGCCTTATTGCGCACATAGGTGGCCGAGGCGGAATCCTCGCCGACGAGGATCACCGCCAGGCCCGGTGGTCGGTGGCCCGCGGATAACGCCGTCAGCTCCGCCTGCACCTCCCGGCGAATCGCGGCAGCGATTGCTCTTCCGTCCACCACCTGAGCCGGCATCCTTGCCCCTACGACACGCTTATCCCGTCCTCGCGAAGCTGGAGCCGAGTGATGGCCTTGGCCCTGCCGCTTTCCTCCTCCAGGTCCAGCAGGACGGCGGACAGGACCGGGTTCCCCTTGGCCACGCGGAATTTCGAGGCGTCTGGGTGATGAAGCGATGGATGACATCCGAGACTTCCATTCCGATGACGGAATCGCTGGCCCCGGTCATTCCCACATCGGAGATGTAGGCGGTGCCGGCGGGGAGGATCTGCTCGTCGGCGGTCTGGACATGCGTATGCGTACCCACCACCGCCGACACGCGACCGTCGACGAAACGCCCAAAGGCCTGTTTCTCGGAGGTGGCCTCGGCGTGAAAATCGACGATGATGAGGTCGGTCGCCTCCTTCAGGAGCGTGATCTTCTGCTCCCCGACCCTGAAGGGACAGTCGATGGTCGGCATGAAGACCCTGCCCTGCAGATTCAACACGCCGACTCGCGGCCCGCCCCGCTCCCAGAGGGCCACCCCAGATCCTGGGGCGGACTCCGGATAGTTGGCGGGACGGAGGAGACGCCGCTCGGTGGCGATGTAGAGCTCCCCCTCTTTCTTGTCCCAGATATGGTTGCCCGACGTCAAGAGATCGATGTTGGCCCTGAAAAGTTCCTCCGCCACCGAGGGGGTGATGCCGAAGCCGCCCGCCGCATTCTCGGCATTGGCAATCGTCAATGCAATTCCGTGCTCCCTCTGAAGCCCCGGCAGCAGGGCGATCACGGCCTGCCGCCCTGGCGTTCCGACGATGTCGCCAATAAACAGAACCTTCACTCAGTCCTCAGTCCTCTTACTTGGCATACTCCACGGCCCGGGTCTCCCGGATCACCGTGACCTTCACGTGACCGGGGTAGTCCAACTCTTGCTCGATCCGCTTGGCGATGTCCCGGGCCATCTGCTGGGCATCGGCATCGGAGACCTGGCCGCTTTCCACGATGATGCGAATTTCCCTTCCGGCCTGGATCGCATAAGACTTGGAGACGCCTTTGAAGGAATCGGCGACCTTTTCCAGTTTTTCCAATCGCTTCACGTACGACTCCAACATCTCCCGACGGGCCCCCGGTCGGGCGGCCGAGAGNGANTCCGCCGCCTGCAAGATCACGGCCTCGAGGCAGTTCGGCTCCTCGTCTTCATGGTGNGCNGCAATGGCATTGATCACATGGGGATGTTCCCCGTACTTCTTCGCAAACTCCGCGGCAATCTGGGTGTGGGTTCCCTCATGGTAGCCGTCCACCGATTTGCCGATATCGTGCAGGAGGGCAGCTCGCTTCACCAGGGTCGGGTCCAGCCTCATTTCGGTGGCGATCACGGCCGCCAACTGCGCCACCTCCACGGTGTGATGCAGCTGGTTCTGGGAGTAGCTCGTCCGGTACCGGAGGCGGCCGATGAGTCGGATCAGCTCCGGGTGGAATCCCGTCACGCCCAGCGCAAAGGTGGCCTGTTCCCCCGCCTCTCGGATCTTCTCGTCAATCTCCTTCTTGACCTTTTCCACGACCTCTTCGATGCGGGCGGGGTGGATCCGGCCATCGACGATGAGGCGCTCCATGGCGATCCGCGCAATCTCCCGGCGGACCGAGTCGAAGCCCGACAGGATCACCGCCTCCGGCGTGTCGTCCACGATGACATCGATCCCCGTGGCCTTCTCGAAGGCCCGGATGTTGCGCCCTTCCCGGCCGATGATCCGCCCTTTCATGTCATCACTGGGCAGAGCGACCACCGAGACGGTCGCCTCGGCGACGAAATCAGACGAACACCGATCGATGGCGATGGCCAAGACCTCCTTGGCCTTGCGGTCCGCCGTCTCCTTCGCCTCATCCTCGATGCGCCTGACGAGGGCCATCGCCTCCAGGCGGGCCTCGCTCTCCATGTGCCGCATCAACACCCTCTTGGCCTCCTCCGCGGTCATCCCCGAAATGCGTTCGAGGTTCTGCCGCTCCTCCGCCAAGAGCGCCTGGATCTTGTTTTCACTCTCCCGAAGCTGCTCGTCCCGACGAGTAAAGTCCGCCTCCCTGCCGCTGATCTGTAGGTCCCGACGATCCAAATTATCCAGTTTGCGCTCTAACGACTCCTCCCGCTGGAGGAGACGCCGCTCCAGACCCTGCAGGGCGTCGCGACGCTCCCGGGCCTCCTTTTCCAACTCAGCCTTGGCCCGGAAGATCATATCCTTTACCTCGAGCTCCGCCTCCTTCCGCTTGCGCTCGCCCTCCCTCTCGGCATCCGCGACGATCGTCCGGGCCCGCGCTTCGGCCTCAGCGGTTCGGCGGCGCGCCAGAACCTTCGGGGCCATGAAGCCCAGGGCGAGGGAGAGGACTACAACACCGACCACGACCAACCAACCTATCCCCGTGATCTCCACGGTTCCATCACCTCCTCAGGAGTCTCGCGGTGGAGCCTCTCTTCCCCGTCCCACCTCGATCATCCGGCTCTCCGTGACCACACAATCAACCGGAACATCGCGGGCTTCCACGGGAAGACGATCCACCACCTGAAAATCAAATGCCAGGCCGATCTTGAGGGCCAAGCCTTCCCCCAGCCGACGCATCTGTGTGCGCACAGCACCCTTTGAATTCATACGTCAGGCCCTAAACCGGTGGTGGGCGAAAAGGAGCAGAGGACCCCTCGTCAGCCAATTACGCCTGAGGGNAGATGCGAACGGGGATGGCGGCGGGAAAGCGGAGAAAGAAAAACCCCCCACCTGAGTGCCGTGTGGAGGTTTCCTCGTGAACCTGCCATCGCAGGTGGGTGCCCCGCATGCGCTTTAGGCTTCCCTTCGACAAGCAAAGGGTATGCACACCACGCGACTGTAGGGGCTCCCTATCTTTCGCTGTTGGTTCAAGGAAACCGACCCCATCACGAACACGGCAGGGGGTTCCGATCGTCATCGTTCAGGCCCTCCCTTCGAGGGCTTCCGCGCGATCACGGTATCCAGCTCCGCTTCTAGCTCTTGGATCTTCGCCGCCGCTGCGGTCTCCTCCTTCTTCACCCACGCTTCGAGCTGCAGAAAGGCGTCCGCAATGTTCAGCGAGGCCAGGACCGCCATCTTGATCGAGAGGACGGCCGTCCCGCCCGCCACTTCGTGGATCTGCTGGTCGACATAATGGGCAACGCGTTTGGTATACGTCGCGTCCTCCCCTCCGAGGCCCCGCAACGCATACCGCTCTCCGAAGATCTCCACCTGCACGAGATCACCCTGACCTGTCATCGCCGCACTTGCAACGCGGCCTCCACCCGGGAGACCTCCTCGAGGAGCTTATCCACCCGGGCCCGAATGTCCTGCCGCTCGGTCTCGAGTCGCTCGACAGCCTTCTTCAACGTGGCCTTTTCGGCTTCCAAGGTTCCGATCCGGTTCCCCAGGGTCTTCTTCTCCGATTCACATTGATTGAGGAGCGAAACCACCTCGCGAACTTTCCTTTCCAGGTCCTGAAGCCTTTCGAGGATCATCGCAGGACGCCCCCCAGATCCCGCTCTACCGCCTCCAGGATCTTCCCGTGAATCGTCGCTACCTCTTCATCGGTGAGTGTCCGATCCGCCGCACGGTACTGGATCGAAAAGGCGAGGCTCTTCTTCCCCTCCGGCACCGGCTCCCCTCGATAGACATCGAAGGGTCTCACCGCCTCCACCAGCGCCCCTCCGGCGCGGCGGATGGCACCCTCCACCTGTGCGGCCCGCATGCGTTCCGGAACGACCACGGCCATATCCCGGAAGACTGCAGGATACCTGGGCAGCGGGCTGTACCGCGCCTGGGGCTTCCGGTCCCGATCGAGCCGATCCAGATCGATCTCCATCGCGACCGCCACCGCCTTGAGATCGAAGTTCCGGATCACCTCCGGATGGAGCGTCCCGATCGAGCCGACCGCATCCCCCTCGAGCACCACCTCTGCCTGCTGGCCGGGATGGAGATACGGGATATCGGCCGCCACCCTGAGGGCCAGAGAGACGCCTACAATCTTGTCGAGGGTCTCTACGACCCCCTTCAGATCGTAGAAATCAACCCTTTCCCCTTTCGTCCCCCACCACGCGGGGAACCGGTCTCCGGCGGCAACGACTGCGACGGTCCGCACTTCGACCGGTGCAGCCGCACCCGGTTGGGGACGAAAGACGCGAGCGATTTCAAAGAGCTTCGCCTCGNGACTCCCCCGGCTTTCGTTCAGAACCAGGTTCTCAAGAAGAGACGGAAGGAGGAGACTCCGTAAGACTGCCTCCCCCCCCAGCGGATTTCGGATTCTGAGCAGGCGTCGCCGGGGGTCGTCNGCCGGCAGGCGTAACTTATCAAGAACCTCCTCGCGTGTAAAGCTAAAATTGACCGTCTCCTGGAAGCCCCAGGCCGTCAGCAGCCGACGCATCTGGCGTTCAATNCCCCAGAAAGGACTCACCCCTGCCGACCGGACCTCGCTCGCCGGTCTCGAGGTCGGGATCTGATCAAAGCCTCTGAGCCGGGCTACCTCCTCGACCAGATCGATCTCCCGCGTGAGGTCGAGCCGATGGCTCGGTGGCGCGACCGCCAGCACTTTGGACCCCCGTGGCTTCACCAGGCACTGGATCCGCTTGAGGACCCGACCGACTTCGGGTGGAGCGACGGCGCTCCCCAGGACCTGCCGGACCCGCTCGACTCGCAGACGGAGAGGAGTACGCCTCCGGCGCGGCGCCTGCACGTCGATGAGACCCCGGGCCACCCGACCGCCGGCGAGCCCAACGATGAACGCGGCCACCCGNTCCAGTGCCCGGTCCACCCCCTGTGGATCAACCCCCCGCTCAAAGCGATACGAGGACTCGGAACTGAGCGTGAGTGCCTTGGCCGTCCGACGGACGCTGACTGGCTGGAAGAGGGCGCTCTCCAGCAACAGGTCCTGGGTCGTGCCTGTCACCTCTGTGGCGAGACCTCCCATCACGCCGGCAATGGCGACTGGGTTGACCGCATCGGCGATGACGAGCATCCCGGGTTCGAGGGGGCGCTCCAGGCCGTCGAGCGTCACGATCCGCTCGCCTTTCACCGCCCTGCGTACCACGATACGCCCCCGCTTCAGTCTCGCGTGGTCGAAGGCGTGAAGGGGCTGGCCCATCTCGAGGAGGACATAGTTCGTCGCATCCACCACATTGTTGATGGGTCTCACGCCTGAAAGGACAAGCCGCCGCCTCACCCAGAAGGGGGAGGGGCCAATGCTCACCCCCTGGATCACCCGGGCCGCATATCGGGGGCAGAGATCGGCCGCCTTGACGGTCACCGAGGTGAGGTTCTGTATCGGCGTTGTCCCCTCTCGGGGCCCGGCGGCCTTGAGGCGAAGGGTCGCCCCCGTCAGCGCAGCCACCTCCCGTGCGATGCCCCAATGGGAGAGACAGTCCCCCCGATTCGGGGTGACGGCGACCTCCAGGATGTGGTCGTGCAGTCNCAAGGCCTGGGTGAGATCGAGCCCCGGGGTCGCCGTCTCGTCGAGAATGAGTAGACCCGTGCCATCCTCCCCGAGGCCCAACTCTTTCTCAGAGCAGAGCATGCCGACCGATCGTTCTCCTCCGATGAGCGCCTCTCGAATCTGTCGCCCGTCTGGCAACTCCGCTCCCGGCAGCGCCACAGCCACTCGCGCACCGACTACCGTATTTGGCGCGCCGCACAGGATCGGGACGACCGCTGTGCCGACATCGACACGACANAGACTCACCCTCTCACCCCGGGGAGGTGGATCGATGGCCTCAATGCGCCCGACAACCACCTGCGTAAAGGCAGGCCGGATCTCCTCAACCCCCTCCACCTCGAGTCCAGCCATGGTCAGGCGATCGGCCAGTTCCACGGGGGTCAGCACAATCTCCACAAGTTCCCGCAACCAATTGAAGCTCACCTTCATGAGATGCCATCCCCTCCCGTGCAGAAAATCGCACGGGGGAAGTTGAGGTGTCAAGCGGATCATGAAGACACGGGCGAGAAGCGCTGGACTGAGTCTTGCATATNGGGCTATATTNTAGTGGTTCCAGANGCCGCGGCGGCTGAGGGGGCAGGACAGTCGCCGTCCAGGCTTTTCGGGTGAGGACACGGAGGTCTTACAGGTGATCGGCGTCAAATGCCCCAAGTGTAAGTTGATGCAGATGCCCCGGCCGACGTGCAAAGCCTGCAGCACCCCTCTCGATGCGGGCGCCGGTTCAGGCTGCTGCACAGGTTCCTCCGGCGCGATCGAGTCCTCCACCCCGGCAGGCGAGTTCTCCTGCGGCGCGGTCAGCGCCTCCTNCGCCGCCCCGCACAGGGCCGATATACAGGACCGAGGCCGCTCCACCGCTCTTGACGGAGCAAGGTCCGCCATCTCCCCCACCCCGGATCCCTCCCACTGCTGTCCACGAGCCCCCGCCACCGCTCGGAGAGTACACAAGCCAGAGCCACGGACTCTTCTTCTATGGCAAGGGCGGATCGCTCTTCGGGATTTACATCGTCAATATCATTCTCACGATCCTGACGCTCGGGATCTACTATTTCTGGGGGAGGGTGAAGGTCCGGAACTACCTGCTGAGTCAGACCGAGTTTGCGGGNGATCGATTCGCGTACCACGGGACAGGGAAAGAACTGCTCATGGGCTTCCTGAAGGTGCTGNTTCTCTTCTGGGCGCCCATTTTGGCCCTGTTCTATGGCCCAGAGCTCTTCGGGGCGGACGAGATGGTGCAGTACGTGAGTAAGGGGCTNGGTGTCGCCATTATCGTCTTCTTCATCCCCGTCGCGACGGTGGGGGTCCTCCGGTACCGCATGAGTCGGACGTCGTGGCGGGGGATCCGTTTCTCATTCCGGGGTCGGGTGAAGGACTTCATGAAGATCTTCCTGGGGGGCTGGTTCCTCACCGTGATCACGCTGGGCCTATACTACCCGTTCTTCATCACCAAGCAATACGCCTTCACGGCCTCCCACTCCTACTTCGGCAATCAGAAGTTCGATTTCGACGGACGGGGGCGGGATCTTTTCAAGAGCTTCCTCCTGGC